>WUUC01182313.1_pt1 | contig 12587 bp, 11 predicted proteins | sample 6278441 | NCBI WGS metagenome assembly WUUC01 (sample SAMN13675441, study PRJNA597444) | soil metagenome | isolation source: soil | place: USA: Washington | collected 2017-10 | reverse complement strand
CAGGCACGTCGAAATTCACCACGTGGCCGAGCCCGCTCACGTCGATGCCTCGCGCCGCGATGTCGGTCGCCACGAGCACGCGGTACTTTCCGCTCTTGAAGCCGGCGAGCGCCTGGGTCCGCTGCGCCTGCGATCGATTGCCGTGAATGCGCTCGACCGCGACCCGATGCTCGCCGAGGTACCGGGACAGGCGGTCGGCGCGGTGTTTGGTGCGGGTGAAGACCAGCGCGTCCTGGATTTCTTCGCCAAGGAGCCGCACGAGCAGCGGCGCCTTGAGCGCCTGTGGCACCGGGTAGACGGCCTGCGTGATACCCGTGGGAGGCGCCGCGGGACGTTCCACATCGATCGCGACTGGATCGCGCAGCATGTCACGCGCCAGCTCCGCAATCGGGGGCGGCATCGTCGCGCTGAACAACAGCGTCTGCCGCTTTGCTGGCAGGTGGCGGAGAATGCGCCGAATGTCCGGCAGAAAACCCATGTCGAGCATGCGGTCTGCCTCGTCGAGCACCAGGTACTCGAGCGCGGCGAGCCTGGCATAGGGGGCGCGGAAGTGATCGAGCAAGCGGCCTGGCGTGGCGATGATCACGTCCACGCCGCTTCGAAAGGCATGTTCCTGCGGGCCCATGCCGACGCCGCCGTACACGGCGGCCGCGGTGAGCGGCGTGTGCACGGCGAGATCGTTGAGATCGGCGAGGATCTGCGCCGCCAGCTCGCGCGTCGGCGTGAGCACCAGCGCGCGCGTCGCGCCGCGCGGCCGTCCCATGAGCCTGTGCAGGATCGGCAGCAGGAACGCGGCCGTTTTGCCGCTTCCGGTCATCGCGGTCGCGAGGAGGTCGCGGCCGGCAAGCGCGGGCGGTACGGCGGCGGACTGAATGGGGGTCGGCTGCCGGAAACCGAGCTCCTTGATGCCGCTCATCAGGGACGGGTGAAGCTTCAACGCGGTGAATGGCATGGTTGTGACAACATCCTCGTAGAGAACCCGCGCAACGCGCGGCGCTACCGATCCGGAACACACCACGTTAGACTCACGTGGTGACGTTCCGCAAGGAGCTGCTCGAGAAGGTCAAAGGGGAGCCGCGTTCCGTGTCGTCTCTCGCACGCGAGCTGGGGCTCCGGCGCGGTGACGTGGAAGAGGACCTGAGGCACGCCCTCAGGTCGGCCGGGGCATCGGGCTACCTCGTCGACGTGCTGCCGGCGCGGTGCCGTACCTGTGGCTTTACATTCGATGTCGGGAAACTGTCGAAGCCGGGGCGCTGCCCGGAGTGCCGCGGCACCCGGATTTACGAAGCGCAGGTTGGCATCCGATCCGCCGACTCGCTGTAGCGCAAGACTTTGGCGTTGCGAATGAGCGATGTAGCGCGAGGCTTCAGCCTTGCGATCAATGTAGCGCGAGGCTTCAGCCCCGCGAACAGAAGGGACCCGGCTGTGCGAAGTCCGTTTGCCGTTTACATCGGTCTCCTCGGCACGCTCGGCTTCGCTGCCGCGCAGGCACAGGCGCCGCCGCAACAGCCCGCCAACCCACGGCAGCAGCCGGGCGCGACCGTTACGATGTTTGCGCCGGAGCAGCACGATCTGTACGACGGGCGGTTCATCCTGTCGGCGGGGCGCGTCTACATGGTGGGAAGCCTGAACGATCCGCCCGGCTGGAACCATATGGACAACAGCGGCGCAACCGCGAAGCCCGCGGCCGGAATGGTTGAGATCGACGTCGACGAGATCCGCAACACCGGAAAGTTCGAAGCCCGGCTGAAGATCGCCGAGGGCGATCTCGTCGTCGCGATGGATCGCTTCCACGAGTTCAATCCGTGTCAGAACGGCGGAATCGTCGCCTACCTGCACGAGCACGGCACCGACTCGGGGTGCGGCGACAACAATTGGCCAAAGACGTTCGTCTTCCTGGCGGGTTGGGGATTTGGCCGCGCCAGCCTCAATGGCAAGCCGCTCTACCAGGACTACGAGATCCACTTCATGGTCACGCAGGGAATCCGGGACCGGAAAACGCTGCGCGTGAACTACCCGATGGCCGGGAAGAAGCTGCCGGCGGGCGAGGTGAACCCGGCGGCACAGCAGCTCGACTTCTATATCCGCAGCCCGCAGCAGAACCCGAAGAACACGCCGGCGCGCGAGGTGTTCGCGCACTTCTTCGCCATGGAAGTCACCTGGAAGTAGCGCCGCCCACATGGAACCGCCGAAAGTCTGTTCGCGATGCCGCGGTCGAGTGGAGGTCCAGATCGTCAGAGAGGAAAAGGCTGACAAGACGTTCGTGTCCTTTGCGACGGGCACCTGCAGCTCGTGCGGCGCCACCTACGACGAGGCCGAGCTGTTGAAGCTCGAAGGGCCGGGACCGGTCGGGGGGTGAGACGGCACGCGAGGTGCAAGGCCGGCCGCGGAGCCTGACGCCATGCAGCCTGTCGCCACGCCGTACGAATTGATCGAACGCCTTCGGGCCGAGCTCGAAGCGATGGCGCGTGACGAAGTTGCGAGCTACAACGACCGGCGTGCCTCCGAGGGACGCGGACCGGAAGTGGAGTACGTCATTCACCCGGGCGAGCGCGTGCGACTAATCAGCCACAGCACACCATCAACGCTCCTCATCGATATCGCCGCCGACGAGCTCGCCATCAATATCGTCCTCGCGACAAATAACGAGGCGCACCACGGGTATCCCAGACAGGTGCCGCTGCTCGTTGCGCTGGAAAACGGAGTCCCCGTGCTGCAGGCGCGGTGCGACCCACCCGAGCCGCGTGCCGTGCTGTCCGCTGCCTTTACTGAGTATTTCGACGTGCTGCGACGTGGGACGCCGGATTGACGTTCTCACGTGTACAGGACTGAAGTCCTGTGCCCCATGCCTCTCGTTTCCCTCGATCATGTCTCGCTCGCCTTCGGACACCTGCCGCTGCTCGACGACGTGGTGCTGCAGGTGGAAGCGGATGAGCGCGTGTCGCTCGTCGGCCGCAACGGCGCGGGCAAGTCGACGCTGCTGCAGCTCCTGAGCGGCGAGCGGGTCCCCGACGCGGGCGTGGTGTCGGTGCAGCCCGGCGTCCGCATTGGAAGGCTGGAGCAGGACGTGCCGCCCTCGATCGACCGCTCGGTGTTCGAGGTGGTCGCCGAGGGGCTCGGCGGTATCAGCGATCTGGTGGCCGCCTATCATCGTGCGGCGGTCCAGGTGGCCGAAGGCGGCACAGCCGCGCAGCTCGACACGCTGGGCCGCCTGCAGCACGAGCTCGAGCGACGCGACGGCTGGCGCTTCGAGCAGCGCGTCGAGCTGGTGCTCGCTCGCCTCGCCCTGCCGCCCGATGTCGTCGTCGGCACGCTGTCGGGCGGCTGGCGCCGGCGAGTCCTCCTCGCGCGGGCGCTCGTCGCACAACCCGACCTGCTGCTCCTGGACGAGCCGACGAACCACCTGGATCTCGACGCGATCGCCTGGCTGGAGCAGTTCGTCGCCGATTATCCCGGCGCAGTCGCATTTGTCACACACGATCGCGCGTTCCTTCAGCGTGTCGCGACGCGCATTGTGGAGATCGATCGCGGCCGGCTCTCCTCGTGGCCGGGCGATTACGCCACGTTCGTCCGTCGCAAGGAGGAGTGGCTGGCGAACGAGGCGGTTCGCGAAGAGAAGTTCGACAAACGCCTGGCGGAGGAGGAGGTCTGGCTGCGGCAGGGTATCAAGGCTCGGCGCACCCGGAACGAAGGGCGCGTGCGCGCCTTGATGGCAATGCGCGCGGAGCGCGCGGCGCGCCGCACCCTCGCCGGTTCGGTGCGGCTGCAGGTCGAACGCGCAGAGCATTCGGGGCGATTGGTCTTCGAGGCCGAGGGGATCAGCAAGTCGTACGGCGACACGGTGGTCGTCAGTGATTTTTCCGCCCGCGTGATGCGCGGCGATCGCATCGGCCTCATCGGGCCGAACGGCGCGGGAAAGACGACGCTCCTGCGTCTGCTGCTCGGGGAGCTGCAGCCCGATTCGGGCGAGGTACGGGTGGGGGCGAACGTTCAGGTCGCCTATTATGACCAGCAACGCGAGCAGCTCGATCCCGAGCGTACCGTCTACGAGACCGTTGGCGACGGCAACGACACCGTCACGGCGAACGGGCGCACGCGCCATGTGAACGCGTACCTCCGCGACTTTCTCTTTCCTCCGGAGCGCGCGTCGTCTCCCGTCAAGGCGCTGTCCGGGGGCGAGCGGAATCGCCTGCTGCTCGCACGGCTGTTCACGAGGCCGGCGAACGTGCTCGTGCTGGACGAGCCCACCAACGATCTCGATCTCGAGACGCTCGAGCTGCTCGAAGCGGAGCTCGTCTCGTGGCCCGGCACGCTCCTGCTCGTGAGCCACGACCGGGCATTTCTCGACAACGTCGTCACGAGCACCCTCGTCTTTGAAGGCGGTGGCCGCATCTCGGAGTATGTCGGCGGTTACGAGGACTGGATCCGTCAGCGCACGCCCTCGCGGAGCGAGGCCGAAGCCGAAGCGCCCCCGCTTCAATCAGGCCGGGGGAGCGCTCCCGGACTCGCCGCTAACGAGCGCCGTCCCGCCGAACTCGGTCACAGGGCGCACGCGCCGGTTGACACGGTTCGCGCGGAGGCAGAGGTGCGCCGCGCATCGCTGGACGACGCGGGCGCGCCGGTGGCCGTACCGAAAGACAAGAAGCTGTCGAATCGCGAGCGGAGAGAGCTCGAGGATCTCCCGTCGCGGATCGACGCGCTCGAAAGGGAGCAGCGGACGCTCAACGCCGCGCTGGAGGACGCCGAGTTCTACAAACAGGGGGCGTCCGCCATTGAAGGCGCGCTGGCGCGGCTCGCCGCGATCGAATCGCAGCTCAGCGATATGTATGCCCGCTGGGACGCGCTGGACTCCCGTGGGAAGTGAGTCGTCGCGGTGCAGCCGACAGCGGCACCGAGGACGGCGCAGGCAGAGAACGAGTTCTGAGTACTCTCTGCGAGACCAACGCTCTGCGGTTTTATTCGGGCTGGATCTATCTGTCGCGATTGACGCCGCTCAGGCGTTATTCTTGCGTTCGGAACTGCCGTGCGTCGCGTCCTGACCGACACCGCCGACCGCCAACTCGCCGAAGCCCGGCAGTTGCTGGCCAGCTTGCGCGATTCGCTGGTCGGCTTCGGCGCATCCACGGAAGATCAGGCGACGCTCTCCGCCTCGATCCGTCAGCTCGACGAGCTGTTCCTCCTGGTTATCGTCGGCGAGTTCAACGCGGGCAAGAGCGCGTTCATCAACGCGCTTCTCGGACAGTCGGTGCTGCAGGAAGGGGTCACGCCGACGACCGCCCGCATCCACCTCCTTACCTACGGCGACACGAACGTGCGACAGACGACCGGCGAAGGCCTACTGGTGGTGACCGCGCCGGTGGACGTGCTTCGCGAGGTCCACATCGTCGACACGCCGGGCACCAACGCCATCATCCGCGAGCACGAGCGGCTCACCTCCGAGTTCGTACCGCGCTCAGATCTCGTGCTGTTCATCACATCGGCCGATCGCCCGTTCACGGAAAGCGAGCGCGCCTTCCTCCAGTCGATTCGCGACTGGGGCAAGAAGGTCGTCGTCGTCGTCAACAAGATCGACATCTTCCAGCGGGAATCGGAACGCGAAGAGGTGCTCGCGTTCGTCCGCGACGGAGCGCGCCGCCTGCTCGGCGTCGCTCCGGAGGTGTTCCCGGTGAGCGCGCGGCTCGCCCAGCGCGCGAAAGCGGGCGAGCCGTCGCTCTGGGCCGCGAGCAACTTCGAAGCGCTCGAACGCTACTTGCGCGAGACGCTCGACGAAACCGGCCGCTTTCAGCTGAAGCTGGCAAACCCGCTCGGCGTCGGGCAGGCGCTTGCCGGGCGCTACGCCTCGATTGCCGACGAGCGGCTCACGCTGCTGCGCGACGACCTGGCGCTGCTCGAAGATGTCGATCGGCAGCTTGCCGTGTATCGCGCGGATCTCGCCAAGGGATTCGAGCTGCGCATGTCGGCTGTCGAGAAGGTGCTGATCGAGATGGAAAGCCGCGGGCACCAGTACTTCGAAGACACGATGCGGATCGGCCGCGTGATGGACCTGCTCAACCGCTCGAGAGTGCAGAAGGAGTTCGAGGACAAGGTGGTTGCCACCGCGCCCCGCGATATCGAGCGCCGAGTGACCGAGCTCATCGACTGGCTGATCGACCAGGACTTCCGGCAGTGGCAGGCGATTACCGCCATGCTCGCCGAGCGGCGGCGTCAGCACGCCTCGCGCATGCTCGGGGGCGAGGACGTCGGCACCTTCAGCTCCGATCGGGCGCGGCTGATGGACTCGGTCGGCCGCGAGGCGCAACGGGTCGTGGACAGCTACGACAAGGAGCGGGAAGCAGAGCGCATTGCCGACGAGGCACGTGCAGCGGTGACAACCGCGGCGGCGGCCGGCGGCGCCGCCGTGGGCCTCGGCACCCTGGTGACCGTCGCGGCATCCACGGTGGCGGCCGACATCACCGGAATTCTGATGGCGAGCGTGCTCGCCGCGCTCGGATTCCTGGTGATTCCGGCGCGCCGGCGCAAGGCCAAAGCGGCGCTGCAGGAAAAAGTGAGCGCGCTGCGCGTGAGGCTCACCGAAGCGCTCCGCGGCGAATTCGACCACGCGCAGGAACGCAGCGCCAGCCGCATTGCCGATGCGATCGCGCCGTACGCCCGCTTCGTGAAGGCCGAGGAAGAACGCTGGTCCAATGCCCGGACCCAGCTCGCCGCCCTGCGCGACCGATCGTCGGCGTTCCTGGCTCAGATTTCCGAGCCGATTTCAAGTCCCCGATAGCATCCCGTCAGTGGTATAATCGTTCTCTACTTTCCGATCGGTGCTGCTATTCCGGCAGCAGTCCTCGGTCGTCCGCCTCGCGTCCGCGGCCAGACACCGAGGTTGCAGTGACATTCGCGACCGACCACTCGGAGACCCCGGGGAGTTCCCAGGAGAACGATGACCCGACGCTGCACGAAATGTAAGTCGACCTTTGTGACTCTCGCGCTCGAGATTCCCACCAAGCGGTTCTTCATCTGCGGGTCGTGCGCCCACCGGTGGAACGAGCAGACCACGGCAACCGATCGCGCCACGAGCGCCGCCGCCCAGGGGTTCACCCGCGTCAACGCCGCACCGCTCGCGCACCGTTCATCGCGCCGCCCGGGGCTCTGAGCCGTGCAGGTTCGCGGTCTCATCAAGCTCATCGCGCGCGGGCAGGGGAGCGGCATCATCACCGGGCCCAATCGCGACGTCTTCTTTCACAAGAGTGATGTCCGCGGAGCGTTCTGGGATCTCCAGGTCGGCGACCCTGTGACCTTCGATCTGATCGAGGATGCGATCAGCGGTCCTCGCGCGCAGAACGTCCAGGCCGTGACGCGTCCGTCGAAGAACCTCTAGACCGGCGGCGTTCGCCGAACCCTCAGCAAGTCCGCCGACCGTCACCGAAGCGGCCGAACCGCCCTCATTCCGAATCTCCCCGCGTGCGGAGTGCCTTCACCGCGCTGCGCCGTTTTTTTGCCTCCAGTCGTTTTTCGCGCGCACCAGCGCCGGGCTTCGTTGCGCGGCGTTTCTTCGGGCGGCGCGCCGCCTGGCGCACCAGCGCCACCAGTCGCGCGCGTGCCGCTTCGCGGTTCTGGGCCTGGGTTCGATGCTCGCGGCTGTCGATCACGAGCACCCCTTCAGCCGTCATCCGGCGGCCCGCCAGGGAAATCAGTCGTTCTTTCGTCTCCGCCGCCAGCGATGACCCGGCGACGTCGAAGCGCAGTTCGACGGCGGTGGCCACCTTGTTCACGTTCTGGCCGCCCGGCCCCGACGCGCGTACGAACCGCTCCACGAGCTCCGATTCGTCCAGCGTGATGGAGTCGGAAATGCGAATCTGGCGCTCCACGACACCAGCTTATCGCTTCACGCTGCCTGAAGCCGGGCCGGAAGCCCGAAGCCTGCAAACCCTGAAGCCCCGAAGCCTGAACCCGGAAGCCTGAAGCCTATAATCAACCCATTGCCTCTCTCCGAAGGGACACGTCTCGGCCCCTATGAAATCCTGACGCTGATCGGCGTGGGCGGCATGGGCGAGGTGTACCGCGGCCGCGACACGCGCCTGAACCGCGCCGTCGCGATCAAGGTGATTTCGCCGCGGCTCGCGGCCGACCCGCACTTCCGCGACCGGTTCGACCGGGAGGCGATGACCGTCTCGCAGCTGAACCACCCGAACGTCTGTACGCTGTTCGACGTCGGGCACCACGACGGGGTCGATTTCCTCGTCATGGAGCTCGTCGAGGGGCAGACGCTCGCCGAGCATCTGGCCGCCGGTCCGCTGCCGACCGATCGCGTGCTCGACATCGCCCACCAGATGGCGCAGGCGCTCGCCCACGCCCACGAGCTCGGGATCGTGCACCGAGACGTCAAGCCGCAGAACGTGATGCTCACCGGATCGGGCGCCGTCAAGATTCTCGATTTCGGCCTCGCCAAATCAGAACACCCGGGCAGCTCCGCCCGCGACGAGATCGCCATCGGAACGATCGGCTATATGGCGCCCGAGCAGCTGCTCGAGGACGGCGAGATCGGGCCGGAGACCGACGTGTGGGGACTCGGCATCGTTCTTTACGAGATGCTTGCCGGCACGCGGCCGTTCGTCGCAAAGGACGCCGTATCGCTGTTCAAGGGCATCGTTCAGGACGCTCCGGAATCGGTGAAGGAGAAGCGCGCCGACGTCCCGCCGCAGGTCGATCGTCTGATCCGGCGCGCGCTGGAGAAAGATCCCGATCGGCGGCATGCCTCGGCTGGAGAGTTCGCGTCCGAGCTGGCGGCGTGCCGTGCGGTCACCACCGCGGCGTCGGCCGGCAGGCGCCGCCTCCTGACGCCGTGGCGCGCCGCGGCCGCCGGCGCCATCATTCTTCTCGGCGCCGTCTTCGGGGTGCGCGCCTTCAACGAGGAGCGCGAGATCCGGCGCGCCCGGCAGCAGGCATTGCCCGAGATCGAACGGCTGCTGCAGCAGGACCGGTATTTCGCCGCGTTCACAGTAGCGCGGGAGGCAGAGAGGCACCTCGGCGACGACCCGGCTCTCGCGCGCGTCTGGCCGCTCGTTTCAGTGGCAGGATCGCTGGCGACCGAGCCTGCCGGCGCCGACGTGTCGTTCAAGCCGTACGACGACGTCTCGGGCGAATGGATGCCGCTCGGGCGGACGCCTGTCGCCAACGTCCGGTTGCCGCGCGGCGCGTTCCGGTTTCGAGTCGAAAAGCAGGGCTACGCGCCGGTCTACTTCGCGCGGGCGCTCACATCAGCATTTCAGCCGCTGACGCTGGTGCTCAAGCCCGCGGGGGCCGACGATGACATGGTGCTGGTGGACGGCGAGGCGGTGCCGGTGAACCTGAGCGGCTTCAACACCGAAACGCTGGTCACGCTCGGCGAGTTCGCCATCGATCGCACCGAAGTGACCAACGCCGCGTTCAAGCAGTTCGTGGACGCGGGCGGTTACACACAGGCAGACCTATGGCCCGATGGACGCGAACGCATCTCCTCGTTCGTCGACAGCACCGGTCGCCCGGGACCCGCGCAATGGAAACTCGGGAGCTTTCTCCCTGCCAGCGCCGACGAGCCGGTCGCCGGCGTGACCTGGTTCGAGGCGGCGGCCTACTGCGCCTTTCGGGGCAAGCAGCTGCCGACCGTGTTCCACTGGTCCCGCGCCGCTCTGGCGCCGCGAGAGATTACTGCGCCGCTCGGTCCGTCGATTGTGCCCCTCAGCAACTTCGGCGGAAAGGGCGTCGCGCAGGTGGGCGCCTTCGCCGGCATGGGCCCGTACGGCACCGTCGACATGGCGGGTAATGTCCGCGAATGGATCTGGAACATGTCTGCGGAGGATCGCCGCTGGATCCTGGGCGGCGCGTACGACGATCCCGACTACATGTTCAGCGTACCCTTTTCATTGCCGGCAGGCGATCGGTCGCCGACCAACGGCTTTCGGTGCATGAAAGCCGCGTCGGCGCCGCTGCCGGAGCATCTGCTCGCGCGTGTCGAGTTGTCGTCGCAGGACTATCGGGGCGCGCGCCCGGTCACCGACGAGGTCTTTTCGGTATTCGTGAAGCAGTTCGCGTACGTGCCTTCGGCTGGCGGCGGCCGCACGGACGCGGCCGAGACGCTGCCCACCGGGTCGCTGAGGGAGCGGGCGACTGTCGACGCCGGATACGACAAGGAGGAGCTCACGATTTACGTGTTCACGCCGCCCGGAGGCACGCCACCCTATCAGGCGCTCGTGTATTTTCCGGCGCTGAACGCGTTTCAGTCCGGCGCGCCGAGCCGCACCTTTTATCCCGCCGATTACGTCGTCAAGAGCGGCCGGGCGGTGGTTCTTCCCGTGCTGAAGGGTTCGTTCGAACGATGGGACGCGACCATGGGCCTCGCGGGCGAGGAATACCGGCGCGCGCTGCGCCTGCGGCTGCTGCACTGGCGCCAGGACGTTGGCCGCACGATCGACTATCTCGCGACGCGCGGCGACATCGACATGCAGCGAATCGGGTACTACGGCCGCAGCTTCGGCGCTTCGGTACCGCTGGCGCTGCTGTCGCTCGAGCCTCGATTCCGCCTGGCGATCCTTCACAGCGGAGGCCTCACCTATCGCACGCTGCCGCCGGAAGTGGACCCGGTCAACTACCTGCCGCGCGTGCGGCTGCCGACGCTGATGCTCACTGGAAGGCACGACTACGTCCTGCCGTTCGAGACGTCTCAGAAGCCGTTGTTCGACCTGCTGGGCACCCCGACGGTCGACAGGAAACACGTGATCTTCGATGCGGGCCACGATCCCCTGCCGCGCAACGCGTCGATCCGCGAGATCCTCGAGTGGCTCGACCGCTTTTTCGGCGTCCCGCCGGCGCCGCAGCCCGACGACGCGACTGCCGGACCTTGAAACCGACAGGAGACTAGTGGGATCTCCTCAAGTAAATCAGTAATACCGATAGAACGTACACGCCAGAGCCCGCAGAACACGCAGAGAGTCTTTTAACGTTTCTGCGCGCTCAGCTTCTGCAGTCGTCGTTCATATCGGTCCCGGTCCTGATTGAGCGTGAACACCGTACTGGTCACTTGGGTACGCCTTCATGCGGACCTACACGTGCCGTGGGCGCCGCACGGGCGCCGCCAGGCGCATCAACTCCCGCGACGCAACCACGCGCATCTCCTTTGCGTATGCCTCGTGGTTCCGCTCGATGTCGTTCAGGCGGTACAGGTAGTTCACCATCATGCCGAGCGATCGGTACATGCCTGCGGCAGAGGTGTCCGCCAGCCAGTTGAGTCGCTCCATCCGGGCGCCGTTTGCGAGGTGGAACCGCGCCACCGAATCGAGCGGCGCGCCGGCTCGTTTGGCGTGCAGCAGATAGCGCGCGCAGAGGCGGAACAGCTCGCGACGCAGGCTCGGCGCGGCGAGAGCGGCGGGCGCGAGCCCCTCGTCGTCGGCCCGCACGAGCCCGGCGACATCGCGCGGCACCACGTCGGCTCCTGCGGCCGTTTCTCCCTCGAGCCACTTCCGAAAGCCAGGAATGGGCGACAGCGTCGCGAACGTCCGCAAGCGCGGGAACGTGCGGCCGAGATCTTCCGCCACCTGCTTGATGAGGAACGATCCGAACGACACGCCGCGCAGCCCTTCCTGGCACGCGGTGATCGAATAGAAGATTGCCGAGTCGGCGGTCGAGGGATCGGCCACGTGCGAATCGGGATCGAGCAGCGGCTGCACCTGTGCGCTCATGCCCTGCGCCAGGGCCACCTCGATGAAGATCAGCGGCTCGTCGGGCCAGGCCGGGTGGAAGAAGGCATAACAGCGGCGATCCGCCTGCAGCCGGCGGCGCAGGTCGCGCCACCCCTGGATCTGATGCACCGCTTCGTACTCGATGAGCCGCTCGAGAATCACCGCCGACGTGTGCCAGTCGATACGCTGCAGCACGAGAAATCCGCGGCTGAACCACGAACGGAACAGGTGCAGCAGGTCGGCTTCGAGCGCCACCCGGTGCGGATGTGCGTCGAGCGTCTCGAGCAGCTTGCGCCGCAGATCGACGAGCGTCCGGATGCCGCCGTCGGCCATGACGAGCCGGCGGAAGAGTTCCTGCCGCGGCGCTTCGACGGACCGCTGGAGTTTGACGAGGTTCGCCGGCGTTGGCGCCGCCGCGTAGGCGTCAGCCGCGAGGGATACGGCGCCCGGCGGCGGCGAGAGTTCCTCCGCAATCAGATCGAAGAAGACGCCTGATGCCGGCGTCGAGAGCGACTGGTAGGCGGCGACGACGTCGGCCGCAAGGTGTGCGCCAGAGACTTCGCCGCGCTCCGACACGAGCGCATGGCACAAGTCGACGGCGCGGCGCGCGTCCCGCGCCGCGGCCGATGCTGCTGACGGCTCGAGAAAGCGTTTGAAGAACCCGGGGGCCATGCGGTGCGCTATCGTCGCATGAATCCCGGCTGGCGTCCGCGGACCTCGCAACATGACCGCAATCGCGGGCGCCGTCACGCCTGTCGTGCGTGACTCGTCATTTCTGGATGGGTCCGAGCCGCTCGTCGATCGACACCTGAAACTGACGGAACCGCCCGTAGGTTGCGGTGCCCTCGATGCGCGGCGCGCGCCGGCCGGCTGTGTACGTCTCGC
>WUUC01031674.1_pt1 | contig 12587 bp, 12 predicted proteins | sample 6278441 | NCBI WGS metagenome assembly WUUC01 (sample SAMN13675441, study PRJNA597444) | soil metagenome | isolation source: soil | place: USA: Washington | collected 2017-10 | reverse complement strand
TGATATTGGCCACGGTATTCATCATCGTGATAGGCAAGTCGCTCGCCGCTTTCGCCATTGTGCGTGCCTTCGGCTATCCGACGAGAACTGCGCTGACCATCTCGGCCAGCCTGGCGCAGATCGGCGAGTTTTCCTTCATCCTGGCGACTCTGGGCATATCGCTCGGCCTGCTGTCGGAAGCCGGCCGGGACTTGATTCTGGGCGGCGCCATTCTGTCCATCCTGATCAATCCGCTGCTGTTTACCGCGCTGGGCCGCAGGGCAGCCCGGTTGGAACAACCGGAAAGCCCTGCCCCCGGCAAAAAACCCGTTGTCGAGGAAGCGGATATGCCGTCATGGCCATCGCTGCATGGACATACCGTGCTGGTCGGGTTCGGCAGGGTCGGCCACCTGGTCGCTGCCGCGCTGGCGGAGCAGAACCGTCCCTTTATCGTCATCGAAAACCAGGACGATGTGGTAGCCGCATTGCGCGCGGACGGCATTCCCGCGCTCTACGGCAATGCCGCCGCTCCCGGCATGATGGAGGCGGCGAATATCGGCAACGCGCGCTGGCTGGTGGTTGCCATTCCGGAAGTTTTCGAAGCAGGACAGATCATCGAGCATGCGCGCAAACTGAATCCGCAAATCGAAGTCATCGCGCGCGCGCACTCGATCTCCGAGCTCACGCATCTCGAAAAGCATGGCGCGACGCATACCATCATGGGCGAGCGGGAAATTGCCAGGGGCATGGTGAACCGGGTTTTGCAGTCGGATGCGCAGGCTGCGGGCGAGCATTACCAAGCTTAAGCAACCGCAAAAAAAAACGATGGTGATTTCCTCTTGAAAAGGAGAGGAATTCATCAATGCTTAAGTCAGTTGGCTTCCGTTATGGCGGGCAGCCTTTCAATACCGGTGCGCCCAGCCGACCGGTTTGCTTGCTCGTGGACCAGGACGCCCAGTTTGCGGATAGCGTTTTCGATTTCCGCACTCCACGGGTTGCCGCAATTGAGACGCATGTAATTGGTGAACTTTCCTGACGCCGAGAACAGCTGGCCCGGCATGAAAGCAATCCGGTGATCGATTGCGACCTGATGCAATGCAAGGGCATCCACATGCTGCGGCAACCGGATCCACAGCACCAGCCCTCCCTGTGGCGTGGAGACCGAACATTCGGCGGGAAAGGCTTCGGATACCATATCCGATCTTTGCGCAATCCGCTGGGCAAATATGCGGCGCATTTTCCGTACCTGATTGTCGTAACTGCTGCTGCCGATAAATTCGGCCAGCACGGCCTGAAAGAAGTGGTTGGTAGCGCCGGTGGAAACCGTTTTGAGAAAAGCCACCTCTTGCGCGTAGCGGCCCGCAACGACATATCCGACGCGCGCCGCCGGATTCACGACTTTCGAGAACGACGAGCATAGCAAGACGTTTCCTGTCGTGTCATATGCTTTGACCGGCCAGGGCCGTTCCGCCGTAAAGCATAGATCGCCGTAGACGTCGTCTTCGATCAACGGGATATCGTACTGGGAAAGCAAGGCCGCCAGGCGTTTCTTGTTTTCCTCCGGCATGATGCAACCCAGCGGGTTATTCACATTCGGCACAAGCAGGCATGCCTGCACCAGTCCCTCGCGGATGGAAAGCTCCAGCGCCTCGATCGACAATCCGGTTTTCGGATGAGTCGGGATTTCCAGCGCCTTCATCCCCAGGCTTTCGATCATCTGCAGCAGGACGAAGTAGGTTGGCGATTCGATGGCAATGGTATCGCCCGGTTTTGCCACCGCACGAAGGCATGTGCTCATCGCCTCGGCGCAGGAATTGGTCACGACGATTTCCTCCGGATTGAGTCTGCCCCAATCAACCGCCCTGCGCACCACTTGCCGGATGAAATTCGGTTCATTCATGTCGAAGCAACCGACTTTGGTCAGCAGCGCAGGATTGCGGCGCACAACGGCATTCATCGCTTGCTGTATACGCTTGACCGGCAACAGTTCGTCGGGCGGCCAGGCGCTTCCCAGCTGAACCACATGGGGCGACTCGTTGGCCCGCAGCACGCGCATTAACAAATTATTGATGCCGACATAGGTCGGTTCCTTCGAACATTGCAAATCTGCTGTTGCTTCCAGGCTCCGGGCGCGATGGCGGACATAGAAGCCTGCTTGCGGCTTGGCGTCGATCAGCCCACGGTCTTCCAGCAAGCGCAGCGCCTGCATGACGGTGCTGATCGACAGCCGTTTTTGCTGCGCAAGATGGCGGATCGAGGGCAGCCGGTCACCGGGTGCAAACACCTTACTCGCAATCAATGCACCGAGCTCGTTGGCGAGATGCTCGTATAAGTTGAGTTGTGCGGACATAGTCTGATTTTGGGTGAAGGCAGGCCTGGAACAAAGATACAGTTCAGCGCTTTTTTGACCATGACAGTTCAGGCTTGCCCGAACTGTCATGGTAACAATTTCATTTTGCTGCATCTGTTACTGAAGTCTGCAGGCAAGTACGCTGTCTCCTCATGCAATGAAAGGAGAATACGATGACGCCCAAGGTTCTGTCAGCCTCGAAAACCCAGGTGGAATGCGAGCTGCACGAAAATCATCCACTGCGGCTGCTGCACGCAGAGGGCCGGCGTATACAGTGTCTGACAGGCATGCTGTGGATTACTGCCTTCGATCAAACGGCGGATTTTTTTCTCCAGCCCGGCGGCATTTTTGTTGTTCCCAATGGCGGGCTGGTATTGATCGAGGCAATCAGTCACGGCCGGGTGCGCATCGATTTGCCTCGTTCGCCCCGAAATCTCGCCTACAGCATGCTGGCGCGGATGCTGAAAGGACTCAAACCCGCTGCAGGCTGGCGCAAACGCCCGGTTTAGAGGGTGCTATGTATGGTTTTGGCACCCGACGCCTTGACCGCAGCCAGATAAAAACCGAGTGAAGCGACCGAAATCAGCAACAGCGCGCCGAGCAACGGATAGGGAGACGGGTTGATTTCAACGATGGCGGCAATGGCCAGCGGCCCGGCGGCTTTCGAAATCAATGCCGGGCCGGCCAATGCGCCGGAAATCGCACCATAGTTCTCCTTGCCGAACAACGCCTGCGGAATCGTGCCGCGCACGATCGTGAGAATGCCGTTGCTCAAGCCATAGAGGATGCAGAACACCGCCACTGCCCACGTATACTCGCCGAGAAACAGCAATGCCAGCAGCGCCGCCGGCAGCAATGAGAAGGTGACGTTGCCCACCGTTTGCGGGCGCACATATCTGGCGACTGCCATTTCGCCGATACGCCCGGCCACTTGCATGGGACCGATCAACGCTGCCAGAAACACGACCGTGACAGCCGGATGGCCGAATTGCTGCAGCATCGGGATCAGATGCACCGACATTGCGGAGAATATGAAGCTGTTTGTGGCAAATGCGAAGGCGAGTTTCCAGAACACCGGATCGCGGATGGCTTCCTGCAAGGTGTAGCTTCTGACTGCATGCGTTGTTGCGCCGCCGATCGTTTTTGCCCCATGTGCACGGGGAGAAAGGAGCGCGTGCAACGGCAGGCAAAGCAGCAGCTGAACGGCGCCGTAGATCATATAGGTGTCGCGCCAACCGATCATGCCGTTGAGCTTTAGCGTCAGCGGCCAGAACACGGTGCTTGCAAGACCGCCGAACAAGGTGACCGTCGAAATGCCTTGCCGCGCATTACGCGTAAATTCGCGGTTGATGGTGGCGAAAGCGGCTTCATACAAGACCAGTGCCATTGCCACGCCCAGCACAGTCCAGGCGACAAAGTAATGCGCAACGGTTTGCGCCATGGCGAGCGCGATGAACCCCAGTCCGCTGACGAGCGACCCGCTTCCCATGACGAAGCGGCCGCCGAAACGATCGAGCAACATGCCGGCCGGAGTGGAAACCAGGCCCGCCACCAGCAGGCTCCACGAAAATGCGCCGAACACGATTTCGGCGCGCCATCCCAATTCACGTTGGATGTCCGGCGCAAGAATGGCGAAGGCGTAGTAGAGCGAGCCCCAGGAAACGACCTGCGTAAAGGCGAGGATGCTGATGATTTTCCATGGTTCTTGGGGCTTCGTCATGTTTTCCGTCGTCCGGTGAGCGAATCGTATTGCAGCCGCAAGCATTATCAATGCTGCAACACTCTTCGGTTGCGCCATTGCTGCATCATGGCATTTACAAATGATTACAGCATACTTTCTCGAAGGCACTATGCTACAGTCATTGCCGGTTCGTATCGACAAGCCCACACGAAGGAGTCAGTAACACCATGTTGCATAAAGTTCTAGGCGCTATCGCCATCCTTGCATTCCCATTGCTCGGACATGCGCACGAATATGTCACGGTCGAACGCCCGCGGCAGGAATGCTGGAACGAGCAGGTCGCCACGCGCTCATCGAATATCACCGGCGCGGTTGTCGGCGGCGTTGCCGGCGGCGTCATCGGTAATCAGGTTGGAAGCGGCAGCGGGAAAACCGTAGCGACTGCGGTCGGCGCGGCAACCGGGGCCGTCATCGGCGACCGGATGTCGAATCAGCCTTCCTATCAGACGGTGCAGCGATGCCGTACGGTGGTCGAGCGCCAGCGCGTTCCGGTCGCCCGGCATGTGCACCACGTCGAGAAGCATCACAAGCATGATCACAAGCATGATCACAAGCATAAGCACAAACATAAACATAAGCATCATCACGGTCGCGACGATTAAATTAATGATTGAAGCGCACCTGTTGCAGCCGCGCTTTCGATCCATGACCATGACAAAAGGCTCACATCGCTGAGCCTTTTTGCTTTTTAAGAGTCCGGCTGGCTCTACCGGGCATATTGCGATGTTGCAATTCAGGGTCGGTGCCCGCTACCCGCAGAGAGTTTCCGCTGGCTTTATCCCTTGCCGCAAAAGGGTAAGATGGATTTTGCCGCAGCAAGCGGCACAGCATGTCAGGATGCAAAGCGCAACGCGGAGAAGCGTATGTATATGGTTTACTGGACTGTAGTCGACGGGGAAACAAAGTATCCCCATGCGAAAGAATTCGACTCGCGCGACATGAGCGCCGCGCTGACATTCATGGAAGGTCTCAGGGAGAAGCAGCGAAAGGGCGAAGGCATCTGCTTCGTCACGCTGTCATCGGAAAACCCGCATTCCGTCGGACACCCTGGCGCTGCAGACCCGAGTTCCGATTACAACTGGAAAAAGCGGCGAAGATAGCCAGACCGGGAAGCGGCATGCAAAAGCGCGGCAGGGCGACCTGACCGCGCTTTTTTCAATCCCGATCGGTGGGCTGGACTGGAAAGCGCTCGAATGAACTTGCTGGATCGCCAGCCGTTTAGCGACCGCATGCATGCAGTGCTGCGCAAGACGAGGGTATAAGGCTTCATTGATGGACTATTCGGAGCGCGACGGATATCCTAGCCTCGCTTTTTGGTGGTCATTTCATCATGACTGCATTAACGCCGCAAATCGAAAGCAACCGAAGCGATCCACGCTTAAAATACGTGCCCAATACCAACAAAAAGCACGGAAAAAACCAATGGCAACGACCCGCAAGCCGCTTGACGCTCTCGCAATGACATTGATGGTGGGACTATGCATGCTCTGGGGCCTGCTCCAGGTTTCCGTCAAATTTTCCGCTCCCAATATGGGGCCGGTCATGCAGACCGGACTGCGTTCCGCGGTCGCAGCGCTTCTGGTTTGCGTATTGATCATGTGGCGCCGCAGCGGCTTCTCGCTGCGAGACGGCACGCTCTGGCCGGGCATCGGCGCAGGCGTGTTGTTCGCGATCGAATTCCTCTGCATATCGCTCGGCCTGCAATACACCACCGCATCCCATATGTCGGTGTTTCTGTACACGGCGCCGATCTTCACCGTGCTCGGCATGCATTGGCTCGTTCCGGGAGAACGTCTCGGATTCATGCAATGGCTCGGTGTATTCGCCGCATTCGCCGGCATTGCGCTGGCGTTTTCCAACGGCTTCGCTGAACAGACGCGCGACTGGAAAGACATGCTGATCGGTGATGCGCTGGGCGTGGTTGCGGGCATGTTCTGGGCTGCCACCACCATTCTGATCAGGCGCTCCGCATTGTCGGAAGCGCCGCCGACCACTACGCTTCTGTATCAGCTGGGCGGTGCGGGACTGATCCTGCTGATCATCGCGACCGCCATGGGGCAGGCGAACACGATTTCGATGACCGGCCCCTTATGGGCCAATCTGTTTTTTCAAGCGGTGATCGTCGCGTTTCTCAGCTATCTGCTGTGGTTCTGGATGCTGCGGCATTACCTGGCGTCGCGGTTGTCGGTATTTTCGTTTTTGACCCCGCTATTCGGTGTCGGCTTTGGCGTGCTGCTGTTGCATGAACCGGTCGGCATACGCTTTGCTGGTGGAGCGGTGCTGGTGCTGGCCGGCGTTGTCATGGTGAACATAAGAAAACATTAATCGGGCCCGTTACCCGTTGCCGGTTACCAGCTTGTTACATTTCATTAACCGCCTGTCTTGACTAACGGTTATCGCAACCCGCCGGATGCGTGAATCCACCGGATTTGCGCGGTCCGACTCACTGCCAGTGGCTTATAATGCTCCCCCGAGAACAACGGGGGCGCTGTTGATCTTTTTTCATGCCGGCAGCCGCTCGTTCTCCTTCATATAGCAGGTATACAGATGACGTTTGAAAATACAGCAGCGACATATGACCTCGCGCTGCAAAACGAGGTTGCGGAACTCATTGTGCAGGCACTGAATCTGGACGTATCCCCCAACGAAATTCAGCCGGATGATCCGCTTTACGGCGACGGCTTGGGGCTGGACTCGATCGACGTGCTGGAAGTCGCATTGGTGGTTTCGAAACGTTATAGGCTGCAACTGCGCGCGGACAGCGAAGACAATCATCGCATTTTCAGTTCGCTGCGCAGCCTGACCGAATACATCAACGCTCAGAAATCCTGATGTCCTGGTCAGTCCGGTTCGGACGAACGACGGCAGCCGTCGCATGTGCGGTCGGTTATGCGTTGCTTGCGCATTACACCAATATCGCACGTACCGAGACCCTGGGTACCCTGGTGGCGCTTTCTCCCCTCGTGCTGGCTGCACTGTCGCTCGCATGGCATGCGCGGCACCGGATACCGATGCTTGGCCTGTGCGGCATCGGATGCGCGGCACTGTTCATCGCATGGGGCACGCTGGAGCAGCATTTCAGTCGCATCTACTGGATCGAACACGCGGGAACGCAATTGATTCTTTGCCTGTGGTTTGGCCGCACGCTCGGCGCAGGCCGGGAACCGATGTGCACTTATTTTGCAAGGATCATGCACGGTTCGCTGACGCCGGCCATCGAGCGCTACACACGGCAAGTCACGGTGGCATGGGTGATGTTCTTCGGCTTCATGTCCGCCGCCTCCACCGCGATCTTCCTTGCCGCACCGCTTGCAGCATGGTCGACATTTGCAAATTTCTTTACCGCGCCGCTGATCGGGTTGATGTTCGTTGCCGAATATGCGGTGCGGCGGCGGCTGCATCCCGACATGGAGCATGCGCGCCTCCTCGACGTGGTGAAAGCCTTTTGGAATGTGCCCGCGCGTTGAGCCGGCCCGCTTGCCTGATCAGTCGTTCCCATGCCAACGTTCCCGCTCATTACCCACCCGCGCGCCGACAGTATCATTGCCTGGCGCGACGGCACGCCGATTACTGCGGCCCGTTTTTTGTCGGATGTCGCGCAGCTCTGCAAACAACTGCCCGCCGGCATGCACATGCTCAATGCATGCCATGATCGTTACCGTTTCACTGTCGGACTTGCCGCCGCGCTGGTGAGCCGGAAGGTGAGTCTGCTGCCATCGACGCAGACGCCGGAGATGATTCACCAGATGGCACAGTTTGCGCCCGATGCGTTTTGCCTTACCGACAGCCAGGATTGCGCGATCGCACTGCCGCAGCTTCGCTTTCCTGCGCTTTCCGCGCCATCCGATTCCGCCTTACCGGTACCGGACATCGATAGCGAGCAACTGGTTGCATATGTGTTTACGTCGGGCTCCACCGGTACCCCCGTGCCGCACCGAAAGACCTGGGGCGCACTGGTGCGCAACGTGCGGTCGGAAGCGCAGCTATGCGGCATGAACGACGGACGCCATCATGCGGTAATCGGCACCGTTCCGCCGCAGCACATGTACGGTTTTGAATCGACAGTGCTGGTCGTGATGCAGAGCGCGAATGCGCTGGTGGCCGGATCATCGTTCTATCCGGCCGATATCTGCAGCCTGATCCGCTCCGTGCCACACCCGCGCGCCCTGATATCGACGCCGGTGCACATGCGTTCGGTAATCAGCGCCGGACTGGATGTGCCGACGGTGGACCTGATCATGTCGGCGACCGCACCGTTGTCGCCATCGCTGGCAGCAGAACTGGAGACATGCTTCCAGGCGCCGCTGCTGGAAATTTACGGCAGCACCGAAACGGGACAGATCGCCGTTCGCAATTCGGCGCGCACGCAGGAATGGACATTGTTTCCGGACGTTCGCCTTTCCCAGGAAGGCGACGCCACCTGGGCCTGTGGCGGGCATGTCGAACAGCCGACGCCGATGAACGATGTCATCGAGTTGATCGGCGCCAATCGCTTTCTTTTGCACGGCCGCACCGCCGATCTGATCAACATCGCGGGCAAGCGCAGTTCGCTCGCTTATCTGAATCTGCAGCTGAATGCGATTCCCGGGGTGATCGATGGCGCGTTTTTCATGCCGGACGAAGTCTCGCTCGACGGCGTGACGCGGCTGAGCGCGTTCGTGGTTGCGCCGGAACTGACAGCGACCTCGCTGATGGCGGCGCTGCGCGAACGAATCGACCCGATATTCCTGCCGCGCCCGCTGGTATTTGTCGAGGCGCTGCCGCGCAATGCGACCGGAAAACTGCCGCGCGAAGCATTGAAGGCGCTGGCGCTCACCACGGCCACGGCGCATCCGTCTTCCGGCGAGAGTCCCGCATGACTGCCGGCCGGACGCCATTGCCGATTGCACCGGACCATCCGGCATTTGCGGGCCACTTTCCGGGCATGCCGATCGTTCCCGGCGCAGTGCTGCTTGACGAGGCGCTGTACGCAATCGGCCGGCTGCTTGGAACCGATATGTCCGCATGCCAGATAAGCAGCGTCAAGTTTCTCAGTCCGGTGCGCCCGGGCGAGCCGGTAGCGCTTCAATATGAGACGGCAAGCAATGGAGCAATCCGGTTCGATATCCTGAGCGATGAGCGCCGGATCGCCACCGGCTCGATCCGGTTGCCTGCGGTGGAGTAGGGGCCATGGCAGAGACAGATCGCAACCCCGTGGAATGGATGCGCAACCGGGAACGCAGCAACATGCTGATGCTGCGCATCATGACCTGGATTTCGCTGCGCCTGGGCCGCCGCGCTGGCCGCCTGGTACTGCATCCGGTTGCCGGCTACTTCCTGTTGTTTGCGCCGCGCAGCCGCGCCGCTTCACGCGATTATCTCGGCCGCATACTGAAGCGTCCGGCGCGCTGGACCGATGTCTACAAGCATTTCTTCTGGTTTGCCGCCACCATTCACGACAGGATTTATCTGCTCAACCAGCGCTTCGATCTGTTCGAGATCGAGCTGCATGGCGAGCAGTTGATGAAAGAGGCGCTGGCAAATGAACAAGGCCTGTTGCTCATCGGCGCGCATCTCGGCAGCTTCGAGGTGATCCGTGCACTAGGCCGCAGTCATGCCGGCTTGAATGTGGCGATGGCGATGTACGAAGAGCAGGGACGCAAGGTCAACGAGACGCTGGCCGCGATCAACCCGGCGGCGCAGCAGGATGTGATCGGCCTGGGCTGCATCGATTCCATGCTGAAGATCAATGAGTATCTGGACAGCGGCAATCTGGTCGGCATGCTTGCAGATCGCACTCTTGGCAATGACGAGGTGCAGCCGGTGACGCTGCTCGGAAGCACGGCCAACCTGCCGCTCGGCCCGTTTCGCATGGCCGCGATTCTGCGCCGTCCGGTGATGTTCATGGTCGGTCTTTATCTCGGCGGCAACCGGTATGCAATTCATTTCGAAAAGCTCGCCGACTTCTCCGACACGCCGCGCGGGCAGCGGCAGGCGGAAATCGAGCGCGCCATCCTGCGTTATGCGGCGCTGCTCGAGCAGTACTGCCTGCATGCGCCGTATAACTGGTTCAACTTTTACAAGTTCTGGCAAACTCCGCCGGCAGTCGATAAAGGGGAATGAATGATGATCAGAAGTGCACGACTACAGACGCGTTGTCATCGCATGCTGGCGTCGCTCGTGCTGTCGGTGGCGGCGCTGGCTCCGGTCATGTCGTTTGCGGCAGACTGGAATATCGACCAGTTGATGCAGTCTCTCGCGAAAACCAAAACCGGGCGCGCAAGCTTTGTCGAGAAGAAGACCTTCTCCATGCTTGACCGGCCGGTCGAGTCCTCCGGCGAGCTGCTGTATGTCGCGCCGGATCGCCTGGAAAAGCGCACGATCAAACCGAGGCCCGAAACGATGCGCATCGAAGGCGACACCCTGACCATCGAACGCGGCCGCCAGAAGCACACGCTGCAATTGCAGGAATATCCTGAACTGGCCGGGTTCATCGATAGCATCCGCGGCACGCTGGCCGGCGATCGCAAGGCACTGGAACGCTCCTACAGGCTGAAACTGGAAGGCACCGCCGAGCGCTGGACGCTCACGCTGCATCCGACCAATGCGAAGATGGCGACATCCGTTCATCTGATCCAGATTGCTGGCAACCGGGACATTGTAGGCAGCATGGAAATCATACAAACCGATGGCGATCGCTCCATGATGACGATCGAGCCGATCGCATTGCAATGAAAACAGCCCCGATGAATCCATTCCAGTTTTCCCGGCGCCGCCTGGCGCTTGTCGCCTGGCTCGTCGGCGTGGCAATTTGCTGCATCGTGATCGCGCGCACGACGTTTACCGCCGATCTTTCCGCCTTTCTGCCGCAGTCGCCGACCAAGGAACAGCAGGTCCTGCTGGACCAGTTGCGTGATGGCGTCGTGTCGCGCCTGATTCTGATCGGCATCGAAGGCGGCGATGCACAGACACGCGCCGCGTTGTCGAAGGAAATGGCAAGGCAGTTGCGCAGCGATCCGGCGTTTGTGACCGTCAATAACGGCGAACCGGTGAACGCACAGCGCGACCAGGAGTTCCTGTTCGGTAACCGTTATCTGTTGAGTCCTGCTGTGACGCCGGAGCGGTTTACCGTTGCAGGCTTGCAGGAGGCGATCGGCAGCACCATCGATCTGCTGGCTTCTCCCGCGGGATTGCTGATCGAACAGCTCGTGCCGCGCGACCCTACCGGCGAGATGGTCGCGTTGTTCGATCAGATCAACAGCGGTAACCGCCCCCGGATGCTTCACGGCGCGTGGGCCGCCAAAGACGGCGCTCGCGCCCTGCTGCTGGCGCAAACCCGCGCCGCCGGCGCCGACACCGACGGCCAGCAGCAGGCAATGCAGCGGATTCAAACGGCTTTCGACACGGCGGTACAGCAACAAGGGGCGGCTGCGGCCAAACTGGTGATGACAGGGCCGGGCGTGTTTTCGGTACTGTCGCGTCAAACTATCGAAAGCGAGGTTACCCGGCTGGCGATCATCAGCACCCTTATCATCATTGTCCTGCTGCTGATGGTGTACCGCTCGCTGACGGCGCTGGCGCTCGGATTGCTGCCCGTCGTCTCCGGCGCCCTGGTGGGCGTGGTTGCCGTCAGCCTCGGGTTTGGCCTGATTCACGGGCTTACGCTCGGGTTCGGCACGACACTGATCGGGGAGGCAGTCGATTATTCGATTTATCTTTTCGTCCAGTCGCGTCAGGCCAATGCGGGCAAAGGGGCAGGCAACGGCGCCGGCGATTGGGTGAGCGACTTCTGGCCGACCATCCGGCTCGGCGTGCTGACATCGATCGCCGGTTTTGCATCGCTGTTGCTGTCGAGTTTCCCCGGGCTGGCCCAGCTTGGCTTGTATTCGATTGCGGGGTTGATCACGGCGGCATTGGTGACGCGGTTCGTGTTGCCGCATTTGCTGCCGGACAATTTCCGCATTCGCGATGTGTCGGCGCTCGGAATCAGATTATCCGGCGTGGCGCGCAGGGCGCCGGCATTGCGCTGGCCTTTGGTGTTGGTCGCGCTGGCGGCTTGCGTGGTAGTGGTCCAGCATCGCGATACGCTGTGGAATGCGGAACTGGCCTCCCTGAGCCCGGTGTCGGCGCAAGACCAGGCAACCGATGCCCGCCTGCGCGCCGACATGGGCGCGCCTGATGTGCGTTACATGGTGGTGGTGTCCGGCACCGACCGCGAAGCCGTATTGCAATCGGCAGAGAAGGTCAGCGAGCAATTGCAGCCTCTGGTGGAAAAAGGGGTGCTGGCCGGTTTTGAAAGCCCGAGCCGCTATTTGCCGAGCGTTGCGACACAGAAGGCGCGGCAGGAGAGCCTGCCGGCTGCCGATCTTGAGAAGCGGCTCAGGGCAGCGGCCAATGAGTTGCCGGTTCGCGTGGAGGTGCTCGCGCCGTTCCTTGCGGATGTTGCCGCCGCAAAGACGCGCGCGCCACTGCAGCGCGCCGATCTGGACAACACTTCTCTGGCGCTGGCCGTAGACTCGTTGCTGTTTCAGCGCGATT
>WUUC01194500.1_pt1 | contig 12588 bp, 12 predicted proteins | sample 6278441 | NCBI WGS metagenome assembly WUUC01 (sample SAMN13675441, study PRJNA597444) | soil metagenome | isolation source: soil | place: USA: Washington | collected 2017-10 | reverse complement strand
TACCTGACGTACTTCAACGCCGGGATCCGGGTCCTCGATGTGGGCGACCCGAAACGTCCGACGGAGATCGCGTGGTTCATCCCCGACGCACCATCCGGCCAGCCGGCGATCCAGCTCAACGACGTCCTCGTCGGACCCGACGGCCTTATCTACGTCACCGACCGCCTGGCGGGCGGGCTCTACATCCTCGAACTCGAGTCGGACGCCCAGGCCGCGCGGCGGACACCGGCCGGGGCCGCCCGCCACGCGGCATGAGCGGACGGGTCGACGGGGTCGTCATCGGGTCGGCCCCAACGGCCTGGTGTGCGCGGCGTATCTCGCCCGAGCGGGCCTCCGCGTCGTCGTCGTCGAGCGACACGAAACGCCGGGTGGCGGCTGTGCGACCGAGGAGGTCACCACCCCGGGCTTCCGGCACAACCTCCACTCGAACTTCCACGCGATCGGCGCCGGGCCGGTCACCCGCGACCTGGAGCTCGAGCAGTACGGGCTGCGCTATCTCTATCCTGACGTCCAGCATACGTTCATCTTCCGCGACGACACCGCCCTCACCCTCCATGCCGACGCGGCTCGGACAGCCGCCTCGATCGCGCGCTTCTCCACGACCGATGCCGAGCGCTATCTCGAGCTCCATGACCGCTTCGGGCGGCGGCTGGCGCCGTTCCTGCGGGGTCTCCAGTTCTCGCCTCCGCTCACCGACGACGCGCTCGCAGAGCGGTTCGACGGACCCTTGGGGGCGGAGTTCGACGCGTATCGCCACCTGTCGCTGTACGAGGCCATCGATCGCAACTTCGAGCACGACCGCGTGCGCACGTCGTTCCGGCTGCACGTCCACGCGAGCGCCTACGAGGACGGCCCCGATCTAGGCCACGTGTTCCTGCGGATCGTCGCCCGCTCGGGCTGGTCGGGACTCGCCGTAGGCGGGTCGGCTTCGTTGGCGCAGGCGCTGATCGGGGTGCTCGAGGCGCACGGTGGTCGGGTCCTGGCCGGCACCGGCGTGGCCCGGATCGAGGTCCGCGGTGGCGAGGCGCGCGGCGTCGTGCTCGACGACGGGACGGAGCTGACGGCCGACCGCTTCGTGGCCAGCAGCACCGATCCGCCGGGGACCCTCGCATTGGCCGGCGAGGGCGCGTTCGGCCCGGAGCTCGCCGACCGGCTGCGCGACTACCGCTGGGCGGCCTCGAGCCTGGCCACCCTCCATCTCGCGCTGGCCGAGCTTCCGGCCTACCGAGCGGCGGCCTTCGATCCCGACGTCGACCGCGCCTATGGCGTCTACTTCGGCGCGGACGGCACGGAGGAGCTCGAGCGCGGCTTCGCGGCGATCCGGCGCGGCGAGCTGCCCGAAGCGTTCGCCGGCAACGGGGCGTGCAACACGCGCTTCGACCCGTCCCAGGCGCCGCCCGGTCGGCACACCGCCTTCTGGTGGCCGTTCGCGCCGTACGACCTGGCCGGATCGGCCGCCAACTGGGATCGCGACCGGCAGGCGGTGGCCACCCGCATCCTCGACCAGTGGCGCCGATATGCGCCGAATCTCCGGGACGAGGTCATCCTCGGCTCCCACCTGTTCACGCCGCTCGACATCGAACGCCGCTGCTCGAACATGGTCCGTGGCAGCCACCACGGAGGCGCCTACACCGGCGGCCAGATCGACGCCGGTCGGCCGGTGCCCGGGCTGGCCGGCTACCGGACCCCGGTCCGCGGCCTCTACCTGTGCGGCGCTGGCATGCATCCCGGAGGATCGATCCATGGCGGCCCGGGGTACAACGCCGCGGGCGTCATCGCCGGCGACCTCGGCGTCGATCGCTGGTGGACGCCGGTGGCGATCCCCGCGTCGTCCGGCTGACGCGCCCGGGCAGCCCTCAGCCCTCCACCACGACCCGCAGGATCGTCACACTGCCGAGCGCGACCATGGCCGTGGACAGGACGAACAGGGCGGTCGTCAGTGCCGCCACCCTCCGTGGTGGCGCGTACTCGACGACGACCACCCGGAGGCCGGCCGCACCGTGGAGAACCGCCGCCGCGAGCATCAGCCAGTCCCAACCGAGGATGACTGCCGATCGCCAGCGCTCGGCGACGAAACGGCTGCCGGTGTCCCCGACGTCGGTCACGATGTGGGTGACCGCGAAGTGGCCGAGGACGAGCACCGCGAGCAGGAGCCCCGTGACACGGACGACGAGCCAGGTGAGCAGCCCGCGCGCGCGGTCGCGCGCATCGGGCGGAGCCACGACGAGCCGGCTCACAGGAGTGGCGCCAGGATGATTGCACTGCCGCCGACCCCGAGCGCGAGCGTTGCCAGCACAACGATGTCGAGCAGCCGGCCGGCTGTGGCCGGGCGCACGTCGGCGAGATCGATCGCCAGCAGCCGCAGGCCGTTGAGGGCGTGGAACAGGATCGCCACCAGGAGCGCGCACTCGAACACCCGGAGTGGCGCGCTGCCGTAGAGCACGTGCACCTCGTCGTACAGCTCTGCCGAGAGCGCGTACAGCGACACGTCCACGACGTGGAGGGCGAGGAACGCGAAGATCGCGACACCGCTGACCCGGTGCGCCCAGAACGCCCAGCGTCCCTGCTCGATGCGATCGGCAGGCACCCGTGCGAGCCGCCCCAGGACGCTCGATGGAGTGGTCCGATCGCCCGTGCGCCGGGCCGCGGTCGCGACGACCAGTACGGCGAACGCGAGGATGGTCACGAGGATCGCGAGGAGGGAGGCCACGAACGCCGCCTGCGGAACACTCATCGGGGCACCGGCGCCGGCTGTCGCCGGTCGCCCTCCGCCGCGTCCGGCCGAAGCCGACCGAGCGCCACCGGCCGGGTTTCGACGATCGGCTGGTCACCGCCGTCCGACGCGCGGCGCAGGAGGACGGTCCGAAGCCAGTCCACGTCGTCGCGCTCTGGGTGATCGCGCCGGACATGCATGCCGCGGCTCTCGAGCCGGGCCTGAGCCGCGGCGATGACGAGCATCGCGACCGTGACCTCGTTCTCGAGATCGAGCGCCTGCTGCCAGGCCGGGTTCGCCGCGGCCGGTCCCGCGACCGCGACGCGGGCGATCCGATCGCGGAGCCTCCTGAGCCGGTCGGCTGCGGTTGCCAGGCCGGCCTCGTCGCGCACGAGCCCCACGTGCTCGGACATGACCGCGCGCAGCTCATCGCCGAGCTCGAACGGCGACGACCCGCCTTCGCGAGTCAGCGGCGCATAGACACGGTCGACGGAGGTCGTGAGCGCGGCCGTGGAGGGAAGACTGGGCGTCCGCTCCCGTGCGGCACGCGCCGCGGTCTCGCCCGCCCGTGCCCCGAACACGGTGGATTCGGCGATCCCGTTGCCACCCTGCCAGCTCGCCCCGTGGACACCGCCCGCGTCCTCGCCGGCGACGAAGACGCCGGGGATGGCGGTCGAGGTGTCGGGCGCGATGACCACGCCACCGATCCCGACGTGCGACGCCGGCGCGATCGGCACCGGCTCACCGGCGAGGTCGCGACCGGCGCGCCGCGAGCGGGCCACGAGATCGGCGAACCGCGTCTCGAGGATCTTGCGCCCGATCGGGCGCGCGTCGAGCAGCAGCGCGCCCTCGGGCGTTCCCCGGCCGGCCGCGATCTCGAGCGCCATCGCGCGCGCGACGTCGTCCCGCGGCGCTCGCTCCAGCCGCTCCGGGTCGTGGCGGGCCATGAATCGCTCGCCCGCGGCGTCGAGCAGCTGGGCACCCGCGAAGCGCAGAGCCTCCTCGAGCAGGACGCCAGTCATCCGGGAGCCGGGCACGACGAGCCCGACCGACAGGAACTGGACGAACTCCATGTCACGCAGCTCGAGGCCGGCGCGATAGCACAGGGCCACCCCGTCGCCGGACTTCTCGCGCGCTGGGGTGGCCACCCGGTACAGCGAGGCGGCACCGCCGCCGGCTGCGACGACGACCGCCGGTGCCCGGACCACGATCGGGACCCCGCGACGAGTGTCAAGGGCGAGGACCCCCGCCGCATCGCCACGTTCGTCGCGCAGGAGGTCCAGCGCCCGGACGTCGGGGAGCTCGAGGGGGCCGAGCGCGAACAGGGCGTCCCGCAGCCGGCCCATGATCTCGATTCCCGTCTCGTGGCCGCGATGGACCTTGCGATTGTGGGTCTGCCCGGGGAAGGCGGCCAGGTCCAGTGAGCCGTCCGTTGCCCGGTCGAAGAAGCAGCCGCAAACGTTCTCCAGCTCGCGAACCCGTTCCGCGGCGTCCGTGGCCATCGCCCACACCAGGTCCTGATCGGCGAGGAATGCGCCGCTCCGGACGGCGTCTTCGAAGTGGAGGCTCGGGGTATCGTCCGGCCCCAGCGCGGCGTTGTAGCCCTGGACCATGATCGAGCAGCCGGATCGCCCGATGACGCCCTTGGACACGATCGCGACCCGCAGGCGCCGGTCGGCGCGCAGGGTGTGGAGGGCAGCCATCAGGCCGGCGCCGCCGCTGCCCACGATTGCGACGTCGACGTCGAGCGTCTCGGTCACGGGCGCGTGGCTCACGGCGGCGGCCCCACCCGCCACCGCCGGAGCCGTCGGATCGCCCCGGCGGGATCGAGACCCTTGGGGCAGACCAGCGTGCACGCCCCGATCCCATGGCAGCCGTCGATCCCCGCATCACCGGATGCCGCGGCGATCCGGAGCGCGGTCGCCCCGTCGCGCGAGTCGCCGGCCAGGACCATTGCCCGGGTCAACGCGGCCGGCCCCAGGAACGGCGAGTCCGTGTCGGCCATCCCGCAGGCGGCATAACAGGCGCCGCAGTTGATGCAGTCGAGATCGGGATCGACGATGCGTCGCTCCCCGCTCGCCGGCGCTACGGCCGCCTGACCGGCGCCCGGGTCTCGGGGCACGAAGGCGGGTGAGATCCCCGACCAGCGCTCGAGGAACGGCGACAGGTCGACGATCAGGTCGCGCACGACGGGCAGACCACCCAACGGCTCGATCCGGACCGAATGCCACCACGGCTCGACGATCGCCTGGCAGGCCAGAACCGGCCGGCCATCGAGGCGAACCGTGCACGTGCCGCAAGCCGCGATTCGGCACGAGTAGCGAAACGCGAGCGACGGGTCGTGGCGGCGCGAGATCGCCACCAGCAGGTCGAGGACGACCATGGAACCCGTGCGTTCGACGCGGAACGTGTGACGCGCGGTCGGGTCGCTCCGGGCGATCGAGACGTCGATCTCCGCGGGGGAGGCCATCGACTCACGGGTGGTGGTCCCGCCCTCAGCGATCACCGTCGATCCACCCGCCCGGTGCCTCGAGCCGGACCTTCAGCCGTTCGAGGAACCGGGCGCCGATCACGCCATCGATCGCGCGGTGATCGGCCGACAGCGTTGCCCTCATGGTCGTCCGGGCGACCACGGCGCCGTCGACGACCCGCGCCCGCGCCTCGGCGCGTCCGGTGGCGAGGATCCCGACCTGGGGCGGGTTGATGATTGCCCCGAACTCGCTAATCGGGTACGCCCCCAGGTTGGTCAGCGTGAACGTGCCCTCGGTTAACTCGCGTGCGCGCACCCTGCCCGCGCGGGCCCGCGTGACCAGGTCGCGCAGCGCGCCGCTTATCGCGGGCAGGTCGAGCGACGCCACGTCGAGCAGGGCGGGAGCGATCAGTCCGTCGTCGAGCGCGATCGCGATCCCCAGGTTGACGGGCTCGAACCGCACCGGGCCTTCGTCCGTCCAGTGGGCGTTCAGAGCCGGCTCGTCGACCAGCGTCAGCGCGACCGCCCGAGCGATGGCCGCGGTGATCGTCGCGTGATGGTCAGCGTGAAGCTTCGCGTTCCTTCCCTCGAGCGCCGCGACCAGTGACTCCATGTCGATCTCGGTCGTGAGGTAGATGTGCGGCGCATTCCGCTTGCTCTCGCTCATCCGGCGCGCGATCGCCGCTCGCATCGGCGTGAGCGGTTCGAGGTGCCGCGCCGTGTCCTCCGTCATCGGCGCGTCGGTGCCGTGCGGACGCTATTCGCCGTCATCGAGATAACCGATCACGGCCCCGATCGGGACCTCAGCCCCGGCGTCGTGGACGATCTCGACGAGCGTGCCGGCCTGGAGCGCCTGGAGCTCGACGGTCGCCTTCTCGGTCTCGACCTCGGCGATCACGTCGCCCCGCTCCACGCGATCGCCGACATGCCGGACCCAGCCACTGATCCGGGCCGTCTCCTGGTCGAAGCCGACGTTGGCCATCTCGATCGCGATGCGCATTCGATCCTCCCCAGTGACGCCCGCCTTGACGATCGCCGCAAGACGACGTCAGCCTGCCGCGACCTCCAGGATCATCTTGCCGCGGTTCTCCCGCGCGAGGAGCGTCGCGAACGCGTCGCGGGCACGCTCGAGCGGCAGGATCGCGTGGATGTTCGGGCGGACTCGGCCCTCCCCGGCGAGCGCGAGCACGTCCCGGTAGGCGGCCAGGCTGGAACCTGAGCTGCCGACGATGGTGACCCGCGCCCGGAACAGCCAGGTCAGGTCGAGCTCGACGATCGGGCCACCGTGCGAGCCGCAGACGGTCACCCGGCCGCGTCGCGCAAGCGTCTTGAGGGACTCCTTCCAGACGGCCGGGTTGCCGGCCGTCTCGACGTACAGGCTGACCCCGCCGGGCGCGAACGCGAGGACCTCGTCGGCGAACGCCGGGTTGGCCGCGTAGTCGATTAGGGCGTCTGCACCGATCTCGCGGGCGTATGCGGTGCGGTCTGCGCCACCGGCGGCCGCGATCACCTGGGCGCCGAACAGCTTCGCGAGCTGGACCGCCGCCGAGCCGACGGCGCCCGCGGCGCTGGTCACGAGGACCGTGTCGCCGGGGCCTACGTGCGCCCGGTCACGGACCATCGTGAGGGCGACCGGGAACGAGTGCGAGATCGCTGTCGCCTCGGCGAAGCCGAGCGACCCAGGGATCGGGAACACGTTCCGCTCGGGAACCGCGACGTACTCGGCCATGCCGCCCTGGCGGTGGACGCCCACGTTTTCGAGGTTCTCGCACGCATCGTCCTCGCCGCCGGTGCAGAAGGCGCACGTCCCGCACGAGATCGAGGGTTTGACGACGACCCGGTCGCCCGGCGACAGCCGGGTCACCGAGGAACCCACGAGCGCGATGACGCCGGCTGGGTCGATGCCCAACACGTGCGGCATCCGGAGTGGCGCCCGGCGGTTCGCCCAGCCGTGCATCGTATACACGTCCTGCCGGTTGGCGGCCACAGTCCGGACCGCGATCAGCACCTCGTCCGCGCCCGGCTCGGGCGTCGGCAGCACGGTCGGCTCGAGATGGTCGGTTCCGCCGAGGGCCGTCAGCACGACGGCTCGCATCGTCGTCGGGACGGCGGCTGCCGCGCGCATCATTGGGTGGCGCCTCCGATCATCCCAGAGCGGCGCGTACCGCCGCGCAGATCCGGTCCTCGCTGGGCTCGACGACGGTCTCGAGGGCGGACGAGAACGGGATCGGCACGTCGAGCGTGGACACGCGCCGAATCGGACCCTTGAGCGCGCCGAACGCGTGCTCGACCACGAGCGCAGCGACCTCGGCGCCCACACCGCAGCTCCGGTGGCACTCGTCGACGACCACCAGTCGCCCGGTCCGGTGGACCGAGGCGAGTATCGTGTCGAGGTCGAACGGGACGAGCGTGCGCGGATCGACGACCTCGACGCTGATCCCTTCGCCCGCTAGGCTCTCGGCCGCTGCCAGGGAACGCTGGACCATGTACGAAGTGGCCACGATCGTGACGTCCGTCCCGGCTCGCTTGATGTCGGCGACTCCGAACGGGATCGCGACCCAGCCCTGCCCGTCGACCGGACCGGTGACGTCGAACAGTCTGACGTGATCGGCCCAGAACACGGGGTCCTCGCTCTCGAGGGCCGTCCGCAGCAGGCCGTGGACGTCGCGCGGGGAGGACGGGAGCATGATCTTCAGCCCGGGGGTGTTCCACATCATCGCCTGGGGGCTGTGCGAGTGCTGGGCCGCACCTCCGCCACGGATGCCGTGGTTGACGTGGAAGATCGCGGGCACGCTCGTCTGACCGCCGGTCATGTAGCGGATGTTCGCGGCCTCGTTCACGACCTGGCTGAAGGCCTGGAAGATGAAGCTCGCGGTCGCGACGTCGACGATCGGTCGGAGGCCGGAGATCGCGGCCCCGATCCCGGTCCCGACGTAGCCGACCTCGGCGATCGGCGGATACCACACACGGTCGGGGAAGTCGTCGCGCAGCTCGGCGACCAGCTTGCGATGTGCCGTCAGACCCACGAAATACTGGCCCATGAGCCGGACTCGGGAGTCGAGCTCGAGCGCCCGGCGAAGACCCAGGATGAGCGCCTCGGCATAGCTCATCTGCCGGACGGCAGACACGATCGGCGCAGCGGTGGACGTCATGCAAACACGTCCTCGAGGGCCTCTTCGGGTCTCGGATACGGGCTGTCGAGGGCGAAGCGCACGGCCGTCGCCATCTCCTCACGAGCGTCCGTGTCGATCGCGAGCGCTCGATCGGTCGTGATCCGTCCCGCCTCGAGCAGCTCCCGCAGGAACCGGAGGAGGCCGTCCTGGGTCCCGAACCAGTCGGCGTGCTCGGTCGGGATCAGGCTCCGATCCCAGGCGAACGCGAGGTCGGTCTCGCCGGTCGTGAGCTGCGGCCAGATCGGCCGGCTGCCCGGCCAACGAACAGTCCAGGTCTCGATGAACGTGGGACCGCCACCCGAGCGCGCTCGTCGCAACGCCCGCCGCATGTGGCCGTGGACGGCCGCCACGTCCGTGCCGTCGATCGCCGCCGCGGGCACATTGAACGGCTTTACCAGATCGATGAGCCGCTTCGCCGCCAGCGTCGACGACGGGTACTCGTTCGCTTTCTGCCCGAGCGCCTCGAGGCTGTTGTTCTCGCACAGGAAGACCACCGGCAGCTTCCACACCGCCGCGATGTTGATCGCCTCGTGCCACGCCCCTTCCTCGAGCGCCCCGTCGCCAAACACGCACACGCTGACCCGGTCGAGGCCGAGCTCGTGGAACGCGTACGCCGAGCCGACCGCGATCGGCAGCGGACCACCCACGCTGGACGAGGTGGTCGGGAAGCCGTGCTCGTGGGACGCGAGGTGGAGCGTGCCGCCCTTGCCCTTGTTGGTACCGGTCGCCTTGCCCAGGATCTCGGCCATCATCCGGCCGGCGCTCACGCCGCGGGCCAGCAGGTGCCCGTGATTGCGATGGGTCGTGTAGGCAACATCGCCTTCTTCGAGCAGGGCGAGCGAGGGCACGCCGGTCGTCTCCTGACCCACGTACACGTGGAAGTGGCCGACGTCGTGATCCTCCGAGAGGCGGATGAGCGCCTCCTCGAAGCGGCGGATCCGGACCATCGTCCGGAACTGCTCGATCAGCTCCCCGCTCGCGATCCGCGGCAGCATCCCGCTTCTCTCCTCAACCGGCGACGACGGCGGGCTGCTCGACCAGGGCTCGGGCGGCGTCCACGATCCGCGCCGCCGACGGCACGAACAGCGCCTCGAGCTCCGGACTGGCCGGTGGCGGTGCGAACGGCGCTCCGACGCGGCGGACCGGGGCGCGCAGCGCGTCCGGCGCGGCTGCTGACACGGCGGCCGCAATCTCGGCGCCCAGGCCTCCGGTCGTGACCGCCTCGTGGGCCACGATCAGGCGGCCGGTTCGGCGGACGGACGCCAGGATCGTGCCCAGATCGAGCGGCAGCAGCGAGCGGAGATCGACGACCTCGGCCCCGATCCCGTCGCGGGCGAGCTCGTCGGCCGCCTCGAGCGCGGTCAACGCCATCCGCGACCAGGCGGCGATGGTCACCTGGTCGCCCGGGCGCCGCACGACGGCGCTTCCGATCGGCGCCTCGGTGGCATCGTCGTCGGGGACCTCACCCCGCGACCAGTAGAGCCCGCGGTGCTCGACGAAGACGACCGGGTCGTCATGGCGGATGGCGGCCGCGAGCAGCGCCCTGGCGTCGGCCGGGGTCGAGGGAGCGACGACCCTGAGGCCCGGAACATGGGCGAGCCAGGCCTCGAGGCTCTGCGAATGATGGGCACCCATTGCGCCCACGGCGCCGCCCTGGACCCGGATCGTGAGCGGCACGCGGAGCTGGCCGCCGCTCATGTAGTGGAGCTTCGCGGCGTGATTGACGAGCTGGTCCATGGCGAGCGTGATGAAGTCGACGAACATGACCTCCACGACCGGGCGAAGCCCGGCCAGGGCCGCCCCGACCGCGAGTCCGACGACCGTCCCCTCGCTGATCGGCGTGTTCCGGACGCGCCACTCCCCATACCGCTCGACGAGTCCTTTCGTGGCGCCGAACGGGCCGCCGACGGTGACGTCCTCGCCCAGCACACACACGGCAGGGTCGCCGGCCAGCGCCTCGTCGAGCGCCTGGCGGATCGCGTCGATCGTGCGCAGCTCGGTCATCGCGTCGCAGCCGCGTAGACGTGGGTCAGGAGGTCGGCCTCGCCGGCGATCGGCGCATCGAGTGCGCGCTTGGCCGCACGCTCGACGAGCTCGCGAGCCGAGGCCTGGATCGTGGCCGCGGTCCCCGGCGCGTCGAGGAAACCTTGGGCGGTGAGCGCGGCGACGTAGCGCGCGATCGGATCCCTGGCCTTCCAGTCGCTCAGCTCCGCCAGCTCGCGGTACTTCGCCGGATCGCCCTCGTAGTGCCCGCGCAGGCGATAGGTGAGCGCCTCGACGAACGTTGGACCGCCGCCCGAACGCGCCCGCTCGACCGCCTCGCCGACGGCGTCGCGGACGGACAACACGTCGTTGCCGTCGACCGTCGTCGCGGGCATGCCGTAGGTAACGGCGTACTCGGCCAGACGCTCGACCTTCGTGTGCGCCGACAGCGGCGTGAACTCGGCATAGCCGTTGTTCTCGCACACGAGCACCAGCGGCAGGTTCCACAGGCTCGCGATGTTGAGCGACTCATGGAACGCGCCGGCCTGGCCCGCGCCGTCGCCGAAGAACGCGACCGCCACCAGGCCCCGCTCGCGAACGTTCGAGGCGAACGCCGCGCCGAGCGCGAGCGGGATGGTGCCGGCCACGATCCCGGTCGCGGTGACGAAGCCCACCTCCCGGGCCACGATATGCATCGAGCCGCCCTTGCCTGCGCAATAGCCGGTCGTCCGGCCGGCGAGCTCGGCCAGCAGGCGCTCCGGGTCGGCGCCCTTCGCCAGCGCGTGGGCGTGGGCGCGATGCCCGCCGAAGGTGAGATCGTGGGGTCGCAGCCGGCTCGCGGCGCCGACCGCGACTCCCTCCTGTCCGATGCCCAAGTGGAGGAGGCCCTTGATCCGCCCGCGCGCGTACAGTTCGGACACCTTCTCCTCGAAGGCCCGGATGAGGCACATCCGCTCAAGCAGGCCGAGAAGCTCGGGGCGTCGTGCGTCGGCCGCGGTCGGCACGCCGGTCACGGCTCGGAAGCCGCCGGCTCGTCGCTGTCCACGTAGGGACCGCCGGCATACCCCGCGGCGGGCGCGCGGAGGGCGCGGGTGGCCTCCTCGTCGATCGTCTTCGTGACCGGATCGATGACCATGCCGAACACCGTGCGGGCGTACTCGATCGTCGTGACCTCGTTGATCACGTCGCGCAGGACACGCGCGGGATCCCGCTCGAGCGGGTCACCGACGCCGCCGCCGCCGCCCGAGACCTTGCCCAGGATCTCGCCGTGGCGGACCTGGATCATCCGATGCGTACGAGCCGGGACGGTCTCGTAACCGCGCCGGATGTACATCCGCGACAGGGGGCCCGGCTGGCCGCCGGCGGCACCGGGTGGCTGGGTCAGGTCGCCGTCCGAGGAGCCGGTCGCGGCGCCCACGTCGCCGCCCAGGTTCTCGACCTCCCACAACATCCCGTTGCCGCCGCGCCACCGGCCGGCGCCCGACAGGTCGGGCACGAAATGCCAGCGCACCGTCCGCCACGGGAAGCGGATCTCGATCTCCTCGACGCTGCCGCGATTGATCGAGCCGAGGCCGGACATGCCGAGGGCGCCCTCGTAGCCGTCATAGCCCCACACGGCGCCGGCGCCGCCGTCGGCGTCGGTGGTCGTCTGGACATACCGCTCGCCGCTCCGGGGATCGATCCCCGCGATGTAGTGGCCCCGCCGGCGACCCCAGCCGGCAACCGCCTTGTGGGGCATCGCCCGCGACAGCGCATCGCAAGTCGCCTCGAGGACCTGGGTCCCGACATTGACCGGCGATCCACCGACGGTCGCCGGATAGGTGGCGTTGACCACGCTCCCCTCCGGCGCGACCACCGTGATCGGCATCATGCTGCCCTCGTTGTGGAACTCGGCCAATGCCGAGTCGAAGAACAGGAAGCTGCCGGCGACTGCCCGGCTGTAGGTCGACGAGTAGGTGCAGTTGACGAACCCCTTGCGCAGCCCGTCACTGCGCGAGAAGTCGAGGGTCAGCTCGTCGCCCTTCACGATCGCGTCGACGCGAACCCAGACGTTCTCGTCGAGAGTCGTCCCGTCATCGTCGGTCGCCGACTCGCCCGAATAGACGCCGTCCGGGATGGCGGCGATCTGCTCCCGGACGCTGCGCTCGGTCCGGGCCAGCATCTCCTCGACCGAGTCGAGGATCGTGTCCCTCCCGTACTTGTCGAGCATGGCCACGATCCGGTTCTCGGCGACCCTGAGCGCCGCCATC
>WUUC01048826.1_pt1 | contig 12588 bp, 9 predicted proteins | sample 6278441 | NCBI WGS metagenome assembly WUUC01 (sample SAMN13675441, study PRJNA597444) | soil metagenome | isolation source: soil | place: USA: Washington | collected 2017-10 | reverse complement strand
TCTAAATACGCCTTTCCCATATGACCGTAGGCCGGTGCGCCAAACATTCGATCAGGCATACGATGCGCTTTTCCGTAGAATGACAACGCACGTCTACGCCAACCGTTACGCCAAATGATTTGAGTTGAGTTGTTTTCGATGATGCGTTCGTAGAACGATAAACGCACACCAACAAACAGTGGATTCCAGTCACGCGAAACAGATAGCCTTACTGTTTCAGGACCGAATATGCCATCGACTGATGCCCCGACTGTTTGTTGTAGTAGCTTGATTCCACGCACGATGCCAGCGTTCACGGACATATCGATCACGTTTGCTCGCAGCGTTGTTGCGCCCAGTGGATTAAATGGCGATATGTAATTAGCGCGGTAGATTGAACCAGCTTCGTGTTCTGTTAAATTACGAACATCTTCCGCCGTTACATGTCGTCTACGCCATGCACGTAACACATCAAGCGTAATGCCCCATTTTGTAGGACCGCCACGATCTGCCGGATGATTTGTATATGTTGCGCCTTCGTGTTGCAGAATTATTGACAGAATTTCATCGTCAGTAACTGCAATACTCACCGGCTCGCTGAGACGAATATGTCTGTGTTCCATATATGGTTAAAACGGCTTACCAATTCTGTTTCTCCATCGCCACGATAGAATCGATTGAATCGTAATTAATGAAGACAGAATCATGCACCCAATCACGTTGCCTAACGTTTGCGGCACTTCAGAATAATGCGGCGGTGGTGGTTCATTGAATAATGACCACGTAGCCATCCCTACTAAGACAATGTGCGCCGCAATGGACATGCGAGCACTGATATAAATCACGGTTACCATGAAAAGTGCGCGCTTAGTAGCCTTGTCATCATCCTTTGTGCTACGTTCATCTTCGCGCGCTGACCATACAGATCGACCTTGGTATAGCAATCCAGCTAACGCCATGCCAAGCCAAATCCATTCAAGAGGGTGTGAATATAGCTGCATTATTTTGTATCGTTTCTTTGAACTGCATTAGCCAGTTCCATAAGCGCTGACACCCGGCTTGTGATTTCTCGCTCGCGTTCTTCCATTCTTTTGCGATTGAACTGATTTGGATCGTTTGCATCAGACTCGCAGGATGACGGTTGATCGCCACGACGATCTCTTTTAAGTAAAGACAACATAGCATCCTTCAGTGTCATCACCGCATTCCTGATTCGTCTTCAGACAATTGATGAATGCGTTGCTTAAGAATTGGTGCCGCTACTGTTTCCTGCACACGCACTGTCTTTTCTAACTGCAACAACAACCGTTCGTTCATCTCACGTTGAAATTTACATTCATCCCGCACGCGTTCAGTTTCTTTTTCCTTATCAGATATGATTCGTAAATGTGTTTTCGTTAAGATGAACCACTCTCGATACCATGCCACTGCTAACGCCGCAACAGCCATCATCAACAAAGTAATGATGCTTGTCTTATCAGCGTTAGCAGTGATCCATTCGACCATGTGTTAGACCTTTACGATCCTTTGTTCATTGACGTGAGTAAAATGCCATTACGGTTCAGGGAATATCCAAGCACGCCAGCCCTAGCCATAATCGCATCAACTACCTTTCCCTGCATCGCCTGTAACGTGTCCGTAAACGGCAACGTCACGTCTACACGGTCGAAATCCACTCCGTTTCTAGCCGGTGGAAGATCGCTGCCTGTATAGGTAATCGTTACAGGAACGATGAACGAATCCGGACCAACGCCCGGTGTTACTTCCTCGAATTTGTAACTGGCAAATGCACGCATCACGCACCCCTTTTGTTACGGTTTGCAAATCATATTCATCGTTGATACTGATGGATCAGATGTTCCATCGCCATCTGTCACAAACAATCTCACGATCACGCCATCTATCCGCATACCGGCCGGAATGGTGACGTATGGCAACGAATCATAAAATCCGTTGGCATCTACTGGAATTTCCACATTGGACGTTTCCCACGAATCACCGTCGTAGTATTGCAAACGCAGCTTTGCTCCAGTAGCACCACTTCCAACAACATTGGCAGTGGGCATACATTGCGTGACACCCGACAGATTCAAGCGTTGCCGCCAACGATTCGCGCCAGCATTCCATTCACCTCCACCGATTGGAGCATTCGAATACGTGGTGCCAGTGCTTGAGAAAAACAACACATGCACCACGTTACCGCTGCTGCCGCCTGACGGCGTGGCCCACGTATTATCGCCACGTAAATACGTGCTGCTGCTACGCGTTCCACTAGCGCCCAATCGATCAATCGGCACCGTGCCTGATGTCAGGCTACTTGCGTTGATGTTCGATTCGCCTGACCCTACCAATTCCCACGTCACCGGCGGTCCTAAATCAGTCGCCTTTTTCAGTAATGATGTGGCTGTGTCATACCACATATCACCCACGCGAACCTGATCGATTGGATTTACAGGCGCGATAGACCGCACAAAAAATGCGCCTTCCGACCAATTGTAACGGCTCTGACGCGCTGTAAATCTCTGCACCGTCAACAGAAACGTCTTACTAACCTGTTGCGCTGCCGAATCAGTCACCCTGATCGTGACAGATCGATTCGTAGTGGCAACACTAGGCGTGCCAGTGATAGTAGCAGTAGTCGTATTGAACGATAGACCGGTCGGCATCGTGCCAGACGTGTGTGCCCACGCATACGGTGGTGTTCCGCCTGTAGCCGTGATGGTCACGGCATATGGCTGCGTGGTCGTTGCTGTTGGTAGCGGTGACGATGTTGAAATCGTCAACGGATCAGGAGTGCTACCACCTGAATTGTTTCCAGACTCCGCTATTAAAATGTGCGTGTTGAGTGTAGCGATATCAGGACCGAATGATGCCCCGTCGCTGCCGCTGTTGTAGAACGGTGACGTGGCCTTTACCAGATAATTCATGCGATTTGTAAGAATCGCACCAGTGAATGTATCGGTATGTAATTCGGTCAGCGTAGGGCACGCATTGCTTGCACCGTCATCGGTATACACACTGCAATTTGGAGCACCAGCAATCGCATTGTAATTAAACGATGACGTGCCAGACGTAGCCGGTATGATTCGTCCTGTTTGCCATGTGCAAAGAGGCACTGACGCATTCTCGGTTGCTAGCCCATACGTGCCGCTGTAAATAATGTTATTCGTGAAATTGAAATTCAGCAGTGGTGATTCTACCTGCGGTGTCATTTCACGATGGCAGCTTGAGTAATACAGAGCAAATGACCAATCGTTCGACGTATCCATTGCGAACGTGTTGTGGTCAAATGTCACGTTGAACGGGCCACGATTTGGAACCTGACGCGGGCTACCTCCAACAGACAGACTGATGCTTGGTGTGCCGCCGTTATAGTCGCCTGCAACATCCCAGAACAGATTGTTATTGATGTTGTATCGTCCGCTGCGTGACGATTCGTGCGGAATGGCGTCAGTGCCTGAAATCTGAATTGATTGACCGCAGTGTCGGATTTCGTTGAAGCGCACAGTAACGTCACGGATCGTAGCAGACCAATTGTCGTTCCCTTGCATTGACGGCGTGAACAATAGACACGATCCTACCTGACCTTGCGACCATGCACGCTCGATGATGTTGTATTCAATGAGAACGTTACGACCTTCCTTTAGTTCGTATGTATTCTTCAACTGCCAACGTGTTGGCGATGTGTCTACGCTTGATGCTGTAAAACCTGTGGCGCTTCCTGTATCAGTGAATGTCGTTGCAGTGCCTGCGCTCCACCAACCAGTTTGACCGCCCGGTGTTCGTCCATACACCAGATATTCTGTAGCGTTGGGAACGGTGTTCCACGAAACGGTTACGCTCCCTGTGCTGCCGCTGGCTACAGCGCACGTCACTTCCGTTGCGGCTCCTGAATCAGCCCACGTATTTTGCGCAGTCCTGTGGCGTGCCAGCACGCGATAACCATAGGTTCCGGCTGCCATCGTGCCGCCGCTGGTACTGCACTTCGCTGCCGATCCTGTTGGCAGCGCAACGATTCGTGGATTCGTAAACCATTCACTAGGATGCGTGAAAACGTTATAGCGCGACGTGATACCAACAGGCACGATGCCAGTGTTGATGATTTCTCCACCAACAGGAACAATGGGCAATGCTTCGGCCAACGTAATAACGCTTCCGGCTACAGACGCGATATCTACGTTGAATCTGGCTCTAACCGTGCCGCCAGATCCTGACGTATCGCACCGGTGTTCAACAACGAATGACGTGCTGTTGATTACCTGCGTAATACGTGGATATGCACCCTGACTGTTGATACTTCCATCACTGCTGCTACATCCGGCCACGCTATCAAAATCAACTTCCCATCCAACTTGAAAACTATGCGCTGTCGCTGTGGTCACAACCGAATCAGACGCTACGCTTAAGCTGGTGACGTTTACCTGACCTAAGTGGAACGCAACACCCTTTTCAGCATAAATATCCGTCATCGGTCCCGTGACCGTCATCACCGTTGCCGTTGGTGCTGGTGACGCTGATACAGTTAGCTCTGGCTCCGGTCTGGTTCCGCTACCTCCGGTGAAAAACGTTTCTGTTCCGCCGCTGACATAGTTATTGATCTGTATATACGGACCAACACCGTTAAACCAGATCGCCTGACCTTCACCTACGGCCTTGATGTCGTAGATGTGCGAATTTGTCAGATGTAATTCGCCGCTGTCAGCCCACAACCCACGAAATTGACCTTCGACAGGACGACCACGAATCACCACCTGATCTAAGTAGATGTGATGCGGCATCATCAAGCTGGTGCCAGTCGTCATAGGTAACGTATCGTTAGAAAAAATTACAATGGCATTTCCACCGTAAACATTTCCTGTGAATTCGATCCATTGCATACGCCAATAGCTCATTGGCGTGCCGCTGCCGGTGTCAACATTCGTAATGGCAGGCGTATCGTTATTGATTGGAACCATCTTCGCAATACGCGTCATGTCTTGCGGTGAACGCGTTGCGCAGTCATACCAATCCTGAACAAATCCCTGCGGACAAATACGCATATCTGCCGCCGGATAACGTGTAGTTGATTGCACTACACCTGTTGCGTTCACACCGGTGCGAATAGTTGTGATCGCTGTTGGGCCTGCACCAGTTTTCACCGGCAATTCAACAGTGCCGTTATATTGAAAACCTTCCTGCAACAGAATTAAATCGCCAGCTAATGCGGCATTGACAGCAGTTTGTAACTGCGTATTTGGGTATGTGCATCCACTCGCGCAGACGGTGATAGTCGTTGGCTGCGTTCTAACTTGCGCAGTTCCTGAAATAATCGCCAGCGTTACGATTAGAACTGCCTTACGTAGCCACATCTACAACCTCCAATTCAACTTCACCCAATTCAGGATGCTTTTCCATGCGTGTCCATCGAAATACGCCCGGCTCACTTTCATTCACAACGGTTTTGAATGGTCGAACCTGAATACCGTCACCGATGACCACGTAACCATCAGCATCGATAGATACACTTAACCCTGCGCCGCTACCGCTGACAGTTCCAACAGTATCGTAAATCGGCATTTCAATTACCCTTCTGTCACCATTGCGCCCTGTTCGTCACCGTCTTCGAATCCTTCCCACATTCCAGTCACAACCGATGTGGTTACTTGTCGGTCCATTTCCCACAATTTCTGCGGACCTAAGCGTAAAGAAAAACTACTAGGCGATACGCCAGCGCCTTCCTTGATTAACATCGTGCGCTGTGTATCGTTGAAAACTTTTAGTCGGTGACGATCATTATTTTCGGCGGCTAACACTACTTCACCATCGACTATTCCAACTAGCGTGACTGTCGGTGGTGCGATAGCGCAATCTTCAACAACAACAATTCCCGGTATCGATACGGTTGCCGTTCCGTCAATCCCAACAACCTGTGCAGTGGCAAATTGAACCTGCACGATACCCTGCACGCGAGTAACGTCAACATCCATTCCGTTGACGCCATCACCGGGCGCGCTGATACCAACACCATGTGCGCCAAGCGCAATTTTCACGCGCTGCGCTATATTGCCGCCGATGTCTTCGGCATCAACAGGCTGCGATAGCCAAGGAACTGTCGGATTGTCTGGCACGCCTAACCCCTAATCTATTGCTGTTCCTGTGGAATTCCATCCAGCCAATCAGCGATATCAGTGATCTTCGTTGACATGCGAACAGTCCATGACGTGGTTTCGAAATACTTTTTCAGTAGATCAAACTCAGGCTGCGTCAACGTTACTTCGTGATCGCCCGGCTGAAGATCGCGCTTAATTGATTGCACCTGTCCGCACGATTCGCATCGCACTTCATCGGTTTCATCGCTGACCGCATCCAGCTTTTTCAGAACGGCTGATTCACGGCGTGTGGTTTCCATTCCTTTTTGCGGTGTGTTGCCGCCGGTAAGGAAACCTCGATAGATCAATGAAAACCGCTCGCGGTCTTCGTCAGTGTCGGTAAATCTCAGCTTGCGCACTCGCATGAATCCTCGCTTCCAATCAATTGGAACTTCACCCTGATCGCTACGCTCTAAGAATGCCCCACACAGATGCCATTTTCAAATGTAAACGTGCCTCCGCTGTATCCACCTGAAATGCCATTTGTTGCCCTGTGAAGCACGCCATCGTCAGCGATCACCAACGGACGACCGATACCAGCGTTCTGTGAGTCGTAACCATTCCATCGATTTGATCCGCCAACTTCCAGATCGTTGATATGGGCGGTGCCATTTAACGCCGTGTATAAATCAGTGGCGCTTACTATGGTCGCTTCGAATTGACCGGCCACACTCAACGTGTTGCCATCATTCGAATACATAATCACATTTCCGAACGTCAGACGATTACCACCAAACGAATTGCCTGTTCCAACATTAATTCCGTTACCGTTGATGGTGATATTTCCAGCCACTACTTCCAGATTGTTCCCATCCCACACGATTCTGTTTCCAGCCGGATTACCAGCGCGGAACATATACGCCGTTCCCATCCAGCCGAGAACAATACCGTTACCAGTTGCCCACGTTGCGCCCGCCGTCACGATATAACCACCACCATTGATCGTGACGGTTCCTAAATTCGCACTGACCGCTGACAACGATGCAACGTTTAATTTATCGGCCGTGATTGATCCGGCCGCGATGCTATTCGCAACGATAGTGCCTGTGAAAATGTTGCCGCCATGAATAAACGTGGTGCCGGGATACGCCCAACCAGTCTTTGCAATCACCATCGCATTTGCGACGTTGCTCAAATCAATCGCGGCTCGCGTGGCGGCGGCTGCTGTTGCCTGTTGCTGCGCATACGTCTGCGTGGCTGCGTTACCACCTGTCACGGTAACAGATCCGCTGAATGATGCACTGCCTGCCATCGTGAAATGCGCGAACGGTGCGCTGTTGCCGTGACCGATGCGCACGCCGTTCACATTGTCCACCTTGACCCATGCGCCAGACGGTGCGCCCATCGCTACACCGTAGATGTCCACTGTGGTTGAGTAGCCGTAAATGCCGCGAAGATTACCAACGGCCCATCGTGGCTCCCATGCGTTGTATTCTGTAGACGTTCGAACGTTGCCAACAATCGTTGGTCCAACTTCAGTGCCAGCGCGCATACCACGCAACGAATAGATATCAATCCATCCACTGCCAACAGTTCCGGTGTTAACCATCGCATCACCGGCATACCACTGATTAGCGCCGGTGCCGTCCAAATTGCGCGCGACAGTGTAAGACCAATTACCGGCCGCGCCTGATGGACCGGACGTAACGCGCATGAATTCCACGCGTCCTGACGATTCCATGTAAACGATGTGACCGTTTGCTAAATTATTGTGCTTGACTCGAATCGCTGTATCTGACGGCGCAATATCTACTACGAATTGCGTAGTCGGAGATATCACGATGCGCCCGCCGATAGTTGCAATCGTTTCCTGCGCAACAAGTGTCTCAGCCCATAATTCAGCAACATGAAAATCTAAATATTTACGATCAATCCTTCCTAGTCTCACTTCGTAATTTGTTGCTGGCGTCATCATCCCTGAACCGGGATCGATAACGATTTCTCCGTCTGGCTGGATGGTGAAGCTGTCTGTGCCGACCATGACCACGCTCGCGCGCATCACGGGTGACCACATCGCACCCTTCGCCACGATATCTACTTCCGATACGATATCGCCAAGCGCTACGATATCCGCTTCTACCTCGACAGCACCAGCGCCATTCAGACGCATCGGAGAGTTGCTAAGGCTGTTGGCGCTTGTCCAGACCGGAATGTAATCGTCCGTTCCCGTTCCCGTCACACCTAATAGGCCCGGTGGAATGCCCGGTGACGGTCCTACCGATGATCCTCCGCTGATACTTCCACCGCCTGCGGTGCCAGTAGAACCGCCGAACAGATCGCGGATCTTATCCTGCCAAGGATTCGATGATTTGTTGCCTTCGATTAGGGTGTATTCATATGTGATCGCTCCGTCTGCGCGCTCGCGCATCGTCACACTCATTACCAGCCATTGACCCGTCATCTGACGATGTGGCAGATCAACATTTATGGCTGTTCCCGGCCACACCAGACCGGCAGTCGTTGGAATCGTGGATGTTCGTGAATCTGAATTGTATTTTGCTAGTTCACTCCATCCGAATTGTTCCGCCGCACCAGCATCGAACAATTCCGGCGCATGTCTGATAATTTCGCGCGGCTGATGACCTTCGGGAACATTGCCCACTTTCACGGTCTGTGGGAATTGCGCACTGAAGAATGTTTCAATAACTTCACCCGGTGCGAGTGGAGTTGTTGCAACTGGCGGATTTCCGAATGTCGGTTGCTGCACTAACGCGTTATCCGATGCGCGATATTGCCATTCGAATAACGTATCCAGACCAAACACCGATACATGACGATACGCCGGTGGTCCCTGTGGCCCACTGGTGCGATGATCGTAAAGATTTCCCGGCGCATGAATACCGTTGCTGACGTATTTATATTTCAGCGGGAAAACTCGGCGAACACCATCGCCAACGTGTTGTTCAGCCTTCGTCACTGTCATCGGCGATCCGTATTTCACGATGACCGTGTTTGCTTTATGTGTGCCCGGCCCCTTGATCTTAAAACCTGCGGTAACGTGTTCTTTTTTGATCGTCCACGGTGCTACAACCGTGCCCGGTTCGAACATCTGCAACGTAAATCCATCTTCGTAGTTAGGAATGAATCGATGGATTTGTTCGGACACACCTGACACATGCCGTAACACATCTGCTACAGATGTTTCACTGAATGACACTTTGCGCAGTAATTTACCTGCGCCCATGTTGGGATCAATGCTTACGCGGTGTTCGGTTAGGATTGATGATAGAGATACGATAATGTCTCGCGCATGCACTAGCTTTTCTACGGTTCCACCACCACCGGCCGGAATGCCTACGCTATTTACTGGCACTGTGAAATTCATACCGTCAATCACAGTAACAACGCGCTCGCCGTTAGCTTCGTGCGGGACTAATCCACCACCACCGTCACGCAACACATCGCTAATCAGAACGGTATCGCCAGTATTTAAGCCGTGCGGCTCACGCATGCTGATGTGAGTAGGATTACCGGGCAATGCAATTGCCACTGGAATCGGATCACCACCGAATGTTGCAGTAATGAATCGATGCGCAAGATCCTCACTGACATCGGTTGCATCCAATTCGATCAGTGTGTATGTATTCGGTTCCTCCATTGCGCGTTCACGCGGATCGATCACAGTGCCTCTAAATAGAGGCACCATATCCTGCCGTGACACGACCGTAACTCTTTCCCCTCGCGCCGCTCGATACGAATTAGTGGTGTCTTCCTCAAACGGATCGATGGTTTGGCATTTCAAAACTGCGCGGTTGCCTAGTGTCCACGTAATTTCGAATCCTGCCGTAAAGCGAATATATTCGTTCGCTAGTTCACCGTGCGAACCCCAACGCGGTTTCCGTTTCGCCTGATGCAACAGCATCGGCGTAGGTTCATCAATGTGAAAATCTAATCCGAACGGATTGATAGGAAACAGCACCTGACCGGGATCAGGCGGTGGTGCAGTCAAATCCTGTGCTAGAAACAGAATCATTAGGCGACGTTCACGTTGATGATATCGGCCAAATGCGGCACAAACACTTCCGCAGTCTTACGGCCATCCTGATACATGTGAATCTGCAACGGTCTGGATGTGACATCAGCCGTCGCAAATGGATCGGATTGATGCAACGCACTGGCTACGTTGTCTTGTTGCGCCGCATTCAACACCACTTCACCCGGAGTCAACATCGCATGCACGCTATCGGTGCCGCGTGTTGGGAATTGCAACAGACGATTGCGACCTACTATTCCGCCACTTGCAAACAATGCAGGTTGCTGAACCACGCCGCCGCCGGTCTGATCGTATTCATACGGAATCTTAATCGTTGGGATACGAGTGTTACCCAAATTCTGTAACGCTGGAATTGTGCGATCTGTAATGCCGCTGATGAATTCGTCCAGTTTCAGAATCAAACGATCAAGCGCTGCTGTCAGTGGTTCGGCAAAATTCAGACGCGATAAATCTTTCAGCTTCTCGCCGTTTTCATCTACCAGCAATCCAGAATCCACCATGCGCTGCAACCACGGTCGCATCGCATCCGGCATTTCACGACCGAATTTCAGCGCTTCGTCAACCAGTGGCTGAATTTTGGTGGTGCTCTGTGCGAACACCGCACCCATATCAGCACCGGCAGCTTCCAACGTTTCGAACGCACCAATCATCGGCGTAACGCGTTCAGCGAAAGCCATGTGACTGATTTTCTCGCCGATACCGTCAATGCTCACGCCCAACACATCGGCCGCTGATTTCACTTCGGCGAACGACGGCACAGCAATCTGCGCCAGACCTAGAATCGATGCTGCATTATCTTCGGTCAGTTGTCCTGTTTCGATCAGCTTGTCAATCGTGGCCTGTAACGCTGTCGGAATCGCTACGCTTGCACCAATGTGCGCTTGCACCCATCCAGTAATTTTTTCATTTGCTGATTCCAGCTTTGCGCTGTGTTGATCAACAGCATTCGACACTGCCTCGATTGCACGCTGTGCATCTTCAGGCGTGCGCGCACCCTGCGTTAGCTGTTTCCACAACCTATCTCCACCTTCGATAGTGGACAGCTTTTTTTGCAGCGCATCGAACGTGCCGAATGTCTTTTTCACCCATTCTTCAACAGCAGAACGACCCTCATTCTTACCGAACATGCTGACAATTTTCCCGATCAGTGGGCCTGCTAACGAACCAATAGCCGCACCAATAGGACCGCCGAGTTTTCCAAGTGCTGTAATTGACGCGCCGATACCCTGACCAATGGTGCTACCGACCATTGATCCGATACCCTTGATCGCGCCCATCAACCCACCACCGCCGGTGAATGCACTAACGATCATGTCAGGAATACGCTCCAGATCCTTGATTAGACCTTCGCGCACACGCTGCTGCCATGTCTTTAGCGATTCGACTACTTCATCAACGGTCTGTTTAAATGCAACTGTTCCGCGTGACGTGCGTCCTAGGGTTTTATTCAAATCGTCCATGTATGAATTCAGGATCATCGTTTGACCCACGGATTCACGCAGTGGAACCAATTTGAATTCCAACGCTCCTGCCAACTCGCGCGCAGATACCGCGACATCACGATTCACGGCTTTCCAGTCCGTGGTTTTCATGATCATGTCGGTGATATTTTGCGGGATGGTTCTGCCTGCATCCGCATACACCTGCGCGGCAGCGATCATCGTCTTGTTAATTTGATCCTGCACTTCACGCGTCATCTTCGACACTGGCACACCACGTTCCTGTGCCATTGCCAAACCCATGAACGCTTTTGCCGCTTCCTCGATTTTGTCTGCACCTGTTAGCGTGCGAACAAATTCGTTCATGGCTTCAGCCTGCTTGCGATGTTCGGCTGATGCTTTTTCAGATGCCTTCGCGCTTTCCTGCACGCGATCTGTGAATCGCTTCAGCGCCATTTCTGATAACCCAGATGACGCCTTCAATTGATCCATACTGAACGCGCCGGTCTTAATAGCGTCAGTAAGATCCTTAACCTTCGCAGGATGCGCGCGGAATTTCGCAATCTCTATATCTATTTCCTTCAGCGATGCTGCTAGACCACCTGTTCCATTTGTAAACGCATTCGTGATGCCTTCGATGTTAAATGTTGGTGCTGGCAAATGTATGTCATTGCTTTTTTTACCAGTAGGCGCGCCAGATTCTTGATCGGCACTACCTAAACCCAACATCGATAAAGTGCGCTGTCTGTTCTTACGCATCAACTCCCAGAATGCATCACCGCTGACCATCAAGGCATTGAATGCGTTTTTAATCTCGAATAGAGAAGACAGCATCAACGCAATAGCACCACCTACAGCCGTGAATCTGGCAACCGACGTTAACAATGCGGTATTCAAGCCTACCGTTGCCGTTGTCATTGCGGTGGTTCCGGTTGCTGCTGTTGTTGCAGCTACGCCGGTGCTAGTCATGAGAATGCCGGTGCTTGTAAGCAATGGCAGCATCGCACCAATAGCCGTTGACAAACCTCCGAGCACTAGAAGTAACGGA
>WUUC01213375.1_pt1 | contig 12589 bp, 6 predicted proteins | sample 6278441 | NCBI WGS metagenome assembly WUUC01 (sample SAMN13675441, study PRJNA597444) | soil metagenome | isolation source: soil | place: USA: Washington | collected 2017-10 | reverse complement strand
TCACCCAGCGCGAAGCGCCGAATGATCACTGGCTATGTCGTGTTTGCATTCTGCATTCTGAATTCTGCATCACTCACTTCGTAACGCCACCACCGGATCGATCCTCGTCGCGCGCGCGGCGGGAATCAGGCAGGCGAGCATCGCGACGAGCGCGAGCAGTGCGGTTACGGCGGCGAACGTCGTCGGGTCGGTGGCCGTGACCCCGTAAATGAGCGATGACAGCAACCGGGTCAAACCATATGCGGCGAACGTGCCGAGCGCGAGGCCGGCGACGATGAACGTCGCGCCGCCGCGGAGAATCAGGCCCAGCACGTCGGCGCGAGTGGCTCCGAGCGCCATCCGGATTCCGACCTGGCGCGTCTGCCGGCTCACGGTGTACGCCGTGACACCGTAAATTCCCACCATCGTAAGCGTGAGCGCGACGAGCGCGAAGGCGCCGAGGAGCGCGCTGCTGAAGCGAACGCCGGTCGTTTGCTGCGCCACCAGTTCTTCGCCGGTTGAAACCGAAAACACCGGCACGGCGGGGTTCAACTCCGTGACGATCTGGCGGATTGCCGCCACGGTGGGCTCCGGGTCGCCGGAGGTTCGCGCCATGACGGCAAACGCGCGGGACGGGATCTGGAACATCGGAAAGTAGATGTCCGGGTCGGCGCTGTCCGGCTCCAGCAGCGACCGATGCTGCACGTCGCCGACGACGCCGATCACTTGGTAGGTGCCATCCGACAGCCGGAACCGCTTCAGCAGGGCGCTCCGGCCGGGCCAATGACGCGCGGCCATCGTGCGACTCACGATCGCGACGCGCTGGTCGGCCGAGCGGACATCCGAGCTGGTGAAGTCGCGTCCTTCGAGGAGCGGAATCCCGAGGGCCTTGAAGTATCCGGGCGAGACCGCGTGGCGGTAAATCCGAATCCCGGTGTCGGGCGCCTCGTCGATGCGCGCAATCGTCGCCGAAGAAATCCCGCTCAACGGCGCGGCTGATGCCAGCGACGCGTCGCTGACCCCCGGCAACTCGCCCACGCGCCCGAGCAGCGTCCGCGCGAACTGGGTCCTGCGCATTGCCACACGTTCCGCGTCGGTGTCGCTGTCGATTGGCAACGCTACGCGAAGCGTCAGCAGCCCGGCCGGGCGGAATCCGGGATCGAACGCGCCGAGGCGATCCATGGTGCGCAGCATCAACCCCGCGCCAATCAACAACACGAGCGCGAGCGCGATTTCCGCCGTGACGAGGCCCTTGCGAAGCAGCGGCGATCCGCCATCGGCGCCGTCGCGACCGCCGGCCTTCAGCGTGCCGACCAGGTCCGTGCGGCTCGCGGCCAGTGCGGGCGCAACGCCGAACAGGAACCCGCTGAGCACGCAGACGGCGAACGTGAACGCGAGCACCTGCAGGTTGACGCCGATCCGCACGAATGTGGGAAACGGAATCGGACTGAGAGCCACGAGCAAGTCGATGGTCCAGAACGCCGCGACCAAACCCGCAATCCCGCCGATGACCGAGAGGGCCACGCTTTCGGTGAGCAGCTGTCGCACGATTCGACCGCGACCGGCGCCGAGCGCCGCCCGAACGGCAAGCTCACGTTGCCGGGCCGACCCGCGAGCGAGCAGCAGGTTGGCCACGTTGACGCATGCGATGAGCAGCACGAAGCCCACCGCGCCAAGCAGCACGAGCAGCATCGGCCGAAGGTCACCAAAGAACTCCTCCCGCAGCGGCACCATGCCAACGCCGCGGTCCCGATTGTCCTTGTGCAGCTTTTCGAGCCCCGCGGCGATCGCGTCCATTTCGCTTCGCGCCTGCGCGAGCGAGACACCTGGCCGCAGCCGCGCGACGACGCCGTCGAGCCACCGTTCACCCCGCCGCTCGAGCAACGGCGCGTCAGCGAACCGACCGACCGGTGCCCACAACTGTGCGGTGTCCGAGAGTCCGCGCATGTGTGCCGGCATTACGCCGATGATGGTCGCCAGCTCGTCGTCCACTCGCACCGAACGACCAATCACGTCGCGGTCGCGGCCGAACGCCTTCTCCCACAGCGCATCGCTGAGGATGATCACCGGCGCGGCGCCCTGCACGTCGTCTCGAGCGGAGAACGTGCGGCCGATCGCGGGCCGCGCCCCAAGCACATTGAAGTAGTTCCACGACACGAGCTCGCCGGGCAGGCGCTCGTGGGCCTCGCCGATTGGCATCGTCAACCATTCGCCCGAATGCGCCGCAAGCGATTCGAGCGTGCGCGTCTCACGCTGCCAGTCCTGGAAGTTCAAGTAGGCCGGCGAGCGCCGCTCTACCGTCGCGCGTCGCGCAGTTTCGTAGATCTCCACGAGCCGCTCGGCGTCCTGGAACGGCAGCGGCTGCAGCAGCACGGCGTTCACCACGCTGAACACGGCGGTGTTTGCCCCGACGCCTAACCCGATCGTCAGCACCGCGACCACGGCGAACCCGCGGTTCTTGGCAAGAGAGCGCAAGGCGTGACGGACATCCGAAAAAAGCGTGCTCATAGAATCCTGATCTGTACAGCGGGCGGGATAACGGGGCTCCGGACACGGCGAGACAGGACACGCTGAAACGGGACAGGGAGGCACGTAGACACGGCGAGTCTTTTCAAAGTTTTAATTCTCCGTGACTCCGCGTCTCCTTGTCCCGTGTCGCAGTACCTGGCATCTCAACATCTACTCCGCACGTAGCGCGGCAACGGGATCAACGCGGATGGCGCGACGCGCCGGGATGTAACTCGCCACGAGCGTGATCGAGCCGAGCAGCGCCGCGGTCGTGCCGAACGTCAGCATGTCCGACGGGGTCACGCCGAACAAGAGCGTTGCGATAAGCCGCGCCGCCGCGTACGACGCCGCGGCACCGGCGAGGATACCGACGACGGCGAGGCGGGCGGCCTGGCCGAGGACCAGGCCCAGCACATCGCTCGATGCGGCGCCGAGTGCCATCCGCACGCCGAACTCCTGCGTGCGCAGCGTCACCGTGTAGGCCATGAGGCCGTAGATGCCAATCGCGGCCAGCAGCAGCGACGCACCCGCGAACGCGCTCATCAGGAGCGTGATCATTCGCGGCAGTGCGATCGACTCCGCCATCAACGTGTCCATGGTCGCGATGCTCGACAGTGGCAGGTTTGGATCCAGCGCCGCCACCGCTTCACGCAGTGCGGGCACGAGCGCCGTCGGGTTGCCGGCAGCCTTGAGCACGACCGTCATCCCGCGGATCCCGAACTGCTCGTACGACAGATACATCTGGCCGCGCGGCGCTTCCTGGAGGCTGCGGTGGCGCACGTCGCCAACGATCCCGACAATCGTGATCGGCGTCTCCCCGGCGAAAATCCGGCGGCCGATCGGGTTCTCGTCCGGCCAGTACTGGTTTGCAAGCGCCCGGTTGATGACCGCAACGCGCTCGACGTTCTCGCGATCAGTCGGCTCGAGGAAGCGGCCTGCCTCCACGGGAATGCCCATGGTGCGCTGGAATGATGCGCTCACCATACGCACCCATGCGGTCGGACGATCGCCGGGATTGGCAGGCTTGGGCCGCCCCTCGATCAGAAACCCCGTATCCGTATCGTTGCCGCTGAACGGCAGCACGCTGACAATTGCCGCATGCTCAACGCCGGGAAGGCCTTCAAGGCGCTCGAGGAGCGAGCGGTAAAACGTACGCACCTGCGGAGGTTTTTCGTAACCAAGCGCAGGCGGCGCGACGAACGCCGACAGCAGGTTCTCCGGCCTGAACCCCGGGTCAACGCCGCGGATATTGCTCAGCGTTCGCATGAACAACCCCGCGCCCACGAGCAGGACGAGCGCCAGCGCCAGTTCGGCCACGACGAACGTGCTCCGTATGCCAACTCCGGCGCGCGGCGCGCCGCTCCCCTTGCTACCGTCCCTGAAGGCGGCTGCGATGTCGCCACGCGCGCTGTGAAGCGCCGGCACAAGTCCAAAGATGACGGATGTCGCCAGCGCCAGGCCGACGCCGAACGCGAGTACGACGGCGTCGATGCGCACCTCGTCGAGACGCACCGTGTCGTCAGGAGCGAGCGCGAGCAATCCGTCCAGCATCCACGACGACAGGAGCAGTCCGCCGATCGAGCCCAATACGCCGAGCAACACGCTTTCCGTGAGGAGTTGGCGGATGATGCGGGCGCGGCCGGCCCCGAGCGCGGTCCGCACGGCGATCTCGCGCGCCCGCACCGAGGCGCGCGCGAGCTGCAGGTTGCCGATGTTCGCGCACGCGATCATCAGGACCAGGACCACGGCCCCGAGGAGCGCGAGCACTGGCGATCGCACGTCGCCGACGACTTCGTCGTGAAGTCGCGTGAGGCGTATCGTGGCACCTCTGTCGGTGTCCGGGTGTTCCGTGGCAACAGCAAAGCCAATAGTGGCCAGTTCCGCCTGCGCCTCTTCGAAAGAGACGCCCGGCTTCAGACGAGCGATCATTTGCAGCGTGATATTGCCGCGCGACGCGCCGACGGGATTGAGCTGTAACGGCCGGAAGATCTCCGGGGTGCCGAACGGACTCCGGAATGTTGGCGGCAGCACGCCAATCACCGTGACCGGCGCCCGATTCAGCGAGATCGCCTGCCCGACAAGTGACGGCTCGGATCCAAAGCGGCGGGTCCACAGGCCGTGCGTGATGATTGCCGTGGCCGGCGCGTTCGGCTGGTCGTCGTCGGCACGGAAGTCCCGGCCGATCGACGGCGTCACGCGGAGCATGCGAAAGAAGTCGGCCGTGACAGCCCATCCCCGCAATTGCTCCGGCTCACCGGTGCCGGTCAGACTCGGGTTGGCGCTTCGGAAGATGGCACTTGAATCGAGCGATGTCGCGCGACTGCGCCAATCGAAGAAATGCGCGGGCGCGAGCCATTCGTCTTCCGGTCCTCCACGCGCGCGCAGATCCTGCCACAGCATCACGAGGCGATCCGACTCGGGATAGGGCAACGGGCGCAGCAGGAGTGCGTTGACGACGCTGAATATGGCGGCGTTGGCGGCGATCCCCAGCGCCAACGTCAACAGCGCGACAACCGTGAACGATGGCGACTTGACGAGGAGCCGCAACGCGTAGCGCAGGTCCTGCAGAAATGTGTTCATGGAACACTGTCCGACGAGCCGCAGAGGCGCTGAGATCGAAAACTAGGGGAACGAGGACGGAGAAGCCGCGAACGAGGGAGCCACTCTTCGCCCCCGGCCCTCCGTCCCCCTGGGTGCCTGCGCCGGGTAGAGCAGGGGGCATGCCGCAGACGGGTGCTGCGACTAAATGGCGTGGATTCAGCCTGTTACGGCCGTGCCCGGAGGCAGCTCGGCGCGCGGGTCCGTTCGTTTCCGAACGAGAAACGTCCCACTGCCGGACGAGAGGACGAGCATGGCCAGGCCGGCGGCGGCGAGGCCGGATCCAAACAGCGTTACCGACCACGGCAACGACTCCGATCCGGCTTGCAGCCCCAAGGCGCGCGCGAGGTCCGGCATTTCCGTCAACGACGCGAGCAGGCCGTTGTTGATGGCGTGCAGCACCATCGCGCACAGCAGCGACCGGGTTCGCCACACGACAATTCCCAGGATGATGCCGAGGAACATCGTCGGGAGGAGCCGGTAGATCGACGCGTGGGCGATGCCGAAGAGCAGCGCGGAAATGCCAATCGCCGGTATGGCACCGAGCGAGCGGAGACCGTTCAGCACGAACCCGCGGAACAGCGCCTCCTCGCAGATCGCCGGCGTCACTGCGACGACGAGCCACATCACCCAGAGCGGCGCGCCCTCGTCGGTCAACCGGATGAGCCGCTCGAGTGCGCGCACGAGCGTTTCGGGCGGTGGCGCGAGACGCAGGATCACGCCGCTCGCAAACGTCCACGCGGTAAAGCCGAGCAGGATCGCCGCAAAGAGCGGCACGATCCGCGGCGCGTGCAAGCTGAACGTCTCGCGCAGGTTCATGCGCATCGCGAGCGCGGTCAGGACCACCGGCGCCAAGAAGAACCCGTACTGCATCACGAGCAGGCTGGTCAGGAAGCCGCGCGTCTCGAGCACCAGCGATCCGTAGAACGACGCGACGAGGGCGACGGCGTACATGACGAGCGCCAGCGACGGCGATGGCACGCGCGCGCGGCCGCCATGCAGCCCGAGCAGGTCGCGCATCGACTCGCGTCCACCGAGCAGCACCTGTTCCCGCTGGAACACGCGAACCGCGAGCGCGAGGGCGAGGGCCGCGTAGATGGCGGATGCTGCCAGCACCAGGAACACGAGTTCCCCGCGCGCCTCGCCCATGAGGAGCGCCTTGATCAGTAGCGCGATATTCACGATCGGCACGAACGTCGTCCACGCGTTCAGGTCGATCGTCGGCAACGCGGTGACCATGGCCGGGAGCGACAGCGCCATGTAGACTGGCGTGAGAAAGCTCTGCCCCTCCTTGAAGTCCTTCGCGAACACCGCAATCGCCAGGAACAACGCGCTCGTGAGCAGGGTGACTGGAACGAGGATGCCCACCGTGAGCGCATACGTGGTCAGGGGGATCGCCGTCCCGTCCACGGGCAGCGTCCGCGTGATGGTCGTCGCCAGGCTGACGACGTTGGCGATCGTTGACGCCAGCGACAGTGTCCAGACAGCAAGGAACTTCCCGCCGATGATCTCACCAGGGAGGACGGGCGCGCACATCAGCGTCTGCATCGTGCCGCGCTCTTTTTCGCCCGCGGTCAGATCGATGGCCGGATACAGTCCGCCGACGATGCACAAGGTCAGCAGGAGAAACGGCAGCATCGTGCCAATTACCCGGCCGGCCTGACGGCTCGGGAGGGCGACATCGCGCATCGCGAGCGCGAACGGTTCGCGGACGAGGCTGCGCCGGTAGTCTTCGAGCGCGCGCCGCGTTCGAGCCGCGGCCCGTTCCGATTCGTCACGAACCGAGTCGTAGTAAACCGACGTGGCCGCTGGCGCGCCCCAGATGATGAGGACTGCATCCACCTGGCGCGCGGCGATCGTGGCGCGCGCGGCCTCCATGGCCGGCGTCGGAATCTCTTCCTGGTCGGGTGGCACGTCGGCGTCGCGCGGACGTTCGTTCTTTCGCTGCACCGGCCGTGCGGCGGGAGCCCGGAGCTGGCCTTGTTCCAGGGCGGATTTCACCACGGCCGGTGCGCCAAGCCACGGGCGCACCGTCAGGTGCGGCCGCTCGTCCAGCTCGCGTTGCAGTTCGGGAGGCACGACACCCCACACCGCAATCGTGGACGGCTGCGCCATGGCCGCTTCCGACTCCGATTCCGCCAGCCGCGTGAACAACATGAGCAGCATCGGGTAGAGCAGCACCGGCAGCACGATCATGATGAACAGCGTGCGGCGGTCGCGCAGCGTCTCGCTGATCTCTTTTTTCCAGATGGCGCCGACAATCCGCGGGCGAAGGTTCATGAGGCAGCGTGATGAAGGAAAGCGTCGGTGAGATTCTGCTGGCCCGACCGCGCGAGCAGGTCAGCGAGCGGTCCCTGGTCGATGATGCGGCCGGCGTGAACGAGGGCGATGCGGTCGCACAGGTACTCCGCCTCGCTCATGATGTGCGTCGAGAACAGGACCGCCTTGCCTTCCGCGCGCTTCCGCAGAATGGCCTGGACGACGAATTGTCCGCTGATCACGTCGAGGGCGGTCGTGGGCTCGTCGAGGATCAGCAGGTCGGGATCGTGCAGGAACGCGCGCGCGATGTTCGCGCGCTGCTTCTGGCCGGACGAGAGCGTCCCGCACGGCCGATTCTTGAACGACTCCATCTCGAGCTCGGCGACAAGCATCTGCACGCGCTCGCGGATCCGTGGCTCGGGTAAGCCGTACAGCGTGCCGAAGTAGGTGAGCACTTCGACCGGCGTGAGCCGCTGGTAGAGATGCGTGTCGCCGGACAGGAAACCGAGGCGGCGTTTGGCCTCGAGCGGCTCGAGGTGGACGTCCACGCCGCGCACGCTCACGCTGCCCTGGTCAGGTGTGAGAATCCCCGCCAGCATCCGCAGCGTCGTCGTCTTGCCCGCGCCATTCGGGCCGAGCAGCCCGACCACCTCACCGGCGTGCACGGTAACGCTGACGTCGGCGACGGCCTGAACCTGCCCGAAACGCCGGGCCAGGCGGTCGGCAACGAGCACCAATTCGCTCATCGCTCTGTTCCCGGCGCGAGCATGGCGACGACGGGCGTCGAAATTTGTATCCCGTTCCTGAATTTGATCGCGGGGCGGGTTCTCATCCTGGCTATCTGTTTCTCGGCTTTCACAGGGTTGAGCAGCAGCGTTCAGGGACCAACGGATCCACCCGAACAGATGTTCCGGCGAACGTACATGCAACCCAACCACCCGGGCCGGGATTGGCGTCCAATCCTGAGCGACCCGGAAAGGTACAATACAAGGCTGTCCTCATCGAAAGGCCGCCATTTATGTCCAGTCCAGCCGCCACGACAGCCCCGCACAGCGCCACCCAGACTTCCGAAGGCCGACTTGCCCCAACGCCAGGCTCGGCCGACACCCAGGCTGCGTTCGCCGGCATCCGCCGCGTTCCACAGCCGCAGAACGACCCGAACAAGGGTTACCTGCCCGGTTCTCCCGAGCGGGACGAGCTGAAGGCACGTCTCAAGGCGATGGCCGCCGAAAGAGTTGACATCCCGCTCGTCATCGGCGGCCGGGAAATCCGAACAGGTCGGACCGAGAAATCGGTGATGCCGCACAACCACGCGCATGTGCTCGGCGAATACCACCTCGCCGATCCACAACATGTGGAACAGGCCATTGCGGCCGCGGCTGACGCGCGCCGCGAATGGGCGAACTGGCCGTGCGAAGACCGCGCAGCCATTTTCCTCAAGGCCGCCGAGCTGCTCGCCACATCCTGGCGCGCCACCATGAACGCCGCGACGATGCTGGGGCAATCAAAAACCGTGTTCCAGGCGGAGATCGACGCGGCATCCGAGATGGTGGACTTCTGGCGCTTCAATCCGTATTACGCGCAGGAGCTCTACACGGACCAGCCGCTCAGCACCCATTCGATGTGGAACCAGGTCGAGTACCGGCCGCTCGAAGGGTTCATCTACGCCGTGACACCGTTCAATTTCACGTCGATTGCCGGCAACCTGCCTACCGCGCCCGCGCTCATGGGCAACACCGTGGTGTGGAAGCCGGCCTCGAGCGCCATGCTGAGCGCCTACTACATCATGCGGCTGCTGGAGGAAGCCGGGCTTCCGCCGGGCGTCATCAACTTCGTGCCCGGTGAGGCGTCGAAGGTGTCTGACGTGCTGCTGAACTCTCCCGACCTGGCAGGCATCCACTTCACCGGCAGCACGGCCGTGTTCAACATGATGTGGCGCAAGGTGGGGGAGAACATCGGCCGCTACAAGACCTACCCGCGCCTCGTTGGCGAAACCGGTGGCAAGGACTTCATCGTGGCGCACGCGTCGGCGGATCCCGCGGAGCTCGCAGTAGCCATTGCGCGCGGCGGCTTCGAATACCAAGGGCAGAAATGCTCGGCCGCGAGCCGCATTTATGTGCCGCAGTCGCTCTGGCCCGATGTGCGGGACCGCGTCGTGGCGATCATGCGCGACATGCGGATGGGCGACGTCACGGATTTCCGCACGTACATCGGGGCTGTCATCGACAAGAAAGCGTTCACCAACATCAGCGGTTACCTGGACGATGCGAAGAAGAACGCGAAGGTGATCCAGGGTGGGGTGGCCAAGGGAGAGGGCGGATTCTTCATCGAGCCGACGCTCGTGGAAACTTCCGAGCCCGGCTACCGTCTCTTGTGCGAGGAGATCTTCGGGCCGGTCGTGACGGCGCACGCGTACGCCGACCACAAGTGGGAAGACATCCTGAAGACGATAGACCAGACGTCGCCGTACGCGCTCACCGGCGCGGTGTTCAGCCGGGATCGCGCGGCGGTGCGACAGGCGACGAGCGCGCTGCGCAACGCCGCAGGCAACTTCTACATCAATGACAAGCCGACGGGGGCCGTTGTCGGCCAGCAGCCGTTCGGCGGATCGCGCGGGTCGGGCACGAACGACAAGGCAGGATCGAAATCGAACCTGATGCGATGGATCTCGGCGCGAACGATCAAGGAGAACTTCGCGCCTCCGAAGGATCACCGCTACTCGTACATGTCGGAGGAGTAACAGATGGCGCACTACGCGCGCGCGTGGGTGGTGTTGCTGGTGATGCTGGTGGGCGTGCCCTTCGCGCACGCCCAGGCTCGCTACAACGTTCCGGTCGAGTACTTCACCTTGCCGAACGGCCTCAAGGTGGTCGTAAGCGAGGACAAGAGCGCGCCCGTGGTGCTCGTCGAGGTCATGTACAACATCGGATTCCGGATTGAGCCGAAGGGGCGGACCGGCTTCGCCCACCTGTTCGAGCACATGATGTTCCAGGGCTCGAGCAACGTGAAGAAAATGGAGCACGTCGCCCTGATGCAGCAGGCCGGCGGCGTCGTCAACGGGTCCACGCGCCTGGACTACACCAACTACTTCCAGGTGTTGCCGTCAAACGCGCTGGAGATGGCGTTGTGGCTCGAAGCGGACCGCATGCGATCGCTCGACGTCAGCGCCGAGAACCTCAAGAACCAGCAGAACGTGGTCAGCGAAGAAGTGCGCGTGAACGTGCTCAATCAGCCGCATGCCTCGTTCGAATGGCTCGACATCTGGCAGCGGGCGAACACCAACTGGAACAACGCGCACAACTTCTATGGCGATCTCGCGGAACTCGAGGCCGCGACGCTCGAGGACGTTCGCAGCTTCTTCAAGACGTATTACGCGCCGAACAACGCCGTGCTCGCGGTCGTGGGCGACACCACCGCGGCCGAGGTACGGAAGCTGGCCGAGAAGCATTTCGGTGGAATCCCACGCCAGGAGTTGCCGAAAGACGCGGACATCAGCGAGCCGCCGCAGAAGGAAGAGAAGAAGCATTCGCGGGAGGACAAGCTGGCGCGCACGCCGGCGATGGCGATCGCCTGGCACCTGCCGGAGCGGATGACGAAAGATTTCTTCGCGCTCAGCGTGCTCGACCCGCTGCTGATCAGCGACGACTCCGCCCGACTGTATCAGAAGCTGGTGCGCGACGATCGCCTCGCCATTGCAATCGTGGGCGCATTCAACTTCCTCGGCACCAACTGGGACGTGAAAGGGCCGATGCTCTACACGATGCGCGTGGACTACATGAACGACAAGACAGCCGACCAGGTGTTGGCGTCGATTGAAAGCGTCCTCGCCGAGGTGCGCGAAAAAGGGATTTCCGAGGCGGAGCTGGCGCAGGCAAAGACGTCGATGCGGTCGGCATTTCTCGAGGACATGGAAGGCGGCTTCATGCCGCGCTTCGGCCGTGCGAACCAGCTCGCCGCATTTGCGTTGTTCGACGACGACCCGAAACGCGTGAACACCATTCTCGACGAGCTGGAGAAAGTCACCGTTGCCGATGTCAAGGCTGCGGCGGCGCGTTGGTTCATCCCGACGAACCGCACGTCGATCGACAGCCGGCCGGCCATGAAGCCGACAGCTGGCCAGGCGCAGGGAGGAGTGCGATGAGCGCGCGTCTTCATCTCGCGGCCCTCGCTGCCGTAATTGCAACCCTGCCCGCCGGTGTGTTGGCTCAGACCGAGAGCACTCCACGGCCGGCCGTCGGGCCGGAGCGTCCCTTTACGCCCCCGCCGCGCGTGGAACGCACGCTGCCGAACGGCCTCCAGGTGGTGACCGTTCGTTACGCGACGGTGCCCAAGGTGTCGGTGGTGCTCACGATGCGGTCGGGCCTTGCGGCGGATCCACCGACACAGGCGGGGCTCGCGCAGTTTGTTGTCGATGCCGTGCAGGAAGGCACGAAGTCGCGGGACACGCGCGCGTTGAAGCGGGAAATCTTCGCGATGGGGGCGACGCTGGCGGGCTTCGCGGGGCAGGACACGTCGAGCTTCACGATGCGCGGCCTCGCCGACACGCTGCCGCAGATGCTCGCGATCCTGTCTGACATCGCGCAGAATCCCACGTTCCCGGAGAACGAGATCAACCTGCTGAAGACCAATTCGAAGCAGGCGCTGCAGGCGCAGCTTGCCTCGCCGCAGTACCTGGCGAACCGGGCGTACCGCCAGGCGCTATTCGGTCCGCATCCCTACGCGCGCGTCGGGCCGACGTTCGAGAGCGTGGATGCCATCGATCGCGCAGCCATTGCCGACTACCACAAGGCACACTATCGCCCGAATAACGCATTCGTCATCGTCACGGGCGACGTCGCGGCCGATGCCGCGATCACCGCGGTGCAGAAAGCATTCGGCGGATGGGCACGAGGGACCGTGCCGCCTTCACCGACACCGCCGGTGCCCGAGCTGAAGGGTCGTAAGATCCTGTTCGTTCAGCGCCCGAACAGCGTTCAATCGTCCATCTCCGTGGGCAACTTCAGCATCAAGCGCAACGACCCGCGCTGGCCGGTGCTGCAGCTGGCCAACCAGATCTACGGCGCCGCCTTCGACTCCCGGCTCGTGCGCAACATCCGCGAGGAGAAGGGATATACCTACTCGCCGCAGTCGGTGTTCCAGGCGATGGAGCAGGCGGGGTTGTACCGTGCCGTCGCGGACGTGCGCAACGACGTGACCGGCGCCACGATCAAGGAGATCTACAACGAGATCGACAAGTTCCGCGGCG
>WUUC01030580.1_pt1 | contig 12589 bp, 18 predicted proteins | sample 6278441 | NCBI WGS metagenome assembly WUUC01 (sample SAMN13675441, study PRJNA597444) | soil metagenome | isolation source: soil | place: USA: Washington | collected 2017-10 | reverse complement strand
TGTCTCGACTGCAGCTCCGGCAGCGATAGGTGTTGCAACGGCTGCCAGCGAGGGTGTGGCTACGACGCTCGCCCGCAGTGATCATACCCATCAGGCAAACACGGCTCCTGTTGCGGTCACGAAGGCTACCGCCGCGATCGGAACCTCTGGTGAACCCGCTCGCGCTGATCATAAGCACGATGTTTCCACTGCCTCGCCGAGTACGACAGGCGTTGGCACAGCATCGGCTGAGGGTACGGCAACCACGCTTGCACGCAGCGATCATACGCACCAAGCCAACACAGCACCGGTGAACGTCACAAAAGCAGCTGCAGCGATCGGAACATCGGGTCAGCCGGCGAGAGCCGATCACAAGCATGACGTTTCGACGGCGGCTCCATCTCAGGGTATAGGGGGGGGCAATAGCGAAGGCTCAGCCTCCACGCTTGCGCGCTCCGATCACAGTCACGCCTTCCGGGAGTCGGGTGGCCCGACCGATCTCACTCTGGGCGCGATAGCTGATGGTCAACTTGTCTACCGGTCTGGCAACGCGCTTATCGGTTTCGGATTGCAGGACATCCAAGGAATGCGTCTCACTGGCGTCAGCGCCATGCCTGTAATGACTGTTGACGATGTTTCGTTAGACACGATCTATCTAAGTCCCTATCGAAGCAATCAGATAGCTCTCTACGATAGCACGCGTTGGTGCGTGTATTCTACAGACGAGATAGGGATGACGGTCACGGGGCGGACCACGGATCTCCCATTTGATATCTTTGCCTATTATACGGGCAGTGCGGTGGCACTGGAGTTTACGAACTGGTCGGGATCCACTACGCGAGCGACCGCGATTGTACGCCAGGACGGGGTTTGGTGTCGAGCGGACAACCTGACGAGGCGGTTTCTCGGCACATGTCGCCCTCGGTCAGCCACCACGTATTCGTGGGTGACCGTGGGAACGAATGCGCCAGTGCGGTTCGATTTGTGGAATGTCGATAACAGGTCGCAGATAGCGTTCGATCTTACCTCGACAACCAATACGTGGAATTACACGACTGCTACTTGGCGGCAAGCGCAAGGGTCGGCACTCTATCAAGTTGACGTAGTCGCCGGACTCCAAGAATCGCGCTTGATTTGTTTTCTCACCGCTACATCACGAAATAGTGCCTCCGCCGGTGGTAACAATCCGCGCGAAGTAGGGATCGGTTTCGATTCGACCACCGTTCCTACTGGGACTATGGGTTCCAGTGGCTCGACTGGCAATATTCACCAGATCTCACAAGCAGCCGCTACGATCGCGTGTCCCATTGGGCGCCATTTCGCCGCTTGGTTGGAGATCTCACAGGCTGCAAGCACCACAACATGGATGGGCGACAATGGTGCCAACAGAGTCATGAGCGGAATGCAGGGATCGTGGGTATGTTGATCAAATGAGGAGTCTCGTATTATGCCAAGACTAGTTGCTATCTCGAATCTGCAACAGATCGTAAACCTCGCGTTCAACGTCAATGAGGAGCCATCGCGGGCCGAGCTTGACCAGCAACTGATCGATGATTGGTCCAACCAGTATGACCAAGTGATCCTCGTTGAGGATGATGGGCTAAGGGCAGAGCCAGGGGATACCTGGGATGGTAGCCAGGGGGTGCCCTCGCCGTACATTCCCGAACCGCCCTCGGCAATGCCGGTGCAGATCCAGGGTGCCTCCGGCGCGGTACCGCAAAACGACGATCTATCGATTCTGATCGCTCAGGAGCCGCGTGTAGGTACCGAGCTGGTCATGGTCACTCATAATTTTTGCGACCCCACGACATGGTTTACCTCAAGCGTTCGAGTGGAGGAAGAGGCAATCGTTGACTCCGGTGATGGGCTCACGTGGACCTCGGCGCATCCGAATTGGATCGATATGCACCATGGGAAGATGTTCGATGAGGGCGCGCACCGCGCTGACGTTCCTCACGGGTACTCTATCACGGTGACGGTGGATGGTGTTGAGGCGATCCAGAGGGCGCCCTTCAAGACCACCGGCGGAGATTTCGAGGTCAACTACGCCGATGGCACGATTACCTTCTTTGAGAGCAAAGAGGGTAGCACTGTGGTCGCTACCTATTCCTACGCTACAGATTCGAACTGGACGCTTATTCCAGATCCCGGCTCTCGTGTTGATATCGAGAGTGTGGAGGCTCAGTTCTCCAGCGATACGATCATGAGGGACACCATCCAGTTCAAGATCTACGGTTACAATCCGGAAGACTTGCCGAACAAGATGCTCTACGCGACGACGAACTATAAGACCATGCGGAACTTCATCGACGAGGCACAGGGGAGTTATCCGGTCGTGCCGGCAATTGGCGGATCCGAGGGCCGGGGCACACAGAATGCGATCTACGGCTTCCCTTTTCGATATGGGACGATTCGGAAGATGCCCTCAAGTTTTGGGCTCGAACTGCATGTACGGCTGCGCGAGGATCTTGCTTTCGGGGGCGAGCACGCAACGGCGACGTTCTACTGCACAGTACGCCAAGATGGGTGACGTTTCCTATTGTGCCCCGCGGGATTAGGCAAGGGAGTTAAGCATGAAAGCTCTAGTACTAAGTGGCGGTGGTTCCAAAGGGGCGTATCAGGTTGGCGTTTTGAGAAAGCTTCTCGTTGACGACCGCAACCAGTATGACCTTGTGTCAGGAATTTCGGTTGGGTCTATCAACGCCAGCATCATCGCACAGTACCCCGTTGGCCAGGAGGCCGACGCTTGGGACGAAATGAAGCAGGTCTGGGACCAGGTTACTACGTCGAAAATCCGTAAGGGCTGGTGCCTTGTAGGCGCGCTGGCTTCCCTATGGGAGTCATCCGTTTACAACAGTGCCCCGCTTGTAGAGTGGATCCGCGGCTCGCTGGATCAGGCCAAGATCATAGGCTCGAAGCGTAAACTGCGCGTCCTGGCCGTCTCCTGGGACTCAGGGGAGAGCTATGTGGCGGATGAGCTTGACCCCGACATTGCTTCCTGGGTAGCGGCCTCGTCGGCGTTCCCCGCAATGCTATCGCCGGTGGAGCTGCGCGGTCAACTTTGGACGGATGGTGGCGTGCGCAGTGTTACGCCGCTGGGCGAGGCGATACGAGCGGGCGCTACGGACATCGATGTAATCATGTGCAGCGATCCCGACCTCGAGGCTCCGTTTGCTGCGAAGGGGAAGGCAGCGCTGCCGGGTTTGATTGTGCGGGCGCTCGAGCTGATGAGCAATCAGATCATGCGGTCGGATCTGAAGATAGCTGGGCTCAAGAACGACCTAGCCGGTCCTTATCGCCAGGTGAACGTCAGGGTCTTCTACCCCTCGATTGATTTGACGCCTATCCAGGACAGCCTGGATTTCGAGCCCGAGCCTATCCAGCGGATTATTGCGCTCGGCTACGAGGATGCTTGTCAATTCCCAGGCGGACGGTGAGAGCTGTCCCCGGCACCATTTATAAAAACCTTTTGTGCCCGCCCTAGAGCTAGAGGTGAACAAACATGTTGAGGATCTTCCATTCCCAGACCGTAGCCGGCGCCATCCTGATCGATGACATCGATGACGGGCTTCCGAACAAAACCGTGCACCGCTTAGGCTCGAATGGCGATCCGTATGCGTACGAGGTCGATGGCTACGCCAACAAGCCTAAGCAGCCGTGCTATGTGCCGCGCACCATGGCAAACATTGGTTTGCCGCTGACCCAGGGATTCATCAACGTCAATGAGACTCCCCGAGTGGTCTTGTCGGCCGGTAAGGGCAAGATCAGCAAGCTGCGCCAGGCAGGGCTGATTAGCGTGGTTGCGTTGAATCCCGCAGATGTGGTGACCCCTCGGTTGACCCTCGCGAGGCTCGGCGTTCCTGGTGCGGGGGACCTAACCCTGACCGGCACCACCTTTGTTTCGGTAGTGCCCGATGTCACGCAGGTTCTAATCACGGGGGCCGGCGCTGTGGCGCTGAACTCGGTTCAGATCGTTGATGCCGGCGGCGCTGTAACAGCTACGTCGATTCGTATTCCCGCCGTGTTGATTCCTGGCGTCGCGATCTCGGCTTCGTGGGCCAAGGTTATCTCGAACTCGAAGTCGTCCGCGGTGGTTACGCTCTCCTGAGGTTGAAACTAGTGTGGCGGTATACCCGAATATTGCGTGGATTTTGGAGCAAGAGCATGGACCCGATTTTCAGTCGGTTCACCATGTCTGGCGTCCGAGACACTTGCTCTATATTCGACAGGTTCAGGTTCTTCTCAAGGACGTCGAGCGTCGTCTTACAGACATCGAGCTTGCTCAAGATGAGTTCAAGGCGCTCGAACAGTCGTCCCGGTACATCAAGTATCTCCAGCGCATGCGCCTATGGGTCAGACAAGCTGGCTTTGTCTGGCAGACTGATCACCTCAAATTTATCAAGTCCGTGGCGGGGTTCTACGCGGACTACGGGGCTCTACTACGGATGTTAAGAATCGATCAGCAGCGCGGTAAGTTTTCGGAACCCGAGAACCAAGTGAATACAACAGGAGTCTAGGACATGCGTATAGCAGTTATTCGTGGGGACATGCCGGGTCCGATTTCTATCATGGACGTCGAGCCGGTCTCGCAACACAACCCGCCGACTGAGCCCCGCGGGCAAGAGCGTCGCTTCGGTCGTCCGACCGTGGCTGGCGTCAACGCCTCGTTGAGCGCGAACGTTCCGGCGGGCATCGAGGGCTCGGTTGACGTTTCGGAGGGCTTGACGGTTACAGGGTCAAACAACGACCTCGCGGTCAAGACTGACTCCGCTGCGACCGCCTTCACCACGGTGCGGATCGCACCACGGGCGTACGAGACGGGCGCGGCCCTGGTGGCCGCGATCAACGTAGCTCTAGGTGGCCTGGCAGGCGCTCGCTTGAGCGACGATGCCCTCCACGTCGTGCTCTTCAGTCGTAGGCGCGGTGAGGGCAGCTACTTCGGGGTAGACACCTCGGGGCTCGCTGGGGCGCTTGGCGTGGCCGGGAACTTCACGATCCCCTCAGCCGCCTCGATCATCACTGCGATCCTTCCGGTAGGCGGACCGCTCGACATCTCCGACGAAAACGTGCGCTCGAGCATCGGCGACGGTGCGTCCGATGCGGAGTTATCAGCGTTTGCGGACTCGATCGCCCCTCGCATCATCGAGACCGACGCGGCCATCAAGAGCTTCCAGGTTGGTATGATTGCCGGCTATCGCAGCCCCAGCTACAACCCCGACCCGAGCAGGTACCCGCGTCTGACCCCAGGTCCTGCGATCATCGTGGTGCAGGATGACGGTGTGACGGAGTTCGAGGCGCCCATGACCAACATCACGGGTGCAGCGGCAAACGCAGGCCGGATCATGATCCTCGGTACCAATCTAGGCAGTCCAGAGGTCGAGGAGACCGTTGTGCAGGTCGTATCGGCCGATCAGCGACGGGTACTGAAACTTCATCAGAGGGTCATTGTGAAGGCCGGAGGCTCAGTCACGCCCACCCGAATCATGTTGCCCGCGTCATTGCTTTCCGGCCTCGGCGTATCCAGCACGCGAGTTCGTGTCCAATACACGAGCTTCACGTCTGGCCTCGCCACGGTGGCCTGAGCCTTAACCTTAGCTTCGCCTGGGGTCCCAGCGGGGACCTCAGGCCATATTTGAACTTAGATCCGGCTCCAGACCTGTATTTATGCAACTGCAACTAGCGCCAGGCGCTCAGATGAGGACTCAAAATGTTGAAAACGAATAAGCCGGGCGAGTTTCGCACTCCGGACCTCTACTATGCGGCGTATCTCCAGACGGCTGGAGTCGAGCTGATTCGCTCCGATAGGGAGGGCGGCCGAGTGTACTTTGTATTCGACACCTCCTTAGGCAACATGGATGAGCTGAAGCAGGCGTGGATTAACAATACAGGCAAGGTTGCTGCCCAGCCCTACGCCTATGCCGTACGCAGTTTGAAGAGTGTCTGCCATATGCCGTAGGTACCAAGCCCGCAGCGATAATCCTTAGTTGCGATCGGTTTAAGCGAACCTCGCTTTCGATCTCAAGGGTTATTGATGGCTGCCAAGAAGCAAAACCTTGCAAATGCGTTGCTAAATGCCGTTCTGCGCGGCGCGACGTACACCGGTACACCAGTTTACATCGCGCTCTTTACGACCAGTCCCACGGCAACAACAGCGGGTACTGAAGTTGTTGGAGGTGGTTACCTTCGAGTAGCGGTGACATTCAATCCGGCAGCCGCTGGAACCACTACAAATACAGGCGCGGTCGTGTTTCCCGCTGCAACCGCTCCGTGGGGCAACATCGTGTCGGCGGTCCTGTACAATGACGCCACTGCAGGCGAGCAGCTCTACTTTGGGAACCTGTCTACATTCAAGTCGGTAGGTATCGGGGACCAGATCACGTTTGCCGCGGGTGCCCTTTCAGTTTCTGAATCCTAGGATGCAAGCCAATCGGTGTAGGCGTCAGTATGGCTATCGTAGATGTAGAAGTGCAGATTGCGGGCGAGTCCGGAGCAGAGATAGTACCGATCCGTAAGATCAGCGTCAGCGCGGCGTTGCGCGGGGTTGGGGCAAGTGGTCCCGCTGCCACCCCCTCTGAACCGGAGCAGGCACCGCCACAAGAGAAGTCTGAGTGAGACCGGCGTCCAGTGTGGCTTGCTGGGTCGTTCTCTTTGGCGCGATTGCAGCGATGAGCTGGTTCTTCTGGAGCCTCTTGTGGCCGTTTAACCTTCTCGAAAGCTACGAGGGCGCTTGGGACGTCGTCAATCCCGACAAGGTGGTTCGCTATGGCGAGTCCGCTATGGTGAACTGGCGCGGATGCCGAAACACGGACCTGCCCGCTACGCTTGACACGGAGCTGCAAGGTACGGTCGTGATCTCACTTCCAGGTAGGGTGTCCACCAGGCGGCCGGGGTGTCAGACAGTGCCTTTTCCAGTCGCTTACATCAGTCCGCAAGTTCCTGCTGGGACGTACAGGGCAAGAATCATCATAACGTTCCGAGTGAACCCGATTCGCTCCGTGCAGTACATCTACGAGACGGACGAATTCCGGGTAGTGCCGTAACCCGATAGATAATCATCTTGATGGCCATGTCTATTAGATATGGCAACGACACGCGGGCGGGTAGTTCAGGCGAATCAGGTCGTGTTCGACCAGGTGGACTTCTTCCAGTCCGATGGTTTCACGCGCGTCGCCAGGCTCACTTCCGGACATCTGGAGCCCCAGGTGTTCTTTAATAACCGCCCGCTCGCGTGGGCCATCGTACCCGGGGGTGCCATAGGCGACGCCCAGGTGGCCGCTGGTAGCCTCTACTTCAATGAGATCCCTGGGCTGCTGGGATATTACAGCATCCGGTTTCGACCAGATGCGCTCGGCTATTGGCGGATCGTTCTGACGTATCGCGCTGGTCAGCAGATCAGTGCCCAGGACTTTGACGTTGTGCAATCGGCCCCAGCCATGGAGTCAGGTTTGAAGGCGTCCTTCGTCAAGCCTGAGGGCAACTGCGGTTGTTAGGAGCTTAGATGAAGTCATTTCACTTAAATAACCTGTACTTGAACGCCGCGCTGCGCAACATCCCTTTCGTTCCCGCGGCGCAGATCTTCGTCGCACTCTATACGGTGATTCCGAATGCTTCGGGTGTCGGGGTCGAGGTGTCAGGGGGCGGCTATGTGCGGCAGCTTGTGACCTTCTCCGAGCCGGTCAACGGACGACTGCACAGCGAGGTCGATGTGGTGTTTCCGGTGGCCACAGCGCTCTGGGGCGATATCAGAGGCTTCGCTCTTGTGGACGCGCCCACGGGAGGTAACGTCCTCTACTTCGCCGGCCTAGGCTACCCGCGAACCGTCGATGTGTCCGACCAGGTCACGTTTCCCAATGGCGCTCTAGTGTGCCAGGAGACCTGAATCACGGTGTACAGCTTAAAGGAAACCCCTAAGCCAATCTATCGGAATGTTTTATTGCCGCGCTTAGGTGGGCTCTAGATTCGACCGTGACGCCGGTGCCATCGGTCGATCAAGCAGAGAGATGTGCTGACTAGCACAAAGAGAAAGCAAAGCCATGACGCCCGTTGAGATTGCACTTGGTATTGTGTCGGTTCTGATGTTGATCAGCCGCTTCTTGCAGGCAGCAAAGCCGGCGTGGGATCGTTTGCCCAAGCCGGTTGCAGTACTGCTACCGCCCATCGTGGCGCTCATTCCGCAGGTCGTGGACCTCGTGAACCAGACCAAGAGCTGGTCAGATCTGGTCAACTATCTGATCGCGGCAAGCGCCATGGTACTCGTGGGTCTGTTCCCGAAATCCGCAGATGCAGCTAGTCGCGATAGTACTCACTCATCTTCATCCATGGCGGGTCACTATGATCATACCCGTCGTGACCCTCCGCATTCTCACGACCCTACGATCAAGCCGTGAACTGAGATAGCCTGAACCGGCTGCGAATCATCCTGGAGGACATGTTCCTTCGGGATGATTTTGTTTAAGGAGGGAGTATGGCGGAGATACTGCTGTCCGGAATGCTGAATGGTACAAGCTCGGTCAGCGCGGCCCATTTGTACGCCCTGGACGAGGTACTAGTAGGAGCTAGCCAGGTCAGCGGCTCGATGACCTGCGTGAAATTGGCATACGGGCATGCTTCTGGTGGCAGTCGGCTTGATTTGTGGTGGCCGGAGAATCTAGAGGGCTATGGAAGCTTACTAGGGACCATCAAGGTGACTCGATCGGCTTTCGGCGCGGCTCATGCGCCGAAGTGCTTCCGGTACGGACATGTATTTGGCCCCGGAGATCTAGAGTTCATCCTGGGTGCCTCGCCAGGAACGCGCGTGGGTGCGTCATGTGTTGTATTCACCCTGTACCGGATGAAGACCGGATGCGTTCCGCAGCAGATCGGCCCTAAGGATCGGGCGCCAGTCACAAGGTGCCCCGGGACGTACTATGCCACTGGCACCGCAGGGGAGTGCGGGCAACCAGGACTCTGGTTTGTGCGCTGGTGTTACCGAAGAACGTTTGGTAGCACGCCTCAACATGAAGACTTTTACTTCTACGTCCTGGACTCGGTGCTATGCCCCGTTCCCGGAGACACGCTGCCTAGAGTGATCAAGTGGGGTTGGCAATGATGGAACGAGACAAGCGCGCAAAGTCTCCCCCGGGCTGGGGCAAGACTGTAGAAAAGATGAAAGAAGAACACGACGACGAGATCGACAATCCTTTCGCGTTGGCCTGGTGGATGCACAATAAGGGTCACAAGCCCCACAAGAAAGATGCCGCTGCGGAGTTCGAGGACGCTTTAGCGAGCGAACGCGTAGTCGAACGGTTCCATAGGGCGCTGGAAGGCTAAAATGGCGAGTACGTTCTACAGAGGGCAGCAGCTGGGGCGTGAGGACCTCAATATCTATCTCGTCAATGCGGCTAACACCCCGGTGAACGCGGCTGAGATCTCGTACGCCCTCTACGATTTCACTACGGGCTACGAGGTTCTGGTGGGTGCCCCCGTGATGACTCCCGCTAACCCCTCGGTAGGGGAATACTTTGCGAGTGTCGTGGTGCCCCTGGATGCCAATATCGGCAGCTATCGGATCCGCTGGACGTTCAAAGAGCTGATCGGCGGATCCGTTCAACAAGTGGTGCAAGAGTTCGCAGTGCTGGACAAGGTCGGGCTTTCAACGCCTAGCGCCACGATGATCACGGGCGGTGCGATCAATGCGTCGGCGGCTGAGTTCGACTTGATGTCGCGCTTGCGGATCTTGTTGCGCGACAACAACCCGGACCGGAACTATCATTTTCGACCCCCTGCGCACGAGGAGACTGTGTCGCAGTTCAGCCGCGTGTTCGGGCACATCTGGGAGGACGTCGAGCTGCAGGAATATCTGCATCGCTCGCTCGATATGGTATCTGCTGCGCCCCCTCGGACGCCGTTCATGGGCATTGACCAGCTTGTGCAGTACCGTCCGGAATGGCGTACATTGCTCCTGACGGGCGCCATGATGTTTGCGATTCAGGCTCTGCGTTTCAACTGGATCGCGGACGAGTTCGATTACTCCATAGGCGGTGTCTCGCTGAGCCTTGAGAAATCGAGCAAGTACGAGAGCGCGTTCTCCTCGCTGTCTGAGCAGTTCGACAAGCAGCTTGAACAGAATAAGGCGACCATCAACGTGATTAAAGGCCTGCAGCAGCCACGATTCGGCACCGGGCTGCGCAGCGCGTTCGGCCCGCACGTCGGGCGCGGCGTGTTGAGCCCGCAGAAGTTTATTGGCTTCTGATCAACGCGGCGGAAAAACGCTTGCGCGGACGTGGTGTAAGCGCTGTTCATGTCAGATACCAAGCAGCCGCTCGCGCCGAACGATCCGGTGTCGCCCGAGAATCTAAAGAAATTTGAGGAGCTGGACGGGGCTCGCTATGAGCTAGGCGCGCGTCTGCTGGAGCTTGAGCAGGAGCGGGTGCGAGTCCTGTCGGCCGCCTATCAGGTAGAGCAGCAACGCCAGCGTCTCTTTGAACAGGTACTGGTAGAGCGTGGCTTGCAGCCGGACACGCGCGTGAGCATCAACGACAAGACCGGCGAGATCACGTTTATCGAGACGCCAAAGCAGTAGTGGCCTTTTCTCTTGTGTCCTTCCTACAGGGTAAAGGGAAGGGCACATGGCGTATAGCACGCAGCGCGACCGCAATCCGACCGGGGAGTTCACCAAAACGCCCTGGCCGTTGCCCCCGTTGAATATTTTCGTGACGAGCGGGTATCGCCCGGGCGTATTCGATCTTCGCTGGGATGACCCCTCCACGCTTGCAGGCAACAGCGGCTACGAGCTACTGGGTGTGAACGTCTACCGCTCGTTCGATTCTGAGTATGGGCCGTATCACCGAATTTCCGAGACGCTTGTGGGAGGCGGATTCTGGCGGGATCAGACCGACAACGAGCTGATAATCGAGGAGGATGTTACCCAGCGGTTTACGGTTCGCGGTGAGGTGGAGTCAGCCTCTGGTCATACCTCGCCGCGCTGGGTGTTCCAGACGCTGCACCGCCCGATAGTTCGCGAGGGGTCGCAGGCGGTTGTTGCCGACCTACCCGATGATGTCTGGGTCCGTATAGACGGTGTGTCGGTGCGTCCGCTTGCCGTTCGCGGGTTCACGGGCGAGGTCGAAATCGACCCGTTTGTCTATGCGGATGTAGCTCAGCAGAATTGGGTGCCATCGCTAGTGCCCGGCCCAAACAGCATCGTAACGTGTTCCTACCGCCGAAACCGCTCGCTGTTACGAACCGATCTTGGGCAGCGGGTGTTCTATCGTGCGACTACCGTTGGGGTCCGAGTCGGGTGTGACCTGAGTCGCATTCAGTGCGAGGATCTTGTTGAGACGCCGCTCGAGAATGCGGCGGCCACCAACTCGATGGAAGTCGAGAAGCTGGATTACATCTGGCGGGAAGGCGTGCGCCGCAATCGATTCATTCTTGAGCAGGGGGGCGAGCGTGTTCGTATTTTCGTTCGCAAGCACGTCGGTGTGACGTGCTCCTGCGTCCCGGACGGGTACCATAAACAGCCACTCAATGACTGCCTGAAGTGTTTCGGTACCGGGTTCTACGGGGGGTACGAGGGACCCTACGATGCGCTCATTGCGCCTGACGATGCGGAGCGGCGCATTGCTCAGAAAGAGACTGGGCGGTCCATAGAGCATACGTATGAGGTGTGGACCGGACCGACCCCGATTCTGTCTCAGCGGGACTTTCTAGTGAAGATCAACGGTGAGCGCTACTCGATTGGAGCCGTACGCTTCCCATCGAATCGTGGGATGGTGCTACAGCAGCACTTCAATATAGGGCACCTGGACGAGCAGGATGTCCGCTACAGGGTACCGGTCGGGAGTCCAATCCGATATTCAGCCGCACAGTTTGCTCCTTCAGGCCCTGAAAGACTGGCGGATGCAAGCATCACAGACAAGCAAAATATCCCTGATGAGCGTGAACTACGCGGACGCTCCAAGGTGTGGGTCAACACGCAGTACTAAATGACCACCAGGTTCATAGCTATGCAGATGCGGATCGGTCCGCTACTGCCAGACGGTCGCTCCACGGAGGAGGCTATTAAGGCCGCCATGCGCGTTGCGCGCCGAGACCTCATGCGCCGCCTTAAGCGTAAGCTTACCCAAACAACATTCTCTGCTAGGGCCAAATTGGCTTTTGCCAAGGCCCTGAAGATCGAGGCGAAACCAGCCTCGCTTGTCGTCACGATCAATCACCCTGCTTTTTCGCACCTAGTTGGCGGCCGGCGCAAGCGGCAGATGACCTGGCTAAAGAAAGCGCGCAGACCTATCCCCATAATCACCGAGACCGGAAAGTTGATCTTCAGGTCTGCGCACGCGCGGTCGCTAACCTGGACCGAGGGACCGATGACTGGCCCGAACGTTGGCCAGAAAAAAGGTTGGCGGCACCCCGGGCGGACGCCCTCGGACTTCGTAGAGCGCTCGAAAGAGGAGGCCAGGGCGTTCCTGAAAGAGAAGCTCAAGAATGAGCTTCAGACTCTGATTCTTAAGTCACTCTCCAAGCGGCGTAGATGACATGGGCTCTTTATGGAGGCGCCTAAGAAAACCTATGCAGAGATCGAAAGGAGACATACGGGTGATAGGGATGGTTGCAGGGACTCATGTCATAG
>WUUC01137677.1_pt1 | contig 12591 bp, 6 predicted proteins | sample 6278441 | NCBI WGS metagenome assembly WUUC01 (sample SAMN13675441, study PRJNA597444) | soil metagenome | isolation source: soil | place: USA: Washington | collected 2017-10 | reverse complement strand
GTCAGGCTTATCACTATTCGGAAAAATTCGACAGCGCAATTTTGTTCTACGACAGGTACAACAGATTGCTCGCAAGATCCCTGAACCTCGAAAAATCATTAAAGATCAATGAGGTGAACCGAAAGATATTTGAATGCAGGAATGCGCAGGTCTATGTAGCGAACCCGGTAAAAGTTACCATCACCAACCTCAGCGATAAGATCAATTCCGAATATCCCGATTATGCACCAACGATCAGTGAAGATGAATCCCTGATGGTGTTTACCAGCCGTCGCCCTGGCGACAATCTTAATGAGCGCGTGGCCACCGACCTGGAGTATTACGAAGAGATATTTGTATCGCAGAAAGTGAATGGAGAATGGCAACAGGCAAAGAACCCTGGCGCTCCGCTTAATACCGGTTATCACAACGCAAGTGTGAACCTCTCACCTGATGGAAAAGAAATTGTAATCTACCATGACACAAACGGTGGAGACCTGCTGCTTGCGTTGAGAAATGCAAATGGTACCTGGTCGGCCCCCCGTCCGATGGAAGGGATCAATACAGAGTATCTTGAAAGTTCGGCCACGATCACTGAAGATGACAAGACCATTTACTTCACAAGTAACCGTCCTGGGGGTTATGGGGGCACCGACATCTACCGATGCGAATTGGGCAAGAACGACCGGTGGATCAATGTACAAAACATCGGCCCTTTAGTGAATACTGAAATGGATGAAGAAGGTGTGTTTATTTCAGCGAATGGTAAACATCTTTACTACAGCTCCAATGGTTTGGCAGGCATGGGTGATCTGGACATCTATCGTTCTACCTATGATGAAACAACGAAACAATGGGGTGAACCTGTAAACCTCGGTTACCCGATCAACTCCGTTGAAAATGATATCTATTTTGTGCTCACCGCAGATGAAAAATTTGCATACCTCTCTTCGTTGAGAAAGGAAAACCTTGGCGAACAGGACATTTACAAAGTTGATATGAGTCAATGGGATCCTGTATTTCTGAATCAACCAGAGTATTCGGAAGTGTTTGCTGATCCGATCGTAAATCGTGCAACACCGGCAAACAACATAGCTGCCGTTACAGAAACGGTAGTCGCTTCTGCGCCAACAAACTCCATTGTTGCTTCTTCAACGAAGAAAAGCCGTGCTAACGTTAACATCACATGGACTGTTCTCGATGATGACACCGGACGCCCGATGGAGTCCGAGATAGACTTCAGGGACGGGCGCGGAAAATTCGTAAACGTCAATCGATCGACCACCGGTGTTTACAAAGCTTCGTTAGACCTTCCAGCAGATTCAAGTGCTCAGTTCAGGATCACTTTTTCCACACCGGAATTTATACCATACGCTTCTTCGTTTTATTTTTTTGGCGTAGACCAGGATATCAATGAGACTGTTAAGCTGAAAAAAATTCCCGTATCAACGCACGTGGTAAACGTGGGCTACGCGATGAATGTATACTTCAGCCACGATGGCGTTGAACCCTTGTCGTTTGATGGTATCCGAAACCTGCTTGATATGATCAAAGCATCGCCAACAATGCGTGTTGAAATTGGCGGGCACACTGATGCCTACGGGCCTGATGCCTACAATTTAAACTTAAGCAAACGTCGCGCGGAAGTGGTTCGTGACCTGCTCATCAAAGGGGGCGCCGACGCTAACCGGATCACTGCCGTAGGCTATGGAGAAGGTAAACCCAAAGACACCAACGAGTCCATGGAAGGCCGTAGGTTGAACAGACGCATCGAGTTCACCATCCTTCAACAGTAAAAGTTTCCAGTCTCAGGTTTCAAGTTCGGGCTTCGGTCAAATCATGGCCGCAACTTGAAACCTGAAACTGGAAACATTTCGTGGCCCGAATTTTATACGCTTCTCCGCATGGAAGGCCTCTTTACAACTGAAAACCTTGTCAGTTTACTCACACTTACTTTTCTCGAGATCATACTCGGGATCGACAACGTGGTGTTCATTTCCCTGCTTGTAGACCGCAGCCCTCAGGCCGACAAGAAGAAAGTCAGAACTGTCGGTATTGGCCTTGCTCTTGCCGCCCGGCTTTTGTTGCTGGCCTGCGTGGGATGGCTAATGTCATTTCAGAAGCCACTGTTCAGTATAGCTAATCTCGAGATCAGTGTTCATGATATGATCTTACTTGCAGGTGGCCTGTTCCTGATCGCAAAAAGCACTTCGGAGATACATCGCAAGATCGAAGGCGAACAAAGCGACTCCAAAACAATAAAGAAACTGACTTTCAGAGCAGCCATCGTTCAAATAGTACTTATTGACCTGGTATTTTCGTTCGATTCTATTCTCACTGCAATCGGCCTTGTAGATCACATTATTATTATTGTAATCGCGATTATTATTTCGCTGGTCGTTATGCTTGCGTTCGTTCAAAAGATCGGAGACTTTATCAACAAGCACCCGGCCATGAAACTTCTGGCCATTTCATTTTTGTTTATGATCGGTACGTTGCTGGTCATTGAAGCGCTCCACTTCCATGTGCCTCGTGGTTACATTTACTTCGCGATGGCATTTTCAATGATTGTTGAAATGCTGAACATGCGCATCCGCAAGACAGGAACGAAACCCCGTGTGAAAGGTGTTGAGAGCGAACCTTCTTAAGGAAGGGAGTTTTTAAACTCGTTGTAATTTGCATCCGGTGCTGCTCCGGTGTCGCACCCGATTACCGAAGCTTTTTCGTTGATGTTTGCAACTCTGTTTTCGGGATTAGGATGGGTGCTTAGAAATTCGGGTGGCCGGCTTCCGCCTTCTTCGTTAAGTTTCACAAAGAAACTGGCGGCACCATTGCATGCATATTCTGTAGCGGCCAGGTATTCAACCGATGCTTCATCGGCTTCGGTTTCATACTCGCGGCTAAATCTCAATCCCGCCAATTGCCCGCCAACCTGCGCCGCAATCTCCGCCAATGCCGAAGGGTCATTTCCTAATGCCACGGCAAGCAGGATCTGAACTCCATACATCTTTTGAAGGTTACGAACAGTATGCCTTTTATCCGCGTGTGCCATTTCATGGCCCAATACGCCAGCAAGGTCATCGGCACGATCAAGGTATTTGATCAGTCCTGAGTAGATGTAAATGTATCCACCTGGTGTGGCAAATGCGTTGAGTACGGTGTCATTGTCAACCAGGTAAACCTCCCACGCAAATTCGTCTTTGTAGGCAATTTTTCCTGAATTCAGGATACCATCGCGCATGCGTTCGATGTACGCATAAGGTGTTCCATAATCGGCCCGTGGCAAAATTCTGATGGTCGGATCTTTAGCAATTTCCTCGCTCACCTGCGCGCCCAGTTGAACATCATTCTCAACTGAGAAGATCACAAAATTGTTGTTCTCATCGCAGGAGAACATAACCGTTACCAACAGGAGGATCAAAGCCACTATCCCCCACTTCAACAATAGTTTCATGATCGCTGTTTTTCAAAACGTGTACCACACGGATAGCCGCTTGCACACGCGCTTTTTGATAGTAGCCCAAGGCAGACGGATGCCCACGTTGTTGCAACAATACCACAAGCACGTTCAGTTGATGCCTTTCTAAATGTTAACTTCATGGACGCAAAAATTGCCTGCTATGCATCGTTTACTTTTCGTCATTATTGCTTTAGTGGTTTATCCATTGTTAAGTCACAGCCAGAAAGCCGACACGCTGGGTTTAGGTTGGAGCAAAACCTCGGTTAACACTGTGATTTTTCGAAAGAATTCATTGACATCAGACGGATCGATTCAATATGCATCATGGTACGATTCATCAGGAATGGTCACTCTGGCCATGAAAGCAAAAGGTAAATGGACCACCCATACTACTGCATTCAAGGGAAACGTGGCCGATGCGCACAATTCTATAAGCATCATGGTAGATGGCGACGGTTATCTGCATATGGCATGGGATCATCATGGTCATCCACTCCACTACACAAGAAGCAAGAATCCACGGTCGTTGGAAATGCATGATGTGATGGCCATGATAGGAACGGTAGAACAGTCTGTGACCTATCCCGAATTTCATCGTTTGGCAAATGGTGACCTGTTGTTCCTCTATCGCGATGGACAATCAGGCCGGGGCAACCTGGTTATGAACCGATATGATCTGAAATCGAAAAAATGGGTGAGGTTACACAGCAACCTCATTGATGGAGAATCGCAACGAAACGCTTACTGGCAAGCCTTTGCGGATGCCCAAGGGACCATTCATATTTCCTGGGTGTGGCGCGAAGCACCGGATGTTGCTGCCAACCGCGATCTTGGTTATGCGCGCTCCAAGGACGGTGGACTCACCTGGCAACGAACAGATGGCACGTCATACTCCTTGCCTATCACTGCGTCTAATGCAGAATATGCCATGAGGATCCCCATGAACAGCGAGTTGATCAACCAAACATCGATGACGGCAACGAATGATGGAAAGCCGCTTATTGCCTCATATTGGCGTGACACCCCCAACGCAGTCCCGCAGTATTTTATCGTTTATCACAACGGGACGTCATGGAACAAAGTGCAGGTCACTCAACGCACGACCGACTTTTCCTTAAAAGGAGGAGGCACTAAACGAATTCCGATCTCGCGCCCCCAGGTAATGATTTCCGGAAAGGCGAAGAATGAAAAGCTTTTGCTGGTGTACCGGGATGTGGAACACGACAACAATGTTACCATTGCGAAATGTGATCACTTTTTTTCAGCCCCAGCAAATACATGGACCTTCCAAGACGCAACGACTACCGGCGTTGGCCAGTGGGAACCGTCATATGATACCGAACTTTGGCGTTCAAAGAGTGAGCTGGTGCTTTTTGTTCAACGCAGTGGCCAGGGTGATGGGGAAAAAATGGAAGACCTTCCTCCGCAACCTGTGGTGGTTTTACATGTTGATTTCTGATTGGCATCGTGTTGAGCCAATCGACACTTCGCCTTAGCATTTTATAAAGGTTACCCGGCTGTTGAGCACAATGTGGCACCAAATTGGCGTGCACATCGTTCTCATTTAGATTCTAACAAAAAGCCATGAAGACCGGAAGGATATATTTTCTCACTTCTCTCCTCGCATTTGTGCTCATGTATTGCAACACTCCTGCAGAACAGGAGGAAGAACAGCAAACCGGTCTTCGACCCATCAACGCTTTTCCCAATCTGAGCTTTACCCGGCCGGTGGATTTTCAACAACCTGCCGGGAATGCTAATCTCGTTTTTGTAGTTGAACAGGCTGGCATCATTTCAGTGTTCGACAACAATGCAGAGGTTACGGAGAAGAAGACTTTTATGGATATCACAGGCAAAGTGGATGATGGCGGTAATGAAGAAGGGCTGCTAGGTCTTGCTTTTCACCCTTCCTATGCTACCAATGGATTTTTTTATGTGAACTACACGGCCGCCAATCCTGATCGAACAGTGATCGCGAGATACCACGTATCCTCCGCAGAAGTTGCTGACCCGGCGAGCGAGGTTGTTTTACTCGAGTATGATCAACCATTCAGCAATCACAACGGTGGGCAGTTGGCATTTGGTCCCGATGGTTTTCTTTACATCGCTGTCGGTGATGGAGGATCTGCGGGAGATCCCAATGGCAACGGGCAAAACCGCACAACATTGCTGGGATCGATACTGCGAATAGACGTTGACCAGGAAAACGGAGAAATAAAATATGCTGTTCCGGCAGACAACCCTTTTGTTGGGAATACATCGGGTTTCAGAGAAGAAATTTACGCGTATGGTATGCGCAATCCATGGCGCATGAGTTTTGATTCCGAAACTGGCGCGTTATGGGTAGGTGATGTCGGGCAAGGGGCAAAAGAAGAGATCGACATTGTTGAGAAGGGTGGCAACTATGGCTGGAACCTGATGGAAGGAAGCCAATGCTTCCAGGCCGGTTGCGATCAGACTGGTTTGAAGTTGCCTGTTTGGGAATATGGACGCAGCGACGGGTTCTCGATTACTGGCGGTCATGTTTATCATGGAAACGCCATTCCATCACTGCAAGGAAAATATATTTATGCTGACTTCGGCTCGCAGAAAGTCTGGAGTCTTGATTACAGCAACACGGATGAACCTGTTAACACCGAATTGTTCGGTGCCGGTTTTAATATTTCATCTTTCGGCGTTGATAAAAACCAGGAGTTGTATTTGTGCGGGTTTAATGGGAGTATTTATAAGTTGACGGAATAGGTCACATCGGCGTCAATGATTTTCAGCCTTACGTAGTCGCAACGACCGTAAAAAGGCTGTAGCTTTGAGTTCTCTAAACGTAGTGGAGGACATCACGCGGTCGACCGATGATTTTCATTCTAAGAATGATCTTACCGAAAGGCAAGCGTGCATATGCGAGAAATAGGTCCGTTTTATACGGAAGAAACACAAACAGTAATGATATATATAACTCCCGTAGTTTCATCATCCTAACACCACCTGAGTGGAGGCGCAAATCAAAAGGAGATTTTGGGTAACGTCTGAAGGAAATCAGAGTATTTAGTAGGTAGCCGCCAATAACAGCTGTCACATGCTCAAAAACCACTTTCTCACCGCCGTCCGCAACCTTTTACGCAACAAGGGCTTCTCCGCCATCAATATCCTCGGCCTTTCCATCGGCGTTGCGTCGTTCCTGCTGATTGCATTATATGTCTACCACGAATGGAGCTTCGATCGCTTTCATACCAAAGGAGACCGCATCTTCAGGATCGTTGAGAACCTTCGCACTGAGAACGAGGCGCTGCTCCAGGGTGTTAGTTCTCCGCCAATGGGTCCCGCTATGGCAAAGGATTTTCCGGAAGTGGAGGAATATGTGAGAATGCAGGGTCGCGGGTTTCTTGTAAAACAGGGCGACAATTCATTCTTCGAAGAGAATTGTACGATAGCCGACTCTGGTTTTTTCCGGGTGTTTGATTTCAAGTTGCTGAACGGCGATCCCTATAAGGCGTTAACAGAACCGAAATCAGTCGTGATCACCGAATCGATAGCTAGAAAGTATTTCAACCAGGACAACCCGATCGGCCAGTTGCTGGACATGAGCGGTGAATTACACAAGGTGACGGGAGTGGTACAGGATTTTCCTTTCAACTCACACCTTCGTTTCGACATGATCGTGTCGTTCAGCACGTGGAGCAGCACTAACCGTGAAAGGGAAACAGGGTGCTGGTTTTGCAATGGATTTAATACTTATATCCTGCTTAAGCAAGGTGCCGACATCAATGTACTGAGAAGTAAAATGCCGGAGTTCATCACGCGCAATATCGAGAAGGGTGGGATGTACTATGAAGACCTTCCGCTTCAACCATTGAAAAGTATTTATTTGTTCGAGACACCGCGCTCGTGGGAAAACGGGCCGCGAGGCAGCAAGGCCAATCTGTATATTCTTTCTGTGATAGCGATGTTCATCATGCTCGTTGCTGGTTTTAATTATGTCAACCTTGCAACAGCGCGCGCATCCAGGCGGTTGAAAGAAGTTGGATTGCGCAAAGTGCTGGGTGCACAACGACGTTCTTTGATCGGACAGTTTCTAGGTGAGTCCGTGGTGGTTAGTGTGCTTTCTACCTTGCTAGGTGTTGCCATGGCATTCTTAACTTTACCGGCATTCAACACATTTGTCAGCACACAGCTTAGCTTTGGTATGCTGCCATCTCTGCCACTGTTTTGTGCGGGCCTCATTTGCCTGGCCGTTGTAATAGGACTCCTGGCTGGCGCGTACCCTGCCCTCGTTGTCTCCGGGTTTGAACCCTTGCAGATGTTCCGGCCAAGTGTACGTGGATTGTTTGGCCATCAACATTTCAGAAAAGTTTTGGTGGCAGCACAGTTTGTCATTTCTATTGCGCTCGTGGCGGGGACTTTATTGGTATTTGATCAACTCACGATGATGCGTACCCGAGACCTGGGGTTTGTAAAAGAAGCCACCTTGATTGTTCCATTTAGTGGCAATCGCGAAGCACGTGACAAACTGGTGAAGGTGAAGAATGAATTTCTGAACGTTCCAGGAATTGAATCGATTACAGCTTCCGCATTCGCACCCGGAATGGGCGCTAATAATTTTTACAGCGAAGTAGAGATGGAGGACGGCAAGTTATCCGCCACCAACATCAACACGCATTTTGTCGATTACGATTTCCTCGCCGCTTATAAGATCAAACTGATCGCCGGAAGAGCGTTCGATCCTAACCAGGGCGCCGACGACTCTGCAGCATTTATTATCAACGAAACCGCCATGAAAGATTTTGGGTGGACTGTTGATAATGCTATTGGAAAGAAGGTCAGGCAATTTAGCCCTGGGGAGGTGATCGGCGTTGTAAAGGATTTCAATTATATGTCACTTCATCAACGAATTGAACCTTTGCTCATGCGGCCTTACGATGGTGGCTATCGAATGTTTTCTATGAAACTTAATTCCACTGATATACCCACTGCGGTGCGTGCCGTCGAAATGAAATGGAAGGAACTCCAACCAACAGTTCCCTTTCGTTATTCGTTTCTTGAAGATGATTATAACCGGCTTTACCTGGCAGACGCAAAACTCGGAAAGGTTGCGGGTGTGTTTGCAAGTCTCGCCATTTTTGTCGGGTGTCTCGGACTTCTCGGACTAACTTCATTCGCAGTAGAAAGGCGCGTAAAAGAAATTGGAGTGAGAAAAGTATTGGGCGCTTCTTCAGGATCGATTGTATTCCTGATCTCCCGCGAGTTTATCGGGTTGATCCTTGTAGCGTTTGTTGTGGCAGTACCCATTACCTACTACATGATCAATCAATGGCTGCAGAACTTTTCCGAGCGCATTTCCATAGGTGCAACCGGTTTTCTGATAGCGGGTGTTGCTGTGCTTGCAGTCGCGTGGGCAACCACCAGTTTGCTGTCGTTTAAGGCGGCGTCGACGAATCCGAGCAGGGCGTTGAGGGACAATTAATGAAAGTAGTCAGAAGCCGGTAGCCAGTATCCAACAAACGTTGACCTGGCTACTTGCTACCGGCTTCTTGAAAGTTCGTACTAGTTTTTAGTTAGCAGGATCCATGAGCTATCACACTAGTGCGCCTCCAACCAATTCTTTCCAACCCCCACTTCCACCTCCATCGGCACTTCAATATTAATGGCGTGTTTCATTAACGCAACCACGCGCGGCTTCACCACTGCCTCTTCGTCTTTGTGAAGGTCGAAGATCAGTTCATCGTGCACCTGCATGATCATCTTTGACTTGAATTTTCCTTGTCGCAGCCATTCATGAATATGAACCATGGCGATCTTTATGATGTCGGCGGCGCTTCCCTGGATCGGCGCGTTGATGGCGTTGCGCTCCGCAAATCCACGTGTGGTAATGTTACGTGAATTGATGTCGCGCAGGTAACGCCTACGACCAAGTATGGTTTCTACATATTCCTTTTCCCGGGCAAAGTTGATGGAATCGTCCATGTAACGTTTGATGCCGGGAAACTCTGTAAAGTATGCGTCGATTATTTCGGCTGCTTCTGTTTTTGAGATGCCCAGATTTTGCGCCAGGCCAAAGGCAGTACTTCCATAGAGAATACCAAAATTAACTTCCTTTGCTTTGCGGCGCATGTCCGGTGTTACCTTCTCCAAAGCAACTTTAAATACTTTCGCCGCTGTTGTCGCGTGAATGTCGCGCTTGCTACGAAATGCCTCTATCATCGTTTTATCTTTCGCGAAGGCTGCCGCGATCCTCAGTTCAATCTGCGAATAGTCGGCAGACATGAATAGATAGTCTTTGCCCCGGGGAATAAACGCACCTCTTATCTGCCGCCCTTTTTCTGTGCGGATCGGAATGTTCTGGAGATTCGGGTTGTTACTACTCAAACGTCCCGTTGCAGCACGCGCCTGTTGATAATCGGTGTGCACCCGACCATCTATGGGACTCACCATCTTAGGGAGTGCGTCGACATAAGTACTCCGGAGTTTTTCATATTCCCGGTAGTCGAGGATTTTCTTAGCAATCTCATGCTCGTCGGCCAATTTCAATAATACATCTTCACCGGTTGCATACTGACCGGTACGGGTCTTTTTGGTCTTGTCGAGTAACTTCAATTTTTCGAACAGGATCTCGCCTAATTGTTTTGGTGAACCAATATTGAATTCCGCTCCAGCCAACTTGAAAATTTCTGCCTGAACCAGGTCACTGTCTTTCTTCAGTGCTTCCGACATCCATTTTAATGTTTCTTCGTTGAGTGTCACTCCTTCGAACTCCATGGATGCCAGCACCTTTACCAAGGGCATCTCAATGTCGCGCATCAATAATGCATGTCTCCTTACTTCCAGTTCGCGTTGCAATGGCGCCTTTACTTGTAACGCAATGTCGGCGCGTTCGCAGATGCGTCGAACAACATCGTCGTCTTCCGACATCTGGTAGTTCAGGTATTGGTTGGCAAGAATGGGAAGGTTATGGGCGGCTTCCGGTTCAATGAGGTAATGGGCAAGCATGCTGTCGAACAAGTGACCCTCGATCACGATATTGAATTTCTTCAGCGCGGCCTGCGTGCCCTTAATGTTGTGACCCACCTTGCGGATCTTCCTGTCGGTAAGAAAAGGCTCAACCACTTTCAGGTCCGCAGGTGAATCAACCTTCACGAACAAGCCTTCCCCAGGTGCAGTTGAGAAAGCAAAGCCCACGACTTTGAAATCGAAGTGCGATGACTCATCAGTTGCTACATCGATAGAGAACTCTTTATTAGATTTCAGTTTTTCAACCAACGTTGCAAACTCATCCTGCGATGTAAGTGTCTTGTAGTTTACCGACGACTGATTAAAAACTTTCTTCTCTACCGCTGCAGGTGCGCCACCACCAAACATTGAAAGTTGAGCGCCCGTAGAAGAAGTTACAGACACTGGTTGTGAAACGATCTCGCCACCCGGCTGTAGCACCGCGAATGCCCGGGACGCAATGCCTTTAAACTCCAGCTCATCGAAGATCGGGGCTAGCACGTCTTTGTTTGGCGCACGGTACTTCAGTAGTGTTTCGTCGAATGAAATTGGCGATTCGATGTTGATCGTTGCGAGTCTTTTGGAGAGCAACGCCTGCTCACCGAATTGTTCAACACGTTCCTTGAGTTTGCCTTTCAATTTGTCGGCGTTCTTTACCACCTCTTCAACGGAACCGAACTGCTTGATCAGGTCTGCTGCTGTTTTCGGACCCACGCCGGGAATCCCTGGAATATTATCAGAAGTATCACCTTGCAAACCGAGGATGTCAATCACCTGCGACACTTCTTTGATGTCCCATTTTTCACATACCTCTTTTGGACCAAGCACGTCCACAGAGTTACCCATGTACGCAGGCTTGTATAATAGTATGTTGTCCCGAACTATTTGTCCAAAGTCTTTGTCAGGCGTCATCATGAACACTTTGAAACCTTTGTCTGCTGCCTTCAATGCCAGCGTACCAATGATATCGTCGGCTTCGTAGCCCTCCAGTTCCAGAATAGGAATATTAAATCCCCGGATAATTTCTTTTACGATGGGGATACCGGTGCGAATATCTTCCGGTGTCTCCTGCCTGGTGGCTTTATATTCTTTGAAGATTTCGTCCCGGAATGTCTTACCTGGAGTGTCGAAAGCCACGCCGATGTGTGTGGGCTTCTGCTTGGTCAGCACTTCAAGCAAGGTGTTACTGAATCCAAACGCTACCGACGTGTTCATCCCCTTCGAACTGATGCGGGGGTTTTTGGAAAATGCAAAATGCGCGCGGTAGATCAACGCATACGCATCCAATAAGAAGAGTGTTTTTGAATCGGCCATTTCACGTTTTCGGTGAATGGCAAAAATGACAAAAATTGCGGCGAAAACCTGCCGTTCTGAGTCCGGGGAATTTGGGGATATGAGCGGTTTTAAAGCGATTTTGGGCCTGGGCCAGGCCACAGGCTTCAAGCTTCAAGCCAACCGGGTGCGCTTGCAGCTTGTAGCCTGGCGCTTGAGGTCATTAGAGATTGAAATATCAAAGCGCTGCATTGAAATAGTCGACCAGCTCGATCCAGTCTTCCTGTGACTTTTTTTTCATTTTTTGCGAGGAAGCATATTGCTTCAACTTCCCATCGGGACTGAGCACCTGGCAAATATCATCGATTGATTTGATCTCATTGAATTCACTTCCGTAAGCCAGAAGGATACTGGAATTGCGCGCAAAGGATTTTTGTATCGTGCCCGAATTGTAGGGTTTCGTTTCCAGCATCACTTTTTTCTGATGTTTAAAAAGTTGCGCTTTGCCGTCGCTCAATAGTTGAAAAAATGCGTTCTGTGCTGGCGACGGAACAAACTTGTAGTGCCCGGGAGCAGTTGTTTCAATCGCTTTGATCATTGCTGAATTGGCGATCATCGGGTGCCCGTCTTCGCTGAGATAATGCAGCTCGTCGGTAACAAGGTTTATGTTCGTGCGCACATTTTTTAGCACTTTACCATTGTTGAGCTGTACGTCAGATACAACGAACTCATCGAAAAAGTAGGGTGTACCCTGAACATCCTGGTACTGCGTTGGAAAAAACGGTTTACCGGAAATATCCATGAAGGTTTCGGTAACAGCGGTATTTTGGCCAAAGCCCTGAAAGGGCAGAAGGGCGATCAAAAAAATAAACGGTTTCATGCCGGTATAGAAAGGCCCC
>WUUC01086382.1_pt1 | contig 12594 bp, 9 predicted proteins | sample 6278441 | NCBI WGS metagenome assembly WUUC01 (sample SAMN13675441, study PRJNA597444) | soil metagenome | isolation source: soil | place: USA: Washington | collected 2017-10 | reverse complement strand
TCTGCCCCGCCTTTCCAGCAGGATCTAGCCAACAAGACCTCCCCGTACGCGTGCCCGTGCCCGTGCCCGTGCCCGTACACGAATTCCGCACGAACTCGAGCGCCCGTGTTTGACGGGCACGGGCACGCGTACGGGGAGCTCGGTGCTGCCTTGGCCTTCGCCGTGCGTTCCTTGAGCCACATTCCAGCGCTCTGCTATCCTCTTGGCCTACCTGCATCAGCGCTGAGACGCCCGCTCGTGCCCGCTGCGCCGCGCGTCTTCTCTCTGGTGCGAAGCGCCGGCGGTCTGTGTCTTGAGTGAACGTGACAACGAGAACGAAGAATCCGAAGCTGGCGGGCGGCCTGGGGTTCCCATCGATCCCCTGCGTTTGTGGAGCGCGCTGCGCACGCGTTGGCAGCTGATCGTGGCAGCCGGCGTGATCGGTGCATTCGTGGGCGCCGCCGTGGCCAAGAAGTTCGCCGCACAGACATTTGCCGCGCACGCGGTGCTGACCTGGGAAGCGGGGGCGCCGACCGAGGTGGTGGAGCGCACCACGATCATCGAGTCCATGACCATGGTCAGCAACCTGGAGGAGGTGCGGCGGCGGCTCAAGCTGGGCATGCCGGCGCGCATGCTCGGTAGCAGCGTGGTGATCACGACCAATCCCACCTCGAACAACGTGGGCATCGACGCGAAATGGGCCACGCCCGACGGCGCCGCCGAGCTGGCCAACACCATGGCTGAGGTGTTTCTGGAGGCGCGCGCGCGGACCGTGCGCGCGCGCCTGAAAGACGTGGTCGACCGCTACCGCGAGGCGGAGGCCGAGGCCAAGCGCAGACAAGTCGCCGCCGTGAAGGCCTACGACGAGTTCCGCCGCGCCGCAGGGTTCAACGACATCTCGCAGGAGCGCGAGCTCGCCATTCAGGCATACGCGGAGCTGATGGCGCGCGCAGACACCGCGCGCTCTCGCGCGGATGCCGCCAAGACCGAGCTCGACTCGCTGAAGGGCCAGGACGGAGTTGCGGCCGGTCCCATCGCGAGCGCCGATCCGAACGCGCTCACCGAGATAGACGCCAAGCAGGCTGCGGCCGATGCCCAGCGCCTGCCCACGGCTCGCTCCGAATACGAGGCGGCCAAGCGCCAGTACAACGACGAGCACCCCATCGTGCGGCGGCTGGACGCAGAAATCCAGGCGCTCGAAGCGCGCGTCCGGGCGCGGGCCAGCGATCCCACGCGGCGGCGAGAGCGCATGGAGTCGGCGTCTCGAGCCGCCGAGTCGAAGCGGCGCGCCGCGGAGGAGTACCAGGCACAGCTCAAGGATCGCCTCGACAAACTATCGTCGGTCGAAGGCAAAGCCGCCGTGCTGCTCGGGGAGATCAAGGTCGCGGACGAGGCGCTCGAACGCACGCAGCAGATGCTGACTGCCGCGGAGTTTCAGGCCGCCCAGCCGCCCAGGGAGATTCGCCTGCAGGAGCGCGCCCAGCCCCCGGAGCTTCCGGTCAATTCCCCGCGCAAGCGCATCGCCATCGCGTTTCCGTTGATTTTCACCGCCTTGACCACGTTGCTCAGCGTGCTCTGGGCGTTTCGTAAGTTGGACGTGCGCACGCCCAAGGAGGCGGCATTCTGGAGCGGCGTGCCGGTGGTGGGGGCCAGCACGTGGCCGCGCGATCCGGACATGCTGCCCAGCCTGATGCACGACCTGGACGACTACGCGCCGCACGCGGAGGGTGTCACGTTGATCGTCGGGCTTTCGCTGGCCGAGGCGCATCTCGCACGCAAGGTCGCCGAGTGGGATGGGCACCGGATGGTGAAGGCCATCGAGGACCCGTCGCGCATGCTGATGGTGGGCAAGGGCGGCAGCGTGTATCCGCTGGCGCAGGCGTCGTCCAGCCCGCCTCCCAGCATTCACCCGTCGCGCGAGCCTGGCGCCAACCCGATGCAGATCTTGACGCTCACCGGTCCAGTGCCGGCCCAGGCGCTGCGTCGCGCGGCGCGCCTCGCCGACCGCGTGCTGGTGGTGGTCACCAGCGGCAAACACAGCATCACGCAGATGATGAAGATCAAGGGCCGCCTCGGGCGCGAACGCGGCATCGGCGTGCTCTTGGTGGGCCTGGAAAAAGAGTTCGCCCTGGTGCGCGACCGCGTGGGCGACGTCACGCAGTTCTGGCAAACCAGCAAAGACGTGACCTGAACGTACCGTCCCCCGAGGCGGCATGAACGTTTCTGACGGGTGCGACGAGGATTGTCGTCGGGGGCTTCTGGTCACGCTGTGTCGGCGTCTGGGGATCCGGAAGATTCACTGCCGGGCTCGTGCCGAGAGCGTGCTCACACCCAGCTGACGGAGACGGCGAATGTCTCCGCGTGCGGCTTGCGCGCGGGCACCGGCTTCACGAAGCAGGCCCTGGCGACCAGCATGACCGAGCCGCGCATGAAGGCCGAGTGGGAGATCCGAAAGAAACGCGAGGTCGGGATCGCGATCGGCAGTCCCGAGACTTCCACGATCGCGTCCTTGGGCCCGGTCTGGACGACCGCGACGCCGCCGCCCTGGTAGATGCGCGTCCAGATGCGCTCCACCTGCTTGAGCGCGATCCAAATACCCGCTTCGGCGCCTGCGTTGCGCGCCGTCCGCACCAGGCTGCCGAACAGGCCGTCGAGGATCTGCGCGCCCACTGCCTCTCCCACGCGCGACAGCTGCACGTCACTCAGATTGAGCCGGTCGACGGTGTCGTAGTGGGCCACGAAGGCGGCGCTCGGCAGCCAGCTGGCCGCCAGGGCGTAGACGATGGTGTCGCGAAACTCCTTGGGCAGGTCCGCCTCGTAGGTGGGGTAATGTCCAGATTCCTTGAGTAGCTTCAGGGAGGCCAGCAGTAGGCTTCCTCGCACATTGGTTACACGCGGGCCCAGCGGGCTGACGTGATCGACGAGGAGCTTCGGCTCGAAGCGCAGATGCTGGGCCTGAGACATCGATTTGATCGTACGAAACGGGCGCACATCGACGCGACTCAAAGCGTGCTTCTGCGAACTGCGGTACCAAAAAAGGGTTCGGCGCCTCGCCAGTTCGACGATCAGCGCGTTTTGAACCATTGCGCGGTGCGCGTGAGTCCCTCGGAAAGCGGTGTCGCGGGGCCGATGACGCGCAGGCAGCGGGCCGGATCGAGCACGGAGCGCTCCAGGTCGCCGGCACGGCGTGCGCCGAAGCGCACTTCAGAGCCACCGTTCAGCTCTCTCTGCAGGTGCTCGACCAACATCTGCGTGGTGGTCGCTTCGCCCGTGCACACATTCGTCAGCGGCTCTTCGATTTTGCCCTCGATAGCGGCCAGGTTGGCCTTCACGACATCTTCGACGAACACGTAGTCGCGGATGCAACCCCCGTCGCCCGGCGCGGACCTCGCGTTGATCTGCAGCGGCTGACCGTCGCGCAGGCGCTGCGCGAAGATGGCGACCACGCCGGCTTCGCCATGCGGATCTTGACGCGGTCCGTACACGTTGGCGTAGCGCAGCACGGTGCTGCTCAGCCCGTATTCGTGCGCGTAGTAACGAAGATAGCTCTCGAAGGCTAGCTTGGAGCAGCCGTATGGGCTGAGCGGGGTGGTGGGATCGCCCTCTGCGGCCCGCTTTCCTTCAGGGACTTCGCCGTAGATGGCGCCGCCGGTGCTGGCGAACACCAGACGCTCGACCCCGTGTGCGTGCGCTGCGTTTGCGATGTTCAGGCTGCCCAGGATGTTGATCTCGGCATCGCGCAGCGGCTCACGAGTGCTGACCGTGACGCTGGTCTGCGCTGCTTGGTGCGAGATGACCTGCGGCCGCACCTGCGCCACCAACTGCTGCACGCGCGCTGCATCACGGATATCCAGCTGCGTGAAGTGCGCGCCGGCGGGCACGTTCTCGCGCTTGCCGCTCGAAAGATCGTCCACCACCCACACGTCGTAGCCCCGGGCGAGGGCTGCCTCGGCGACGTGACTTCCGATGAAGCCCGCGCCGCCGGTCACCAAAATTCGCATGGGGCGCAGCGTAGCACGGCTCTATCGGGCGCTCTTGCGCAGCTCGAGCATGCGTCCCACCATCGCCACCAGCGCGTGGGGATCGACAGGTTTCACCAGGAAGCCGTCGGCACCCAGGGCAGAGAGAACCTGCCAATCTCGGCCGCCGCCGTGCGCCGTCACCATCAAGATCGGTGTGTGGCGGTGGCGCTCCTCGGCGCGCACCATGGCCGTCAGCTCGACGCCGTTCAGGTCGGGCAAGCGCAGATCGAAGATGCACAGGTCGAAGGGACGCTGGCTCAGCTCCTCGAGTGCGTTCTGGCCGTCGGCCACGCAGGAGATCTGCGCGCCGGGGAACGATGCTCGCAGGCTGCGGTCCACCAGCGCCAGAAAGTCCGCGTCATCGTCGACCACCAGCACCTTGGCCGCGAACTTGCGCTCGGAGGCGACGCGACGCGCGCGCATCAGCTCCCGCCGCAGGCCGTCCACGCTATCGGTGCGCCGCGTCGGATCGACCGTCAGTGCTGCCAGCAGCACCGCATCGAAGACGGAAGGCAGCTCGGAGCGCAGCTGGCTGGGTGGCAGAGGCGGAATCAGCGCCGCGGCCTTGGGCGAGAGCTGGGGTGGTCGAGGCAGGTGGCCCGTCAGGAACTCGTAGGCCATGACGCCCAGCGAGTAGACGTCACGTCGGCGCAGCAGCGCCGGATCGGTGCTGGGCTCCACGGATTCGGGCGCCATGTACGCGGGGGTGCCCGCGGTGAAGGTCGACTCGCTGCGATCGAGCGCGCGCGAGAGGCCCAGGTCCGCCAGGGCCACGCGGAAGGCAGGTCCGAGCAGCACGTTGCCGGGTTTGAGATCGCCATGGATCGCTCCGGAGGCGTGGATGGCGCTGGTGCCGCGGCAGCATTGCTCGAGGATACCCAGCGCCTCATCCACCGGAGGCGGCGACTGGCTGAGCAACATCCGCTCGCGGAACCAGGTGTCCGCGGTGATGCCTGGCACGTACTCCATCACGAAGTAGGGCTTGCCCGTGTGTTCCCCGAAGGCGAACACCTCGACCACGTTCGGGTGGCGAACGCGTGCCATCGCCCGAGCCTCGTCGAGGAAGCGCTGTTGTGAGCCGGGCTGCGTGAGCAGGGCTGGCGAGACGAACTTGATCGCCACCTCGCGCATCAGGTGCTCGTCGCGAGCCAGCAGCACGACCCCCATGCCACCCGAGCCCAAAAGGCGCGTGATGGTGTAGTTCTCGATCCGCGTCCCGGGCGCCAGCAGACCGGCCAATTCGTCCACCCGGGCATTGTCCAGGCGCGCACCGGCCCCTTCGAATGGAGGCAGCGTCGACGCGTTCTGGCCCATAGGGTCTCGGATCATGCTGCGGATTGGCTACATGAGGATGGGGACGGCTCCACCGCAGGGGAAGGTTGCGGTGAGCTGCTTGCCGGCCTTGAGCTCTTCGCAGGCGTTGCCGTTCAAGACTACCAGCGAGGGATCGAGGAGCTCGAAGCCATTGGGATCGTTGCATGTGAGCTTGGTGCCGCCGATACGAACGTCGGCTTTGCAAGGATCTCCCGTGACCGTCCCTTCCAGACGCACTTTGCAGCTCACTACGCCGCCGACGATTTCGCGCAGCGCGTTGCGCAGCCCCTGGTCGCTGTCCACGCGGTAGCTCTCCGCCGGCGTACCGCTGGTGTTGCCCACGCCCGCGTTGGCGAGGTCATTGATGTGCTCCTGCGAGAGCTCGTCCTCGTCGGCGACCGCGATCACGTAGGTGTTGATGCCCACGCTGTGGGCGTGTTTGACCGCGTCGATCGCCTCCTGCTGTCCATTCTGCGGATCGAGGTGCTCGCAGGTATCGGGCTCTCCGTCCGTGGCCAGGACGAAGATCGTCGGTTCCTGGCTGCTCTGCGGGTCGAGAACGGAACCGCCGCCCTGTAGCTCGGCCAGGATGGCTTCGATGGAGTCACCAGTGGGCGTGTCTTCGATCATGTCGGGCGGATAGGCGGCGCGGATGCCCTCGAAATTGTCGAGCGCCATGCCGACCTTGGTCAGCATCGGACACGCGCCAACGACCGGGTCATCGTTATCGCTATTGTTGCTGGCCGAGTACCAGGTGGCGCCGAAGCGCACCACGTTCTGCAGCTCTGCGATCAGACCGTTCGAGGCGAGCAGAGTCTCTCTGAGCACCTGCCAGCGATTCGAGCTCCCGAAATCGGCTTCCATGCTGCTCGACTGATCGATGATCAGCATGACGTTGGGCGTCGTGGGCGTGGTGTCCAGCGTGACTTCGCCGCAGACGTTGCTGTCATCGCCTCCGTCGACGCCGCCACCGCCGTCGGCATTGCCGCTGGGGCCCCCGCCCGCGTCCAGCTCGCCGCCGCCATCTTGCGCGCTGGGATCGCGCTCGCAGCGACCTTCGCTGCTGCACAGCTGCCCGGAGCCGCAATCCTGCGCCGTGGTGGCGCTGGTGCATTGGGCTTGGCATGCGCCCTCATTGCAGTACAGCCCGCCGGGGCAAATGCTGGAGGCCGAACAGCTGGTGCCGCAGGCGTCGAGCTCGGCGCGCGCGCACGGTCCGGCCTTCGTGGGCGAGTCAGTGCCGCAGGCGGCAAGCGCCAAGCTCAGCGCCAGACAGAGTTTGCGTAAAACCAACATGGCTACTCCCGATCTTCAATTTCAAGGACCCTCAAAACACTATCAGAGCGTGCAAAATTATGCCGCTCCTCAAGTGTAAGCAGGGGTATTGGCGTTCCGTCGTGCTGTCAGCGCACGCCTGCGTGTCATCGTGTGTCGGCAGAGCACCCGCCCCGGCACTAGCTGGCATCAACGTCGAAGCGCACCGACTCGACGCTCGCCAGGTTGGGCAGAGCGCGCAGCTTGTCGCCGATGTCTGCCTCTGTGGCCAATACGGCAAGGACCAGATCCTTCGCGGAGAGCCGGCGTTGCAAAGCCTGGTTCACCTGGGCGCTCGTGACGTCTGCGATACGCGCCGTGTAGGCGCTGAAGTAGTCGGAGGGCAGATCATACAGGCATACATCCACGGCCTGATCGGCGCGCTTGTCCGCCGTGTCTACGGAGAAAGCATGGCTCTTGATCAGGTAGCTTTTGGCAAAGGCCAGCTCCTCCTCACGGATGCCCCCCTCGATCCAGTCCTGCAGCAAGCTCAGCTCGAGCTCGATGCAGGGGCCGGCGTCTTGCGCAGCCGGGAAGGTCCAGATGCTGAACGCTTCGCGCACCCGATCGATGGCCAGCCGACTCGATGCGCCGTACGACCAGCCGCGCTCCGAGCGCACGGCGCGCATCAGCCGCGCGGTGAAGGTGCCGCCGAACACTGCATTGCCGACCAGTAGCGCGGTGTGGTCCGCGTCGTGGGGATGCGTGCCCAGGCTGCCGATCTGGATCTGGGTCTGGGTGCGCTCCGGCTTGTCGATGATGGTGAGGTGCCGCCCCTTGCGCATGCTGGGCGCGGGGGGCACGACGCGCGTCGTGGAGGTGGCTTGCGGGCTGTCCAGGTGCTCCTTGGCCAGCGCCTCTGCCTGCGCGTAGGTGACGTCTCCCGAGAGCGCCACGATGCGAGCTTTTTTCGCCAGCCCCTCGCTGAAACGCGCCACCACTTGCGCGTGCTCGACGGCCTCGATGCTGCTGCGCGTGCCCAGGGAGCTGCGCGCGTAAGGATGGCCGCGGAACAGCGCGCGCCGGAAGTGCGTGGCGCACAGTCCCGCATCGTTGTCCGTGAGCTCGAGCAGGGCGGCCAAGCTCTCGCGCTTGAGCTGCGCGAGCTCGGCTTCGGGAAAACTGGGTTCGCGGAGCAGCTCGCCAACGAGCGCCAAAGTGGGCGCCAGGCTGCGTTTGATGACGGAGCCCGCGATGCGCACGAACGAGGGCGTGGTGTCGATGCTGAGCTCGGCGCCCAGCGCATCGATGGCCTCGTCGATGGCTTGCGCGTCTCGATGGCGTGTGCCTCGCCGCAGGAGGCGAGCGCTGAGACGCGTCAGCCCCTCTCGCCCGATCGGATCGAGCAGGCTGCCGTCGGGAATCACCACTTGGAAATGGACCAGGGGTAGCGCGTGGCTCTCCTCGACCAGGAACTTGCTGAAGCTCACGCCGCCTCCTGACTATCTTCGCCGTCTTCGCCCGAGGGACGCACGAACAGCGTCGTTCGCTGACTGGGAACCAGCCGCTCGCGGGCCAGCCGCGATACCTCTTCGATTCTCACCGCGCGATACGCCTCGAGCTGCTCGAAAATGCGCGCAGCATCGCCGAGTACCGTCTCGTAGAAGCCGATTTGCTCCGCTTTACCGCTGGCCGTCTCCATGCCGTGCAAGAAGCCGAGCTCGAGGCGATTTTTGGCCTTGTCGAGCTCACTCTGGGCCACGCCGTGCAGCGCCACGTCTGCCAGCGTCTGCTCGATGACTGCCAGCGCAGCTTCGGCTTTTTGCCCTTCGCGCAACGACACCCACAGCTCGTACAGGCCAGGGTCGCGGGTTGGCGACGCCGAGCCGCGCACTTCGCTCGCGATCTCGCCGCTGGTGATCAAGGCGCGGTACAGCCGCGAGCTCCTGCCTCCGGTAAGCACCTCGTTGAGCACGGTCAGCACTGCGTAGTCCGGTTCGCCCAGGCTGGGACTCTTGTAGCCAAGCGAGAGCTTCTCGGTGGGCGTGGGCTTCGAAAGTTCCAGCACGCGTTCTCCTTGCTGGGCCGGCTCGGGATCGAACAGGTGTGCCGGCACGCTGGCCGCAGCGATGCCTCCGTACTGCTCCTGCAGCTCGGTCAGCACCTCCTGCTCGGAAAAGTCGCCCACGATCACCACGATCGCGTTGTTCGGGGCGTAGTAGGCGGCGTAGAAACGCTGGCAGTCCTCCGTCGTGAAGCCCTCGATGTCGGGCATCCAGCCGATGGTCGGCCAGTGGTAGGGATGGCGCGTGAAGGCCGTCTTGTAGAGCAGCTCGTTGACCGCGCCTTCGACGTCGTCGTCCACGCGGTACCGCCGCTCGTTGGCGACGACCTCTTTCTCGGAGGCGACTTGCGGTTCGCGCAGCACCAGGTTCTGCATGCGCTCGGCCTCCAGGCGCACCACCAGGGCAAGCTCGCTGCTGGGCACGTTCTCGTAGTAGAAGGTCCAGTCGACCCAGGTCGCGGCGTTCACCTCGCCGCCTGCCGCCTCCAACGTGCGGTCGAACTCTCCTGCCGGCAGATTCGCGGTTTCGTTGAACATCAAGTGCTCGAACAGGTGCGCCAGCCCGGTCTTGCCCGGCTGTTCGTGGCGCGAACCGACCCCGAACCAGGTGTGATAGCTGACGACTTTGGCGGCATCATCGCGCAGCAGCAATAGCTTGAGGCCGTTCTGCATGCGGTAGCGTGCGATCAGTCGATCGCCAAAGGGGAAGGTGCCGAGCAGCGAGAGCGCGGCCTCGGCTTTGTGTGCGCGCTGATTGAGTCGATGAACGAGGGCCGCGCGATCGAGCGAAGGATCTGCCATGACGCCAGTGTAGCAGGGCCTCCACTGTGCCCGCGCGGCGCACGGGCTGGATCCGCGTCACTCTTTCCGTACGCGTGCCCGTGCCCGTGCCCGTACACGAATTTCGAAGCCACTGTGCCTCGACGGTCGTGTACGGGCACGGGCACGCGTACGGGGACGTAGAGCCTGCCCCGTTAGATGTGCGGTGTGCTCCTGCGCTGCATGAGATCGCTGAGGCACTTGGCGGAGCACGGATCGTCGGCCGTCGCTTCCGCAAAGCCGAGCGTCACCGCGGTGTTGAGCGCGCTGCCGCGCCCGAAGGCTACGCGGAAGGTAGCCCTGGATTCTTGCGCGATCGCGGCCAGCGCGGCCAGGCCTTCACAGTCAGCGCGCGCCAGCACCAGGCCGATCGGCACTTCGCGCACGCTGCGCACGGCGTCGATGGCGTTGGTCACCGTGATCACCCGCGCGCCGGTGCGGCTCACCGCCAGCGCCACTTGCGCGCGCGAGCGATCTTCGCTGTCCACCACCATCACGGGCAGCGGGCTACTGCTGCCCCGCGACTCCTGATCCAAGAGGCGTGCGAGTCCAGCCAGCCGTTCGGCGGGAACTTCGAAGCGCAGGCCGCACGCCATCTCCGTGCTGGATTCGGCGCGCCGCACCACCGTTGCCGCTAGGCGCACGTTGGGCAGTCCGCCCAGCTCCAGCGACAAGAACACGCTCGTACCGATGCCAGGCAGGCGTGTTCCTACGACCTGACAGCCACCGGCCGACATGTCCGAGATCGAAACCGCTTCCGCGTCGCTGCCGGCCCAGAACACGCGGGCCGTGCCTGGCAAGCGATAGCGCTCTGCCGTGCGTCGCTCGATTCCGTTCAATTCGGCTTTGGGCACCATTACCCTCCGTCAGCGCGAGCGGCCACGACCGTGCACCCGGCTCGCCGCCCCTCAGCAAGCACGGGACACATCCTACGCCGTCGCGCGTCGAATTTCGCGCTAGAAATGCCGGATTCGCGCGCAAATCTCACTGCGGGCCACCACCTTGGACTACCTGTCGGGGCTTGGTCTCCTGCTCGCCAAGCGTGCTCTCATGTAAGGGGAAGCAGTTGAAAGGCGCGGCCCAAATGCTACCGCGGACGCACCCATGACCGAGGTCCGCACTCGCTTCGCGCCTTCTCCGACTGGCTACTTGCACATCGGGGGGGTTCGCACGGCGCTCTACAGCTGGCTCTTCGCGCGCAAACACGGCGGCAAGTTCGTGCTCCGCATCGAAGACACCGATCAGGAGCGCAATACGCCCGAGGCGGTCGCGGCCATCTTCGAAGGCATGCGCTGGGCGGGCCTCGACTGGGACGAAGGGCCGGACAACGGCGGCCCTTTCGGCCCCTACCGTCAGACCGAACGACTCGCACTGTATCGCGACTTCGCGGCCAAATTGCTGGAGAGCGGTCACGCTTATCGCTGCTTTGCCAGCGTCGAGGACAAAGAGGCGGCGCGGGCGGCGTTCGTGGCGCAGGGCGGCAAAGCGGAGGGATTCGTCTTCCACAGCCCCTGGCGGGAGCGCGCGGACGGTGACCCAAAAAAGCCGCACGTGGTGCGCTTCAAGACGCCGCGAGAGGGCGGTACCGGCTGGCAGGACCTGGTGCGCGGCGGACTCGAGATTCCCAACCGGGAGATCCAGGACTTCGTGCTGCTGCGTGGCGACGGCATCCCGCTCTACAACTTTGCTTGTGTCATCGATGACCTCACCATGCGCATTTCGCACGTGGTGCGCGGCGAGGAGCACATCATCAATACTGCGCCGCAGATTCTGCTGTACCGCGCCCTCGCGGCCCAGCCGCCGCGGTTCGCGCACTGCCCGGTGATCCTGGCGCCGAATGGGCAGAAGCTGAGCAAGCGCCACGCCGCGGTCAGCGTCAGCGAGTACCGCGACCAGGGTTACCTGCCCGACGCCATGCTCAACTATCTCGTGCGGCTGGGCTGGTCCCACGGCGACCAGGAGATCTTCACGCGCGCGGAGCTGATCGCCAAGTTCGACTTCGAGCACGTCGGAGTGGGCGGGGCCAAGTACGACCTGAAGAAGTTGGCTGCCGTGCAGGGCGAGCACCTGCGCCTGCTGTCGGCCCAGCAACTGGCGGAGCTGGCCTTGCCGTTCCTGCACCAGCGCGGCCTGGCCGTGCCCCTGCACGACCCGCGGGTCGTGCCGGCGTTCGAGAGCGTGCGCCTGCGCGCCTCCACGTTGGTCGACGCCGCCGAGCGCGTGGATTTCTACTTTCGCGCAGAGCCTGTACTCGACGAAGCGAGCCGCAAGAAGTTCCTGGTAGCCGCGGTCGCGCAGCATCTCGAGGGCTTCGCGGAGCTCCTGGCCGGCTGCCAGCCATTCGACGCCGCCACGCTCGAAGCGCGCACCGAGGCCTGGCTCGCCGAGCGCGGCATCAGCATGAAAGAGGTGGCCCAAGCCGTGCGCGTCGCGCTGACGGGTCGCGCCGCCGCGCCCGGGCTGTTCGAGATCGTGTTGGTGCTCGGGCGCGAGGAGAGCGTACGCCGCATCCATCAGGGCAAGCAGCTTGCCGAGCGTGGCTGAGGCGCGCCGGCTCGGCGGCGCACGGCGGGCCATACAGGCGGCGCGGACTCTGGTCTCGGAGATCGATGCGGAGGCGGCGCGTGAGCGCGCCGCGCTGCCGGGTTACGACCGCGGACCCATGGTGGCTTTCCTGGTAGGGGCGCTCTGCCTCGTCGGCATGGAGTATCTGGCCGGTCCGCGCGTGCTCGCGGGGTTGTTGCGCGGCCTGCACGAGCTTTTTCCGGAGCAGGTCGCCGCGTACCCGCTGCTGCGCACGGGCCGCTGGTACGCGCTGCTCGACCTCGGCTTCTGGGTCGCGACACGCACGCTCGGCTTTTTGCTGGTGCCGGGCCTGGCCATCCGCCTGCTGCTCGGCCAACGGCTGTCGGACTACGGCTTGCGCGTGGCCGGACTCAAGGGCCATCTGCCGATCTACGGCTGCTTGTTTCTCGCCGTGCTTCCGCTGCTCGGCGCCGCGGCGCTGCGGCCCGAGTTCGTCGCCTACTACCCGTTTTATCGACACGCGGCCGACAGCTGGTTCGACCTGCTGTGCTGGGAGGCCCTGTACGCATTTCAGTTCTTCTGCGTGGAGTTTTTCTTTCGCGGCTTTCTGCCCAT
>WUUC01017774.1_pt1 | contig 12596 bp, 8 predicted proteins | sample 6278441 | NCBI WGS metagenome assembly WUUC01 (sample SAMN13675441, study PRJNA597444) | soil metagenome | isolation source: soil | place: USA: Washington | collected 2017-10 | reverse complement strand
GAGCGGCTGGGAAGCATCGACGACGTGGCCGAGACCAGTGGCGGGGCCCATCCCCTGGCCGGCCTGATGTACGGCTCGTCGGGCCGCGCGCTGCTGCTGATCCGCATGTACGAGCGCACCGGCGACGCCGCGCTGCTCGACCATGCCCGGGTCGCCCTCGGTCAGGACCTGCGTCGCTGCGTGCGGCGTGAGGCCGGTGGCGACCTCCACGTGAACGAGGGCTGGCGCACCCTGCCCTACCTGGCCGTGGGCAGCGTCGGCATCGGCCTGGTGCTGCGCCGCTACCTGGTCCACCGCTCCGACGACGCCCTGGCCGACGCGCTGGCCGCGGTCACCGGCGCCGCCTGCTCGCCCTTCTACATCCAGTCCGGCCTGTTCAACGGCCGGGCGGGCACGCTCCTCTACCTGGCCGACATGCGGGCCGCCGCCCACCGGTGGGACCTCCCCGGCTGGCGCGACGCTCCGGCGGGTGCCGACGGTCACGGGCTCACCCCGGACCGGCTCGGCGCCGGCGCCCGAACCGGCGCTGGTGCCGGCGGCAGTGCCGGACCACCCCGCACCGGCGCCGGTGACGACGACAGCGGCGGCCTGGTGGCTGCGCTGGCCGACCAGACCCGCCGGTTGGGCTGGCACGCCCTGACCCGGCACGGCCACCTGGCCTTCCCCGGTGACCAACTGCTGCGCCTGTCCTCCGATCTGGCCACGGGCAGCGCCGGCGTGCTGCTGGCGCTGGGCGCGGCGTGGCACCACCAGTTCGTGCACCTGCCCTTCCTGGGCCCGGTGCCCCCGATCGACGAGACATAGGAAGGAGGTGAACATGACTCTTCTCGACCTCCAGGGCCTCGAGGCCTCGACCGACCCCCACGGTGGTGGCGGCGGCGGTGGCGGTGACCACAGCGGCCTCAGCCTGCTGGTCTGCGGCGGCTCTGACAGCAGCCTCAGCCTGGTCATCTGCTAGTCGCCAGCAAGAAGGAAAGACCCGAACGGCGGTGGTTGGTGGATCTCCTCGGTATCACCAACCACCGCTCGGGCCGTCCTGCCCCACTCGCTCCCTCGCCCCCTTCCCCCTGTTTCTGTCTGGCCCGCTCTCTGCGAGGACGGCCCTTGCCTTCCCCTGATCCCGACGCGCACCCGGACATGACCGGCGATCGGCTGCTCGTGGCCTGCATGCGCGGCGCCTTCCGCTGGCTGGTGCCCCTGGTCGGCCTGGCCGTGCTGGGCGCCCTGTCCTCGCTCGCTCTGCCCGCCGTCCTCGGACGGGCCCTCGACCAGCTGGTCGGCGCGGCCTGGGCGGACCACGGCGGCGGTTCTGCCGGCGTCACCGGCGCGGTCGCCACGGTCGCCGGGCTGGTCGCTCTGGCCGTGATCGTCGACGTGGTCTCCCAGCTCGTCATGACCGCAGCCACGGCCGAGACCACCGGGCTGCTGCGCCGTGAGGTCGTGACCCAGGTGCTCGACGTCGGCCCGTCCATCGCCGCAGGCAGCGCCGAAGGCGACCTGGTGGCCCGGCTGGTCGCCAACGCCGCGACCGCCGCCAAGGCCGTCGCTCTGGTGGCCGGGCTGGCCGCCAGCCTGCTCCCGCCCGTGGGCGCGGTGGTGGCGCTCGCGGTCGTCGACCCGTGGCTGGCCGTGACCTTCGCGGTCGGCATGGCCTGCGCCAGCGGAGCGGTCCGCCGCTACCTGCGCGACTCCAAGGTCGCGACCGCCGGGTATCTGGCCGCTCAGGGAAAGCTGGCCGCCCGGCTCGTCGACTCGCTGGCCGGCGCCCGGACCATCGCCGCCGCCCGCATGACCGAGCGCGAGATCGACCGGGTGCTGGGGCCGCTCGACGAGGTCCGCCACCACGGGACCACGGTCTGGCGGAACCTCGCCCGGCTGGCCGTTCGGGGCGAGCCGGTCGTGCTGCTCACCCAGGCCGCGGTGGTGGGCGTCGCCGGCTTGGGCGTCGCCGCCGGCAGGTTGAGCCCCGGCGAGATGTTGGCGGCCAGCCGCTACGCCGTGATGGCGGCCGGCATCAGCGGCATCCTCGACGAGCTGGCTGTCCTCAGCCGTGCTCGGGCCGCAGCCGACCGGTTGGCCGAGCTGTTGGCGGTGCCGGTGGTCCGCCACGGGCGCCGGTCGCTGCCGGTGGGATCGGCGGAAGGGCTCGGGCGGCTCGAGCTCAGCGGCATCTCCGCCGGGGATGCGCTCACCGGCCTCGACCTGGTGGTGCCCGGGGGAGCGGTCGTGGCGCTGGTGGGACGGTCGGGCTCGGGGAAGTCGCTCGTCGCCGCCCTCGCCGGGCGGCTCTGTGACCCGGACGAGGGACAGGTGCGGCTCGACGGGGTGCCGCTGCCCGACCTCCGCCGGACCGAGGTGCGGCGAGCGGTCACCTACGCCTTCGAGCGGCCGCAGCTGCTCGGTGCCACGGTCGAGGACTCCATCGCCTTCGGCATCGACCCCGCCCCGCCCGACCGTGTGCGCGAAGCGGCGCGAGCGGCCCGGGCCCACGGGTTCATCAGTCGCTTGCCCGAGGGCTACGCGGCGCCGATGGCCGAGACGTCGCTGTCGGGCGGCGAGTTCCAGCGGCTCGGGCTGGCGCGAGCGCTGGCCCACGACGCCCGGCTGGTGATCCTCGACGACGCCACCTCGAGCCTCGACACGGCCACCGAGGCCCAGATCGCCGCGGTCCTCACCGCCGACGACGGACGTACCCGCCTCATCGTCACGCACCGCCTGGGCACCGCGGCCCGGGCCGATCTGGTGGCGTGGCTCGACGGCGGCCGGGTCCGAGCCTGTGCGCCCCACCGCGAGCTGTGGAACGACCCCGACTACCGAGCCGTCTTCCGGGTCGAGCCCGAGCCCGATCTCACGCCGTTGCCCCGCGATCCGCGACCGCAGGTGTTCGAGGTCGCCGTCCGGCGCCCGGCCCAGGACGACGAGGCCGCGGCGGCCGCCGTGGCTGCCACGGCCCTCGCTCCCGAGGCCGAGGCGACGCTGTGACGAGCGCCCGCGAGCTGGTGATCGCCTGCGCCCGCCAACCGCGACAGGTCGGCGCTCTCGTCGGCTGGTCGCTCGCCGGCGCGCTGCCCACGCTGGTCAGCGGACAGGCGGTGGCCCGAGCGGTCGACGACGGCTTCCTCGACGGACGGGCCGACGTCGGTCTGGCGTGGTTGGGTCTCCTGGTGGCGGCGGTGCCGTTGGGTGCGGTCGGCGCCCGGCGGACCTACCTGGGTGTGGCCCGCCTGGTCGAGCCCCTCCGTGACCAGCTCGTGGCCAGGGTGGTCGAGCGGACCCTGCACGCCGCCACCGCCCCGGCGGCGACGAACAGCGGACAGGCCGGCGCGGTCGCCCGCTTGACCCAGCACGTCGAGATCGTCCGGGACACGGTCGCCGGCCTGTTCCTGCTGCTGCTCGGTTTCGTGGCCAGCGTGGTCGCCGCGCTCGTCGGCCTGCTCACCCTGGCACCGCTGGTCCTGCCCCTGGTGGTGGTCCCGCTGACCGTGTCGCTCGGCGCGTTCGCGGCCAGCCTGTCGGCTGTGGCGGGCCGGCAGCGGCGGGTGCTCGTCGCCGACGAGCGGATGGCCGAGCGGGCGGGCGACATGGCCTCGAGCCTGCGCGACATCGCCGCCTGCGGGGGAGAGGACACCATCGCCGCGGGCCTGAACGAGGCCATCGCCGAGCAGGTGGCCGCCGGTCGAGCGCTCGCCCGGGTCTCGGCGCTGCGCACGATCGTGGTCGCCGTGGGCGCCCGGGTCCCGCTGATCCTGGTCCTCGGGGCGGCAGGCTGGCTGCTCGACCGGGGCTTGTCCGCCGGGGCCCTGCTCGGCGCCCTCACCTACCTCCTCCAGGGGCTGGGACCTGCCGTGTCGTCGGTCGTCGGCGGCATCGGCATCCCCCTCGCCCTGCTGTCGGTCACCCTCGACCGGCTCGACGACATCCCCGTCCCGGCCGAGCACCACGAGCACCACGGCCGACGCGACGGTCACGAAGCGCCCGCCCGGCTGGTCGCCCGCACCGGGCGGCTCGAGGTCCGGGGCCTGACCTTCCGCTACCGGGAAGCGGCCGAGCCGGTCCTCGACGCGCTCGACCTGGACGTGGCGTCGGGCGAGCACCTGGCCGTCGTCGGTCCCAGTGGGGCGGGGAAGTCCACGCTGGCTGCGCTGATGGTCGGGGTGCTGCGGCCCCAGCAGGGCACGGTGACCTACGGCGGCTTCCCGGCCCACGACATCGACGCGGCGTGCCGGGTGCTGATCCCCCAGCAGGCCTACGTCTTCGGGGGAACGATCGACCAGAACCTCCGCTACCTGCACCCGTCGGCCACGCCGGTGGCTGTCGGTCGGGCGGTGCGGGCGCTGGGCATGGAGGCGCTGGTCGCCCGGCTCGGTGGGCTCGACGCCCCGCTCGACCCCGGCGCGCTGTCGGCCGGTGGGCGCCAGCTGATCGCCCTGGCCCGGGCCTACCTGTCACCGGCCCGGCTGATGGTCCTCGACGAGGCGACCTGCCACCTCGATCCTGCGGCCGAAGCGGTGGTCGAGCGGGCCTTCGCCCAACGCGGCGGCACCCTCGTCGTCATCGCCCACCGCATCACGTCGGCCCAACGGGCCGAGCGCATCCTGCTCGTCGACGGCACCGAGGTCACCACCGGCACCCACGCCGAGCTACTGGACGGTTCCCCGCTCTACTGCGATCTCGTCGGCCATTGGCGGGGCCCCGGCCAGACCGTCGCCGTCGACACGAGCTGCGCCGGCCACCGCCGGGCCCAGGGGAGTGGAGACAGGGGTGGGGAAGCGGTCGATGTCGCGCAGGGCGGGGAAGAAGCGTGACCAGGCCGCGGCGATGGCGAGGGTGGCCACACCGCCGATGGTGACGGCGAGGCCCGGCCCCAGCAGTTGCCCGGCGATGCCGGATTCGAAGGCGCCGAGCTCGTTGGAGGCGCCGATGAAGACGTTCTCGACGGCCATCACCCGGCCCCGGGCCGACGCCGGCGTCGTCAGCGGGACCAGCGTGATGCGGATGAAGACGCTCAGCGCGTCGGCCCCCGCCAGCACGATCAGGGCGAGGAACGCCACCACGTAGTTCGTGGTGATGCCGAGCACGATCGTCCCCAGTCCGAAGATGCCCACGGTGGCCAGCAGCTTGCGCCCCACGTGACGGCTCACGGGGTGGATCGCCAGGGTCAGCATCATCAGCGCGGCGCCGATGCCGGGAGCAGCCCGAAGCCAGCCGAACCCCACCGATCCCACGCCCAGCCGCTCGTCGGCGATGGCCGGGAGCAGGGCCACCGCTCCGCCGAACAGCACGGCGAACAGGTCCAGCGAGATGGCGCCCAGCAGGATCGGCGTCCGCCGGACCAACCGCAGCCCGCCCAGCGCCTCGTGCAACCGCCCGACCGGGGTTCCCGCGGGCGAGGACGCGGCCTCGGCCCGCTTGGCCTCGGCGGCAGACGCCTTCGCCCTGTCCACCACCGAGCGGGAGACCAGCGAGAACGCGATCGATGCCAGGAGGAACAGGACCGCGGCTGCGGCGAATGGAAGCTGGGGGTCGATGGCGTAGAGCGAGCCGGCCATCACGGGACCGAGGATCAACGCCACCTGGAACACGATCGTCCACCGGGCCACGAGCCAGGGCAGCTGGGCGGCCGGGACGATGTCGGCCGGCAGCGACCGGGCCGCCGGCGCCACGAACGCCCGCGCCACGCCCAGGACCAGCACGAGCCCGAACAGCGGGCCAGCCGCCGTCGGCGAGGTCGCCACGTAGGCGGTGATCAGGACCGTGGCGATCGCCTCGCCCAGCGCGCCCGCCCCCGCCACCCGCCGTTTGTCGAAGCGGTCGGCCACGGTCCCGGTGACAAGGACCAGCAGCGCGGCCGGGGCGAACTCGGCGAGGCCGAGCAGGCCGAGGTCGAGCTCGCGCCCGGTGAGGTCGTAGACCTGCTTGCCCAGGGCTGTGACCAGGGCAGCAGACCCCGCGGTGCTGGCGAAGAAGCCGCTCAGCATGGCGATGGCCGACCGGTCCCATTGGCCCTTGACGATGGCGCCCGCCGCCGGTGGGGGACCGGGGTCGGGGGGCTCCGGAGGGACGTCGGCGGCGGTGTCCACGGCCGCTCCAGTCAATCGCGTTGACAGCCGGGCCCGACGCGATCTCGGCCCGGCGGTCGCCACCTGGATCGCCGCCCGGTGCTTCGGGCGTGCACGAGGCGAACAGAAAATGTACCGTCGGTAATAGATGGTCGAATCGCTTCGTAGCGGAACGACTACGCATCGGCCAGCAAGGCGATGCACGGGTTGGGGGAATGACCCGGGTGGCAGGGGCCACCGGGGTGGGGACAATCGATCTTTCCGGGGGAGGAGACAGCGGGGTGTCTGTTTCTGGAGGCCTACGCGCGCGTCCGTTGACGTACGCCGGCCTGTTCGTGGTCACGCTCTCGACGTTGGCGTACGAGATCGTCCTGACGCGGATCTTCAGCGTCACGATGTGGTACCACTTCGCCTTCGTCGCCATATCCGTGGCGCTCTTCGGCACCACGGCCGGCGCCCTGGTCGTGCACCTACGGCCCGAGGCGTTCACCGACGACAAGGTGAAGCGGCAGATGGCCCGCTTCTCGTTGGCCTATGCGGTGTCGGTGGCCGTGGCGTTCGCCTGCCAGCTGGCGTTGCCGTTCCGCATCGAGGCCAACGCCGGGGCCATGGCCTCGGTGGTGCTGACGTGCGTGCTGATCTCGGTGCCGTTCGTCTGCGCGGGCGTCGTGGTCTGCCTGGCGCTCACCAAGTTCGGCGATCAGGTCAACCGGCTCTACGCGGCCGACCTGATCGGCGCCGGGCTGGGGTGCCTGGGCCTGGTGCTGGCCTTCAACTACTTCGACGGTCCCAGCCTGGTGATCCTGGTTGCAGCGGTCGCCGCCGCCGGTGGCCTTCTGCTGGCGTTCGATGCCGGGAGCCGGGGCTGGCAGATCCTGGGATCGCTGGTCGTGGTGGGCCTGCTGCTCGGGGCCTTCGGCAACGACGCCCTGCACAGCCGGGGACGCCCGGTGGTGAAGATCCTCTACACCAAGGACGAGCGTGACACGGCCCACCGGGCCGACCGGTGGAACGCCTTCTCGCGCCTGACCGTTGATGGCAACCCCGACGCGCCCCAGCGCCCGTTCGGCAACGGCCTCAGCGAGACCATGCCGTCAAACATGGTGGTCCGCCAGCTCAACATCGTCATCGACTCGACGGCGGGCACGGTCATGACCCGGTACACGGGTGACGAGGAGGAGACCGACTTCCTCCGCTACGACATCTCCAACCTCGTGTACCACGCCCTCGAGGACGAGGGCATCGACCACGCCGCGGTCATCGGGGTGGGCGGCGGTCGTGATGTGCTCTCGGCGCTCGAGTTCGACGCGGTCGAGGTCACCGGCATCGAGATCAACGGCAACATGCTCGATCTCCTCAACGACCGGTACGGCGACTTCACCGGCCACCTCGACCGCGACCCCCGGGTCCACTTCGCCAACGACGAGGCCCGCAGCTTCCTGACCCGCTCGGCCGACCGGTTCGACAGCATCCAGATCTCGCTGATCGACACCTGGGCGGCGACGGGCGCCGGGGCGTTCGCCCTGAGCGAGAACTCGCTCTACACCACCGAGGCCTGGGACACGTTCCTCGACAAGCTCGAGCCCGACGGCGTGCTGTCGGTGTCGCGCTGGTTCGAGCACGAGAACCCCGAGCCGCTCGAGGTGCTGCGGACCACGGCGCTGGCCGCCGAGGCGCTGCGCGAGCGGGGCGTCGACAACCCCCGTGACCACATCCTGATCTACGAGGGACCGCCGTCGCCGCCCTACGCCGCCACCGTGGGCACCATCATGGTCAGCCCCGAGCCGTTCAGCCGGGACGTGCTCGACACGGTCGACGACGTGGCGACGGACATGGAGTTCACGCCCGTCCTCACGCCCGACTTCGCCATGGACGAGTTCCCCTTCGCCGACATCGTGCTGCCCGACGGCCCCGGCCCCCGGGTCAGCGAGATCGACGCCGACATCTCGCCGCCCACCGACAACCGGCCCTTCTTCTTCCAGATGGCCGAGCCCGCCACGGTGATGAAGGGCCTCACCGGCGACGACGTGGGCAGCAAGCAGGTGTTCCGACCGGTCATCACCCTTGCCGCCCTGGCCTTCGCCGTGCTGCTCATCGCCGCGGTCTGCATCGGCGGACCGCTGGTGCAGCTGGGCCGTCGCACCAGCCACAAGGGCCGCGTGCCGTACTACCTGTACTTCTGCGGCATCGGCCTCGGGTTCCTCATGGTGGAGATCTCGCAGATGATGCGGCTCTCCACGTTCCTGGGGCACCCCACCTACTCGTTGACGGTGGTGCTGTTCACCGTGCTGCTGTTCAGCGGCATCGGGTCGATGGTCGTCGGCCGCTTCATCGCCGACCTCGACCGGCCCAAGCGGCTGATGGTGCCGCTGCTGGCGCTGCTCGGCCTGGCCGTGGTGTTCGGCGTGCTCACGCCCACCCTCATCGGGCAGATGGCCGACGCCACCACCCCGGTGCGCATGGGCACCGCCGTGGGGCTGCTGGCGCCGCTCGCCTTCCTCATGGGCATGCCCTTCTCGATCGGCATGCGCATGGCCGCCACCGACGAGGGCTCGCCCACGGCCTTCCTCTGGGGCATCAACGGCGCCATGTCGGTCGTCTCGTCGGTGTTCGCCACCGTGTTGGCCCTGTTCTTCGGCATCTTCGCGGCCTTCTACACCGGCGTTCTGGCCTATGTTCTGGCCGCAGCGTCGCTGTGGCGCTTGGTGAGTCGGCTCGACTCACCCGAGGCCGAGGCCGAGGTCGAGGCGACCGAGGCGGCCAACGGCGACGAAGCATCGAAGGTGCCCGCGGCCGGCGACGGCGGCGACGAGGACGGCGCCGAGGGCACCGACAACGAGGACGACGAGTCGCTGGAACCCGCCACCAGCTGACCTCCACCATCGCGACGACGGTTCGGGCGGGTCGCACGCCTGCCCGGACCGTCCCGCGTCCCCATCCGCCGAGCTCCGGGGCCCGAGCCCCGGACGCGACTCTGGCGGCGCTCCCACCGCCGGGGCGCCGCCAGAGGTGCTGGGGACTCGGACCAGAGGCCCGGGCCTATGGCGTCACCACTGGTGGGCGACGTCGATGACCAGGCGGGCGCTGCTGCCCGGGCCGGCGAGCACGAAGGCCCGGAACGGCAGGTGGGCCCGCACGCCCAGGCCGAAGGTGGTCGTGGCCTCGAAGCTGCCACCGAAGGCGATCTGCCGGAAGGTGGTGTAGCCGTTGACGTTGACCAGGTGCATGTCGTCGGCCGGGTTGTAGGTCGGCTGGCCGGTGTCGACGTCGTAGGCCGGGGCGAACACGGTGATGTCGAGGTCGGCGGCGCCGGCCAGGGGGATGGGGGCGCCCTCGCCCTGGGTGGAGACGGGCCCGTAGTGCACCTCGAAGCCGATGCGGCCGGACGTGGCCGGCCCGAGGTCGATGACCATCCGGTCGAAGCAGGGGTCCTGCCCCGCCCGGACGTTGGTGATCTCCCGGGGCGATTGCCCGGAAGCCGACTTGGGGAGCGATCCCCAGGTGATGTCGCAGGCCGTCGCCGACCTGCTGCTGGCCGAGGCGGCGGGGCTCAACCCGCCGACCGCCATGAGCAGGACCGCCGCCATCACGCAGAGCCTTCGCATGGTTCGCTTCTCCTTCTCGGCCGTCCCCCGCAAGGACGGCTCCAACCCCGACAGACGCCTCACCGGCCCGATCGGTTGACAGGATCGCCAGGTTGTCGGGCCACCATGTCGGTGTGCCTGACCCCAACCGGGTGACGCCGTTCGGCGCGATCACCGCCCTCGACCAGCGGGGCACGTTCATGGGCAACCGTGGCGTCCTCCAGGACGCCGGCGGCGCTCGGCGCATCGCCCGGCCCTGGCAGGTCCGCCGCTGGATCACCTGCGCGCTGCAGCACAAGGACTGGGTGGCGCCCCGCTGGCAGCCCGGCCGCTGGACGGCGCTGTTCTTCTGGGACGAGGCCGTGGCGCTCGCGGCCGGCCACCGTCCCTGCGCCCTGTGCCGCCGGCCGGACTTCGAGCGTTGGTGCGAGGCCTGGGAGCCCGCGTTCGGCGAGCGCCTGCGGGTCGATCCCATGGACCGCCGTCTCCACGCCGACCGCCTGGACGACGACGGACGCACCCAACGCCGCCACTCCCGTCCCTGGGACGCGCTGCCCGACGGCGCCTTCGTCCTCCTTCCCGGCCAGCACAGCGAGACGGCAGCGTTGGTCCTGGGCGAGCGGCTCGTGCCCTGGTCGGTCGACGGCTACGGCACACCGATGGCGCGACCGAGGCCCGGGACCAGCGAGCACGCAGTGGTGCTCACGCCCCGGGCCACGGTCGAGGTGCTGGCGTCCGGCTACCGGCCGGCGCTGCACCCGTCGCTGTAGGACGAGCGCTCAGGCCTCCCGCAGGGCGACCCTGCGGTGCAGGCGGGCCAGGGGACGGGGCGCCCACCAGTTGCGGTCGCCGAGCAGCTTCATGGTCGCCGGCACCAGCAGGGTGCGGACGACGGTGGCGTCGACCACCACGGCGATGGCCAGGCCCAGGCCCAGCTGCTTGAGGGGCACGATCTCGCCGGCGGCGAACCCGGCGAACACGATGACCATGAGGAGGGCGGCCGAGGTGATGATGCGGCCCGAGCGCTGCAGGCCGGCAGCCACGGCCCGGTCGTTGTCGCCGGTCTCGAGCCACACCTCACGGATGCGGGCCAGCAGGAAGACCTCGTAGTCCATGGACAGGCCGAAGGCGAAGACGAACACGATCACGGGCATCACGAAGTCGAGCGATCCGGGCGGGTCGAAGCCGAGGAAGCCGGACAGGTGGCCGTCCTGGAAGATGGCGACCAGCGCTCCGAAGGTGGCGCCCAGTGACAGGACGTTCATGACGATGGCCTTGACCGGCACCAGCACCGAGCCGGTCATCAGGAACAGCAGCCCGAAGGTGGCGATCATCACGATGGCGATCGCCAGGGGGAGGCCGTCGGTGATCACGCCCCGCAGGTCGACGATCTCGGCCGGGTCGCCGCCCACCAGCGTCGCGAACGGCGGCTCCAGGTCGCGGACCTCGCCCACGACCCGCTGGGCGATCGGCCCGTTGGTGCGCCCCTCGGCCGTGATCGAGACCACGGCGGTCCCGGCCGCCGAGATGTCCGCGTCGATCTCGGCGCCCTGCACGCCGTCGAGCGCTCGCACCTCGTCCAGCCACGCGGCGACCGCCGGATCGTCGGCGTCCACGTCGGCCACCACCTCGACCGGCTCCGCGGTCACGTACGAGAAGCGCTCGTCGATGGTCTCGGCCACCTTCCGGGTCTCCGACGACTCCGGCAGCGCCTTGACGCCGGGGTCGTCGAACCGGGCGTGGAAGAAGGGGACGGCCAAGGCCGCCAGGGCGACGCTCACCAGCAGCGCCACCGGCAGCGCCCGCCGCTGGATGAGCCCGGCCAGGCGGGCGAACCAACCGTGGTCGCTGACCTCGGCCGCTGCGGCCGCGGGGAGGCGCAGGCGGTGCCCGACGCAGCCCAGCAGCGCAGGCAGCAGCGTGAGCGCCGCGACCATGGTCGTGATCACGACGGCGATGCCGGCCAGGCCCAGCGAGCGGATGGTGGGGTCGTCGAACACCAGGAGGGCGGCGAGGGCCACGGCGACCGTGCAGCCCGAGAAGACGACGGTCCGGCCCGCGGTGGCGACCGTCCGCCGCACGGCGTCGTGGACCTCCAGCCCGCCGGCCCGCTCCTCCCGGAACCGGCTGACCAGCAGCAGCCCGTAGTCGATGCCCAGCCCCAGTCCCAGCATGATCGTGACGTTCAAGGCGTAGAGCGACACGTCGGTCACCGCCGCGACCCCGGCCAGCGCCAGCGTGGTGGACATGACCCCGCACAGGGCGATGGCCAGGGGCAGCCCGGCGGCGAGCAGGCCGCCGAAGACGACAGCCATGACGATCAGCGCGATGGGCAGGGCGACGGACTCGGCCCGCTGGGCGTCACGCTCGGCGACCTCGCCGACCTCTTCGTCCAGCAGCAGCTCGCCACCGACGAGGACCGAGGGAGCGTCGATGGCCCGCAGCCGGTCGGCCACGTCGGCCACGAGATCGTCGTGGCGGTCGTCGCCGAGGTTGCCCTCCAGCTCGACCACCACGCCGGTGGCTCCACCGTCGTCGCTGGGACCGGCATGGACCTCCGCCACGCCGTCGAGCTGTCGCAGGTCGTCGACGACCGCCGGATCGAGGTCGGCGCCCTCGACGACGGCGACGACCTCGCCGCCGCCGGGAGCGAGCTCGTGGAGCCGGGCACCGACCCGCTCGGACTCCAGCCCGGGGGCGAGGTCGAGGTCGGCGTCGAGCGACGAGAACAGGCCACCGGCGGCCACGAGCCCGAGGACGAACACCAGCGCCCACGTCCCGAGCACGAGCCGCCGCCGGCCGAGGGCCAGGGAGGACAGTTGATCGAACATGGGTCCGATCGTCCGAGAATCCGGTCCCCGGGTCGTCGGGCCGGGGTCTGATCGCCGGTGTCCCACCCCGGTCTGACCCGGAGGCGGAACGGGCCCCTAGCCGACGACCCCGACCTCGTAGG
>WUUC01149611.1_pt1 | contig 12597 bp, 6 predicted proteins | sample 6278441 | NCBI WGS metagenome assembly WUUC01 (sample SAMN13675441, study PRJNA597444) | soil metagenome | isolation source: soil | place: USA: Washington | collected 2017-10 | reverse complement strand
GGTTCATGTTGTGGCAGTGAATCAGGTACTTGCCCTTGAAGTCTCTGAACCGCATGAAGATTTCCACCTGATCGCGACCGCGGAGCTGGATAACGTCTTTCCTGCCCGTCTCCAAAGGCGGCGGCGGCAGCATGCCCGGCCCGCCCAACTCGACCGGGAGTCCGCGCGAAAGGATACGGAACTCCTCGAAGTGGATGTGGACTGGGTGAACCCAACCGGCTGCGGGGAGCGTGCTCCGTAGAATCCACCTCTCCGCAGTGTTCTTTTGAATCTGCGCATCGGAGCGCGCCGCGTCAAAAATCTTACCGTTAATCTGAAACACGCCGCCGACGAAGTCGAAGTTCCAAATTCTCGTCTGCACCACCTCGTTGAGGTCTAGCAGAGGATACTCGCAGAGCGTATTGGGAACCTGACTGTTATCGACTGCGTCGCCCGTCACCCTGAACTCCATGACGATGTTGTTCAGGTTCGCGGGCAGCGGGTTGGGCGGCGTGCCGCCGACCGTCATCGTCGCGTTGTTCCGGAGGTAGATGTGGTCGCCAATCTGCGTGTCCGAGAAGTCGAGCACGAAGTCGTAGCGCTCGGCTGCGCCCATGTTGAGCGAGGGCACGTCGATGGGGTGTTCGAGCAGGTTGCCGTCAGTGCAGATAACCTTGAACTGCCTCGTCGGGTCGAGCGTGAGAGTCCAGACGCGCGCAGGGCCCGTGTTCAAGATGCGGAAGCGGTACTTGCGCCTCTTGACTTCGAGGTAGGGCTGAACCGCGCCGTTGACGCAGAACTTGTCGCCGCCCGCGGGGGCCGTCCCGCCGTTGGGGCCGCCGAAGAGCCTTCCGTCAGGGCAGAAAGTCTTGGACGAGAGGATGAGCGGGATGTCGTAGACGCCGTAGCCGCTCGGCAGACGCAGAGCGGTCGGGCTCGTGTCGTTCTCGTTGCCCGTGTCCCTGTTGTCGAACATCCAGTAGAAGCCCGCCAGCCCTCGGTAGGTGTTCTGCGAAGTGAAGTCCGCGCGGTGGTTGTGATACCACAGCGTGTTCATGGCTTCCTTCGGGTCGTTGCCCGCCAAGACGTTCGGATAATGATTGTCCTTGAAGACTCCGGGGTTGTAGAAGTCGCCCGCGAAGCCGTCGGACTCGGAGGCGGTGTGTCCGTTGTGCAGGTGGATAACGTCCTGCTCGATGCCCCAACCGCCGCTGCCGAAGTGATTGAGCGGCAGGTCGTTGTGGAAGCGAACCAGAATCGGCACGCCTTGCTGCGCGATGAAGGTCGGGCCGGGGACTATCCCATCGTAGCCCCAGATAGGGCTCGGCGGCAGTTCCGGGTGAAATTGATGCATCCCCGGCTTCGTGTGCACCTCGTAGTGAACCGTGGGGAAATATTTACTCCACTTCTGGTGTTTGGCCCTCGCCGCCTCGCCCCCCGTCAGGTTGGCGTGCTTGGTTGGCGCAGGGTTAAGAGTTGTGGGAGTCTTGATGGGCGGGATGGGAAGCGCCTGAACGAACGCGCTCGTCGGAGGGCTTACGCCGGGGTTGACGAGACAATCGTCAGTCTGTGCGTGAGCAGTGGTTTCGAGGAAGTGCGTGGGAAAAGATTTGGTGGAGGTAATGACGGCAGCTCCACCGACCACAGCGCCGATTTTCAGCGCCTTCCTTCTGCTCATCACGGATTCGTTTTTCTTTTTCCCGCTTCTTCCTTTTGAATGTTTGTCGGGCACGAAATCTCCTTTTACCCTCAAATGGAGGTATATGTCTGAGGGTGGATAAAAGTTGTTAGAGCGCCCGCAAGGAAGCAGTCAGTGCAGTAGCGGCCAAAATGATGGTGTCGTGCTGCTTCCCGAAGACAGTCTAACCAGCCGGATGCAGCAGACGCGCGGTGCAACGGTCTATTACCGCTTCGCACACGTCGCCGACCCGAGCGTTATGCGCTCGCTTGTTGGTATTACCCTACCCGGTTGGCTCGGTTGTAGGAGGCTTGATTGTTACATCAAGACGAGGTATTGCCGGTTGCGAGGAAAATGTAGAGATTGCCGGATTGAAAGACGAACATCCTTGTCATGAGGCAAGCGATAAACAGTGCCTCACTTCCGCCCTGAGAAAAACTGACTGCTCAGTTCCTATTGACGGCGTTTTCCGGCGCGGTTCTAAAACCTTCGAGTGTTAGGGAACGTTGAGGTCAAATGACGTGTAGCGATTCACGTCAACAGAATTCGGAGCGTGCTATCGTGAGTCGAATCTGGAACAATCTATCTTGGAGCAAGCAGTCTGTGGGTTTCTGAAAATTCATTTACTTAGATTGCGGTAAAGGGAATAACATATCCTCTCAGTGCCGTCAAGAAAAAGTTTTACCGAAAGTAGTCCGCAATAAGTTTTACCGAAAGTAATCCAAACGGGCGTCAAAAAATATATCCGGCACTGAGTTCGAGATTATGTTTGAAGGGGCGGATGCCGTTGGACGGGGGCGGGTTTTTAAGGATGCAAACGACAGGGGATGCTATTGCGGCCTTGACCAATGCGGCTGATGGGAGGGTCGGCGGCCTGTGCGCTCCGATGGTTTAGTCGTTGGGCGCTGGAAGTAGAACTTCTTCTGCAAGCTTGCCGGGGCTTATTATTTTTTCACAGCCTTGTTCAAAATCTGCCGCGCCCATTTTGAAAAATCCAAGCCTTTGGCTTGAGCCGCATTTTTGTAGCTGTTGAATTCATCCGACGTACATTTAAATGCTTTGAGAACACGCTTGACTTCACTCTTGGGGAGCGCTGGCCTGCCCATACGCTTGTTTTTTTTACTTGGCATAACTTCTTCGCCTCTGCAACAAGCGCGGTTCAAACCGTGTGTTGCGGTGAGTTTACAGGCGGAAGCGAGTTACGCGAACGATACTCCCTATTCTTCGCACACACAACGAATTTGTTGAAGGGGCTAAACCTTTCTCAGCTCTATGCTTTCAGCGCCCCGCCGTGGATTACTCACAGTCTAGGTCGGGCTGACGCAGGGATTCCTTATAAATACAGACGCACAGAGCCAATCGAGGAGCTAAAAATACATCGATTAACTTGAATTCAGCGGCTTTCGTAAATGGTCGGTTATGCTTTGCGTGGGAGTCCGAACGGGCGGCGCGTCGTGGATGAGGAGCGCCGCCTTCGTCGGAATAGCTTGAGGGTCAGAACAAAACTTGCCGCCCGTGAGGTTAAATCAGCCGGATGCTTTCCGGCTCGGCATTATTTAAATCCGCGTTTCAGCCGTCGCGAGGGGAGCACCGCTATGAGCGGAGACTTCCAACAGCTTATCAATGGCAGAGGGGCCGACAGGTCGAGAGAACAGAATCCCCTGCCCGAACTCACACCCCATCGCTTCGAGCGCGGCACGCTGCGCGCGGGTTTCCACTCCCTCCGCGACGACCGTCATCCCGAGGCTGTGCGCCATCGTCACTATCGCGCCCGCAATCTCCGAGCTTTCAGCCCCCGCGCCGATGCGCCCGACGAACTCCCTGTCAATCTTGAGCACGTCGATGCGGAACCGGTGAAGATAGCTCAGAGAAGAATAGCCCGTGCCGAAGTCGTCGAGATATATCTCGGCCCCCAATCCCTTGAGTTGCTCAAGGGTCTCGGCGACCGCATCCTCCCGACCCATGAGCGCGCTCTCCGTAATCTCCAGCTTTAGAGAGGAGGCGGGGAGTCCTGTCTCACGCAGCACGCGCTCGACGCAGCCGACGAGGTCTGTGCGCGAGAACTGTTTGGCCGACAGGTTGACGCTCACGGACAGAGGCGACTCGCGCGGGAAGCGCCTCTGCCAACGGCGCAGACGGCGGCAAGACTCCATGAGCACCCACCTGTCAATTTCGATTATCGCCCCCGTCTCCTCCGCCACGCCGATGAACTCGTCCGGCGTGAGCAAGCCCCGCTCCGGGTGACGCCAACGCACGAGCGCTTCTACCCCCATGATGCGGCCCGTAGCGAGCGACACTATCGGCTGGTAACACACGCTGAACTCTTCACGCTCGATTGCGCGCCGCAGGTCTGTCTCAAGTTGCAGGAGGGTCGCCGCCTGCGTGTGCATCGTCATGTCGAAGACCCTATGGCATGCCCTGCCCTGCGACTTGGCGCGGTGCATCGCGGTGTTCGCGTCGCGGAGGATGTCTTCGGGGCGGTCGTAGCCGGTTGTGCTGAGCGCGACCCCGACGCTCGCGGAGGCGAAGACCTCGTGCCCGCCGAGGTCGAAGGGCTGCGCGAACTGAACCTGAATCCTTTCCGCCGTGCCGGTCGCGTCGCGCGCGTGGTCGAGGTCTTCGACGAGCACCGTGAACTCGTCGCCGCCGAGGCGGGCCACCGTGTCGCCGGCGCGCAGGCACTCGCACAGCCTGCCGGCGACTTCGGCCAGCAGAGCGTCCCCGGCGGCGTGCCCGAAACTGTCGTTGACCATCTTGAAACGGTCGAGGTCGATGAAAATCACTGCGAAGGAAAATTCCGGGTGGCGCGTCGCGCGTTCCAGAGCGTGGGCGAGACGATCCATGAAGAGAGCGCGGTTAGGCAGGCCCGTAAGGGAGTCATGCAGCGCGTCGTGGACGAGGCGCTCCTCGGCGAGCTTACGCTCGGTGATGTCCGTCAGAGAGCCCGCCATGCGGATGACCTTGCCGTCGCCGTCCCTCACGGCCATGCCGCGACAGAGCATCCAGCGGTACGAGCCATCCTTGTGCAGCACGCGGTGTTCAATCTCGAAGTGCGCGCCGCCGTCGCGCGCGTGCGCTTCGATTTCAGACCGGAGCCGCGCATCGTCTTCGGGATGCACGCGGCCCAGCCACTCCTCTGGCACGCCCTTAATCTCGGCCTCCGCGTAGCCGAGCATCGCTTTCCAGCGCGTCGAGTAATAAATCTCGCCCGGCTTTAAGCGCCAGTCCCAAAGCCCGTCGTTCGCCCCCCCGGCGGCTAGCGCGTAACGCTCCTCGCTCTCGCGCAAAGCGGCCTCGAAACGGGCGCGCTCGGCCAGTCTTGCCACCTTCGCCACGAGCCTCATCGGGTCGAAAGGCGCTTCGAGGTAATCGTCAGCGCCGGCGCGCAGGCCCTCGACGGCGCTGGCGTCGTCCACGCGCAGCGCGCTCACAAGCAGGATAGGCACGGCGCGCAGTTCCTCGTCGGCGCGCATACGGCGGCAGAGGTCAATGCCCGTCGCCCTCGGCATCAACACGTCGCTGATGACCACGAGCGGGCGCTCGCTGCGGGCAATCTCAAAGGCTTCCTGCCCGTCGCCTGCTGTCAGCACCTTATAACCGGCATGCTTCAGAAGCAGAGCTACAAAAGTCAGGCGATCTTGGTTGTCGTCGGCGATTAAAATCGTCGTATCACCTTCGTGGGTCATGCGGGGCTCTCCGCGGGCGAGTCGTGAGTAAACTCTGCCTCGCAACATAGGGGCGGTTAAAGTGTCCGCACGAAAGTAACGCTTAAATGGCACGAACACTATCCTTGGTTCGATGGCAGAGACTTCAGAAAACTTGAACCATTGCGGAGAGTTATGAGCAAGCCGTGAGCCAGACGAGCGTCCTTTTTTTGGAATGCGTGTGGGACTCTTCCAGAATATCGAGTTCTGGGCGTAACTCGCTATTGCGCAAGTCCAAAAACAGAAGCGGCTGGCTTCCATTCGTCGCACGGAGCCGCATTTCGAGGGTCAGGAGCCCGCCTCCGGCACGTACGAGTGTCATGCACAGGCGAGTAAAATTTTTATCCTTCCTCTACCTTCAAGTTGCGCAGTCTGTATGCGAACCCGTCGAGTCTAGATTCACAACTCGCCTGCCCCGATGCCCCTCCAGCCCCTCGCCGTTGACACCCCGCGCGCCCGGTAATATCTTTCCGAGCGCGTTTCTGGCATCCTCACTCAAGCTCAATTAAGGGCCACGGAGGGCGGTGGGTGTGGCTGAGCGTCAGATTGCTTCATGGGCCGTTGAGGGGATGAACGCTACTCCGCGCCGGCACTGTCTTAACGAGTAAAAATATGCGAGCACAGAATAAATCCGGCACGATTCTTTGCGCGGCGATGCTCATCCTTTATGTCTTCGGTCAGGCCGCGCTCGGCCAGCAAGACGCGGGCGAAGCTCAAACGCAGGATGATGTCTTGAGAATCGACACGGAGATTGTGCAGACGGGCGTCACAGTCTTTGATAAACAGGGCCGCTTCGTTGACGGACTCAAGAGAGAGGACTTCGAGCTGCGCGTTGACGGTCGCCCCGTCTCCATCTCTTTCTTTGAAAACATCTTGGCCGGAAGCCAGAGAGACCGGCTGGCGCGCGCCGGCGGGAAAAACGACCCCGTGTGGGTCAAAAGCTCTACGCCCGCGTTCTCGTTCCGGCAGCGCACCATCGTCTTTTTCCTCGACGACCGCCATCTCTCGCTCGACAGCGTAGGCCGCACGCGCAAAATCCTTCTTGATTTTATCAACAAAGAGATGGGACAAAACGATCTGGTCGCCATCGCTTCCGCAAGTGGTCAGATAGGCTTCCTGCAACAGTTCACGGATAACAGAGATGTTCTGCGCGCGGCGGTCGGGCGCATAGGCCACGTCCCGTACGTCGTGTCGGACTACGCCGGCAACCCCGGCAGCCCTATGACCGAATACATGGCCCTCGCCATTGAGCGCAGGGATGATTCCAACGTCTTCGAGTTCTATGTCCAAGACTGCATGAAGTGGGCTCCTAAGGCCGTCACCAAACAGGAGCGCAGCTCCGTGCGGCGGCACTGCGAAGTGGAGGTTCAAAACCGCGCGCGGCAGATTCTCATTCAGGCAGGCACGGTCACTTCCGGCACGTACTATTCGCTCGAAACCCTTCTCCGTTCCGCCCAGAGGATGCCGGGCAGCAAGCTGGCCTTCTTTATCTCGGACGGCTTCTTGGCCGACACGGGGCCGCGCGGCCCTACCGCCAGAGACAAGCTGGGACGTATTACGGACGAGGCTCGCCGCGCAGGCGTGGTGATTTATACGATAGATGCGCGCGGCCTCGTGTCAGGCGGGCACGATGCGAAGGGCAGCGTGCCCTTTGATGCCGACGGCAGACTGGAAAGCGCGAACCTGCGCGAAATCGCCGCGTCGCAGGATGCCTTGCACGCTCTCGCGGCAGATACAGGCGGGCGCGCTCTGCGCAATCAGGGATACTTCGACCAATTCATCAGCGACGCGTTGGCCGAGACTTCCCGCTACTACCTGCTTGCGTGGCGACCCGAAGCGGACGACGAGAAGAACGAGCGGCTCAGGAAGATAGAAGTCAGCGTCACGGGGCGTCCTGAACTGACGGTGCGCTCGGCGCGCGGCTTCGTCAGTAACGGCGCACTCGGCTCTGCGATAGCCGAGCGCACGTCCAAGGAGGAAAAGGGCGCGGCCAAGCAAGAGAAGAAATCGGATGCGGATGTGCGCCAAGCTCTCACCGACTTTTATCCGAGACAGGCGCTCCCCCTTCAACTCTCTCTGATATATCTGGACACGCCTGCCAGCGGCACAGTCCTGACAAGCTCGGTTCAAGCGCCTACGGAACTTCTTTCCTACGGCGCGCAGGACAGAGAGCCCGCGCAGTTGACCGTCGCGGGCGTAGTCCTCAACGATCAAGGCAAGACCGCCGCGAGCTTCAGGACGGGCTTAAAGGTCAACCCCTCGAACGATGGCGCGCGAGACGCTTCAAGCGTCATCTATAACTATCCTTCTCCGTTGAAGCCGGGCATCTATCAGGTGCGCGTGGTGGCGCGCGACGAACGCAGCGGCACTCTGGGGAGCGCCATGCAGTGGGTCTTGATTCCAGACCTTTCGAAGCGCCAGCTTTCATTGAGCAGTTTAATCTTGGGGCTTGAGAGCGTCCCCGACAAAAGCGCGGAGGCCGGACGAATCCAGTGGAGCGTGGACAAGAAATTCGCGCGCGGCTCGCGCCTCAGATTTATGACCTTCATCTATAACGCCGCGCGGCCCGCCCCCGCCTCGACCGATGCCTCGACCGATGCCTCGACCAATCTGGCGGCGCAGGTGCAGGTTTACAGAGACGGTCAGGCGGTAATCTCTACGCCTCTCAACAAGGTAGCAGGCGACGCGCAGGCCGACTCGGCGCGCATCCCCTTCACTGCTGAAATCGACCTCGGAGCATTGCAGCCGGGGCGCTACAACCTACAGGTGACGGTTGAAGACCGCGCGGCGCAGAAGACCGTCTCACAGGAGACCGCCTTCTATGTTCAGTGAAAGAATTGAAGATGAGGGTTCCCCGCCAGCCCTCTAGCTTCTATCTCCTTGCATAAGAAATGCGGAGAGCAGCATCTCTCGGAGGTTCGAGCGTTGACTCGACACCACATCGTCGTCTCAGCCGAAAACAATCCTTACATGGCGTGGCAGTGCAAGCTGTTCCACTTCTCCTGCGCCAGTCGCCTGCGCGTGACGCCGACCTTCTTCGTACATGAGTCGGGCGGCAGGTGGCATCCGGATTTTTTAGACATCCTGCGCGTCGGCGGCATCGTCCGGCACGTGCCGAGCTATGCGCGGATGGCGCAGGGCCGTTACTACTCTCCGCGCAACACGCCGGGCACGCTCCTCCATGCCGCCGAACTCTACGGAGGCGCAGACGATTTCATCGTGCTCTGCGACCCCGACATGATTTTCGTCAGGGAGCCCGAGTTTCCGCGCTCGCTGTCAGGAGACTATTACTCTTTTCTGGACTACAGCCATGAGGCAATCGTCGCGGCGCGTGAGCGGCTGGGGCTGGCGGCACTTGAGGTTGAAAGTCGTGGCGCGGATTTGTGCATCGGCGTGCCGCACGTCGTGCCCTCTGCGGACGCGCGGCGGCTGGCAGAGGCTTGGCTGGATGCCGTTGACGCATTCACTCCGGGGGCGCTCTGGGAAATCAGCATGTATGCGCTCGGCCTTGCAGCCGTCAAGCTGAACTTGCGAACCACTCTGACGCACCTGATGGGCTTCAATACTCCCCCGGACGCAGCGGTCGCGTCGGACATCATTCACTACTGCTACGGCGACGAGCGTTGGAGCAAACGGTTCTTCTGGGAGGATGAGAGCGTGCGCGGAGTGTGGGAGCCGCAGGTATCCGCGCCGCGCGGCACAGTGCTCGGAGAGATACTGGCGCAACTCCGCGAGGCACGAGAGTTTTACGACAGATTTCCCTTCTAAGCACACATCCTCTTGAGGGCCGCACGGCGAAACTCGCCAGACTTCAAGCGAACATAATTAAAGCGGGATGCGGATTGAGTGCGAAGACGTAGGCTGCCAACCTACGTCGGGGCAGTCGAGAGGCAGGCCGCGACGCGGCGGTCGAGCAGTGTGAGAGGGGCAATTCAATATCCTTGAAGAATGCAATAATAATTCTTGTCGGGGAATAGAAGCTGCGGATGGAAAAAGGTTGAAGAGGGCTGAAACTTGGGGACAACACAAGGCAGCGGCTTCCGTTAGTGGATAATATTACCTGACCTTTAGTTTGCCCTTAACTCGCCCATTTACGGGCATCTTTCGCCCTCGAAACATTGCGGCACTTCTGCCTGCTGCGATATATTCCGCGCCGGATGACAAGGCAGGAGAGGACGTTGAATATGCCCACCAACAAGTTCTTCGCGCCGAACAAGACGCGCCCACTCGTTTTGGGTCATCGAGGAGTCCCGATGCTTCATCAGGAGAATAGCCTCGCGGGATTTCGCAGGGCGCTTGAGCTGGGCATCGACGGGGTCGAGTTCGATGTTTTTCTCATCAGCGACGAGAAGGTCGTCGTCTTTCACGATCAGGACACGGAGCGACTGACGGGCGTCAAGGGCAACATCAACGAGCTGACTTGGGACGAAGTCTCCCGGCTCAGGCTCCAGCGCCGCGTTGACCTAGGGGGCGGGAACGTCAAGGAGTTTGAAAGTGAAGAGCGGATTCCTTTGCTCGAAGAGGTGCTTGCCGAGTTCGGCGGCAAGCTCCTGATGGATGTCGAGATGAAACCGGAGATGCCCGACTGGTCTTTGCGTCACACCGGCACGGAGACTGCGAAGATTATCAGGCAGTCGCGCGTAGATGATTTCGTCGTCGCGACCTCACTCGATTTCCTTCTGCTCTACTATCTCGAAAGAGAGTGCCCCGGTATCGAATCAGCTTTCGCCTATGACGACGACATACTGGGGCGCGTCGGGAAGTGGGCGCGCTGGATTCCCGAGTTCGGCACAGAGCTGGCAGCCGCGCCCGGCAATCAGAACACCGAGTCGTTCATCAATGCCGTCATGGAGTCCAACATCATCGGCAAGATAATCAGCTCAAGCGCCGTGATGACCGAGCACTCTCTGATTGATTCCGACACCGTACGAAAGTTTCACGACCGGGGGATGATAGTCGGCGCTTACACGCTTTTCCCGCTCGACAAGCACTTAGTACACGACCCGTCGCTCGACCAAGAGAAGTTGCTCGAACGCCTGAAAAACCTCGGCGTGGACTGGGTCGAAACCGACGACCCCGAAAGGACTATGAACCTTCTCTCAAGATAAATTGTCGTCGCCCTTACCGCGCGCCGCGCGCACGAAACGCACGCTTCCTTCGGCCTTCCCGGCAGTCGCCGCGCCTGCTTCCATTCTGACTGCGCGCTCAATCACTCCCCTTCAATCCGACCTGTGATGACGACTCCTTGCATCACTCACAAATCCTAGCCCCTTAACTTTTCCAGCTTAACCCGGCTTGGCACGCGGACTGCTTACGCAAGAGACGTTTGGCACAACGCTATGGCGGTAGCGGCCCGCGTCGTGTATAGTTGAATTGCGTCAACCTGACGAGTTGACCGCCGTCAATCTGACCTCGCCTAATCGTCGCCCCGTTCGTCGGCTGCACCTCTCACACGTTTTCCAAGGTAAACCGGCCCCACTCTTTCGGAGACCGCCAGCGGCATGATGCTTGCCATATGTCCGGCGGATGCCGATTTCTTCAAGGCGTCTTCCTCACAAAAATCCCTCTCGCAAGTTTGGAAAACTTTTCAGGACTGGATGGAAAACACCCGTTACAAACGATTTGCCCGGTACTACATCTGGGCGGTTATTATTCTGGGAGCAGCCTCGGGGCTGTTCACCATCGCTAATTTCGACCCGAAGTATCTCAGCTTCCGTCTCATCCTTCTACTGATTCTGACACTCTCTTTCGGCTCGCGCATCGTCGTCCGCATCCCACGCGTGAAGGGGCAGATTTCCGTCTCTGACACTTTCATACTGCTGACGATGCTCATCTTCGACGGCGAGGCGGCGATTCTTCTCGCAGGGGCTGACGCGCTCTGTTCGTCGATGCGCGGCAAGATGAAGAAGATTACGGCCTCCTTCAACACGGGCGTCTTTCTTCTCTCGACCTTTATCACCGTCTGGGTTCTGCGCTACTGCTTCGGCTCCATCGTCAACCTCGCGCAGGAAGGTTACACCTCTTACTTCATCATGGCGGTCTGCCTGATGGGGTTTGTGCAATACGTCTTCAACTCGGGGCTGGTCGCCATCGGCGTCGCGCTCAGGGCCGGTCAGCCCATCTGGCAGATGTGGCGGCAGAATTTCCTCTGGACTTCTCTGACCTACTTCGCGGGCGCGTCCGCCGCGGGGATAATCGCCAAGCTCGTCGGCCTCTTCGGCATCTACGCTTTCCTCTCCACAGGCCCCATCATCGCCGTCCTCTACTTCACCTACTGCACTTACCTACGCAACGTCGAGGCGTCGAACGCGCAGGCCGAGCTGGCGCAGAGGCACGCCGAGCAGGTGCAGAAGCACATGGAGGCGCTGCGCACCAGCGAAGAGAAGTTCCGCAGCGCCTTCGATTATGCGACCATCGGGATGGCAATCGTTTCACCCGAGGGGCAATGGCTACAGGTCAATCATTCTCTCTGCGACATCATCGGCTACACCGAGCCCGAACTGCTCGCCGCCACCTTTCAGGAGATAGCGCACGCCGAAGACCTCGCCAACGTTCACGAGAACGTCACCCACCTCATCGAAGGCCGAATCAATTCCTTCCAGACCGAGCAGCGCTACGTGCACAAGTCAGGCCGCGAGGTCTGGGTTCACCTCGGCGCTTCGGTCGTGCACAACACGCAAGGGCACACGCCGCACCTCATCTTTCAGATTCAGGACATCACAGACCGCAAGCGCGCCGAGGAACAACTGCTGCACGACGCCTTCCACGACGCGCTGACGGGACTGCCAAACCGCGCGCTCTTCATGGATCACGCCAAGATGGCGATTCAGCGCTCGCGCCGCGACGAGAGCCGCATCTTCGCCGCGCTCTTTCTAGACCTCGACCGCTTCAAGGTCATCAACGACTCTCTAGGCCACATGATTGGCGACCAGTTGCTCGTCGGTATCGCGCGACGGCTGGAAACCTGCCTGCGCCCCGGCGACACCGTGGCGCGTCTCGGCGGCGACGAGTTCACCATCCTGCTCGAAGACCTGCTCGAAACCGAAGACGCCGTCGAGGTGGCCGAGCGCGTGCAGGAGATAGTCTCGCGGCCCTTCAACATCGGCGGCCACGAGGTCTGCACCACGGCCAGCATCGGCATCGCCCCGAGCACCATCGGCTACGACCACGCCGACGACCTCCTGCGCGACGCCGACACGGCCATGTACCGCGCCAAGATGCTCGGCAAGAAGCGCC
>WUUC01149880.1_pt1 | contig 12600 bp, 2 predicted proteins | sample 6278441 | NCBI WGS metagenome assembly WUUC01 (sample SAMN13675441, study PRJNA597444) | soil metagenome | isolation source: soil | place: USA: Washington | collected 2017-10 | reverse complement strand
TGTGTTCCTCCAGATCGGAGTCGGTGGTCATCACCATCGTGTCGCCGTCCACCGTCTTTTGGTAGAGGTCCGCCATGCCGGAATTGGTTCCGGAATGATAGATCACGGGCTTACCAGAGCCATTGACGCTGAGGGTTGGCGTACGCGTAAAGAAGCACTGACCGTCTCCGAAGTTGACGATCTTCTGCGCCTCACCAAATGCGCCCGTACTCTTGAAGCTCAAGTACTCAATGTGCTGTGCCTTCTGGGCTGGTAGGTTGAGGCACGTTGGAACTTCGAACGCGAGATGAATCGTGTCGTCGGTCTGCAATGCATCCCAAGTATGCGAGCCGCGATCGTCGATTTTAACCGTCAGTTGTTCTTCGTCGATGCTGCAGCCAGCTCCCGGAAGGGCGCTGGCGTCGCTGTCAGCACCGCTATCGCCGGCAGCGTCAAGCTCGGCTTCTGCATCCTTCGCGCCGGAGTCCTCCCCCCCGTTGTTGTCCCCGTTGTTATTGTTATTGTTGTTGTTGTTGTTGTTGCTGGGAAGGTCCGCCCCGCCGTCGCCGTCTCCACCGCAGGCCATATAGGCCAGTCCCACCAGCGAGCACAGCAGCGCCAGGACGACGCGAGTTCGCCAATTCTTAGAAAGCACCAGTCCCCCGCCACCCATCACAAACCTCGCTCCGATCCTAAACTCGTGCGTCGCCGTGCCAGCAACAGACCGCTCAACATCAAAAGTGCAAGCAATGAGCTCGAGCTATCCGAGCCGCGCGCGAGAGAGCAATCGCCGCCGGAGCCGGAGCCGCCGGAGCCGGAGCCTTCGACGGAACCGTTGTTTTCTCCGCCGGTCTCATTGTCGCCGTTGCTATCGCCATTGCTTGCGCCGTTATTGTCGCCATTACTTCCGCCGTTGGAGGTTCCACCGTTGCCGATGACCCCGTCGTCCATGAAGTCAGGCACGCCATCGCCATCGGAGTCGCCCGAGCCTTCCTCGGCGTCCGAGGCGCCGTCACCATCCGAATCCTCGTCGAGATAGTTAGGCTTGCCATCTCCGTCTGGATCGGCGGTAGCACTACCCTCGTCAATGGTCGGAATGCCGTCGCCGTCATCATCCTCGTCGAGGATGTTGGGCTTGCCATCTCCATCGCTATCCAACGTCGGATCGCCGCCTTGTCCCGCGATCTCATCGCTCGTTGGGATGCCGTCATCGTCGTCATCTGGGTCGAGGTAGTCCGGAAGGCCGTCCCCGTCGCTATCGCGCGGATCGTTGATCCCCCCGGCACCGACTTCATCGTCGGTGGGAATCCCGTCGCCATCGGGATCATCGGCAGGGGCACTGTTGCCAAACTCGTCCGGATCGAGATAGGCAGGGATTCCATCATTGTCCCTGTCCGCCGTGCCCTCGTTGAAGTAGCCGTCACCGTCATCATCTGTGTCGAGGTAGTCCGGAACGCCATCCTTGTCTGTATCGATACTGACGTTACCAGGGCGCTCAAGAAGCGTAGGAATCCCATCGGCATCGTCGTCGGTGTTCAAGTAGTCCGGCGGAAAATCAGGATCGACTGAGAACACTGCGTCTGCTGGGTCGCCATCCCCATCAGGATCAGCCTGTTCGTCCTTCGTGGGCACTGAGTCGCCATCGTCATCGGCATCGATATAGTCGGGATACAAGTCCGCGTCTGTGTCGCGGACTGACTCGGGAGAGCCGAACTCGTGCTTCGTCAGCAGGCCGTCTCCGTCGTCATCCGCGTCGATGAAATCGGCGATTCCGTCCGCGTCTGAGTCGTCATCCTCATAGCCGAGATCATTCGCTTGCGGGTTGTAGTCCTCTAGGTAGTTGAGAACCCCATCTTGGTCCGAGTCAGCATTGCGCCCGGGCAAGGGGCGCACGCATCCGGTCTGAGTGGCACCAGCGCATACTTTGGAGCCATCTGCGTTGCTGTCGAGGTAGTCGAGAACGCCATCGGCATCCCCGTCCGCAAGCTTGCGGACACCCCGTTCGCGCTCGGTCGTGACCCCATCCCCATCGTCGTCGTCATCGAGGTAATCCACCGGCGCGGTTGCGTCGGTGTTCTGCGGAGACGCGATGCCCTCCGAGCCGAGCTCCACCTTGGTCAGAACTCCGTCGTTGTCGTCGTCTGCGTCCAAGTATCCTGGGATGCCGTCGAGGTCCTCGTCGTCGTTCGGCGTCTGGTCGTCCGCTGCAGACTTGTGCGACCCATCGTGATCGCGATCTTCGAGCCGGCTGGCAATGCCGTCGCCGTCGTCGTCCGCGTCGAGGAAGTTTGGAATCTTGTCGCCATCCGTATCGTACGTGCGCGGATCTAGCGTGACGGGCGGAAGAGCGTTGTAGTCGACCTCGTCGAAGGTGTTCTCCAAATCTCCGTCGTCGTCGGCGTCGATATAGTTCTTCAGGCCATCGCCGTCCGTGTCATCGCTACGCGGATCGCCGTTGCCATCGATATCCTCCATGAGCGTTGGTACGCGATCGTTGTCGTCGTCCTTATCGAGGTAGTCGACTTCGTCGGTCGAGTCCGTATTGAGCGGACTGGTGTAGCCGCTCGATCCAAGCTCCGCGCTCGTCGGTACTCCATCACCGTCATCGTCGTTGTCGAGGTAGTTCGGAGCGGCGTCGCCATCGGAATTCAGCGCATCCGTGATGTCGCCATCGCCGTTGGTATCCCACTGCTCGAAATTGGTCGGGACGCCATCATTGTCGTCGTCGCTATCTAGGTAGTTGGGCTTGCCATCTCCGTCCGTATCGATGGCATCCGCTGGATTACCGTCCCCATTGGGGTCAGCTCCTTCCAGTTTGGTTGGCAGGAAGTCGCCGTCGTCGTCATCGTCGTCGACGTCTTGGAGCTCATCGCCATCGGTGTTTTTGCCGACTTCGAACTGATCCTGGAGGCCGTCGCCGTCTGTGTCGGCAGCCTGCGCGCTCGACCCCGTGGCGACACCTCCCAGGACGACCGCAGCCGCCGCCAGGAACCTGAATCTCATGAGCTCCCCCCAAACATCACTTCGTAAGATCGATTCTACTCTTGTTCCGTGCAGAGGTAGTCGAGCCGGAAGTCGTGAATCTTCGGCGCAAAGCTGCGGGTCGCGTCCGCCTTCAGCTTGACTTGTACGCGCATCTGCTTCTTTCCCGCAAAGCCCTTCGCCACCGCGGGCTTCAGGTCAATGCCTTCCGTGGTGGGATTGGTGGTCCAGACACACTTGGAGGAGGCGCAGGCACCACCATTGCCGCAGTCCGCGTCCTTGGTACAGGACGGGCCGACCGGATTCTCGCAGCGGCCAGCGTTGCAGTAGCCCTGCGGGCAGTCCCACGCCTGGGTACAGCTGTCTCCGGGAGTGACATATGCCGCTGTCACGAACTTCGCGTCATCGCACATCTCGAGTTCAGCCGCAGTATCGCCACCACAGACGCGCCACTCCATCGACGTGCCCACCGGCAAGGTGTCAGAGTAGTACAGAGCCTTCCAGACCGGAGCTTCGTTGGCTCCTGTGCAGCCTGCGGCTTTGACATCCTGCGTGTAGGTACCCACCGTCTCGTATTTGATGTTTGGATCCGGAAACACCTTGGCCGGGATCACGAAGACCGGGATGGTATCCACGATTTGAGGTACAGCGTTGGCCACGAGTAGATCTTTACCGACCAGCTCGAGCCTCATCAGATAGCCGCCGTTGTTGATCGGATTTCCCATGGCGTCCTGATTGAAAGGAACGTTGTTGGGTATCTCTGGGTTGGTCAAAGTGATCTCGAAGCGAGGTGTCGCGCCTGGACCACATGCCTGGAAGGTGTCCAGCATGCCATCCGAATTCGTATCGATTGGAGCGGCGCAGCCGTTGTTACCGGTGACCGCGACCGCACGCGAGGTGAATGCGAAGCGGCGGTTGTACGGAGCAACCAGCCCTGGATCGTCCGGAGCCAATGTAAGACGGACCGAGATGTCCATCTGCACGGCTTCCGTGAAGCGAGCTACAGCATCTACGACCGCGAAGCCCATTCCCGCGCCGTTCGGCGAGATGGTTCTGCGGACGGCGGCACCGGTCGTATCCAAAGCGCCCGTGGCGGACGACACCGTAATGCTTTGCGCCCTGAGGTAAGGATCGGCCGCGTTGTTTCCACCGTTGCTTCCCTGCGACGGGGTCGAGTTCACCGTAATGACGCGAACACCGCGCGACAACAGCTCCTGGTACACACCCGCAGTATCCGTGCCCCAGAGCGGCGAATTGAACTGCTGGTTGACTAGCTGCAAGTTCTTGTTGCCAATCGTCAACTGGTACCAACCGCGGCCTCGGTCGTCCTCGATGCACGGATTGTTCGCCGCGCCGCAGCCCGGAGGTGTCGACCCGGTGGGTATCCTTACGCTCGACTCAGTGAGGTCACCCGTCCCCTTGATGACCGCGTAGTACTCGCCTGGCGAGAAATTGCGCGTGATCTCGGCGGGGCCCGCGCCTGTGTTGGCGCTGATGGAGACGGTGTCGTATGCGCAATAGGAGTAAGCACTCTCTATCACGACATTCGCCACACCCACGCTCGAGGCGCTGTTGGCTCGTACGGCGACATAGTAAGTCTTGCCGGCCTGGAGGTCGGCGTAGCTAATCGCGGGCTCGGTACCAGCCGAGGAATAGCCCGCCGCGTTCGCACAAGTGAGCGGCCTCGGCGCCGCGCTGAGGTCGCTCAGGAGGAGACCGTACGTGCCTTTGTTCGCTGCAGTCACGCCGCGCACGACTACGGAGTAGGTCTTTCCTCCCTCGAGAGTTGCTTCCACGAAGCTCCGGCGCGTACCGAGGGTTTCGTGATCACAAGCGATGAAGGGTTGATTGAAGGAGCGCCGAACGTTGAATTTGTATGGCCGCGCGGCCGCCGCAGACTGGCCTTTGATCACCACATAGTAGCTGTTGCCGGCAACGAGGTCCACGTTGCTTACCTTTGATTCCGTGCCACGAGAGTCACAACCGAGCAGACCATCATCCCAGGCGTCGTCTGTGATCTCGAGCGTGAACGGGCCTTGGTACCCCGCCGTGGTGGTGTAGCCGTGAACGACCAGCCAGTATTCGCCGGCGGGCAGGTTCGTGCGCGTGAGCGTCTCGTAGCCGCCAGCGTTGTACGCGAAAGAGGGAGCCGTTCCTCCTGTCGCTGTGCTGCCGCCGATTGGCAACGCACCAAACAAGGAGATGACAGCATCACCAGAAGTCGTCGAGAATTTTAGCGTCGTCGCTTGCGTCAGAGTCAGCTGGTAGACGAGCTCATTCGTTTGCACGGAGTTACTCACGCGTCCGCCATTCGTACCCGTAGAGCCACCGGCCCCTTGCAGCTGCGGGCCCGTCCACTGATTCATCGCGTTCAGTGTGTTGCCGGTGAGGCGTGTGCGCCGTCCGTTCACGATTCCAAGGTGTTGCGGCGTGGTATCCATGACCTCGAACTTGTACGTGCCGACGGTGTTGGCCGAGCGACTGGCATGGATTACGACGTAGTAAGTACCGGGGTCGAAGACGCCGTTGATGAAGCCGTTCGACGCCGTGAAGCCCGGGGTGACCGCTTGATTCTCGGTAGCGCCCGTGAGGGCGCGCGAGCAAGCCATGATTCCCGCCACGTCCGACCCAATTACTGGCGCATTGGAAAGGACCGTCATCGAAGGCTCGTAACTGGTAGCGCTAGGCTTCACGCGCAAAGACAGCCGCTTCTGGGCGTCCACCGTAAACTTGAGTACGTGCTCGTGGGTCGCGGTAAGTGCCTGGGACTGGCGACAGCCGTTCGTCGTCCCGGTCGAAAGCAGCGCGTGCTTCCACTTGCTGGGTGTGGTCGACGTGCTCGTCGTACCAGTATAAGTGACGACCTTACCGTCGACGGTTCCCAGGTCAAGTCCGCCTTGCGGACCGGAGCTGCTGGCTACCAACGAGTCCACCGTAGTAACGCTCGTCGCATAGCTAAGGTCGTCGATACTCAGCGAGTAGGAGCCGATCTGATTGGCGGCTGTCGTGTTGGTAGCGTGCACCACCACATAGTAGGTGCCAGTGGCGAACGTTCCCTGAATGGCACCGTTGGCTGGGAACGTGAATCCCGGGCCGACGTTGCGCGTGGTCCCGATACGGCTGCACGCTACCAGCCCGGCCAGCGTGGCGTTCGCGACGGGCTGAGTGTCGAAGATGCTGATCGCGGCGTCGTAAGACGTGCCTGAGCGCGTCAACGCGACTTTGAGCGAACGTGACGACGTTACCTCGAACTTGAAAACGTGCTCGCGGTTGGTATTTGCCGATGCACTCGCCATGCACGCTGCAGTTCCACCAAGTTGCGCAGCCGTCCACTTATTGATGGTGCCCACGTTGGACGATGTAGCCACAGAGGTAGTCGCCGTATTGCCCGGTGCGTAACGAATGAGGGCATCATTGGCCACGCCGAGGTCCACGCCAGTCTGTGCTTGCGCGAGCGACTCGGCGCGGAAGTTATCGACGGAGGCTTCATCCTCGATGGTGACTGTGTATGCCCCATAGGTAGTGTTGTTCGTCGCGTTGGGTGCGGCGTGAACCATCAGGTAATAAGTCGTGTTGGCCGCGAAGGTGCCGCTAACGACACCCGCACCGGCCGTAAAGCCCGATTCGATGACCTCATTGAGCGGACTCGTGGTCCTTACACGACTGCAGGCCATGAACAGGCTGCCCGTATTGGCGGCCCGTACCGGCGCATCCGAGAAGACGGAGAGCGACGGATCATAGGTGCCGCTGCTCGTCGTCAACTGGATGCGCAGATTGCGCGGCACCGCTCCCGTGGTGAACTTGAGGAGATGTTCACGTCCACGGGCCGAGGTCGACGCGCGGCAGCCATGCGTTGCGGTAGATCCCGAAATGAGTTGCGCGCGCGTCCATTTGCTGCCTGAGGAATTCGTCGTCGCGCCGCCCGTCGTCGTAATCGGACCTGTGAGCGTCGTGGACGGCGTAAGGTCCGATCCTGAACCCGTCGAGGGGTAGGCGGCGTCCGTGGTGTCGATCGCGACCGATGCCGCAGAATAGGCGTTGTCTGCGATCGTGAGGGTGTACGTTCCTTCGATATCAGTCGCGTAGGAGTAGACCATCACATAGTAGGTACCGGGCGCAAATGAACCCGAAATCTTCCCTGCAGACGCCGTATAGCCGGCACTTACCCAGTTGATGGCGGTCGCCGTGCTCTTGCGACTGCACGCCATCATCTGCGTGACGTTTTGACGAACATTCAACGCGGCAGTGCTTCGTAGGATGCTCAGCGACGCGTCGTAGCCTGCTGCAGAGAGCGAGATTGAAAGGTTGCGTGCAACCGCGCCCGGCACGGTGAAGCTGAGTACATGTTCGCGCGCGTGGTCGTTGCCTGTCGCGCGGCAACCATGCGTGGAGCCGCCGCCGCCCAAGGCTTGCGCCCGGGTCCATTTGTCAGTTGTGGAGATCGATGTGGCGCCGTCGTAGCTCACCGCACCAGGAGGAATGTCACCGATTGGCGTGATAGCCACGCGACCATCGCCAGCGGCTGTGACGTTATCGGCAGCGATCGTGCGCGTCACGAGCGCGGCGTCCTCCACAGCGATCGTGTAAAAGCCACTGTCATCAGTGCCATCGTAGCCATGCACCACCAGGTAGTACGTACCCGCAGCGAGTGATCCCGCGATCACACCACTATCCACCGTGGCCATCCCACCTGGATTCGAGTTCGTGCCGGCGGTCGCTCGACTGCAAGCGACAAAGTCGGCATCGTTCAGCGAACTGCCGACGACCGGGGGAGCCTTGTGCAAGCGCACCACGCCGTCGTACGGCGCCGTAGAAGCAAGCGTGATCCGCACGTCGCGCGTACTGCCGACCACGAAGCTGTACACGTGCTCGTGCCCGTCACCCGTCGCAGCGCGGCATGTCCCACCGTATTGCGCCACTGTCCACTTCGTAAGCGCGTTGGCAGTTGTCGTGGACGTCGAGCTGAGGGTCTTTGAATCGACGGTGCCGAGCGGGAAACCAAGCTGAGCTCCCGCGGGCGTATCGGATGCGGTTGCATCGGTAGCGGCGGTTCGCGTGACGGTAAGGAGTTCGAGACTCGTGGCGATCGACGAGAACGTGTCAGGTGATCCCTTGTGCACCGACAGGAAGGTGGTGCCTGACGAACCGTTGGTGTCGAAGTCGTACCGGCCAGCGCTCGTCGCATCAACGTCGAAGCGGTAGACGACATCCTCCGCGCCCGACGTGACGGCACTGCACTGTACGGTATCAGCGTTGGTCGAGAGATACATTTCCTCGGCATCGATACTCGCGGACATTGGCAGCGTGTTCGGCGGCGTAGCGTAGAGATCGCCTGTGAACTGCGCCCAGGCGCCAACGGTGGTAGGGACGCTCGACGCTGAAACCACGTGCGCAGAGGCCGCCGAGTCGTTGTTAGTGACAGCGATCGGCACAGTGCTGAGCTGCACGGGGCGTTCGATCAACGCAACGACGTGGTCGAAGCTCGCGCCCATGTTGCTCTCGAGACCGGTTCCATCGAACGTCTCTACGCGGACACGACGCGTCGTCGCGACGGAGAAGTCGACCACAGCATCGTTGGACACCCCACTGACCACGTTGCAAGTTCCGCCACTGGCCGCAGCGAAGCCGCTGTCGAAATAGTCTCCATGAATTCCTGCGGCGGCCGTGTCTCCACCTGTCAGACGAATCACGCGATTGTCGATCGTGCCGACGTTGAAGTCGTAGAACACGTCGTTGGTGTTCGCGCCGGACGGCCCCGTGATAGCGACGTTCTGGGGCACCACCGGCGCCTGGTCGAAGACCGCGATCGCCTCATCGCTTGCGTTGGACTCAGCCACCGTAAGCGTATAGCTGCCGCGGTCATAAGTGTCTTCATAGCCACCGATAACGACGTAGTATTCGCCTGCCGCGTAGGTTCCAGAGAGTGTTTCACCTCCGCCAGCGACACGGCTGCAACCCTTGTACGTGGTGGCGTTTCCGATTGTGGAACCAGTCGTCGGGGCTGAGCTCCGGGGACCGAACAGCGACAACACGGCATCCCAGTTCGACGTCGTAGTGAGCGACAGCGTCATTGCCGTGCTGCTCGCCAGCGTAAAGTGGAAAATGTGTTGACGGCTATTGACGCCGGAATCCTTGTAGCAGTTCGCGCCGCTACCCGTGCCCACCTCATCAGCGTCCCACTTGTTGCTGGCGCTGCTGGTCGTGCCGGTGGCGATCACGGTGTGAGTCGTGCTGCCGAACGTGCCGAGTTCCTCACCAGGCACGCTATTGGCAGCCGTGACCGAGATCGTCTTTGCGGACGATGTCGTAAAGCGAACGTTCTTCAAATCAGCCGTTGGCGTGATAGCGAAAACGGCGTCCGGGGCGTAGTCGGTCGCACCAGTCGCTCCCGACATGCAGGCGCCGAACGATTCGCGCGGAAAAGCACCCGTGAAGCCGGTGAGATCGACATTGACTTGCTGAGTGATCGACCCCCCCACGCCGGGCACTGACCAGGGCGTCGTATCGCTCGAGGCCGGAGCCGATACGGTTGTGCTCGCGACTCCGCTCGTCGCTCCTGTCACAGGCACGATTGCCAACGTCGGAGCGTGATGCGAGCCACGAGTGGAGATCGTGACTGGCGTCGACGCGTCGGTGACTGAAAACTTGAAAACCGCATCAGGATAGCCGGGAGTCGCGGCGGAAAGAGCGGCTACGTTTCCCGTCGACGGCCACTCGCGGCAGGAGGCGCCTGCGAAGTTGCTCTGATAGATGTCTGCAGCCATCCCGCGCGTATTGCCGGTGTACGTCTTGAAGCTAGAGCTCACCGAGCCGACATCGTAAGCGGATGTAAAGGTTTCGTTCCCCGCAACGGGGTGATACATGCCGTCCGGAGTGGACGACATGTTGTTGGTATGCGCGGGCAAATAGTTGACGTAATCCTCGCTGCCCATCATCCCGTCAGGAATGCCGTCGCCCGTGGCGCATTTGGCCGGCAACCTCGAGCCGATGCACTTACCGTTGTAGCAAGTCCCCAAGGTGCCTAGCGGCGCGCATTGCGCGTCTGTCGTGCAGGTACGTGTACAACGGCTGCTTTGACACGTCATCAGCGCTGCGGCGCCGTACGTAGCGGTGCACGTAGACGTCGACGAGCAGGAAACGCCACCTCCGAACTGCCAAGGATCGATCGCGCAGTCGTTGAGGTCATCGTTGTCGTACACGTCGACGTTCGGACCGTTGACCATCGTTGCGTCTGTGATTAGGACGATGACGGGCACGGCGCGCTTGCGGAAGCACGGCCACCCGAACTGTTCGTTTGGCGAAGGGCACGTGCGCGCTGGAACACCAGCCCTATCCCAGCCTGTGTAGATCTGTCCGCCCGATGCCACTGCTTGAAGCGCGAAGATATCCGCTTCGGGCCAGCTAATGTTACCGGCGGTGTAGAATTTCTTGAGCGCGGAGAGTGTGTCGTCGACCGTAGTGCTGATGTCCTGACGGTGCTGGTAGGGAAGAATCCAGTCGTAGCCGTGCGCGTAGCCGCCCGCAGACTTAGCAAAGGGAATTTCGCGAAAGTGCCCGGCTCCGAAGCCGGAGTCAGGAACCAAGCATGCAATGTTACCTGCGATGCCCTTCGTTTTGAGCGTCGCATCGCTCGTCGTAGTTCCCGGGGGGCTCGCGCAAACGACACTGGCGGCCTCATCGGCTGCCGTGGACGGATCGTCCAAGAAGCTGCCGGTTGTAAGATCCTTGACGAGGCGATCGAGTTCGCCGTCCATCGAAGCGGTCGTGTCGATAAGGAAGTAGACGTCGACCGTATTGAGGAAGAACTCGAGTTCAAAGGTGTTCGAGCCCTGTTGACCGGGGTCGAGATCCATCGTGATCGTTGCGTGGTTGGTCGCGAACGGCGGGTCCTCGTCATTGGTGTCGTAGTTATCCGGAATGCCATCGCAGTCGTCGTCGAGCTGCCCAAACGCAGGAATGATGACCCCGGGCGTACAATCGGGCGTGGGATCGAGGTCATCCGGGTTGGTCTGACCGCTCGTATCGCTGGAGACCAGCGTGATGCCGCCGCCGGGCAGCTGCGTCACGTTCGGATCATTTGCGTCGATGACCTCGAGAAAATCGTCGAGGCGATAGCAGTCCGGTCGACACGGATCGCAGATCACCGGTGCAGCGTCTGGATCGATAACGGAAGCACCCAACTTGCCAGCCACCACTTGCGGCTCGGGCACCTCATAGCTGCGGACTCCAATGCATTCCGTCCAGGCCGAGTCACGACAGAAGCGCTGACCGGTCTTACACAGCAACGAACCCGTGGAGCTGTAGGCGCGCGAAACGACGCAATCGACAGGTTTCGCACCGTCTTCGCAGACACAACCGGTGTTTGGGTTCTTGCAGAGGTCGCAGCCTACATGAACGCTGCTATCGGAGTCGTCGCAGTCACGGCCAGCTTCGCAGCCTGTGCCGAACGTATCTCGATCTTCATCGATACAGACGTCTTCCCAGTTGTCTGGCCCGCCCGGCCCCGCAGCCTTGTGGTCGTTTTCGCATCCAGCCAGGAAGCCCAGCACCGCAAGTACGGGCAACCATCTCAACGACACGGACCTAACGCGCGGCATGAAAACGCCTCCGAATACAACTTCGCGTGCCACACCGTGCAAGCCGTGTACCACGAGGACATATGCCATAAACCCCTTGTTTTTCAGGGAATTTCGCCTGCGAACTAAAGGTGTGCACCGCAAAAACCTGTGACCCTTTGAAAAGTTTGCGGCGGTGAACAAAGCGCGCACACGCGCTCGTTGCGGCCCCCCGCGACGTTTAGAATCTCACGCACGCGCCGACACCAGCAAGCGTCAGACAAATATCGAGTCCAGTCTGCAGACCGTAGATGGGAAGAAAGCATGGTCGCCGCACGCACTGTTCAGGCGGCTGCCTACACGGTCTCCGGTTTTCGAATGGATGTGGGACGCGCACAACGTCGCGGCCTGCAACGCAGCGCTTGCCCGCGGTGTTCTAGACCACGTATGCACCGCACGTGCTGCAAAAGTCCCCAACCGACTGCGCGACTGGGCGTGGCTCATCGCTTGCACAAACGGGGACAAGCGAAAGGACGCCCCATGTCGCTGCGCCCACTATGTCGATGCGTGTCTTTGGTCTGTCTCCTTACTATTGGTTGCGCGGGCGACATCCTCGGCGAGGGTAGCGATCGAACGTTCACGCCATCGGACGCCACGACGAATGGGTCGAGCGGTGCAACGACGACTGGAAGCGACACGGGGATGATGATCCCTTCTGAAGGGACGAATACGTCAGGTGGCTTACCAGACGCTGGCCCGAGCAACGCTCCGAGCGATACGGGTGGCGGCACCTCGACGGGCTCGAGCACGGGCACGCCGCCTGTCACGGACGTTGCGGTGACCGATTTGGCGGTGCGCGAGGTCGCGCTTTATCAAAGCGTCAAGGTACCGCTGGCCCAAACGGGAACCGACATCGTGGATCGCAATGCGCCAGTGGTTGCGAATCGTCCGGGCTTCTTGCGTGTGTTCGTCGATCTCAAGCCGGGCTTCGTAGCCCGTCAAGTCCGCGCCCGACTCGAGTTGAACCGCGCGGGTGTGCTCTCGCGCACCTTGGAGCAGACGGTGTCGATCAGTGCTGCTTCCA
>WUUC01169996.1_pt1 | contig 12604 bp, 15 predicted proteins | sample 6278441 | NCBI WGS metagenome assembly WUUC01 (sample SAMN13675441, study PRJNA597444) | soil metagenome | isolation source: soil | place: USA: Washington | collected 2017-10 | reverse complement strand
CCAGGCGCGGAGCGTGGCACAGGCGATCATCCCGAAGCCGACGACCTTCGTGGGTGAGTCGTTGGCGAGCAGGGAAATCCCGATTCCGACCAGGAATGCGTCGACGACCGGTGCGCGCGGCCGTTGTGTCCCGAACCACCCCAGGACCGCCAGACCGGCGACGAAGATCCCGGCCTGGAACACGGTCGACGTGACGATCGACCACGACACGTGGACGCGGCGGTCGAACGCGTCCCAGAGCGCGTCGGGGCCGTCGCGGACCGTGTCGACAACGTGACTCGAGCCACCCGTGGCCGCATCCAGCGCGATCGTGAGTCCTACCGCGGCGAGCACGATGCCGGCGCTCAGCAGCGAGGGTCTCCGCCCGCGCGCCCGCAACGCGAGGACGGTGAACGCGGCTGCGAAGACGAACAAGCCGCCCCCGTCGGCGCCCGTCTCGCTCGTCCCGATGACGACGATAGAGAGCGCGGCCACCGCGACGAGCCGCCAGCCGCCGAGGATCGCCCCCGCAGCGAGTGCCGGGGCGAGCAGCAGGGTCTCGATCTGGTTCGTGACTCCGTACAAGCGCCCACCGTTCCATGGATGCGGTCCGATTCCCGAGAGCGAGTTCGCCTCGGAGGCACCTGCGAGCACGAGCCCGTAGAGGGCGATCCCGGCTGCGAGCGCGAGCGCATACGGCTCCCCCCGCAGCCGCGCTACACCGAGAGCGACGGGCACCCCGGCCAAGACCGCGAGCGTCGTCGAGAAGGGGCCGGTCGCCTCGAGCGCCGCAACCATGACCGCCAGGTGCAACGCCGCGAGCGGAAACGCGATCGCGCCGCGCGCCAGCACCGCCTCCCGCGTCACGAGCGCGAGCGTCGCGAGCGCGATCAGTACCAGCGCCAGGAACCAGGTCGCGGGACCCTGCGCGCGTCGCGCGTCGTCGATCCGCTCGTCGAGACTCGCGAGCTCCGCGGCCGGGTTCGCCTTCGGTCGCGCCTCGATCGGCGGCTCCTCGCCGCGCTCGAGCGCACGCACGGTCTCGCTGATGTCCTCGATCGCCAGCAGGCCCGGAATCCGCGTTCGCTCGGAGACGAGCAGGCCGCGCCAGCCTTCGCCGCGGATCGTGACGTCGAAGCGGCGCGTGTTCCGCTGCGCGCCGAGCGGCGGGACCGAGACGAACACTTCGATCGGGCAGCGCTGCAAAGTGCCGCAACGCCGCTGGACGAACTCTTGGATCCCGAGCCGTTCCAGCGCCTCCTGACGGCTGACGTAGAGGCCGCGACCGGCGACGTAGAGGCCCAGTGCGCCGCCCGCACGTACTGCCGGCGGCTGCGGGCCGGTGACGACGAGCACGGTCACGCGCCTGGCCTCGGCGGCAGTCGGGCCGGCCGCGGTGAGAAACACGGCCAAAGCTAGGATGGCGGCAAACCTTCTCAAGGAGCGCGATTCTCCAATGAAACGACGGTCCTACGGGCGCGATACGGGTCTCACCCTGCGGTTGCTGGCTACGAGCGGCCTCCTCGGTCTCCTCTACGTCGTCTTCGCCGTAGTCCTGATCACGCAGCTGAACGTCGGGATCGTGCCGATGCTGCTGATCATCACCGGCATAGCGCTGTTCCAGTACTTCACCTCCGCCAAGCTCGCGCTGCTCGCGTCGGGCGCGAAAGTCGTGACTCCGGAGCAGGCGCCGGAGCTGCACGCGATGGTCGAGCGACTGTCCGCGATGGCCGACCTGCCGAAGCCAAGGGTGGCGGTGATGGAAACCGACGTCCCGAACGCGTTCGCGACCGGGCGAAACCCGAAGAACTCCGTCGTTGCAGTGACGACGGGGCTCTGGAACCGGCTCGAGCCGCGCGAAGTCGAGGGCGTGCTTGCGCACGAACTGGCGCACATCGCCAACCGTGACGTGCTGATCATGACCCTCGCCGGCTTCTTCGCGATGCTCGCGGGGCTGCTCACGCGGTGGGCATTCCTCTTCGGCGGCGGCGATCGCGACCGCGGCGGGCCGCCCGTCTGGCTGATCGTGTTCCTCGTCTCGATGGTGACGTATGTGATCTCGTACGTCCTGATCCGGACGATCTCGCGCTACCGCGAGTACGCCGCCGATCGTGGCGCTGCACTCGTCACGGGCGCGCCCGAGAACCTGATGAGCGCACTGCAGAAGATCGCGAGCGGCATTGCGACCATTCCGCAGCGCGACCTGCGCGAGGTTCAGGGGATGAACGCGTTCTTCATCATCCCGACGAACTGGCGCTCGTCGTTCGGGGAGCTCTTCGCGACGCACCCGCCGATGGAGAAGCGGCTCGCGGCGCTCGCGGAGATCGCGCGCGAGATGGGCCGCCCCGTCTAGCAGCGGACGTGGAGACGTTGCAGCAGCGGCCGCGAAGCGGCCGCCTTCAGGGATTTTGGCGCGTTGCGGATCCGCGCGAGCGGATCCGCAACTAGCAGAAACCATGGGCCTGACAGACGTCCTCTTCGGCCGCAAGCGGCTCAAGGACGCGAAGACCGACCCGCTCTATGCGCTCTCGACCGCGCGCGTGACGCTCGAGGTCGAGCTCGGTCTGCGCTCGTCGGGACGCGGGGCCGTGACCTTCAAGCCGATGTCGTCGAGCGACTTCGTCCGCGCCGAGAACGAGCTGCAGGCCCTGCTCGAGACGGTGGCGCAGGAGTCACGGTCACGCGTGACGCGGCGGAGCGACGAGTTCGGCTACGAGTGGCTGATCGTCGAGGACGAGGAGCTCGAGGATCTCGTCGCGGCCGTCCATCTCGTCGGCTCGGAGCTCCAGGCACACGGGTTCGGCGGGCAGCTGCTCGCCGCTGTGTTCCGATTCGACGGCCAGGACAATCCCGTGTACCTGATCTACGGCTACAAGCGCGGCGCGTGGTGGCCGTTCGTGCCGACGGGCGACGGCAAGGAGCGCGACAACGCGAAGGAGCTCGAGCTGAAGGCGAAGCTCGAAGCCGAGCTGCCGATCGAGCAGGACCTCAGTCGCTGGCTCGCCCTCTTCGACGCTCCCGTCTGACGACTAGCTGACGAGACGCTAGAACTGCGGTGTGACGGCTCGCTGCGCCTGGGTGCCGCTCGCGGACCCGCTGTACGTCACGTACCACGACGAGGAGTGGGGAGTGCCGTCGCACGACGATCGGCACCTGTTCGAGCTGCTCGTGTTGGAGGGCGCGCAGGCCGGTCTCTCCTGGGCGACGATCCTCCGCAAGCGCGAGGGCTACCGCCGCGCGTTCGCGGACTTCGACGTCGCCAAGGTTGCCCGCTTCGACGACCGCGACGTCGAACGCCTGCTCGCAGACGCGGGAATCGTGCGCAACCGGCTGAAGGTCGAGAGCGCGATCGCAAACGCACGCGCCACGCTCGACCTCGACGTCGCGCTGGGCGAGTACCTCTGGTCTTTCGTCGGCGGCGAACCGAAGGTCAACCGTTGGCGCGCGCTGCGGGAGCTCCCTGCGCAAACCGACGAGTCGGCGGCGATGTCGAAGGACCTCAAGAAGCGCGGCTTCCGGTTCGTCGGCCCGACAGTCTGCTACGCGTTCATGCAGGCGGCGGGGCTCGTCAACGACCACACGGTCGACTGCTTCAGGTGGAGCGAGCTGTCCACACCCGAAGCGTGAACGAGTTGCGAACGCTGCTAGACGACGTGCTGCCCGACTGGCATTTCAGGGAGCGGCATCGACGTCGTGTCGACGCAGACCCGGAGCGCGTCTTCGCCGCGGTCCGTCAGCTGACGCTGGCCGACACGCCGGTCACCCGAGTGCTGGTCCGGCTGCGGGGAATGCACGCTCGGACTGACCGGCCGATCCTGGACGAGATGCGCGACGTCGGCTTCGAGGTGGAGGCCGAGCAGCCGAGCCGCGAGCTCGTATTCGCGGCCATCGGCCAGCCGTGGAAGCTGCGCGGCGGCGAACGGCGTCGCGGCTCTGAGTTCCGCGCCTTCGCTGAGCCGGGCTACGCAAAGATGGCGTTCAACTTTCGCCTCGACGGGTCGACGCTGTCGACGGAGACGCGTGTGCTGCTCACCGACGAGCGGAGTCGGCGCTCGTTCAGGCGCTACTGGCTCGTGATCAGGCCGTTCAGCGGACTGATCAGGCGAATTTGGCTGCGCGCGATCGCGCGCCGCGCACAGGCGTAGCCTTCGCGCAACCGGGTACAGCCGAGGCCGATCTACCCAAGGAGGAATGCGTGTACATCCCGATCGGTCTCGTCGCACTCGTTCTGATCATCATCCTACTGATCTATCTGCTGTAGGCAGACCAGGGGACTGTCCCCTCAGGGACAGTCCCCGGCACTTTGCCTACGGCGCGGGCAGGTCGGGAATCAGACCCTCGTCGGAGAAGAGCTGCCGCGTCTCCTCCAGGGTCAGGTCGCTGGGCGGGATCACCGCGTCCGACGGGCTGAGGTCCTCGTCCGGCAGCCGTTCGCCCTTCCGGCGCACGAGCTCCGACATCTCGTCGAGCTTCGCGTCGAGCTCGCCCTCGTCCTCGGCGTCGAGCGCCGCCATCGCCTCGTCGTCGAGGGCTTCGAGACGCTCCCGCAGCCCGTCGGAGACCCGGTACTGGCCTTCGCCCATCAGGCGGACGATCACTGCTCGAGCTCCTTCTGCTTTTCACCCGCGCTGAGCTCGCCTTTCAGCCGCGCGAGCTCCTGGTCCACCTGGGTGCCCGCCTGCAGCTGTGCGAGCTCGCGGTCGAGCGCCGTCGAGTCGCCGCCCGTGAAGTCCTCGAGCGTTCCGGACTCGACGAGCTCCTCGATCGCGCCCGCGCGGGCCTGCATCTGCTCCGTCTTCTCCCGCGCACGCTGAATCGCGAGCCCCGTGTCGGCCATCTGCTCGCCGATGCCGGTCGCTGCCTCGCCGATCCGCACCTGCGCCTCGGCGGCGGAATACTGCGCCTTGATCACTTCCTTCTGCGAGCGGAAGGCCTCGATCTTCGCCTGCAGCTGCTTCTCGGAGCTCACCAGCTTCTCCTGTTGCTGCTCGAGGCCAACGACCTGCTGGTCGAGTGACTGCAACTGCTGCTGCACGAGCGTCTTGCGCTCGAGCGCCTGCCGTGCGAGGTCCTCTCGGCCGGCCCCGAGCGCGTCGCGCGCCTGCGTCTCGAGCTTGACGACGCTCTGCTCGAGCTGCGCGGTCTGCATCTGGAGTCGTTTCTTCGACGTGACGACGTTAGCGACCCCGCGCTTCACGTCCTGCAGCAGCCGCAGCTGCTGCTCGTACGAATAGTCCAGCGTCTCGGTCGGGTTCTCCGCACGGTTCAGCAGCTTGTTCAGCTTCGCCTTGACGACGAGCGAAGCACGACTCATCAGACCGGCCACGTCGACTCCTCCATCCTCGGGTGCGGCTCAAGACTACTCACGGTGGGTTCGCACCGCGGGTCGCACCGGCGGTGCCGAAGCCGGGGCGCTAGCGGGCGTAGAGCGCGCGCTGCAGCCGCTCGAGCAGGTACAGCGCGGCGAGGAAGACGTACGTCATCGCCGGCAGGAAGACGCCGAACAGGCCGGCCGCTGCGGCCTCAGGTGATTCGCCGGCTCGGACGAAGCGCTCCATCACGACCGGGGAGGCCGAGACCAGCAGCCCTGCGATCACGAGATGGACGATCACGTGGCGCAGCGACCGCGGTCGTCGATCGCCCAGGCGGACGAACACCCAGAGCGCGAGCACGCTCGCCCCTGCGGCCATCGCGTGCACGAGCGCCGCGACGCTCATCAATGCTCGCCGTCCACCGCGCGCAGCACGCGCTCGAGCATTTCCTGCGCGCGCGCCTCCAGCTCGGCGGTCGGCGTGACGGAAGTTGCTTCGAGCTGTACGTCGACATCCGGATGCTCGGCGCGCCAGCGATCCAGGTGCGCGGCGAGCTCCGCGGCTCCGCCGTCGGCGTACGACCCGAGCACGCCGACCGAGATTTCGAGCTCGGCGGTTCGCGCGACGACGAAGCTCACCTGCTCGCTGAGATGGGCAAGCAGGTCGGCCACGTGCTGGTCGTTGTCCACGATGAGTCGCATGACGGTTGGGAAGCCGCGGATCGCCGCGACGCAAGTCGCACTCTCCGTTCGCCGCTCGTGGCTGTCGCCTCGCCGACAGTCGAGGAGACACTGGCCGGGTGGTGAGGCTTCGCGCGGACCTCGACCTCAATGATCCGATCGGCCTATTGAGGGTCCAGGTCTCCATCTGGGAGCATGCACGTCTGAAGTACGGGGGGATGGATGCGAGGCTGTCCGTTGGACAGGCTCGCCGAGGGGGAAGGGCGGGGAGACAACATGAGGCTGTTGATCGCGGACGATCACCGCCTGATCCTGCAAGCGCTCCGTCGCGCGCTTGAGGCGCACGACGACATCGAGATCGTCGCCGAGGCGCACACGGGCAGCCACGTGCTGCCGCTCGTGAACCAGACGAACCCGGACGTCTGCCTGCTCGACGTCCGCATGCCGGAGATGGACGGGCTGACGTGCATCGAGCGCCTGCGCAAGCAGCATCCGGACGTGAGGACTGTCGTGCTGTCGGCGTTCTCAGACCGCGCGCGTGTCGATGAGGCGCTCGACCGCGGTGCCGACGCGTATGTCGCCAAGTCGATCGATCCGTCGGTGCTCGCGGACCTGCTACGCCGCGTGCATGCCGGCGAATCGTTCGATGCCGGCCTCGAGCAGACCGGGCCGTCCGCCGGTGAGCGGGCGGGACTGACGGATCGCGAGGCGGAGATTCTCGCGGCGCTCGCTCAGGGCCTCTCGAATCAGGCGATCAGCGCGAAGCTCTGGATCACCGAGCAGACGGTGAAGTTCCACCTGACGAACATCTATCGCAAGCTCGATGTCGCGAACCGCACGGAGGCTGCGCGCTTCGCGTTCGCGAACGGGCTGGGAGATTCGGCAGACTAGTCCTGCGCAAGTCGCGGATCCGCTCGCGCGGATCCGCGAGCGCGAAGATCCCTGAAGGCGGCCGCTTCGCGGCCGCTGGCGCGGCGATTACACACGTCAGACCCGCCAGCGCGGGACGACGACGGTGATCGTCGTCGGGCCGCCTGGGCGGCTCTTGATGTCGAAGCGGCCGCCGAGCAGGCGGATCCGCTCGCTCATCCCGATCAGCCCGAGCCGGCCTGCGTGCGCGGCGGCCGTGAGCGTCGGCTCGAGGTCGAAGCCGCTGCCGTCGTCGACGATCTCGAGCCGCGCCCTGTTCGGGTCGGATGCGATCGTCAACGTCGCGTTGCGCGCTCCGCTGTGCACGCGAATGTTCTCGAAGGCCGCCTCGATCAGGCGGATCAGCGCGATGCGCACCGACGGCGTAAACCAGTCGACCGCGCCGTCGAGCTCGAACGCGACCGCCACGCCGGCGGCCCCGAGTGCATCGACGTGTGCCTGAACGAGCTCTGCGAACGGCGTCCGCGTGAGCGACGGGGACTGAAACGACTGCGCGAGCTCGCGGAGGTCGTGTTCGACCGCGGCGACACGCGCGCTGAGATCATCGACTCGACCGACGAGGAGCTCGGTCCGGACGCGATCGCGCTCTGCAACCGCGTCTCGAAACAGTCGCAGCTCGACGGCGAGAGCCGCGAGGTCTTGCAGCGCGCCGTCATGAAGGTCGAACGCGAGGCGGACCAGCCGCCTCTCCGACGCCTCGACCAGCGCCTGCTCGCGGCGCTCGTTCTGCTGCAGCAGCTTGTCCTTCTCGACGATTGGCACGAGCGCACGCGCAGCCTCGGTGCCGAGCGCGAGCCCCCGTTCACGGTCCCCTGCTCGCGTCCGGATGACGATCACCGCGCGAGTGTCGTCCCACTGGACGACGGGCACGGAATGCAGAGGCCCGCGCGCGGGCTCGAGGTCGCGACCGGCCAGCGCGTCGGCTGCAACCGCGCGAACGCGCCGCGTGGGGCTCGACGAGCCGACGAGCGCCAGGCACTCTGGGCCGCCGTTCTCCCCGATGTGCCAAAGCGACGCCTCGCCGACGCTCGCGGTCACGGTCAGCAGCGTCAGGATCAGCTCGGCCGCGCGCCGCGGCGGCAGGTCTGACAACGCCTGGGCCGCGAGCGCAGCGACGAACGCCTCAGCCTCCACGCGCTCGCGCGGGAGCTCAAGCGTTGCCGCGACCGCATCGACAACGTCCCTAAGCTCGTCCGGGGTTCGACCTGCGAGCGTTTCGCCGACCAGCGCTTCTGCGACGAACGAGATCGAGGCCACGTCGTCGCTCGTTCCGGCAGCCCTGACAGCCGCGGCGCGGCTTTCGGCCGCGGAGAGGGAAGGAGAGAAGCCCAGCCCTTCCGCCAATACCGCGCGGACTCGTGCGATCGCCGTCTCCTCCACCCCCCAATCTTCGCCGCCGAGGCGGCCGCACCCGTCAAACGAGCGACACGGATGGATCGCCGTGGCACGCGGCCCACGCGCCGAGGAAGAAGCGGAGCTCCGTCCGCGCCTCGGCTTCATGGACTGCGGCGCGGTGGATCACTACGAGCGTGTCGGCCGTCGTCCGACTGCAGAGACAGTCGCCGGCGGTGAGCGCGCGAAGCAGCGCGTCCGTGAGCTCGGGGCGATCGAGCACGACTCGGAACCGGACTGCCGATGTACGCATGAACGGACTGTTGCGAGGCCGAGGACACTCCACCACGGACGGAGGTAGGGGGAAATCCTTGCTAACGACTAGCCCGTGGCGCGCGACTCGATCCCTCGATCTGGGGATTCGACGTGCCGCTGAATCGCCCACACTGCAACAGCGGTCCACCGACCGCCAAGCGGCAATCGAAGAGGGGGGCCCTGCGGCCATGAATTGCCTCCGTGTCGTCGTCGTCGACGACCACCGGCTCGTCCTAGAAGCGGTGCGCGCAGCCCTCATGGGCGAGGAAGAGATCGAGGTCGTCGGGGAGACGACACTTGGTCGTGAGGCGCCCGCTCTCGCGGCTCGCGAGGCAGCCGACATCGTGCTGCTCGATCTCCGGATGCCGGATGTGGACGGGTTCGCACTGATCGAAGAGCTCGTCGGCACCGGCCGCGGGCTCAAGGTCGTCGTGCTGTCCGGCGTCGACGACCCCGATGCGGCGCGGCAGTCACTCGACCGCGGCGCGAGCGCATTTGCGTCCAAGCACATCGATCCGCGCGACCTTGCGGCCATTCTCCGCCAGGTCGCGGAGGGAACGGTCGTATCGCACAACGTCGGCGCCGCGGAAGACAGGCGCGAACGTGCTGCGCGTGGCTTCGGTCTGACGGGGCGCGAGACCCAGATCCTGACGGCTCTCGGCACCGGTCGCGCGAACAAGCAGATCGCCTTCGAGCTCGGCGTCACCGAGCAGGCGGTGAAATACCACCTGACGAACGTATACCGGAAGCTCGGCGCGCAGAACCGCGTCGAGGCGCTTCGCTTCGCCGCCGAGCGCGGGCTGCTCGAGACGCGGCTCAGGGTCACGGCCTAGGCCAGAAGCGGAGTCGCGGCCGCAGCTAGCGTTCAAGGCACGTGCGCCTCGAGCGGAGCATGCACCGCGAATGGCTCTCCAACGCCTACCTGGCGTGGGACGAGGGTTCGCGGGAGGCCTTCTTCGTCGACAGCGGGGCGCCGCTCGAGCCCCTGCTCGAGGTGGTCGAGCGCGAGGGGCTGGCGGTCAAGCGGCTGCTGACCACGCACACCCACCACGATCACGTCGCCGGTGACGACGAGCTCAGGCGCCGTTTCGGCGTGAGTCCCGAGCGGCAGGGACCCGGAGTTCAGGTGATCGAGACGCCGGGTCACGCTGACGATCACGTCACCTTCGTCGTCGCAGGGCTCTGCTTCTCGGGCGACCTGCTCTTCCGCGACGCCGTCGGCGGCGGGGATGCGGCGACGATCCGCAAGTCGGTGTTCAAGCTGATGGACCTCCCGCACGACACGCGGGTGCTTCCTGGTCACACGGACGAGACGACGATCGGTCGCGAGTGGGAGGAGAATCCGTTCCTGCGCGTCTGGCGCGCGGTCGAGCCCGAGGTGGGGGAGCCGTGCAGCGTCGGCGGTGAGGACGCGACGATTGTCGTCTGGTCACCGGACTACGACGGCAAGGGCAAGGCGCTGGTGCGCTTCGCCGACGGCCGCGAACGCATCGTCGGCGGATCACGCGTGGAACGCGGCTAGGCGCTCGGCTTCCTCATTCAGCTCCCGCCGCGCGTCGCGCGGAATGCGCTCGAACGGCTCGAGTTTCACGCGCCCGTTTTCGTGCTTCCAGGTGCCGCCGACGCGGCCGTCGACGAGGAAGGTCGGAAACGACTGCGGTGCCTTTACGTGGAAGATCCGCTTGCGGTACTCCTCGTCGATGATCCCGGCGCGGCGCGCGTGCACGAGCAGGATCGCGTCCCACGTGGGCAGGAATCGCACCGGCGCCGGCGTCTCCGGGCTGGGGAGAGGCACGCGCAGCACGTCGAGCAGCTCCTTGCCGTCCTCGTCGAGGAACCGTCGGAGTTGAATGCGTTCGAGGACAGGCTTCAGGCGCGTCACCGGGATCTTCGACCAGTTCGCGATGTCGTTTGCCGAAGCGGGGCCGAACCCGCCGAGATAACGCCGGACGAGATGCTCGACGCCGGTCTGCTCGTCAACGTCGAGCGTCCCGACCCACTCCTCCGCGAGCGCGAACAGATCCGCACGGCGATGGTCCCACGTGCCCGCTGGGGGCGCGCGAACGAGGTCGAGCCAGTGCGCGAAGCCCCACAGGCTCGCGCGCGGGAACTCGTTCTCCTTCAGGAACTGCTCGACCTCTTTGCGGGTGCGCACCGTGCCGCGGAAGAACGCGTGTGCGCGCCGCGCGAACGGCTTCATGTCCACGTCTACCTTGTTCACCCGACGCCACCACTCCTGACCGGAGCGCCGGATCGCGGCTGCGAGCAGCGGAGCGTCGCTGCGCGAGACGATGTGGATCGTCTCGCGCATGAGCGTCCCCTGGATCACCTCGCGGCGCTCGAGCGCCCGGTCGAGCTGCGCGCGCTCGAACTTCTCGAGGCACGACCAGAGGCGGATGTAGGCGTTCAGTGCGTACTGGTTCTGGATCCCGGCCAGCCGCTCGACCGCACGCGGGATCGTCAGCTTCGAGCGCTCGAGCAGCAGCTGGCGCGCGAGTAGTGCGCGGTTCAGCTCCCGCCGCGTCAGTACGCGCTCAGTCAGCGACGAACTCCTCGAGCCGCGCCGCTTCCTCGGCGAGCGCGGCGCGAGTCGTGCGCGCGAGGCGGCCGAACGGCTCCAGCACCACGCGGCCCTTCACCAGCTGCCACGTTCCGGCGACGAAGCCGTCGACGAGGATCGTCGCGTGGACGATCGCGTTCTTGGTGACGATGCGTGTGACGGGGACGTCGCCGAGGATCCGCGCGCGATGGGCGTGCGCGAGGACGAGGTTGTCGAACCTCGGCACGAGGCGAATGGGCGCGGGCGTGCCGGGATCCGGAAGCGGTGCGCGCGGAACGTCGTAGAGCGTGCGGCCGCTCTCGTCGCGAAACGTGAGGAGGTCGAGTCGGTCGAGTGCTTCCGCGATCGGCGTGAGGCGTGGCATGCCCGCCCACTGCCCGATGTCGTGCTTCGTCGCCGGCCCGAAGGCCGAGAGGTAGCGGCATACGAGATGGTCGAACGCTTCCGACGGCGGCGGGCTTTCGCCGGGTATCCACTCGTCCGCGGGCGCGTAGACGCCGTTCTTGTGGTACCCCCAGGTGCCGGACGGCGGTACGTGCACGATGTACGCGTGGCCCTGAAGCCTGCGCCAAAGGAACGCCGGGGTCGCCGGCGCGCGCGCATGCGGTCGCAGCAGCGTCAGCATCTCCTTCAGCGTCTTGTTCGTCCCGCCGAGCTCCTTTCGCGCCTCCTTCGCGAGCTGCGCGAGGCGCGCTCTGGGCACGAGCTTCTCGTAGGCCGGCGGCCAGAGCACTCCACCCAGCTCGCGGCGGACGGTGGCGAGCGCCCAGTAGTCCGACGGCGTGACCAGGTGCAGGGTGCCGCGCATGAGCAGCGCTTTCACGAGCTTCCGCCGCTCGAGGGCGCGCGTCAACTGCTCCCGCTCGAATCCCGCGAGCCGCGTCCAGAGCTGCAGGTACGGCGACGACGTGTGCTGAGCCTGCAGCCCGGCCAGGCGCGCGACTGCCCGCGGGATCGGAAGCTTCGTCCGGTCAAGGAGGAGCTGCCGCGCCAGGAGCGCGCGGTTCAGCTCTCTCGTCGTCAGCACCCGGTCCGACACGGGTTCATCCTCGCCGAAGAAGCCCGCGGAAGGTGGTCGAGGACCTAGCTCAAGGTCGAGGGCACCTCCGGCGGCCCACGCCTATACCGAGGCTGTGGGGAAGGCCCGGACACGCGGCGGCGGACACGCTATGGCAGCGCTCATCATGCTGACGCTTTGCATCCCCTTCGTGGCGGGCGTCGGTACCGCCGCCGCGTCCGGCAACGGCAAGCCGGGATCCCCACCCGGTCAGGGAGAGTGCGAGCACGGCAACTCAGGGAAGCCGTGTCGTGACGACCCGCAGCCCGAGCACGGCCGGGACTGCGAGCACCACGGCAACCAGGGCGGCGTGAACGAGGATCACTGCGGAGGCGTCCCGGCGCCGGAGCCGCCGACGACGACGGTCATCCCGCCGCCGACGACGACAACGACCACCACCGTGGTGACGACGACGTCTGCCCCGCCGACTCCGGTGACT
>WUUC01053766.1_pt1 | contig 12604 bp, 9 predicted proteins | sample 6278441 | NCBI WGS metagenome assembly WUUC01 (sample SAMN13675441, study PRJNA597444) | soil metagenome | isolation source: soil | place: USA: Washington | collected 2017-10 | reverse complement strand
GTTCTGGGTGTGGGTGGCGCCGTCGCCTTTGGGCTGCAGGCGTTCCAGGAAAACATGATGTATTTCGTAACGCCGTCGGACATGCTGAGTTCGCCTGGCACCGACAACAAAACCTTTCGTCTCGGCGGAATGGTGAAGCAGGGCAGCGTGCATCGCGCCGACGGCAGCCTGGATGTGACGTTTACGGTGACGGACACGAAACATGAATTGCCTGTGACCTATACGGGTGTGCTCCCGGATCTGTTTCGCGAAGGGCAGGGCGTCATTGCGCGAGGTAAGTTCGTCGGCGGCAGATTCCAAGCCGAGGAAGTCCTTGCCAAGCACGATGAAAAGTACATGCCGCCTGAAGTTGCGAAGCGAATCGCGCAGGAGCACGGTGGTACCATGCCGACTCCGCAACCGTAGCCGCTATCGCCACGCTGAGCATTCACCATGATCGTTGAACTGGGTCATTTTGCGTTGATCTTGGCGCTCTGCCTCGCTGTCGCGCAGACCTTCTTTGGATTGGCAGGCGCCCAGCTTCGGCATGTGCAGTGGATGTCGGCAACGCACTCCGCCGTGGCCGGTCAGTTTGTATTGGTCGCATTGTCTTTCGCTTGTCTTGTGTACGCATTCGAGCAGAACGACTTCTCCGTGCTCTACGTAGCGTCCACCTCGAACTCCGAGTTGCCGGCCATTTACCGATTCACCGCCGTATGGGGCGCCCATGAAGGCTCGATGCTGCTATGGCTGTTGGTTCACGTGAGCTGGACACTTGCGGTGGCGCTGTTCAGTAAACAATTGCCACATCAGTTGATCAGCCGGGTCCTCGGGGTGATGGGTATTCTCAGCATCGGATATGGTTTGTTCATTTTGCTGACTTCGAACCCGTTCGAGCGCCTGATCCCCGCAGCGGCGGATGGCCGCGACCTCAATCCGCTACTGCAGGATCCCGCGTTCTTGATTCATCCACCGATGCTGTACCTGGGCTACGTTGGGATGGCGGTGCCTTTCGCCTTTGCGATTGCCGCGTTATTGGAAGGAAAACTGGATCCCACCTGGGCTCGCTGGGTGCGTCCGTGGACGAACATTGCGTGGGTTTTTCTCACCATTGGAATCACGTTGGGGAGCTGGTGGGCCTACTACGAATTGGGCTGGGGAGGCTGGTGGTTCTGGGATCCCTCTGAAAATGCGCCGTTCATGCCTTGGCTCGTCAGCACAGCGTTAATCCACTCATTGGCGGTCACTGAAAAGCGAGGTCTCTTCAAGAGTTGGACGTTGCTACTCGCCATCTTTCCCTTTTCCCTGTCGCTACTAGGGACCTTTATCGTTCGCTCCGGATTGCTGACTTCGGTGCATTCCTTCGCAAGCGATCCAGAACGCGGGTTGTTCATTCTGGCTTTTCTGGCTTTGTGTGTCGCGGGGGCTTTGTCGCTGTACGCGTGGCGCGCGCCCCAGTTCAGATCCGATGCTGGGTTTGCGAGCGTATCGCGTGAGTCGTTCATCCTGATCAACAATGCGTTACTCATTGTTGCCGCGGTCATCGTATTGATTGGCACCATGTTCCCCTTTTTCATCGATGCTTTCGATTTGCCGAAAGTATCCGTCGGCGAACCGTGGTTTGACGCAATGATCTTATTGCCGGCCGTGCCGTTGCTTGCGCTGCTTGCGATCGGAATGCATGCAAGCTGGAAACGCGCGGATTTGTCCAAACAGCGAATGCCGTTGATCGTGGGTGTTACCTTGGGCCTGGCCATTGCAGTTCTATTGCCTACGTTTGTTTATGGCTCTGCTTCCGCCCTCACTTACATTGGCATTGCAGTGGGTGTTTGTATCGCAGTATCGGCCCTTTGGGATCCCATCTCGCGCTGGCGCGGCGGTCATTCGATTTCTCCGGCAGTGGTCGGCATGAGCATCGCCCACTTCGGTGTCGCAATGTTCGTCGTCGGTGTGGCGGTGACGAAGTCGTTCTCCGACGACCGGGACATCACCCTCAAGCCTGGAGAAAGCGCCAAGGTGGGGATTTACGATGTGCGCTTCGTCAAAGTGGGCGACGTAAAGGGCCCAAATTACGATGCAGTAGAAGGCGAAGTCATCGTCGAAGAGAATGGCAAGGCCATAGCCACTTTGCATCCGCAGAAACGTTTCTATCGCGTGCAGCGCAACGTGCTGACGGAAGCCGGTATTTTGGCGGACTGGCATCGGCACGTTTCCGTTTCGATGGGGGATTCCCTCGGTTCAACCGGCGCCTGGAGTATGCGGTTGATGTATCGACCGCTACTGCGATTCGTTTGGGTCGGTACGTTGCTGATGGCTTTCGGTGGTTTCATCGCGGCGCTCGATCGTCGCTATCGAAAAGCCTCTGTGCGCGTCGACGAACCGATCGGCTCTGCGCAGGCACCGGTTAAGTAGTTACATGAAACTGCGATTCCTGCTGCCGTTGCTGATTTTCGGCGCGTTGTTCGCGACATTCGGCTTCATGCTTCATCGCACGGAGAGCGGAACGTACAATCCGAAAATCATTCAATCGCCACTATTGGGAAAGCCTGCTCCGAATTTTCGCTTGCCCAACGTTGAGGATTCGACAAAAGTTGTCGATACCCGTGACTATCTGGGGCAGGTCTACGTGCTGAACGTTTGGGGAACCTGGTGCGTCGGTTGTCGACAAGAGCATCCGGCGCTGCTGGAAATCGCACGCCAGCAACTTGTTCCGATTATCGGTTTGGACACAAAGGATGAACTGGCCGATGCCCAGCGCTGGCTCTCCATGCTGGGTAACCCGTACGTTGCGACTGCCTCCGATATCGAGGGTCGAGTTGCTATCGATTGGGGTGTGTACGGTGCGCCGGAAACATTCTTGGTGGATGCGCAGGGAATAGTGAATTACAAGTGGATCGGTCCGTTGAGTGTGGAAGCTTGGCAGCGCGAATTCGTTCCCAGAATCACGAAGCTGCGCTCCAACGCAGGACCTCAGCCATGAAGTGTCTTGTCTATTTGCTCGTTCTGTTCGGAACCGCCTCCTGGGCGATCGATGCCGAGTCACTCGCTGATCCCACATTGCATGCGCGGTATCGGAAGCTTACGCACGAGTTGCGTTGTCTGCAGTGCCAAAATGAGACGATCGGCGATTCGAATGCGACGCTTGCCGTGGATCTGCGCCGGGAATTGCGCGCCATGTTGTTGGCGGGAAAGTCGGATGCCGAAATTCTGCAATTCATGACTGATCGCTATGGGGATTTCGTCTTATATCGTCCACCTGTTGCGACCCGGACATTGACGTTGTGGTTGGCACCGGGACTATTGCTCGTGGGCGCAGGAATTGCGGTGTTCGTAATCATCCGGCGGCGCGGCGCTCGAGAGTTCGACGACGAACTCGAAAACAAAAACTCTGACGGCCAACCTGGAGCCGCCTCGTGACGATATTCATTCTGCTTTGCGCCGTCATGCTGGTGGCGGCGGTGGTTGCGCTCATACGGCCGCTGCTGCGCAAGCACGAAGACGCTGCGGCGAGCAGACCTTCGGCAATTGCGAGTGCTTTCGTGCTGGCGGTGGTGATTCCGGTCATCGCGGCGGCGCTCTATGCGACTCAGAGCAATTGGGACTGGAAGCAAGCGGAAGTCACCGCCAACCAGCAACAAGATGCTCAAGCGGTCATTGGGCAACTGGAAAAGCACCTACAGTCGTCGCCACAGGATCTTGAAGGTTGGCTCAAGCTCGGTCGTGCGTATCTGGCGCTCAATCAGCCGGGGAGGGGCGTCAATGCGTATCAGAAAGCGTTCGATCTTTCTAACGGCGCGAATAATGAAGCGGCCTTAGGCCTGGGCGAGGCGCTGGTACTCGCGGATGAATCGGCAATTCGTGGGCGTGCAGCTGAACTCTTCGAACTGGTCTTAAGCCGCGATGCATTGAACACCCAAGCGTTGTGGTATGGCGCAATTGCCTCGCTCGCAGCCGGCAGACTGGATGTGGCGCGCGACCGCTTGACCAAGCTCATTGCCCAAAATCCACCGCAGCAAATTCGGGAAATCATTGATCGGCAAATTCAGGACATCGACGAGCAGCTCGGCAAGTCCACCACCAATGGACAATCGGCCACCGGTCTTGCGCAAGGTGCCGGTGCCAACGCGCGTCAAGTGGTCGTGAGCGTCACTCTGGCGCCTGCGCTCGAGGGCAAAGTCGATGCGCGAACGCCGCTATTCATCATGGCAAGAGATGGTGGCGGTCCTCCCCTTGCAGCAACTCGCCGAGTGGTTGGGGACTTACCCTTGACAGTGACTTTGAGCGACGCGGATGCAATGATTGCGGGGCGCAACCTAAGTAGCGTGCAGCAGGCCACGATTGTGGCCCGAGTTTCCAAGAGCGGCACTCCGCAGGCGCAGAGCGGCGACATGTTCGGTGAATCGGTACATACCTTTACGGGTACCGGACCTGCAAAAGTAAGTATTGTGATTGAGCGCCTCGTTCCTTAAACAAAGATGACGCATCGAATCTTTCGAACCCTGCCTTCAATGGTTGGGAACTACGTCAAAGTTGTGGCCGGTCGAAAGCCCTACCTGGCTCCAGACGGTCATCCATTGGGGCGCGTGGAATTCGAAGCCACGCATGTGCAGCTCTCCCAGGCTCACATTCGGCGATATCGGGAAGTCTGCGGTATTCCAGAGTCTGAGTACCTGCCACATGCATTTCCCCATGTGCTTGCGATGCCGCTGCACATGTATATCTTCACCGCGCCTTCCTTCCCGGTGAAGGTGTTAGGCCTCATTCATCTGCGAAATACCATTCGCGTATTGCGGCCCATCCCCGTGCAGAGTCTCCTGCGTATCACCGCCGAGTGGGACCTCATGCGGGAGACGCCGGTCGGACAGGAATTCGAATTGGTGACGCGCGCGCATGTCGACGGCACTGTTGCCTGGGAAGAAGTCAGCACCATGCTGGCGCATCGACCAGCACCCGGTCAAAGACCCAAAATCGAACGCGGCGGCGACGCCGAGGTGAAGGAGACACTCCACGTTGCAGCGGATATGGGCCGTCGTTATGCACGCGTATCCGGCGATTTCAACCCCATCCATCTGAGTGCCAGAACCGCCAGCTGGTTTGGTTTTAAACAGGCGGTCGCACACGGGATGTGGTCCATGTCGAGGGCTTTGGGGCAGGGCGCCGCGATTCTGCCGTCCGGCCCGATTCAGATCGACACACAGTTCAAACTACCTCTGTATCTACCGAGCGTCGTCACATTTCGGGGCCAGCGCCACCCTGACGGCACACGCACCGATCTTTCGTTAAGTTCCGACAAAGATCGGCTCCACCTCGCGCTCCAAGTATTTCGTTTGTAGTACGCCGCCTTTCCAGGGAGTGCCGGCGGCCAATGCATTCCTTGCCAGCCTAGTCTGACAATCACTCGCGACGTTTCCTGTCTCCTTTTGGAGCCAGCGGTTTTTATGATGTCTCAAACAAGTTGGGGACATTCATGGAATCGGCACCTATCGACACTTCTAATGAAGTGCGCCTACTGAATGAGTTGATCGTTTCAACCCTGGACAACATCGACGAATATCGTCGAGCTGTTTTCATGGCAGAGCAACAGCTCGCAACGCTGCAGCGACGCGTGTTTGTGCAAACTCACGCCGTGGAGCGGATGCAAAGACATGTCCGCGCGTTGGGTGCGCAACCGGAGAGTCACCGATCGCCGCTGGCGTCCGCCTTTGCATCGCTTCTCAGCCGCCATTTCCTGTCACGCGATCAGGACCAGGAACAACTGCTCTTGGATGCTAAGCGGGGCGAATTGTTGTTGAAGCGACAATTCGAGATGTCCAGCAAAGCCGCGGCCGTGTCGGATGCGACACGAACTGTGTTGGACGATGTCTACCAATCCATCTTGTCTGAACGAGTGGCAGACCAGGATGCATCTTGGAGTGCCAACCTGCAGTCGAGTGTCGCATCCACCTCGCTCCACGCAATTCCATTGTCGAACTAATCAATGAACCATTCTCAAGCCTATGACGTGCATGTTCTGAACGAACTGATCGTCATGGCTCTCAATAGTGCTGGTGTTTATGCGGAGGCCGCTCCTGAGTCCGATAAACCGCGCGCACGGTTCTTCGAGCAGCGCGCGGAAGCTCGCATCCAACTGGCCAATCGGCTGCAAAGCGAGGTACTTGCCTTCGACGGTCGATGGGAAAATGTCGATTTAATTCTGGCAGCCGCCTACGCGAAGCCGGGAGGTATCCAAGGCACAGCGGCCGACATCGATGTTGGCTACGACGAGCACGCGTTTATGGATCGATTTGACGCCGCTATTAACGACCGCCGCGTTTCCGTACCGGTGCGAAATGGAATTTCAAACGCCTATATGAGCGTGCACGGCGAATTGCCGCGCGACGGGTTTGCCGCATAGCGGATAGCCCAGCTTCCGGTCGTGTTTCGAGCCACCTCAACTTTCTTCCTGCGAGTCATGCAATGGACAAAGATTCCGAAGTTGAGATTGAAGTTGTCGAGTCTACTGCTGATGAGGTAGGCGATGAGCAGGAAGAGGCGGTCGTCAAATCCGTCGTTGCGCACGCTGCAGGTCAGCGAGTCTTGGCAAAGAAAACTGTCCGACGAATCAGAACGATTGCAGCTCGCAATGTAGGGCGGTTTGGCCTGCGTGAGGGGCGGCCGTTTCCACTCGGCGCGACATGGGATGGCCTCGGCGTCAACTTCGCGATTTTTTCCGCGCATGCAACCAAGGTCGAACTTTGCCTCTTCAGTGCGGCCGGCGAAGAAACCGATCGGATCGAATTGCCTGAATACACGGACGAGATTTGGCATGGGTACGTGCCAAACGCCAAGCCCGGTACCCTTTACGGCTATCGCGTGCATGGTCCTTATGCACCTCACGAAGGTCATCGCTTCAACCCTAACAAACTGCTGATCGATCCGTACGCGAAGCAGTTGATGGGGGAGCTTACGTGGTGCGACGAACTCTTTGGGTACACCATAGGTTCGCCGGATGGCGACCACTCCTTTGATACACGCGACAGCGCGCCTTTTGTGCCCAAATGCCGAGTCATTGACTCCGCGTTTACGTGGGGCAGCGATCGACGACCGCAGTCGCCTTGGGACCAGACCATCATTTATGAAATGCATGTCAAGGGATTCACGCGTGCTAATCACCTGATACCGCGTGTCTTGCGCGGCACGTTTGCGGGATTGGCCCATGAGCGGGTGATTGAGTATTTGCGGACCCTCGGTGTGACAGCGGTTGAATTGCTTCCGATTCACGCCTTCGTGGATGATTCGTATCTGACGGATAAGGGTCTCAGAAACTATTGGGGCTACAACTCGATCGGCTTCTTTGCACCTGCGCAACGCTACTTGCATTCCTCGACGATCAAAGAATTCAAAGAAGCCGTCAATCAATTCCACGCTGCGGATATCGAAGTGATTATGGACGTCGTTTACAACCACACTGCGGAAGGGAACGAACTTGGCCCGACGTTGAGTTTCAAGGGCATCGACAATTCAAGTTACTACCGCTTGGCCGAAAATAAGCGTTATTACATCAATGACACAGGTACGGGCAACACGGTGAACTTGACGCACCCGCGAGTATTGCAGATGGTTGCGGACAGTTTGCGCTACTGGGCGACGGAAATGCGCATCGATGGCTTTCGATTCGATCTGGCCACTATTCTTGCGCGCGAACCGTACGGGTTCGACGAGGGGGGCGGCTTCCTAGATTCTTGCCGGCAAGATCCTGTGTTGTCGAGCGTGAAACTCATTGCAGAACCCTGGGACGTGGGCCCAGGAGGCTATCAGGTCGGCAACTTCCCGCCCGGTTGGTCCGAATGGAACGACCGCTTCCGAGACACAGTGCGATCCTTTTGGAAGGGCGACGGCGGTACGATTGGCGACTTGGCGGCGCGTTTGGCTGGGTCCGGAGATATTTTCAATCGACGCGGCCGCAAGCCTTGGTCCAGCGTTAATTTCATCACCGCCCACGATGGATTCACGTTGCATGACTTGGTTTCCTATAACGATAAGCATAACGATGCGAATGGTGAAGGCGGCGCCGACGGCCACAATGACAATCGCTCTTGGAATCATGGGCACGAAGGCCCAACCAAAGACAAAGAGATCAACGCGCTTAGGGAAAGACAGAAGCGCAATTTACTTGCCACGCTATTGTTGTCCCAGGGCACTCCAATGTTGTTGGCCGGAGACGAATTCGGCAACACGCAGCATGGTAATAACAATGCGTATGCTCAAGACAACGCGATTGCCTGGCTCAATTGGGATCAGATTCGCGCAGAAGGCCGGGAACTCCTGAACTTCGTTCGCAAGCTCATCGCTGTGCGTAAGAAGTACCCGATTCTGCATCGCGGTCGATTCCTCACCGGTGCATATAATCAAGAACTCGACGTGAAGGATGTCACATGGCTGACGCCAGCCGGCGCGGAAATGACGAGCGAAAACTGGGGCGACGAGAACAACCGATGTTTAGGAATGCTGCTGGATGGACGTGCACAACCCACCGGTATCAAACGGATAGGCTCGGATGCGACATTGTTGTTGATCGTCAATGCGGATCACTGCGACGCTTTGTTCACACTGCCGGAAGTCGTTCAAGGGAGCCAATGGCTCGAACTGATCGATACCAAAAGTCCCGAACAGGTCGATCCCAGGCCATTGCCTTTCGGATACGTCTATCCTGTTATGGCAAGATCGCTCCTGCTGTTGGTGCTTGATACACCGAATCGTTCGAAGAAGAACCTACGCGAAGGAATATCGGCCATCTTGGACATCGCGGAGACTCCTGTGAAGGAGATGACGTGAGTGAGCGGCCTAGTTCGGTTACCGCAGACAGTCCAACGCGCAGTACACAGATAGTCCCGCGCGCAACTTATCGGCTGCAGTTGCAGCCGGCATTCAATTTTCGCTCGGCGACCGCCATCGTGCCCTATCTCGCACGATTGGGTATCAGCCATCTCTATTTGTCACCCATTTTTCAGGCAAGGCCGGGAAGTACATACGGCTACGACGTCGTCAACCATTCGACGATCAACGAAGAGCTGGGTACGATCGAAGAGTTCAGAACCCTTGCGACCACTGCGCGCAGGCATGGTCTCGGAATCATTCTCGACATCGTGCCAAATCATATGGCAGTCATGGCGGAAGGGAATCGGTGGTGGTTGGACGTGTTGGAAAACGGCCCAGCCAGCAAATACAGCATGTACTTCGATATCGACTGGACGCCGTTGCGCGCGTCGATGCGCAATCGGTTGCTGATTCCCATTCTTGAAAATCGATACGGCGACGAACTGAATGCCAGTCGATTAACGGTCCGCTTCAATCCAGGAGCAGGCAGCTTTAGTATTCGATATTTCGACCATTGCGTACCGCTGGATCCTCAACAGTATCCGTTGCTCTTTATCGATGCCCGGCCCTTGACCGCAGAAGATCCTTGGGAGGAGTTCAAGAGCGTCATCGAGGAGTTCGGTCGATTACCCGATCGCTGCTGTGCAGCAGGTGAATCGCTTGATCGACGGCAGCGTGATAAGGAGATATTGAAGCGCCGTCTCGCAAGGCTCTGCGCGCGAGAACCTGGGGTACTTCGATACATCGAATCGGCGGTTGAATCGCTCAATGGACGCACAGGCGATCCAGGGTCATTCGATGCACTGGCCCGCGTGCTCGACGCTCAACCGTACAGACTGGCCTATTGGAAAGTTGCGGGCGACGAGATCAATTATCGGCGATTCTTCGACGTCAATCAGCTCGCCGCGCTACGAGTAGAGCATCCTGACGTGTTCGATGAGACGCACGCCATGGTGTTTCAGCTATTGCGAGAGGGGTGCATAGACGGTGTTCGCATCGATCACGTCGACGGCCTTCACGATCCTTATGCCTACTTACACAAATTGAGGAAGGAGGCGGACGCCGCTGCCAGCGCAGCCTGCTATATCGCTGTAGAGAAAATATTGGCATCTCATGAACGATTGCGCGAGGACTGGCCGGTGGCGGGTGCGACGGGCTATGAGTTTGGATCCTGGGTGGTTGGCTGGCTCTTGTCTGAAAAAGGAATGCCTAAACTGGATGCGGCCTATCGCCACTTCACACATACGAAGCAGACCTACGAGGAAGTGCTTTATGAGTGTAAGAAGTTGTTGATGCGGACGTCGCTTGCTGCCGAAATTGCCGTGCTTGGCGTGCAATTGGATCGCGTTGCTCAAGCGCACAGGGATACAGCGGATTTCACGCAATTTGCATTGCGCGACGCGCTGACAGAAGTCATTGCGGCTTTCCCGATCTATCGCACGTACGTTTCAAGCCGAGGAGCTAGTGCGGATGATCGGCAGTCCATTCAATGGGCGATCGGCGCTGCGCGTTCGCGAAACAAAGGTGGTGACCGTACAATTTTCGACTTCGTCGAGTCGGTCTTGCTGTGCAACGATGCTTTGGCCAATAGCGCCGAGCGCCGCGCCGCGATTCTCGAATTCACCTGCAAGTTCCAGCAGGTGACGGGGCCGGTCATGGCAAAGTCGGCGGAGGACACAGCCTTCTATCGCTTTTACCGGCTCTGTGCTTTGAACGAAGTCGGGAGCGACCCTCGCCTTCCCAGTCTGTCCAACGGTGCGCTTCACAAAGCGCTTACCGATCGGGCACAGCGCTCGCCACACGCGATGTCGGCAACCTCTACCCACGATAGCAAACGGGGCGAAGATGTCCGCTATCGTCTATGCGTCTTGTCCGAATACCCGAAAGAGTGGCGTCGATTCGTCGCGAAGGCCATGCGTCTGCAGCGCAGTTATCGATCTGAAATCGAAGGGCAGCCCGCGCCTAGCCACAACGATGAATACCTAATACTTCAAACGTTTGTCGGTCTTTGGCAGCCGAATATGGATTTCGGTGCGCTGATCGAGCGCGTCAAGAGCTACTTGATCAAGGCGGCGCGGGAAGCAAAGGAACGCACGTCGTGGATTGATCCTGACCCAGAATACGAATCCGCACTGCTCAAGTACATCGATGGTTACTGCTCCAAACAGCGGCAACAGCGCTTTCTTACGTTGCTGTCTAGCTTCGCAGAGCCCATTGCATTCTTCGGTTCGTTGAACGGGTTGGCTGCTATGGCGCTCAAGCTTCTTGCGCCGGGCGTACCAGACTTCTACCAAGGATCGGAGCTCCCGGAACTGACATTAGTGGATCCCGATAATCGCCATCCGATCGATTTCGAAGCGCGTCTTTCATTGCTCGAACAGTCACCTGTGGGGGCGACTGACATCAGCTTCTCGGCATTGCATTCCGTTCGTTATGAAGGGTCTGAGCGATTGAAGTCCCGTCTAATCATGCGCCTGCTTGACCTGCGACGAGACCACGCGTCCCTTTTCGCGATGGGCGACTATCTGCCGTTGGAGGTACGGGGCAGCAAGGCTGAGCACGTCATCGCATTTATGCGAAGAGCGGAGGGAAGAGCGATCGTGGTCGTGATCGCTCGCTGGCTCGCTACGCAGACTGCTTCGTTTGAATGCATGTTTCCAAATGCAGACAGTTGGGCTGATACGCAAGTCGCGCTCCCGGCGGAATGCTCGTCAAGCCTGGTAGATGTATTTTCGAATCAATCATTCAACCGCGTGGCGGAATCTCCTCGATCCATTCCGTGTTCTGCGTTGCTTGCGCGTCTGCCGCTAGCAGTGCTTGTGACCTGCGAGGAATCAGCTCCGATGCCGAATTGAGGAATCGGGGAACCCCAGTATAAGCGCAGGTGTTTAGCTGCCATGACCAAAGACTTCGGTGCGACAGTGATCGATGGCGGTGTCGCATTCCAAGTATGGGCGCCAGCCGCAGCTCGAGTTGATGTGGTCATCTACGATCAGGGTGCCCGAGCCATCGAGATGGATCGGACTCGCGATGGCGTGTACGCGGCCGTGGCTGATGTTGGCGTTGGCGCCCGCTACAAGTATCGGATCGGCGGCAAGGACTATGCAGACCCGTACTCGAGATGTCAGCCAGAGGGCCCCGAGGGTCCTTCGGTGGTGGTCGATCGATCGGCCTTCAAGTGGCGCGACAGCGAGTGGCGGGGCGCGAAGATCGAAGGACAGGTCATCTACGAAATTCATATTGGTGCATTCACTCCAGAGGGCACATTTGACGCTGCTATCGAGAAATTGGCGTGGCTGAAGTCGATTGGAATAACGTTGATCGAAATCATGCCGATCGCAGAGTTTCCCGGAAGATTCAACTGGGGTTACGACGCAGTGAATCTATTCGCTCCCTTTCATGGCTATGGCGATTACGAAGCCTTGAAGCGTTTTGTCGATGCGGCGCATCAGCACCAGATTGCCGTGATCCTTGACGTTGTCTATAACCACGTTGGTCCCTCCGGGAATTATCTCAGCGTCTTCGCTCCGGGCTATTTTTCACCCATTCATCGCAATGACTGGGGCGTGCCTTTCAATGTCGATGGACCGGACTGCGCTTTCATTCGTCGTTTCCTGGTCGACAACGCGTGCTATTGGATTGAAGAGTTTCACTTGGATGGTTTGCGGCTCGATGCGACGACCAACATTCCAGATTGCGGCCCGCGGCACATTCTGGCCGAGCTGGTCGAGAAGGCGAGGGCTGTCGCTCGACCGAAGGAGATCGTCAT
>WUUC01169468.1_pt1 | contig 12606 bp, 10 predicted proteins | sample 6278441 | NCBI WGS metagenome assembly WUUC01 (sample SAMN13675441, study PRJNA597444) | soil metagenome | isolation source: soil | place: USA: Washington | collected 2017-10 | reverse complement strand
TGAGATACCGACGTGATCAATGTCTTCAAGTGAGAGCTTCGCAGATTCAAGACAATAGCGAACCGAAAGCGCAGGAAACCCGGCACAATGTTTGCGGCGATTAAAGCGTTCCTCCTCGACCGCAGCCAGTATTTCCCCGTCTCGTATAATTGCAGCCGAAGCATCGCCATGATAGGCGTTAATTCCTAGAATAATCATAATATTGTTATTGAGAGTTACGACTCTACATGGTAGCCAATTGCCATCGAATTATGATTCAGCGATCATTTCGTCATCAGTTTAATGGCAATCTTTTTGGCAAGGCGAAAGGGTCGTGGAAAGGTATTCTCTACAATCATCACGGCTCTGTTTTTCCACTCGTTTTGATTTTTCGGAAAATTCACCTCAATGCCGTTTATCGCTCTCAAATTGAGAGATTTGATGCGAGTTTGATATTGCAAAAATGCAGTGGATTTCGGGATTACATGGACAGTAAACGAGGCCCGTGAAAATTCCGGCTGCGTCGTTTCAAAACTGCCATGAATGGTTTTCGATGACCAGAACAGAACATCTCCCTTTTGTAAAGGGGGTGCCTGACAGGGAAGGTCAAACCTGGAAATGATATCTAACACAAGATTTTTGTAGCGCTCGTGATGAAAGGCTATGTCAAAGTTCCCGCCGTTTTTCTCAATATCAATTTTATGACTTCCCGGATAAACAAAAAATCTTCCGGCTCCCGGTTGAATATCTTCAACGGCGATCCAGGCGCCGATCATTTCTCCCCGTTTCGAGGCATCTAAATAGTAGGTATCCTGATGCGCCCAAGTCTTTGGATTCCCTTCAAAAAACATGCTTTGAACAACTTTCCCCTCTTCTCCTAACAGAGTTCTCAATGTTTCATGCAGGTTTTTATTAGTTAGAATCGCCAATCCGGTGTTGCGGAACTCAGGGAATTTCGCTTCACTGATATCCTGAATATTGAGGATAGAATTGAGCATATAGCCATGTGATGACCACTGATGTTTTTCAGGATTGGCGGACGCCTGCCGGTAGAGGTATCCACCAAAGGGTTTGACTTCCCTGGCAAACGCTTGCCTCGCCTGGTCGCACAAATCCGCAGGAATCAAGTTGCGCACTACAACATAACCGTTTTCTCTATAGTAATCATGCAAAGCTTCCGCAGTGCGCAACTGTAAATAATGATCCGCATCGATCTCTACATCAACAGGCTCCCCGATAGCTGCCCCAGTTGGAGCAGCTATCGGGGAATGGCTCTCAACGATTTGCTCTATCATAAAGATTTCCTTCCACCTCGCGAAACCGGCAGATATCTGTCCGGTTTTCTCAGCGCATCACTTTTGAATATCTTTTACGGCCCGTGATTCGCTCTCCAGGTCAGACTGAACCATCTCTTTTACCAGTTCCTTAAAGCTATAGCGAGGCGTCCAGTCCAGCTTCTGCCGGGCTTTTGACCCGTCACCAATCAGCAAGTCCACCTCCGCAGGGCGGTAGAACCTTTCGTCCGTCCTGACATAATCGCGGTAGTCAAGCCCCACCTCATCAAACGCCAATTCACAGAACTGACGCACAGAATGCACCTCACCGGTGGCCACGACATAATCCTCCGGCTCTGCCTGATCGAGCATCCGCTGCATAGCGCGGACGTAATCAGAGGCATGTCCCCAGTCACGTTTCGCCTCCAGATTTCCAAGGCGTAATTCTGATGCCAGGCCCAGTTTAATCCGGGCCACGGTACTGGTGATCTTGCGGGTCACGAATTCATAGCCACGGCGCGGACTTTCGTGGTTAAACAGGATGCCGTTTACGCAATACATCCCATAGGCTTCCCTGTAATTTGTTGTCAAATAGAAACCTGCCACCTTACTGATGCCGTAGGGGCTGCGCGGATGAAAGGGCGTACTCTCGGTCTGCGGCATCTCCCGCACTTTGCCGAACATCTCGCTGGAGCCGGCAAAGTAAAAGCGACAACCGGGGCGTAGTTCGCGCAATGCTGCCAGCATGTAATGCGTTCCGTTGATGTTCGTGTTCATGGTCGAGAAACCATCGGCGAAGCTTTCCGCGACAAAGCTCTGAGCGGCGAGGTGGTAACATTCGTCAAATTCATGTTGGCTGATGACATTGAAAATACTCGGATAACTTTCCAGACTCGCGGCGTGCAGATTCACCTTGTCACGCAGATGCGTAATGCGACCGACCCGACGTTCAGGATCTTCCAACGCGACCCGCCGGACAATCCCATGCACATCATAACCGAGTTCGAGCAAGTGTTCCGCCAGATAACTACCGTCTTGTCCGGTGATACCGGTAATCAATGCGCTTTTCCTCATCTTTTCTCCATCGTCTGCTTATATCAGGGAGCGGTCACAGCCAGGCCAATCTGCTTGCAAAAGGGCGAAAGCAAATGCGCTCATCATTCGTTTGGTCGCTGCTCTTTTAGCATCTCTTCCAACCGCATATCCCACACCAGGCGAAACCAGAAGGCTTGTAAAAAGTGAAAGGCGCCGCCCTGTTTGCCGTCAAGTATACCCAGGAGCAGTATATACCGGTAAAAAAAATAGAGGAATGGTCTTACGTAAAGCGGCAAACGAAAGTACAGCTGCTTCAGCCAGAGGATCCGCTGGTCAGGAGTGCCGAAGAGTTTTGGTGGCATCTTCCAATGAAACCCTTTCTGTCGTCTTTGAAACTCCTCGCGGGCGAACACATCGGCGTAACGCAAATGTTTTTGCAGATAAAAAAGTATCTCGTCCTCTTTAAGATTCTGCTCAATGATCGGGGATTTTAGCTTGCCAATTTCTCCTTTAACATAGACTCTCGTGTCTGTCTCTTCAGGGTCTAATTCTCCCGCTGAGCGGCGAAACAGTTTTAACATATGCTTTGAGCCGTAGCCGCCGAAGCGTAGCGGTTTGCCGCGAAAAATCTGCTGGCGGCGAACATAATAGCCGTTCTTGCCAGGATCCGCGCCGGTAAACAACTGCTGTAATTCTTCTTTAAGCTGTGGCGTCAATTCCTGATCGGCTTCAAGGATCATCACCCACGCATTTTTAATCGGCAGATTATCCAGCCCCCATTGATAAATCCAAGGAATGATCTTGCTATGGTCATACGGCAAGTTGACGACCTCGGCATATTGGCTGGCAATCTCGACCGTGCGATCTCCGCTTTCGGAATCAATGACGAATATCTGATCCAGAAACCCGTGTGCGCTCCGTAAGCACTTTTCGATATTGATCTCTTCATTCCTTGTCGTGACAATCAATGTGACGGCTATCAATTTCTTTCTCCCATTATCTCTACCCTTGGTTGTCACCGATGAGCAGGACAAGCCAGCGTGTTAAAAGCAGGTTGATTTAATGGCTTCCTGCTGTTGTTCTCTATCTCTAAATCAAATAATGTGTACCCAAAAGAGTGCAGAATCTCCGCTACTCCTTGCCGGTTTTCAGAACCGACTTCGCAAAGCAGTATCGGTTGAGCCGTTGCCAGCAGTTCGCGCCCGCCCTGCAGTACCCGAAGTTCTGCTCCCTCTACGTCGATCTTTAGTACTCTTGGTGGAGGAATATGTTTTGCTAACCAATCGAGCGTCACAGTGATTACTGTTACAACCTCTCGCACACCGCCGGTTTGCGTACTGCCCTGACTTTTTTCCAGATAGTTTGTGCTACGCCCTCGATTGGCAATGTTAAAGTGGGCTAAGCCAAGCGACTCGCTTACGGCAACGGGAATAATATCAACGGAGGCGTTTTTAACCGACAGTTCTTGCGCTGTTCGGCGTAGAAGTCCAGCCAACCATATATCTGCCTCAATGGCAAATACCTGCCCGTCAGTCCCGGCAAGACTGGCAGCGGCAAAAGCAAACAAGCCGACGTTTGCGCCGATGTCCCAAACCACATCTCCAGGAGAGACAAACTCTATAGCCCAATCAAACAATAGCCGATCTGTTTCATTGAGATTTCGCCGCCAGAACTTCAGCGATGCGTCAGGTGAGACATACAGATACTCCCCACCCACTCTGGAAGGCAACCTACGTTTCACAATAACCTTACGGCTCAGCCGTTCAAAAACAGTTCGGAGCATTTTCTTTGTTATCAGGATGGAATAACCCGTAAGCTATGTAGCACAAATTCCTACGAGAAATCTGAGTGCCACTTTCCTGAGCTCGCTTACGTCTTCTGCTGAAAAAATGAGCTGCCTGATTTCAATTCGGTTCTCTTATCTCTGATTGTCAGGTACAGGTGTTCAAGATCAATCGAGAGGTTTGACCAGGAAAGATGCCTGACCGCATATGCGCGCCCTGATGCACCCCGCTCCTTACGTTCGCTTTCATTGCCGATCGCTTCGGACAGCGCTTTTGCAAGGCCAGCTGCGTCCAACGATGTTACCCAGCCAGCACCGTACTTTTCAATCTCCGGCGCCAGGTTGACGTGTTCACTTACGACTACGGGTACGCCGCAGGCAAGGGCCTCGGCGGCGGCGAGTCCAAAATTTTCCTGATGCGAAGGCAGCGCCAGCAAGGATGCGTCGCGCAAAGCGGACATCTTTTCAACTCCCGCTAACCAACCCGAAAAGAGTACTCTGTCATCTCCGCCCTTTTCCTTGACGAGCCGCTTGAGCGAGTCCACGTATGCAGCTTCACCGTCTCCGGCAATAACCAGGCGCCAGTCGGAAGATTGGCCGCGCCCTGCAAGGGACAAAAAAACCTCCACCAACAATTCGATGTTCTTCTTCGGATGAAGACGACTCAACGTTAAAACGTAAGGTCTTTTGCCAAGCAGCGGGTGACGCTCGCGGAAGAGGCCATCGCCCTTTTGCTGATCTCCCATCTCGATGCCAAGGGGAATGACCACGCCGTTGTGGAGTCCCAATGAAGATTCAGCGAGTTGCAGTTCTTCGTCCGTCGTGTAATGAGTCGCCGCCGCATTGTGCAGTATGCGCCGCACTGCCAGATGCCAAACCACTTTTTTGACGAAAGCATTCTGCCGCATACTCCAGGGGTCAAGGCTGCCGAGAGGGCGGATAATGTATGGTACGCCGCGTTTTTGACAGGCTCGCGCTGCTGCCATACAAGGGTGCGAAAAGACGGCATGAATGTGTACGACATCAAAGCGCCTTACTTCCTGATCGAGCCAGCGCGCCAAGCCGTGGGAATAACCAAACCGTTCGCTCCACTGTCGCGAAAAAAAGATTGTCGGCACCTCGTGATAAGCAATGACTCTTTCTTTAATAACATCCAGATGGGCAGGGCCATCGGCGTCTGTCGTCGCAAGGAGTATATCTGCGCCCTGCTTTCCCAGAGCGCGGCACATTGGAAAAATGGCGCGACTCGGCCCGCCGTAGCGCGCAGCGATGGCGGGAATCACATGCAAGACGCGTAACTGTGACATGAGTTATCCTTTTACCTGGACCGCCTGTTGTCTGCACCAGGCCACCAACACCACCAGTCCCCATACCCTTGACCAGGATGTGGAACGCGAGCCGGATGCAAAACGCTCAGTGATATCCGTAACCGCCGTAACGTTCAGCCCGGCTCGTTTGACTGCTTCGACATCGCCCAGCGTCTTTGCAACAAATGGCTTAAGCGCCGTGTGCAACCAACGCTCGAAGGGCAAGGCAAACCCCTTCTTCTTATTGCCAACGATTTCTGGCAGCAGGTCAGTGCCGCAAGCGTCTATGAGAAGTTGTTTCGGATACTGCCCGACTTTCAAGTTTCCGGGCAGCCCATACACCCATTCGACAAGCTTGTGATCGAGCAACGGTACGCGCACTTCAAGCGCACTGGCCATGCTCATGGCGTCTGTGTCGCGCAAGAGCATATTTGCCATGTAAAGATTCATTTCGTAGAGGGATATCCGGTTGAAAACATCCTCACCGCTTCTCCCATTTTCAACTTCTTTCAATAGGGCGAGCGTTTCATCTGGTAAATCATAATTTCCGCTACTGATGTGGGCACTCGTCTTACCCTTCAGCAAAGCATTGCAGGCAGCTTTCGAGAACAGCCCGCGCATACTGGCATATGCCGATAGCAGGTCACTTCCGGCGGAAATGGCGGCAGCGACTTTCTGGCTCTGCAACGTATCGCCCATCAACTTCGATGCCAGCGCCGCGACTTGCCCGCGCGCTCCATCGCTCAGCCAGCGGATTGGCGCACCGTATTGCTCAAGGCGTGAGGCTCTCTGGAAACTCGGATAGCCGCCAAACAGTTCATCCCCGCCCAATCCCGACAAGGCAACCGTGATGCCCGCTTGCCTTGTGGCGCGAGAAATCACCCAGGTGTTGATGCCGTCTATGGAAGGCTGATCGAGATCAGCGATTGCCTCAGGCAGAAACGCCAACATCTGGTGTTCGGATAAGGGAATCTCTGTGTGTGAAGTGCCCCAGCGATTTGCCACACGCTGCGCCAGTGCGCGCTCGCTGAAGTTCTGTTCTTCAAAGCAGACGGTGAAGGTATTCACCTGCCTCGTTGTCTGCTGACTCATCAGGGCGACGATGGCGCTTGAATCTATGCCGCCGGATAAGAACGCTCCCAGAGGAACATCTGCGAGCAGATGCACCCTGATGCTTTCTTCAAGTCGCGCGCGCGTCTCCGCAACGCTCTCTCTGGCGGTGACAGCACGGCTACCCCCTGCTTCCGCGGAGGGCAATCGCCAATATCTCGCCAGCTCTTTCATACGTCCTTCACCCGTAACAACGAGGTAGTGAGCAGGCGGCAGTGACCTGACGCCTTCGATAATAGTGCGCGGTTCCTGGACAGCGCCAAAACTCAGGAAGGAATGCAGGGAGACGTTGTCCAGCAGACGCGGTACGAGGCCGGAAGCCAGCAGAGCACGAATTTCAGAAGCAAACAGGAAGAGACCGTCACCGGCATAATAATAAAATGGTTTGATGCCGAGGCGGTCACGCACAGCGAATACTTCCCCGTTCTCGTTATCACGCACGGCGAAGGCGAACATACCTTGAAGAAAGCGCAGGCAATCTTTCCCATGCTTTTCGTACAGACGGAGCAACACCTCTGTGTCCGTGTCGGTCGCGAACCTGATGCCTTCGCCTTCAAGCTGCCGGCGCAGCGCCTGGTAGTTATAAATCTCTCCGTTGAAGGTAACCGTGTAGCGGCGCTCTGGAGTCGTCATCGGTTGCTTGCCGGACAAGCTCAGGTCAATGATGGACAGGCGACGATGTGCGAAAGCTGTCTGTCGCCTGTCGCTGCCGCGCCACAATTCAACTCCATCGGCGTCCGGCCCGCGATGCGCAAGCGCTTCGCTCATCAGCGTAGTCGGGCGAATAATGCCTATCGAATTATCAGCAAGAATCCCTGCAATTCCGCACATATCAATCTATCTTTATGTCGCCAGCTACCTTTGCGTGTTACGGAGCGCCGACATCCCTGTCGGCGCTCCATCGTAGGCAGCTGTCAAGAGTGATCCCAGATTTTCCTCGAACCTTTCAAAGACAAACTTGTCAAGCAGTCTCTGTTTTCCGGCGCGCCCAAATTTCTGGCGCAGTTCGTCGTTTCGCAAAATTTGAATGATCGCTTTGGTAAGCCCGCCGATATCAGAGCGTTCGACCAAGAGTCCTGTCTCACCGTGGACTACTACCGAAGGCGTTCCAGCGTGAGCGCCGCCAATGACCGCTTTTTCGTATGCCATCGCCTCCAGAAAAACGATGCCGAAGCCTTCGCCTTCGCTCGGCATCACGAATAAGGAGCAGCGCCTGTAATACTCCTGCAACGCTTCGTCGGTCAGCGTTCCCGTGAACGTGACATAGTCAGCCACGCCCAGCTTTTCGGCAAGCCCGCGCAAGCGTGGCAGGTCATCCCCGCTGCCAACGATTCGGTAATCCACCGCTCCGAATTCGCGTATCACCATTGGCAGACTTTCGATAACGCTGTCCACGCCTTTATATGCATCGCTTGTTGTTAAACGGCTGACGGTAAGCAACAAAGACGGAGTGGATTCCTGTGATTGCCCATCTGCCGTCCAGAAGGGGTCGAGGGCGCAGGGAAAGAGTTTGACTTTCGCTGGCGAGAGGTGATTCCGTTCGATCACTTCATCGCGAGTGTATTCGCTAATGGCTAGCACCGCTTCGACGCGTTGTAAGGCTTTTCTTTCGACTGCCAGAAGCGTCTGCCAAGCTTCTATGCCATAGGTGATAACACAGATTTTCACCTGTCCGTCCGGCGCCGGAGTTACGAGCGCAAGAGGCAACAGCGCGATATGACCAAATAAGATGATGTCGGGTTTGTACACCAATACCTGTTTCAGATAGCTATAGACAAACTTCGCCTTGCTTCCGCCGCAGGGTATAAAGGAATGGAAACCGCTGGTAATATAGCGCGGGTCTGGCTCGAAGTTTTTATCGCCGCCGTCGTTGAGCACGATAGCGCTGACAAGCGCATCGTTTTGTTGCGCCCAGCGCCCGGCAGCAAGACAAAGTGAACGGCAGAACATCTGTATGCCGCCCGCACTGCCAAAGACTTCAGGCAATAACAATAAGATACGTTTACCGCGATTTTGCATAACCAAACCCGAAGAGACATTGGCCGATGCGGACTCCCGACGTGTGCCTTCTGTGTCCCTGGCACGCTCTACAGGAAGTTCACTTTCTCACAAAAACGGCGAATGGCCTCCTGCGATACGGCGATTCGCAAAGCATTACAAGAGTGGCGAAAGCCTGACGATCAATTCACGCCGGTAATCCGACCAGGTCCATTGCTCTGCCCTGCGGCGCGCCCGTTTCCCCATCTCGGCAAGCGCCTCGCGATGTTGAGAGGCCCACTCGATTCGTTCGATCAAGGGTTCCACTGCGTGCGCCGCGACGCACCAGCCTTGCTCTCCATCTTCGATCAACTCTGGCCCGCCTGTGTTGGCAGTTGTCAATACGGGCACACCCGAAGCCATCGCCTCGCCAATCACCAGCCCGAAGCCTTCCGCAAGGGAAGGAAAGGCAAACAGGTCTGCCTGCTGCATGCGCTGCAGCAATTCGACGCGGGGAATCGCGCCGAGGTATTCAAAGCTTGCCGCATGCTCACGCAAATAATCTTTCGGCAGATTGAAGGAGCCTGCGAGCCACAACCGCGCGTTCTTCAGTTGCAACTTTTCCCAGGCTTCGATGAGGTGCGGCACGCCTTTGCGCAAACCGATATGACCGGCAAACAAGATGGTGAACTGACCATCAGGCGGCGCGGTTCTGGCGGCAATTTCATCCGCTGGGGTACCGTATGGAACTTTGATTACCGATTTCGCATTACCCGCCTTGCTGAAGCGCAAGCTATCGAGCGCCCACGCGCAGGGAACGACGACGACATCGGCGAGGCGCAATTCTTCATCTTTGCGAGCCTGTTTCCAATTCGCCTCGACGTAAGGCCGGGGCTGCAAGTCGCAACGCTCTCTTCGCGCGCGGTTGATCTCGTCGGCAACGCCACGATAATACCCCAGCGGAAGCTCATACAACGTGGCGATCTCTTTTTTCGATGCCGCCGCAAACGTCCGCCTGGCGCCGTCCTCGTATGCGTACACCGCGTTGAGGTCACTGGTGAGCGATTTCGATACTTGATAGTCATGCCCCCAGAAGAGCACATCATACCAGTTGATTCGCGTTGTCAAACCGCCGGGTTTCAGCCTGATGCCGAGACGCGAAATCGTTTCCCACAGGAGGTGCGAATTCTGCCTGGCTTCGGGAATACCAGCATAGTTGCGATTGAGCGCGCGTTGTTTGATGTCGGTCGGCAGCCAGCGCAACAGCTGCGATGTTGCGGAGTCTTTCAGGATGCCCGCTTGAAACCGTTGTAGCCAGTTTTCTTCGTTGAAGGCGCGCGCCGCGTGATAGCTATTGGCGTTGCCATGCGGATGCGAGAGAGCAATTTTCAAGGCACGCGCCGGGGCATCAACGAATTCACTAAGGGTTTCTTCGAGCACAGTCATTGGTTTCTAAACGTTCTTGATAGCTGAAATTCTGACGCATTAAAAAAGCTGCTCATTCCGAAATCAGCCGCTCTCTGTTAGGCTGTGGCTTATGATTTTGGTTGCCGAGGAGTTGATTGAATAAATTGATGTATTGACCGGCAAGCATCTCCGGGTCAAACTTTTCCAACTGCTTTTTGGCTTTTTCCCGAAGCGAAGATTTCAACTTTTCGTCTGTCAGTAAGCGCGACATACAATCGGCAAGCATCTGATGATCGCCGTTATCAAACAAAAGAGCCGCATCACCTACACATTCGGCAAGCCCGCCGTTCTTTGACACAATCATCAGTTTTCCTGCCGCCAGCAGTTCCAGCGCCACTCCCCCCATCGGTTCTTCCCATTTGGAAGGCACAACCGCCACTTCGCATTGTTGGATCAGATCAAGCAACTCGCTGCCCGTCTTGCGGCCTTCAAACACGACATGGTTTTCCAGCCCTGCCGCTTTCGCCTGCGCCTCCAGAAGATTGCGACAGGCTCCGTCGCCAACGATCAGCAGTTTCAATGGCTCCTCAGAACGGCGTTGCGCCACAAGCGCAAAGGCTTTTATCAATGTGGCCACCCCTTTCTCGCTCACCAGCCTTCCCAGGTATAAGAACTGATAGCCCGGCTTGGACGACTGTTGGGAGACGGCGAAACGGTAGAGGGGGAAGGGGTTGTGAATACGAATCTGCTTCCTGAACGGTTGTCGCATCGCTACCCAATCGCTCACCGCGACGTTCATGGCGACGATATACCTACAGGCAAAGCGTCTCAGGTATAACTTGACTGCCGATTTAATGGCATAAAGCAATCCGCTTTTTCGGTAGTGGAACGCAAGGGAGGCTCCGGGGGTTAGAGGCGACGGCTCGCCCTCTACCCAGCCAAGCCCGTCTACACAGATGGCCTGATACCCGGAATGTATCCAGATAAACGGTTTTGCCAGCAACATACAATGGGGCACCATCTCCAAGGAAGCGCCATTTGATATAACGATCTGCGCATGGGACACCAGCTTCATTGTCTCCACAAACCCTAGCTTCCTGTGTACTTTATAGTTGAACGCGTCCGGCTCCGGGCTTTCAACCGGGGTGAGGACTTCGCACTCGTGTCCCAGCTTGGTAAACATCTCTGCCATCGTCGCCGTAACCGTTTCTACGCCTCCGACCATCGGATGAAAGGCTTTGCTGTACAAGAGGATTTTCATCAGTGCGTCACGCAGTTTTCACTTCTATCGCTGCCCGTCGCGCAGCCAGAACTTTCTCGACGGCGCGGATTGTTGCATCGGCATTTTCGCGCGGCGACCAGGTGGCAATCCTTTGCCGTGCAGCTTCGCCCATTCTCTTTAACCGTTGGCGCTCAGACAAACAATTGCGCAGGATGGTTGTCAGAGCATACACATCACCGCAAGGGTAAACAAATCCCGTCCGGCCATTTTCTACCAGATCAAGGCCAGCCCCAACATGGTCGCTGACGATTGCCGGTATGCCGCAGATCATGGCCTCGTTGACAGGCAAGCCGTATGGTTCGTGTTCAGAGGGAAAGACCAGTACATCACTGGCGGCGTAAACCTCCGGCAGATGCGAATATTTCACAAGCCCGATAAAGCGCACGCGATCTTTGATCCCCAACTGCTCAACTTCATTACGCAAGCTCTCTCCCACAGGCCCTTCGCCGACCATCACCAGGAAACTCTTCGGCACGTTTGCCTGAGCAAAAGCCTGTATGGCGTCCTGCGGGCGTTTGCGCGGCAGGAATTTGGCGCAGAAGACGACAACGGTTGCATCTTCCGGGATCTGCCACTCCAGGCGAAGTTTTCTGCGGTCTGTGGCAGCGGCAATCGCTGCGATGGCGTCGTTATCAACGACGTAAGGTGTCAAGGCTACTCGTTCTTCGGCAACCCCCAGAGAGCAGATAAACTGCCTGGAAACCGTTGAGGGAACCAGTACCCCATCGGCTATGCGATTGTAAAGAAACGGCAAGAGTCTCTTCTTCAGCCATGACTTCCAGTTACGGCCGCCATAATGCGATTGCAGGGACGTAGCATCCGTACCCAACAACACAGGTTTTCGCAAAAGCTTGGCCGTAGCAATCGCCAGCCAGAAACTGATGTAGGCATGTCCGTAAACGATGCAACAGTCCGAATTCGATACCAGACGGATCAGTCCGGGATTAATCAAGCCGTAGAATTTGCCGAGACGCGGCACGGGCGAATAATTCTTTACCTCGACCCAGTCGTAGCCATCGAGCAAGGGTAGGTCAAAAGCTGATTTATTCAAATGTTCCGCATCGTGATAGAGCGTTGCATCGGGAAGAGTGCAATAGGCCGTCAGCATGGCGATTCGTGTATCCTGCGCCATCATTTGCAGAGAGGAAGTGTTCTGAATCGGTTGGGAAGAGACCAAAAGGACACGGGGTTTCGTCTTCTGCATCACGATCTCTATTTTTTTCATTGCGGCACGGGAATCGCCTGAAGGGTAACCTTAGCCGGTGGTTTGGCGGCTTGCGCCTGTATCTGCTCGGCATTCAGCAGCGCCATCACCATACCGATGAGAAACCACTGATAAACATTCTGCGTGTGCGTGGTGATCGCGCCCCCGGCAATCAGCGGGATAACCAGCGCCGCCGCCGCCGCAAAAGCGAGCATCTTCGATTCAAAGTCGCGAATCATGAAACACAT
>WUUC01232692.1_pt1 | contig 12607 bp, 2 predicted proteins | sample 6278441 | NCBI WGS metagenome assembly WUUC01 (sample SAMN13675441, study PRJNA597444) | soil metagenome | isolation source: soil | place: USA: Washington | collected 2017-10 | reverse complement strand
GCAGCGAGCTGCGGCACTTCGAGGTGAGAGTGGTGATCACCTGGCAGGATCGCTGGTACGTCATCCACCTCAGTGAGTTTCATTGAACGCGGGCAGCCGCGCCCGCAGGAACGTGGCGGATTTCGGCAGCGTTTCTGTTGGCGACACGCGTCTCGAGTGTCGGTGCCGCATTGCCTGCCTAGCTCCGCTCGCGGTTGCGTATTCGTTACGCAGGTGGGTGAGATTTTCGTAACAGCGACTTGGCACTCTTGCGTCAGGCAGAGTTGTCCTGCTAAAGCCCAACCAGGTTGCCTCACGTGAGGCGGCCACTTTGCTCTCCCCCAGGGGTCGGCCGAAAAACCGAATGGCAGCGCTTTGCCTTCGCTACGGCCGAAGGAGATTTCCCTCGTGCGCAGCCGTCTCGCTACCGGTTCCCGTCTTTATCGCCGTTCCATTGCTGTGGTCTTGGCCTCGCTCGTCGGGTTCGCGAGTTGCGGCAAGGATCCGTCTGCTCCCGAGACCGCTGGAAGCGCGGCCGTGGAGTCCCGTTCGGAAGAGCTGCTGCCCGAGCTGAGTGGCCTGCGGGTTCACCTGGATGCGGTCGGCATCACGGGCGTTGCGAACGGCGCGGCCGTCCCGACGTGGAGCGCGCGGGTAGGTCCCGCCGCCGGACAAGCTACGCAGGGCGGGACCCAGATCGCAGCGCCCACGTACGTGGCGAGCTCGGCCGTGATGAACGGACGCCCCGCCTTGCGCTTTGGACAGAGCGCGGCCTCGGCGCTGCAGTTCTCCGTGCTCGGTAGCGGCGGTGCCGTTTCGACTAGCAATCAGCTGACCGTGGTGGTGGTGGGCAGCCGCTACTCGGACGCCCAGACTGCGCACCTGTGGAGCAACGATCACGTCGGCTCCGGCGTCAGCGCCGCGCTGCGTCTGGGTGACAAGGCTGCTGGCGGAGCGGTGCTGGCGCTGCAACCCGACGGAACGGCCGCGGCCGTCGCGAGCACCGCGGGCCCGATCGGCGATCAGGTCGCGACGATCGCGACCCTGCGTCTGTCCACGACGGGACAGCTCGAGGTGTTTCGCGACGGCATCGCCGGCGGCAGTGCCGCCCGGACCGCCGGCCAGACGCCTCTCGCCGGCATTCTCGGGTACTACATCGACGGCGAGGGCACGCTACCGAGCAGCGCCACCAACGGGCTGATCTCCGAGGTCCTGGTGTACGACCGCGCGCTCGACAACACGGAGCTCGCCGCGGTTCACGCGCACTTGAACGACAAGTACAGCATCGTGCCCGCGGTGGGCGCCACGGGGCTGGTGCAGTGGCTGCGCGCGGATCACTGCGCGGGTCCGTACCAGTGCGCCGCGGGGGCCTGCGGCGTGGCGGCGGCGAGCTGCGACAACTTGGCGGCGACTGGGGCCGACGCGCTGCAGCCGACGAAGCTGAACCGTCCGATCGCGGCCCGCGACATGCTCGCGGGGCGGCACGCGCTGCGCTTCGACGGAACGAACGACATGATGACGCTGGCCAGCGCCGGCGCCGCGGACAGCGACTACACCGTGATCGCGGTGACGACGCCGGCTTCTCCGCCCGAAGGAGCCACCACGTGGCTGCGCGCGGATCGCTGCGCGGCGGACGGTTCGCGTTGCCCCGATCTGTCCGGCAAGGGCCGCGACGCTACGCCGGTCGACCCTAACCCCACGCGCCGCGCCCAGGTAGTGGCCAACCGCATCGGGGGGCAACCCGCGCTCGTCTTCGAGCGCACGGACGCACCAATTCAATGGACGGACACGAATGCTTCGCTCGTGGGTGAATACACGGCGAGCTTCGTCGCGGAGCGCTGGCCGGACACCAACCACACGCTTCTATTCTCGCGCCGCTATTCGCGACCAGATGGAACTTTGCCTGCACTAGAGATTTATTCTACCCCGGCAGGTGTGTTCGCTTCGCAATTTAGCAACTACAGCACCTCCGCCAACGCTGGCAATGCACTCTGGTACAGCGCGCAACAGGCAATCCCGCTCGTGATCACGGTTCGCGCGATGGCGCAACGGATGGAGCTGTGGGTAGGTGGCTCGCTGGTGGCATCCTCCGCGGTGGCGTCGATCATCCCAATGGACATGCTCGGCAGCACGTCCTCCGGCGCGCTCGCCGAGGCCGTGTTCTACGATCGCCCTCTCAGCGATGCGGATCTCGACCGGCTGCACGGGTACTTCCAGGAACGATACAAGCTTCCGATGGTGCGCGCTCTCCCGCCCGTGCTGAGCACGGCATCGAGCTGGATGCGCGCAGACGCCTGCGCGCAAGATGGCTCGCGGTGCACCGACCTAACCGGCAATGGTCGCGACGCGGTCCCAGGCCAGCCCACAAATCCTGCCTGCTTCGGCCAAAGAGTCGAGAATCGAATCGGTGGTTTGCCTGCGCTCGTGTTCGACGCCACTGATTGCCGCCTCGTGGTTTCCGACGCCACCGCGACCTTGGTAAATCAGTACACGGCGAGTTTCGTTCTGGAGCGTTGGGAAGTACCCAGTCCCAATCCCTACACGTTCTTCTGGATCAACAGCTACACGCGACCAGACGGCAGCGTGCCGCGCGTCGACGCCTACACGGCCTCGCAGGGAATCTTCTTTCACATGGCGGAAAACTACAACGCGACACCCCGGGGCGGGGGCGTCACGTTCTGGTACAGCCCGCAGGCTGTCGTGCCTGTGTTCGTGACCCTTCGTGTACTTCCCGATCGAATGGAGCTGTGGGCCGACGGCGTGCTGCGTGTGACAACAACGGTCCCTTCGATTCCGATGACCGCGCTGGGTCAAGTGTATGGCAGTGCTCTCGCAGAGGCCGTGTTCTTCGAGCGAGGCTTGAGCGATCCGGACCTGGTCGAGCTGCACACGTACCTGCGCCGCCGCTACGGCCTCGGCACCGGAGCGCTCCCGCCGGCTCCCACGTTCGCGCCCAAGGCCGGCGAGTTGTGGAGCGCACCCAGCGCGGCCGGCGCCAACGTGTTCCTCGGCAACCGCCTCGCCACGGACACGCTCGTGCTCCAGCACGGCCTGCGCCCGTCCGCGGGCGCCGCGCCCTCGTGGACGCTCGAGCCCAGCACGGCGCCGGCCACGTGGCAGCCGCAGATCTTGACGGTGCGTGCCAGTCCTACGCAGCACGAGCTGTTCGTCGACTGCCAGTCGGCTGCGGCGCCGACGACGAACGTGGCGCCTGCGGTGCTTGCCGGGAGCTTGTCGTCGAGCGTGCTGCCGTATCAGGGGAGCGTTGCTGAGCTGCTGGTGTTTGATCATGCGTTGAGTGCGAGTGAGCTCGAGCGGGTGCACTCGTATTTGGGGCGGCGGTATGGGCTGTCGGCGGCGCAGTGCGCGCAGGTGTCGTGCGGGGACGGGGTGGTGAGCGGGAGTGAGGTCTGCGATCCGGGGCTCGATCCGGGATGTCGGCCGGATTGCACGGCTCCGATTACGAATGGGGCGACCGAGCTGTCTTGCAGGGATGGGGCGGACAACGACGCGGATGGCCTCGTCGATTGCGCGGATGCGATCGATTGCAACGTGAACGCCGCATGTCGGGCCGATGAAGGCCAGGCCTGTGTGAGGGACTACGACTGCGAGAGCAACCTCATCTGCAGCGCTAGCAGCTGCCGCACAGTTGGGTGTGCGAGCGGCGTGCGAGATCCCTCCGAAACCGGCAGAGACTGCGGTGGACCCTGTGCTGCATGCAACGGGTTGCAATGCGAGAGCGCTTGCCGCGTGGGTGAGCAAACGGCCCCGCCCGCGCTCGACGTGCTGCGGTTTGCGAACGGTGTGTTCACGCGGGCGAGTTCAGCGACGTTCCCGGGATCGAATGGTGAACTCGCGGTTGCGCGGCCAAACGAGCTGCGCTGGATCGATGTCGGGGGCGCCCGATTGGCGCTGTTCGAGGGCGCTTCGACGAATCTGTTGCGCTGGTCGGAGTCGCTGGATCATGCGCCCGAGTGGATGGCGCCTTCCTCGACTCCAATGGCGGTCGTTAGCAATGCGGGTCCAGCCCCCGACGGACCCGCGGACGCTGAGCTGCTGAATTCAGCCAATGGCCCATCTCGATCGCCGACCCAGGCCGTCCAAGTGCCGTCCGGGCGTTCCCGGCTGAGCATCTACCTGCGCTCGGCCCAGGAGAGCCTCGCCGATGGTCAGCTCCCCGTTACGCGGGGCGTCCTTGCCACTGGCGACAACGTGCTCCTAGGCACCAGCGAATGGTTGGTAGGACGTGAGTGGGGCCGGTTCGACACCCCGGTGAGTGCGACGACGACCTCTGCCGCATCGTTCGGGCTTTCGCATGTCGCCGGTTGGCCGACGAATGACGCAGTGGCACTGCCCGCTTTTGCGTTCTTCGCCTGGGGTGCACAGCTCGAAGCCAAGCCATTCGCGACAAGCTACATTCCAACCACGGGCAGCAGCAGTATTCGTGCGACCGATGCACTCACGTTCCAGAGCATTCCGCCTTGGATTACCAACGGATTGTGGCAGGTCGATATACTGCCACTTTTCGGGAGCGACGAGATGGAGCCGGAGTGGCGCTATACCGTCGCGTCTTTCAGCTCCACCCAGGATATCGCGCTCGTGAGTAGTGCCAACGGAGCGACCGCTCACTTGGTGGTCCGGTTTGGTGGCGGCAGCGCTACTTCTCTCGAACTGGCTTGGCGACGGGGTGCGTTGCTCACCATCACCCTCGACATACAGGGCGACAGGATCATTGTCGGGGGCGCGGATGCAGGCGATGGCGCCTTTTCAGTACCGAATCTTGCCTTCAGTGCGTCCGCCATGCGGGTCGGTGGCGTGATCGATGGCCAGGGCGAAGCGTTCGCAGCTATTGGACAGCCTCGGCTCGTAAACGCGGTGAGTGTCGCGTGCGCCGCGGATGCAGCGTGCAGTTGCGGAAATGGCACCATCGAGCCGGGCGAGGCCTGCGACGCTGCGGGCAACGCGCGCTGTGACGAGCTGTGCCGTACGATTGTGGAGCCGCAGACAGCCGGTAGCAGTGCGGATTGTCCGAATGGACAGGTGCTCGCGATAGATGTCGGGGCCCGTTTTGGGCTCGGTCCCTTGGACGATGTGTGCTGGCCTGCCGCCTGTCTACAGCAGTCGCCCGGCCTGTGCGGCACTACCGGCTCCCCTTGCGGCGAGTGCGTCTGCGAGCCGCAATGCGCCGGCAAACAGTGTGGCACCGACCTGTCCGATGGCTGCGGCGGGCTTTGCGCCGGTGCATGCGCACCGCGGCAGCCTGGCGCTCAGCGGGATAGCGACTGCACATCAGGCCACGTGCTAGGCGTGGGAATGGGGCCGCGTTTTGGCTTGCCCGCCGGTACGAACGTGTGCTGGCCGATGGTGTGCGCCGATCACGACGTTCGCAGGATTCCGTGCGGAACGGTCGCGAGTCCGTGCGGCATTTGTCCACCTCCGGTGAGTACGTGTGGTGCACGCGTATGCGGCACCGTTCAGGGCAATTCGTGCGGGAGTTGCCCCGCAAACAACTACTGCACGTTTGCGGGTGAGTGCAGCCCGAACCCGCTCAGCTTTGACGAGCAGCACCCCGAGGCTCCACCCCTTCCAGGTGATCCGGGCGTCGACCCCGTGGGCACGATACCTGGCTCCTTTGCAGTCACGGAACTTGGGGCTGCCTCGTACAGTATTCCTATCGAAGTGCCACCCGGTCGCGCTGGCATGCAGCCGGAACTCGCTCTGGAATACAACAGCAATAGCGGCGACAGCTACGCAGGTCACGGTTGGTCCGTGCGCGGGCTGTCGGCAATCACGCTCTGCAATCAAACATCCGCGCAGAACCACGAGGTGCAGGGCGTTCGCCTCGATGGCTCTGATCCGTTCTGCCTGGACGGTCAGCAGTTGTTCCCGATGGGCGAGTCGGACGTGGAATTCCGGACCGAGTTCGACTCCTTTCGAAGGATCTTGCAGATCGAGGACGCCTGGAGTGGGTCGTTCTACCGTGGACCTGCCGGATTCATCGTGTTCACCAAGGAAGGCAGGGTGCTCGTCTATGGGACCAGCCAGACTGCTCGTGGTTGGGCAAGGCGCCCGCAAGGGACCACGAATGTCGCCTGGTATCTGCAGGCGGTTGGCGACACCTCAGGAAACACGTATTCGGTTGAGTACGAAAACTTCCCCCGCGCGCCGATCGACGCGACCTCTTCGTCGCCGATCCTGGAGTATTCCGGTGAAGTACGTCCAAAGGCAATTTTGTACGGCGACAATGGAAGCCACAAAGTCGAATTCAAGTACGAGCACGACCCCGCCCAGCTCGCATGGTATCCGCGTGGCTTCATGGCCGGCGTGGGTTTCCACTCCTCGAGCGTGCTGTCGTCCATCGACACAAGCGTCTTCGACAAGCTAGTCCGCAGCTATGCCCTGCGGACGGTACGTGCCGGCTCGAGACGGAATCTGGATCAAGTGACTCTTCGAGGTGCGAACCCGGATGGGACACTGACCGCGCTACCACCTACTTCGTTCATGTACGTGCCCGGGCTCCCGGATTGGACGCTGTTGGCACGTACCAGCGATAAGACTGGACAGATCGTTATTACCTACAACCGAGGAGGAGTAGGAACGAAGAATGTGACACGGCTGTCGAACCTAAGCCTGTTCCCGCGGACAGTGCTGGACTACGACGGCGATGGCCGCCAGGATCTCGTGCATTCTGGTCGAATCGCCATGTATCCAGACGAGTACCTGTTCCAACGCGCCGGTACTTACAACATCTATTGGTTTGTTCTGTCTCAATCGAAAGGCGAGATGGACTCACAAGGACACGCATTTGCGAGAAGTAGCTTCGATCTCGGAACGACATGTGCGTCCGTCGAAGTCGTCAAGCTTGACAACCTGCCGGGAGACAATCTGCTTTTTGGCCCCTGTGCGAGTGGCTGGACGCTCTTGGCCTACGGAAAGAGGATTAGGCTCGGTGCAGGCGAGCACATGTGGGCAGTCGATCGCGACAGAGACGGCGCCGTGGACATCGTAGGCTGCAATGACGATGACGAGTGGTTCTACGTCAACAACGCGGATCTGCGCTGTGATCAGACGGCCTGTACGCCTGTTCATGTGCTTATGCCTGTGACGCGCCAATGCGACGGAGCGGTTCTCGATGCGGATCACGACGGAAGCAAGGAGTTGCTCCTCTTCGAGGGAGCGCATCAAACCGAAGGTTGGATTCTGCATGGGAACGATACCCGCTACTGGGGTCCAGTGCCGTTTGGCTGGGATGTCAAGCACAAGCGCCTCATGGATGCCAACGGCGATGGCCTGACCGATGTTGTGGTAGCCGACGAGAAGAAGAACGAGTTGCGTCTGTATCTCAATACAGCGGTCGGGTTCAGCGCCTTCTCCCAGTTCAGCGGCATTCCCGCACTGTTCGAGTACAGCTTCGTGATCGATCAAGACGGAGACGGGAGATCCGAGTTAATGGTTCCGGACCAGGGTACACATAGATGGAGGAGGCATCAGCCGCTGGCCGAGGGCAGCGGCAACACGTTCTGGAGTGTCACCGACAGTACGTTGCCTTATCGGAAGGTGCACAAGAAAGTGACCAAGCGGCGTTTTCAAACCGAAACGTACGACGCTTGGGACTGGCAGATGCCGACGCCGATGGACTGGGACGGAGATGGACTGCAGGAGCTCGTCATGCGGAGCGGTGTGGATACCGATCCGGTCTTCGAGATTTGGAAAGGTGGAACGAGTAAAGACGGTCTATTGAGTGTCGTCTCGGACGGCCTTGGGAAGGTCACGACTGTCAGCTATGGCGAGAAGGCCGGCATGCCCGAATACACGGCCTTCGCTGGAGCATGTCTGGAGTATCAACGTTGCCTGCCGCGTGCACCGCGTCCCCTGGTCATCGCACACTCTGTTCTGGGGGACGCCGGGCCTTATCGCGACCCAACCAGTCCCGGGTTTGGCCAAATTCGGAAGCATTTTGCATATAGTTATGAGGATGCCCGCGAGGACACGCGAGGGCGGGGTTGGCTCGGATTTGCCAAACGCACGGTTCACGAATTGGTCCAGACGCCAGGCGAGTTCTCCCGCACGACTTACGAGTACAATATCAATGACGCGGAGACGTACTCGGACCTGTACCGGGTATATCTCGGTGCCGGTCGTCCGGTGCGGATCACGACAACTGTGGGCGCGTACGAAGCGCTTGGCATGGGCGCGCTGGTAGAACACACCGTCGAGGTGACCAACGGCTTGCTCCGAATGCAATCGGCCTATGATCGTCCCTTCATCGTTGTCGACAGGCAGGATACGCGCTGGATCGACAATGGGAACGAAGTCGGCTCGCGAGCGGATACATTTGCCCACGATGAGTACGGAAACCAAACGGTGCATTCCACGCTCTGGAGTGACGGCCGTCAGAGCGAGACGGTCACGAGCTATATACGCCGCGGTACCCCCAACTGGAGCGCGTTCGAAGCGAGGGGGCTCATAGGCTTGCCGGATGAGACGACGTCCGTCGGCGTAGGCGATGCGAACGCGGCTACCCCGGAAGTCAAGGTCGCAAGCACAGCTTTCACTCACCGGGACGACGGACTCGTAGAGAGCATGGAAACGAGCATCTTTGACGAGACGGGCGCACGTGTGCCCGAGCAAATGGTCACGTTCGACTACGACAGCTTTGGCAACCAGACCAGCCGTGCGATTCAAGGACGCGAGTCGGTCCCGCAGCTGTACTTGACACAGTTCGACGGAAACGGACTGTATCCGACATCCGTAAGGAATGTCGTTCATCAGTTGCGAGGGCTACCGCCGACGACATTGGCATTCGACGCGCGCACGGGTCAGCCAAGCTGGATTCAGCAACCCGACGGCAGCTGGCAAAGCTTTACGCATGATGCGCTGGGGCGGCTCCATACTGTCGTCGACAGCACAAGTCTGAGAACGGACGTCGGCTACCTCCGAAGCGCGGAAGGATACATGCGGGTCAGGGTCAGTGGAGACAAGCAGCCAACCGCGGAAACGGACTACAACGCGTTCGGACTACCCTTCATCGATCGTACAACTGCGTGGAGCGTCGGGGGTGCTTCGAAGACTTCGGTGCGAGAAACCGGCTATGACGTGCGCGGCTATCGCACGACGATCGGCGTACCGCATTTCGAGACCATGCCCGCGCCCGGATACCATCGGACCGTTCTCGACACGCTCGGCCGTATCACATTGGAGCAACACCCACGGCAAACGGCTACAGGTGAGTTTACGCTAGCAGATACGTACCATTTCTGGGGAAGCAGGCCGGTCCCGAGGACCGCGGCCGACATTCCATGGAGCGAACTGCAGAACGCAGCCTGGGTACACCAGGTAGTCGATCCAGCGAATGTATGGAGCGAATCGGTTACGGATCTGCGAGGTCAGATCGTGGGCGTGAGGGACCCCAATGACACTCTGACCCGCTATGCGTACGGGGCTTTGGACTCGCTCCGTTCGGTCTCTTTGCTCGAGCAAGCGGTGGATTACGAAACCGACGACTTCGGACGAGTCATACGTGCCGTCGACTCGAATCTGGGAAGCTTCGAGTACGACTACAGCGGGCTTGGCCAGGTGCTGCGATCCCGGCGGAACTCGCGGCTGAGCAGCTACGGCTACGACAGCCTCGGGCGTATGACGAGCGCGGTGACGCCTGATGGAAGCTACGCGTGGACGTTCGATGGAGATGCAAGTCATCCGTGGCAAGCGGGCCATCTGGTGTCGGAGAGCTTGGTATCGGCGAGTCTCGGAAACTCCTCAACGGTTTACGACTATCAGGGTGCTGGTGCTGCGCTATCCAGCATCACTCGCAACATCGGAGACGAGGCCTTCGTAACAGGCCTGACGTATGACCAAGGCCGTCTCGACACGATCAACTATCCGGCCATGGGGGGAGACTCGCTCGGTGTTTCCTTTACTTACAATCCCTACGGGCAGGTTGAGTCGGTGGTCGACTCGGTCTCGCGCGCGGAATTCTGGCGCCAGGAGGATGTCAGTCCGTTTGGGACGAGTTCCATGGTGCGCTATGGCAATGGGATGCGGGTGACTCGGCAGTTCGAACCAGCGACAGGCCGGTTGGCAAATACCAAGGTCACGTCGCTCAACGGTAGCGTCACCCATCGAGAAGAGAGCCTCACGTATGACTCCCGCGGGCTGCTTGCGACGCGAACTCGCCCGGGCACATGGCTGCCTACCGAATCCTTCGTGCACGATGCTCTCGGACGGCTACGTGAGCATCACCATGGAGGGGAGCTTGACATCTATGGCTACGACGCGCTTGGCAATCTCACGTTGAAACCCGGAATCGGCGAGCTCTATTACGACGGCCCGATGAGAACGGCCGTCATGCACACCGATGACGGGCGCCAGTTTGGCTATGACGGGGAGGGCAATCAGACCCTGCGCCAGGGCACGGGCATTCCCCAGGGTCGGCAGGAGATTGATTACACGGAGTTTGGCCTACCGAAGCTGATTCGTATCGGCCCTGACAATGATCCGGATGGGACCATTCGCTACGGATACGACGCGAATGGGCAGCGCGTCATGCACGAAGTGCTCGAGAGTGCCGAGCGGACCATTTACGCCGGGGACCTGTATCGTCGCATCAGCAGTCCCGACGGGGGAACGCAGTACATCGCACGAGTGCCGACTCCCGATGGCCTGTTGGTCGAACTAACCGGACGAGGGCAGGGTCTCGAGCAGAGCTACATGCTCACCGACCATCTGCGATCGGTCGTGGGCATAGAGGATTCACTCGAGAACCTCACCACGAGAGAATACGAGCCCTTCGGCGCGACCGCCTCTGGAACGATGGCGAGCAGGCTCGGATTTACCGGGCACGAGGCGGAAGAGAGCCTCGGGCTGATCAACATGAAAGGACGCATCTACGATCCCTCGATTGGCCGGTTCTTGTCGCCGGATCCTTTCGTGCAGGCTCCGTTCAACTCGCAATCGTGGAACCGCTACAGCTACGTGTTCAACAGCCCGATGAACTTTGTGGATCCGAGTGGGTTCGGATGCGTAAGTGCCTTTGACCCGGACGGGAGCTTGATCTCGACGGTTTGTGAGCCTACTCACATCGGACCGTCCAAGACAAGCTCGGGGACGTCGGCGGCATCGTCGGGCACAGCTCGACACGGCTCGATCTCGGCGACTGGCAGGAGAGAGCAGGCTGCGGGTGGTCAAACGAGCTCAGCGGATCCCTCGGCGGCCGATGAGCTTGCGCCCGTTTTGAGCACGCTCAGCCAGCAGATCGCAGCCCAGCAGGCGCAGATCGCGGCTCTGCAGACCATGCAGGTGAACCTGACGATCATGTTAGCGGGTGGAAGGCCCATGGGCGCGCCGTCGGCGACGGGCGCTGAGAAATGGGCGCCTTCGGAGAGTGCCACTTCGACCGGATTTTCGCCCCCCCCGAGAGATGCGGAAACGGCAGCCGCATTTGCGTCGGGCTTGGACGCGTTTGGCGACGGCGTGGGCTGGACGATGGATATGGCAGGTGTTGATGGCTCGCCTGGGCTTCCCGGTATGATGCTTTTTGTCAAGGGGGGCCAACGTCTCGTCGCAACGGGGATATCCAGAACCCTGAACATCAGCGGCAAACAATTTGGAAAGAAGCTGGCCGCGCGGGCCAGAGATCTTGGACTTGACCCATCGAGCGCGCGCGTCAGGTATCAACTTCGCAATCGAATTCAGAGAATCTTCGACAATGCAGACGAGATACGGACAGGCCTCTTTCGAGGACAGGGACCGGGAGGTTCGGAGGGAGCAGTTTCGTTCTTCCGCCGGGGTCAAGATGTAGTCGTAACGACCCCGGGTGGCGACTTCGTCACATTCCTTCCAGGTGGTGCGAGCAACGCGAGGTTCCTTGAGGGCACGGTGGTGCCATGAGAGGGGGCATCGAGGAACTCCGACGAGCAGTCGGCAGCATCGTCCGTTTGGTCGCTGTGGAGGTTCTTTTCTACGGCGTTGAACTCACGGGTGAGGTCGTCGACGTCAAGATCGTGTTCTCGGATGGATGCGAATATTTCATGGGATGCGCCGGAAACGGAAGCGTGTTTGTGGCGATCTCCAAACGCCACGCTGTGGGGCCTCCGCCGGGATTCGTCGCGATCACAAGGACGTTGCCCGCCCTTGCGGGTTGCCTTGACCATGTCGTTGCAGAGGGCAACGTCCTGCAATTGACTATCGCAAATCGCGTCCTCGAGTTGAAGAACGACGATGACGAATTGGTTGTGATGGTCGACGGCGAGCCGCCTGCAAAGGACGTTCTTGAGCGCTGACCCTTCATGATGCCGCAAGGGGGCTACGCGCTGGCGATGCGGGCCGGCACGCGAACCTATTGAAAGCTGGCAGGGTCCGCGATGGGCTGACGCCGCATCACATGCCTCAGGCCGCGCAAGGTTTCACAAGCGCCGCGGAGGGCTGTCGACGGCGATGAGAAAGCGCGGGAATCCGGCGAAAGGCGCGCCTGATCGCCAGAATCACGCGTCGCTGTACCGCGCCGCGAAGTTGCCGGTCGGAGCCCCTGGTATGTGACGATCCAGGCGCCGAGAAGAGTGAAGGCCCGGGTTGCACCCCGAGCCTCCTGGCAAGCGCGCCGAGAAACTTGCGCCGCCGAAGCAAGGTG
>WUUC01104399.1_pt1 | contig 12607 bp, 11 predicted proteins | sample 6278441 | NCBI WGS metagenome assembly WUUC01 (sample SAMN13675441, study PRJNA597444) | soil metagenome | isolation source: soil | place: USA: Washington | collected 2017-10 | reverse complement strand
TGCGAATCCAATGATCGTAAGACTCATCCTGCCAGAATGGCTGGCCGGTTCGACCCAGGATCTGATTGGCCCGCCGGGCGGTGGATGCCTTCAGCCAGCGCAGGATCACTGCCATCTGCACTTTCGGCAGCAGGACCAAATGAATGTGGTTTGGCATGATCACGAAGGCCCGCAGCAGATAGAACTGACGCTCGTTCTGACCTGCCAACAAGGTTCTTACGATCATAGATGCGATTGGCGCCTCCAGGAGCCAGACGGGACCAAAAGCGGCACGATCGATCTCGCGATCGACTCGATGGAAGGTTTGCCAGGCCGTCTCCTGCGGCTCGCCCTCCAGCGCGGCACGCGGGCGTCGGCGGGGCAGAGATCCAAACAAACGCCAGGTCACGAAGACCAGCGCCTCGTCCGTATGCCAATGCGGCAAACGGCGGTGATAGAACTCCTTGCGATTGGCAGGCGAAACCGCCTGCCCCACTCTTTCGGACACTCACTGTCTCAGTGTCCGCGCACATTACCTTCTCTCCAGCAATTGGAGCCGCCACTAACGGGTCTTCAGCATCACGAACTCGTTACAGCCGAGTCCGACGCGGGCGCATCTCATCTTAGTAAGTGTGAACCCGCGAGCTTTATAGAATTCGAAAATCTCCTCAGGCGTCGCAAACTCATACGGCAGTCCTCCAACCCAGTCGACGACATCGTGCCAGCGGCTCATTCCACGGCGTTGGCTGTATTCCGTCCACCAACGGATGTAATTGCCCGGCTTGCCATCGAGAACAGCCCGCAGCGCCACTTTCGCTTCGTCCGGCATCATCATCAGGGCGGCATACGGCGGGCGCAGCGGCCGCGGCAGCTTGTTATAAATCTGCTTGATCTTCAGCCAGCGCTTACTCTGGGTGCCCGTGTCATTGTAAATGGCGACAAACAACTTACCGCCCGGCCGGACCGCCATCTGTGCATTCTCGAGCCCCTTCCACATCTGACCCGTGTGGTGAAGCACGCCCCAAGAATAAACGATGTCGAACAGACCCAGGGACCGGATATAGTCAGGATCGAGCGCCGAGCCCTCTTCAATGGTCCAATCGGGCGAGTCCGGAAAAAATCGCCGGCGCAATTCCATGGTGCAGCCGACCGAGTTCGGATCATAGTCGAACGAATGGACCCTGGCGCCCAACCGGCGAGCCGCAAGGCTGAACAGCCCGCTTCCCGAGCCTATGTCCAAAAACGATTTACCGGCCAGCGAATCGACCTCGAGCATCCGCCGGAGCGACGCTTCAGCAGTCGCAATGCGATCCTCGGTCAGTCTCTCGAGAAAACGCCGCCAATTGGCTCCAAACTCGAATCTTTCGCCGCTCTTTACTTCGACTGCATGAGAAGGCATCTGCATCATCATCGTACTACAGCGGTACACGGCGAACCGTTGAGAAAGTCACAGTAAAATGGGGTTCTCGGAGTGTACAGCCTTTCGCATCATGCCCTTACCGTGTTCTTACCGAAGCTCTTTTTCCGGAGGGGCTGATTGATGGCTGCAACGGCTCAAGCACCCCCGCTTCCGGCGGCTCATATCCCGTCTCTAAACGGGTTACGAGCTATTTCCATCCTGCTGGTGCTGCTCGGGCATCTGGAAGGCACACGGCATTTCCCCGCCGACGGCCTCCGCGCGTGGATGGGGGAATATGCGAATCTCGGCGTTCGTGTATTTTTTATTATTTCCGGCTTTTTAATTACGCGCCTGCTGCTCGATGAATCGCTCTCGCAAGGGCGCGTCTCGCTGAAGCTGTTCTATCTGCGCCGCGCGCTGCGCATTTTTCCCGCATTTTTTGCTTTTATAGGCGTGATCGGGATCTTCGTCGCGCTCGGCCTGATTTTCGTGCCGTTATCCGATTTCCTTTACGCATCCGCGTACATCATCAATTACAAACCCGACCGTTCCTGGTATTTGGGCCACCTCTGGTCGCTTTCGATTGAAGAGCAGTTTTATCTGCTGTGGCCATGGACGTTTGCCGCGCTCGGCGTCGGACGCGCCTGGAAAGTCGCCGTTGCGGTAATCCTGTTTGGGCCGGTTGCCAGAGCACTCGTTCGACTCTTTCTATGGGATCACCCGATGGGGCAAACGCCGTTATTCCCTGTCGTAGCGGATTCGCTGGCGGCCGGATGTCTGCTCGCCTGCGTTCGCGAACGGCTGTGGCAATGGCCGTTGTACAGCCGTGTCCTTGCTTCAAGATCGTTCCTGCTTCTTGCGCCGGTTCTTGTGCTCGCAATCAATCGCTTGCGTGAATACACGATTGTCTGGGTTTTTGGCGAGACAATCCTGAATCTGACGATCGTGCTCCTTATCGACCGATTCGTCAGTTGGCCGAAAGGCGGCTTTGCATCGTTTCTGAATACGAGACCGCTTGAATGGATCGGGCTTCTCAGCTACTCGCTGTATCTTTGGCAGCAGCCATTTCTGAATCGCAGCTCTACGCAGTGGTTTGCGTCTTTTCCGTTCAACATCATTCTGGCGGTGGTTTGTGCCTGCCTGTCTTATTACTTACTGGAGAAGCCGCTCATGCGATTGCGTAAGCGCCTTCGTCCTCAACACGAGCCTGTCGCTGCAGGTGTAGGAAGAGCTTAGATTTCCATGCCCACGTACAATACAAGCGTGACGCCCCCAAGGACGGCCGCGGCGGCTCCCGTCCGTCAGTCCGTTCAGCCTGTACGGGTCGCGCAAGCGCTGCAACCCACGGCGGGGCTTGCCCGCGTTGCCGCTGTCATCTCCTTGTTTTATCTCGTCATTGCATATGGCCGGCTGTCGGAAACATTTCTGCGCATACCTCACATTGCGGCGCTCGCGGGCATTCTCGGGCTGGTTGTCACGGCTCTATCGGGCGGCTTGATTCGCGCCGCCAATTTTCGCTCGGGCAGGATTCTCATCGCTTTGACGGTGTGGTTTATCCTCTGCATCCCGTTCAGCTCCTGGCCGGGCGGAAGCGTCGAGTTACTAACTGAAACATGGCTGAAATCCGTCGCCGTGTATCTTCTGCTTGCGGGAACTATTTTTACTTTTTCGCAATACCGTTCCACTTGTTACACCATGGTTGCGGCGCTTATCCTGCTGGTGGCCGCGGCGCAACTGTTCGGCATAAGCCGCGACGGGCGCTTTGCTCTTGATCTGGGTTCGCTCGGGAATCCGAACGATTTCGCCGCTCACTTACTGATCGCCGTGCCATTCCTGCTGCTGGTCATCGACCTGAAGGGTTTTAAGTCGCCCCTGGCATGGATTGCTTTCGCGATGACAGGCGTCATTTTCGCTCTGACATTGAAAACCGGATCGAGAAGCGGACTGCTGACGCTCCTGCTGCTGGTCTTCTACCGGTTTCTACGAGGCTCCATAAAGACGAAGGCGATCTTTATGATGCTCGGTCTGATCGCGCTCGCTGTGGCGCCTTTGGTTGTATCTCCCGAAGCGATGGAACGCTACCTGGTCATGCTCGGCAGGATGGAGACCAGCGAGGCCACTTCCCGTCAGGTTGAATTCGCCGAGGGCTCGAAGGAATCGAGATTGTTTCTGCTTCAGCAAAGCCTCGTTGCGACATTCACGCATCCCTTATTCGGCGTCGGGCCGGGAACCTTTTCCACTTGGGTTGCCAAAAGAATGGAGAGCGAGGGAGTCCGTGGAAACTGGGCGCAGACGCACAACACGTTTACTCAGTGGTCGTCGGAGTTGGGATTGATCGGCGGCGGGCTCTTCATTCTTCTCGTCATACGCGGCTTCAGCAATGGCCGTTTCGTCTGGAAGCGTGCTCGCGGCGATGCGGCCCTGAAGCCATATGCCGCGGCTGGTGAAGCCCTGATTGCGGCCGTTCTTTGCTTCGCCGGAGCCGGCTTCTTCGGCAACTATGCATACTTCATGTACATGCCGATGCTTGCGGCCTGCGGCGAAGCTCTACGGTCCATTGCCGAGTCCGAGTTGCCGTTGAAACGCACTGCTCCTGTGGCGCCCGCCTTTTCACGCATGCCGATTTCGAGGCGCAAGCCCGCGCGGCCGGCATGATCGCCGCAGAATGAGACGGACCATCCGAGTGGTGTCCGTGATGGAAGCCCACACCGTCACCGGCCCCGCAAAAAACCTGATTCGTTTCGCCAGGCTCGCTCGGGAGGCCGGGGACAATCTGCCGGCCGTCGATCTCAGCTTTGCGACATTCTTTCGCGGAGGTGGGACTCCGTCGAATGAATTCATCGAAACAGCTCGATCCGCCGGCATCGAGGTGGATGTGATTGCCGAGCGGCGCGCCTTCGATCTGAGCGTTACACAGGCGCTTGCCGACGTAGTTGCGCGGCGGGAGCCCCACATTTTGCAGACGCACATGATCAAAGGGCACTTTCTGGTGCGGTTTTCAAAACAACTGCGCTCGCGCCAGCCGTGGCTCGCATTCCATCATGGCTATACGACCGAGAATCTGAAGATGCGGCTCTATAACGAGTTGAATCGTGTCTCGCTGCCCGCCGCCGATAAGGTCATCACCGTCTGCAGCCCGTTTGCCGACGTGCTCTCGAAGCAGGGCGTCCACCCTTCCAGCATCGAGGTGTTGCCGAATTCCGTCGAACCGGCCCCGCCTGTTCAAGCGGCCGATATCGAGCGAGTGCGGCGGTCGCTTCACTTGTCGCCCGACGATCGCATATTGGTTTCGGTTGGCCGGTTCTCGAGCGAGAAAGGACATGCGGATCTGATTCCCGCCATGCTCGAGCTGACGCGAATGCTGCCCGCTCTTTCGATCCGCCATGTACTCGTGGGCGATGGACTCGAGCGGCAGAACATCGAGCGCGCCATCGCGGAGGCCGGCGTCGGCGACCGGTTCATATTTGCCGGGCATCAGCGCGATGTGCGTCCCTTCTATGCAATGGCCGACGTGTTCGTGCTGCCGTCGCACAGCGAGGGCTCGCCAAACGTGCTGCTCGAAGCCATGGCGGCAGGCCTCCCCATCGTGTCTACAGCCGTCGGCGGCGTGCCGGATACCGTGCGGCACGAAGCGAGCGCGCTTCTTATTCAACCGCGCGACCCGTCCGCGCTTGCACGCTCCGTCGCCCAGTTGCTTACTGACGAGAGCTTTCGAACGAGTCTCGCGCAGACGGCCGCTTCCGATGCCGCTGAGCGCTTTTCTCCGGCGGCATACTGCCGCTCACTCATTTCCCTTTACGAGAGAATCTGCCACGATCGGGCATCCGTGATTTGAACATGCCGAAAGTTTCTGTTGTCGTTCCGCTGTATAACAAGGGTCCATACGTCAAGCGTGCGCTCGATTCCATCGCCGGGCAAACCGTCCGCGATTTTGAAGCGTTGATTGTCGATGATGGCTCTACCGACGACGGACCGGCGGTCGTGTCGGCGTTTAACGACGCCCGGTTTCGATTAATCCGGCAGTCGAATGCCGGCCCCGGCGCCGCGCGGAATCGCGGCATCCGCGAAACGAGCGGAGAGTTCATCGCGTTTCTCGATGCCGACGATGAATGGCTGCCCGTGCATCTCGAGAAAGCTCTGGCGGCGCTCGAAAGCGCGCGCGAGGCGTCGATCTTTGCCTGTTCTTACTTCCATTGTCCCGGTGAGCACTCCACCGAACCCATGTGGCGCAAGCGCGGCATCACCGGCGGACTGCAGCGCGTCCGGCCCGATACGCCCACCGGCTTGTTCGTCCAGATGCTCGCATTCATGATGCCTCCGCAGCTGGTCGGATATGCGAGTCTCTTTCGCAAGTATGGCGGCTTCTATGAGCGCGACGGCTGCCGGTATGGCGAAGATGCGTTCATGCTCCTGAAGATCCTGCTGAACGAAACCGTATTCTTCGACCTCGAGCCGCGAGCCCGAATCTTCAAGGATGCCGCCGCACTCAGCAAGAATCTGAAACGGGCGCGGCCGCTGGAGCCGTTTCTTGCGCACCCGGAGGAGATCGAAGCCCGTTGTCCCCCCGAGCTGCGCCCGCTGCTCGCTCGTTTCTACGCTGCCCGAGCATTCAAGACGGCTTGCGTCTGGTCTTATTGGGGCAAATGGCGGGAAGCACGCGATCTGCGCGAACGATTCCGCACACCCGGCGATCGGAATCTGAATTTGTACTGGACTTCAAAGTTCTGTGCGACTCCTGCCGGGGCCGCTGCAGGCAGCATTGCGCGGAAGTTGGGGTTAGCGCTTGGATAAAGTTCTGCGGCTAGGGGAAAGCCTCGATCGACGCCAATCCGGACGCGAGAAAACGCCGATGCTTTCATTTCGGCTCTGTCGGTTCGGACGCTTTCATGCGAGCAAGGCTTCGCAGGACGGCTGCTTTGAGCGGCGGCAAATCATCCGTTACCGTATTCCAGATACTTTGCAAATCGATACGGTCATACTGATGACGAAGCCAGTTCCCCGTCCCACGAATCTTATGCCACGGCTGGCCGGGGCATAACGTTTCGGCTAAAGGTCCGAGCCGCTTCGCCGCCTCACTAATAGTGAGCAGCTTCCGCTCAACCGCCGCCACGGTTCTTGGATCTGCCTGGAAATCCTCTAAGTTTAGGCCTTCCGTGAAAGATTCGATTTTTGAACAGCCTGGGCGATATGTCCGAGCAATACGGATGAGCGATCAAAAGACAAGCACGGCCTCGCGTTCAGCTGCAGCTCTTACCGGCTCGTGCATCATTTCCTCCGGCGCGAGGTCCACTTGAACGTGTAAAATCTCGGTCAACCGACCTTCGACACCAGCATAGTCAAACAGCGTCCGGCAAAGGGACCTATCGAAACGGGCCATTAGGTCCACATCGGAATCCGCCCTGGCTTCGTCACGCGCTACGGATCCAAACAGGCGCAGGCTTAGCACGCCGGCGTGTTTCAACTCCGCTTCATGGTTCCGCAATCTGGCAATGATAGTTTCTTTGTCCATAGATGGCACTCTTTCACATCATGCCCCATTGCGCTTTACTCCAAGACTTGTGCTATGGATTCTCGATCTTTCGGGCCTGCGTTACTATGTAGTGCGGATTTGATTGCCTCTCCTCATGTTTCGGGATAAAGCTTGAGTACTGCAGTGGGTTTCGTGGTGTTATGCGCGCCGGATTTAAGCGCCGCTGCGCAGGAACTGACTAATAGTCTGGGCTCCGGCGCCCGCATCCTGAACAATCCCTCCGCTCTCCCGCAATCTTCCGGCGTTCGTACAGTGATCCTGCTCGTCTCGGATCCAAGCACCATGCCCGGCGATTGGGGGAACTTCCATGCTCCGGCTTTGCGGGTGATACGGGGACGGCCGCACTGCATTGTTTGTGAAGAACAGCTCGCAACCGATATTCAAGAAACTCTTTCGCGCATCGGGAATTGTCTCGAACTGCCTGTGCGCGAATCCGGCGCCATCCACCTGCCTGACAGGCATTCCCACGAGGGAGTCGCTTTCGCAGCAGCGGCACTCTACGAGTACTTACTTTCTGTAACGGAGCAGGGCCTGCCGATCGATGAGCCATATGTCGACTGGTTATTGACATGTGTCGAGCACGCTCCGAGCGGACGCCCTGAGAGCCTGCAGCGGGGAGCGCTCGAAGCAGCCCGCACTGCGCGGCTGCTTGCTTCCATTCGTGTGCTTGCCGAATCGCAACAGGCGAGTAGAGTAAATGCGCCGGAGTTCAAAGATCATGTGAATAAGGCGGCGGCGCTCGAAATAAAGCTGCGCGCGGCGGAAGCGGCGAGGTTGACGCTTACGCGTGCGCTGGCGGGAGCGGAGACGGAACTGCGAGCAGCTCGATCCTATGCGACGGGATTGGCCCGCCAACTTCAGGAACGCAGCAGCTCAGCAAAGACTTTGACGGGCAACTGGCTCGCGCGTCTTCGAGAGCGCCCAGCGCCGGAATCTGCAGCGGTTCGCGGGGTGCCTGAGTATTTCGACGATCGGGGCTATCGAGCACTCCATGCAGATGCAGCCGAAGCCGTCGCTCGCGGCGAGTTCTCGTCAGGGTTCGAACATTGGATACGGAAGGGATTGTATGAAGGGCGTAGTTGGGGGCGTTCAACGGCCGGCTCAGCCGATGAGTGGATGGAAGGGGAGTTCGAAGAAGACCTTTACCTGTTTCTGAATCCGGACGTGGCGAAAGCTGTTCAAAACGGCTTCTGCGCTTCAGGCCGCGAGCACTGGATTCGATACGGCGGCTTTGAAGGAAGAGCCGGTGGGGAACTGGACTGGGTGGAAGACCGTCGTCAGTTTGAAGAGAAGCTTCGCGGTCGTGAGTATGGCGTTAACGTGTACGGGTTTGCCTCCACGATCAGCGGGCTCGGCTCGCTTGTCCGCGGCAGTATTCAGGCTTTGAGCGCGCAATCCGTTCCGCTGAGCGTTATCGATATTCCTGCCTGGAGCAAGACGGACATCGAAAGAACGAATGCGGACGCTCGTCCATGGCGCATTAATCTTATTCACCAGAACGCCGACATGATGGGCCGCTTCGTCCGCACCTATGGCAAGGATCTTCTGCACGGCGCGTACAACATCGGCTACTGGCTGTGGGAACTGCCTTCGTGCCGCATGGACTGGTGGCCGGCATATCGATATGTAGATGAGGTGTGGGCAGCAAGCGAGTTCTGCCGCACTGCATTTCAAACAATGACGCCGCTGCCGGTGATTCGCATGCCCCTGGTTGTGGATGATCTCGATCGAAAGGCGATTCACGGCCGCGATCATTTCGGGTTTGCGGAGGATGTCTTCGTCTTCTGCTACATATACGACATTGCGAGCCAGCTCGAGCGAAAGAACCCTGAGTGCCTGATCGAAGCTTTCAAACGGGAGTTTGGCGCTTCAAAAGATGTGCTGCTGTTTCTGAAGTCGTCGAACATGTCGCATGACAAGAAGCAGGCGGATCGCCTGGCGCGGCTTGCCGACTCCCCGAACATCCGCATTTTTGACGGATTTCTCACCGAGGAAGAGATCGTTTCCCTACATAAAGCAATCGATTGCTTTGTTTCGCCCCATCGCGCCGAAGGATTCGGGTTCAACATGGCTGAGGCTATGTATTTCGCCAAGCCTGTTATTGCTACGGGGTACTCGTCGAATCTCGACTTCATGAACGAGGGGAACAGCTATCTTATAGATCACAAGCTGGTCCCTATTCGTGAAAGCGCCGGACCCTATCGCGAAGGATATTTATGGGCGGACCCATCGGTCGAGCACTTACAAGGTCTGCTTCATCGTGTCTTCCATAACCGGGCTGAGGGCGAAGAAAAAGGCGAGAAGGCGGCTGTCGAGATTCGCGCCAACTACAGCGCTGCCGCGATCGGCCGCATGATGGAAGAGCGGTTTCATGCGCTCGGGTTGGATGGCGAAAAGCCCCGGAGCATCACGTCGGTTCATTCGACGGCTGTAAGCTGGCCTCGCTTTTCACCTTACGGTGTTCCGGAAGCAGCGAGGCGGCAGATCCGAAGTCTCGACTATAAGCCGCTCATCAGCATTGTTACTCCGGTGTATAACGTCTCCGAAGAATACCTTCGTAAGTGCATCGACTCGGTGCGGGCGCAGTGGTATCCGTATTGGGAGTTATGCCTGTGCGACGACGCGTCTACGCAAGTGGACACGCTCGCTCTGCTCGAGCAGTATAAGGGCGTCGATCCGCGCATCAAGATTATTCGCTCGGATGTAAATGGGGGCATTGCGGCAGCTTCTAATCGGGCTGCTGAGATATCTACCGGAGAGTTCATCGCACTGCTGGATAACGACGATGAGTTATCTGCCGATGCATTGTATGAAGTAGCGCTGGCGGTGAATAGCGACCGCTCCATTGAGTTTCTGTACTCGGACGAGGATAAGATCGATCCGGACGGCAGTTACTGCGACCACTATTTCAAGCCTGACTGGTCGCCTGAACACCTCATGTCCGTGATGTACATGCTGCATCTGCTGGTGTTTCGGAAGGAGCTGTTCTATCTGGCGGGCGCGTTTCGGCCGGAATACTCAGGGGCGCAGGATTACGACCTGGCTCTGCGGCTAAGCCGATTGACATCGAAGATTTGTCACATCCCGAGGATCCTTTATCATTGGCGAAAGATTGAAGGATCGGCAGCGGCCGCGGTAGATGCAAAGCCGGCTGCGCTCGGAGCTGCGGAAAGGGCGCTGACCGATCATGTCCGGGCGCTCGGGCTCGATGCCGAGGTCGTACCGGGTAAGTTTACGGGTTCGTTTCGGGTGAAGCACCGGCTTTCCGAGCCGCCGCGCGTGACTCTTTGCATTACGACGAACGACGGTTCGGCGGAGGTTCAGGGGCGCGGACGGATCAATCTTGTCTCGCACTTCGTGCACAGCATCGCCGAGAAGACTGACTACCGCAATTACGAGATTCTGCTGGTCGACAACGGCAATCTGTCCGATTCAACGCGGAATGCATTGAGGGACATTCCGTATCGGGTCGCAAGCTACAAAGGCGCTCAGAAGCCGTTCAACTTTGCACACAAGGCGAACTTTGCTTTCTCGCAGGTGCAGACGAATCACCTGGTTCTGTTGAACGACGATCTGGAGGTAATTACTCCGGAATGGCTTTCCGCGCTGATGGAGTTCAGCATTCAGGGCGAGATCGGCGCGGTGGGGGCCCGCCTGCTGTTTCCGAACGACACGATTCAGCACGTCGGCATTGCGATCGGAGTAAATGGAAGCGCGGGGCATCTTTACCACTCCTATCCGCGCGATCTCATCGGGTACAACGGATACACGCATCTGATTCGCAATTACTCGGCTGTTACGGGAGCATGCATGGCGACGCGGATGGATGTCATTAGCGAAGCCGGCCGTTTCGATGAAGCATTCGCGATCGACTTCAACGACATAGCCTTTTGCCTGTCATTATTAGAGCGCGGATACAGAGTTGTATATACGCCGTTCTGCGAACTATATCACTTTGAAGGCGTGACGGCACAGCGCCGTTTGCAGAATCGATCCGAGCTGAAGCAGTTTACGACGAAGTGGGCAAAGTATATGGAGAGAGATCCTTACTACAATCCCAATTTGACGCGAAACGGTCTGGATTTCTCGGCGGTTGTGACGCGGGCAGTCTCGTCTGCAGCCGGCTTTTAGACGATCAGGAGGTCGGAGTAAAGGGCAGCGCCTTTCTTTCCAAATACCCGGTCGCTCGTCACCAGGGTGTATTTCAGCTTGCGCGCCAATTCCAAGTAAATGCAATCCTGCAATGCGTGATTCAGGCGGCCGGCCAGGAGGCATGCCTCTGAGAGGACATCCGTGTCTTCGTAGAATGTTACGGCTCCGGATTGTACCGTAGACAGCCAAGTGGCTGTCGCTGTCTCAGCTTGACGTACAGTGAGGCGACCCTTTCGCACGCGCCGATAGAACGCTGCAGCCGTTTCCACTATCGCCAATCTGGGAGCGGGCCACCATTTCGGCCTCTTGAAGATACTGCTCGACCTTCAGACTATCTTCATCCGGCAGGAACAAGGACGCCAGGGAACTTGCGTCAATGATGATATTCACCCGCGTTCATCTCTCATCTCACGGACAACATCCGCTGTGCGGTCGGGCAGTTTTCCGCCGAGTTCCCGTTCGAGGCTTTCGCGGCAGGCTCTTGCATTTTGCAGCAACGAACCTTTGTGGGCGCGTGCGGATTCTGTGATGAGCGTCCGTAAATATTGTTCGAGACTTATGCCTGACCTTTGCGCCTGTTGCTTATGTGCTTCGACCACCCAGTCCGGCAACTGACGGACTTTTACTTCAGCCATACACGTATTATGGTGCTTTGGGGTCATGGGGGCAATGGCCGGTCCCTACTATTGAATAGTTGTGTCTCTAAGTCAAGCCTATGGAAATCCAGATCTCACCGGAAGAGCTGAAGGCCATTGAAAGGCTTGCCGCACGGAACGACAACAACAGTCTAGAAGAGCAGGCGCGCGAAATGCTGGTAGATGCGGTACGCTGCGCCATAGACCATGACCGCTGGTTCCGTGAGAAGGTACGCGAAGGCGCGCGGCCGCCGAACGCGGGGAGCTTATCGATCATGCCGAAATAGGTCGAATGGTCGATGACCGTTTCCCCGGCTGATGAGCATCCGATGGACGCAACCGGCTGCTAACGACCTAAATGGCCAGCGCCACCTGTCGCGCGAGAGCTGAGCTTTCATGCTCTTTGAGGTACTCACTGATGCCGGTTTATCACTTGCAAGAGGATGTTATCGAGATTTGGCGTGTGCTGCATTCTTCGCAGCAATGGCCACAAAGCCAGCCTCCATTACAATAGTTATTAGTATGGAGGAGAGCTATGACCTCGCTCAAGCTGACCAGGATCGGGACTTCAACGGGCGCAATCCTGCCGAAGGAGATGCTTGCGCGCCTTAAAGTCAAAAAGGGCGACACTCTCTATGCGGTCGAGACCAAGGAAGGCTACCTCATTACGCCTTACGACCCGGGCATTGCCGACCAACTCGATGCCGGCCGTGAGTTCATGAAGGAATATCGCGACACCTTCAAAGCTCTCGCGAAATGACCGTCGAGCCGCGCTGGCTCAGTAAAAAGGCCTTGCTGCTGCTGCATGAGGAAAGCCTTGCAACCTTCGGCGGCGCGCCCGGTTTGCGGGACGAGGGTCTTCTCGACTCCGCTCTGGCGCGTCCGCAGAACACTCATGCCTACAACGCGGGC
>WUUC01231844.1_pt1 | contig 12608 bp, 10 predicted proteins | sample 6278441 | NCBI WGS metagenome assembly WUUC01 (sample SAMN13675441, study PRJNA597444) | soil metagenome | isolation source: soil | place: USA: Washington | collected 2017-10 | reverse complement strand
GATGTCAGGACCCATCGCGAACTTCTCTCCGTATTGCTCCAGATGGGCCCGGACGATCAGGCTCATCGTCGGGATCTTGCGCTTTGACGGCCGGTAGCGCTTCTTCCGGGGCGCCTTGGGCGTGGCTGCCTTCGGGGTCTTGGGTGCCTTGGGTGTCTTGACCTTCGGCGTCGTGGCTGCCTTCGGGGTCTTGGGTGCCTTGGGTGTCTTGACCTTCGGCGTCGTGGCTGCCTTCGGGGTCTTGGGTGCCTTGGGTGTCTTGACCTTCGGCGTCGTCGGCGCCTTCACCTTCGGCCCCTTCGGCGCCTTGGAAGTGGCAGCCTTGATCGACTTGGCCTTGGTGGCGGCGGGAGTCGCCGTCGCATCGGGCGCCGCAGGAGGGGGCGCGGCGGCCGTCGCCGGGTCATGCGCCACGGATGCCGGCGCCTGGCTGGCCGTCGCGGCCGGCAGAGCCACGGCTTCAGTCGGGACGGGGGGTTTATTGGCCGCGCCGGCGGGCGGCGGTGTCCCGTCGATCGGTGCGCCGGCGGCCGGGCCCGCTGCCGGCCCGCCGAGGACCGGTGCGCCGGCGGCCGGGCCCGCTGCCGGCCCACCGTCGATCGGTGCACCAGCGACCGGACCCGCTGCCGGCGCGCCGGCAGCCGCTGCACCAGCGGAGGAGCCTGGCGCGTCGTGGGACGCGGTGCCGGCGTCGGCGGCGCCGGCTGCCGGCGTCGGAGCCTTGACGGGCGGTGTGCCCGTCACGCTCGGCCCGTTGCCGGACGCCTTGGGCGGCGGCGGGACATCGGGCAGCGGCGGGGTCGACTTCGCCTTGGGAACGCCCATGACGCGGTTGGCCCCGGCCGCGCCGAGCTTGCCTCCGGCCAGGCCCCCGACGAATCCCGACGCCGCGCCGGCGGCCTGACTGATCCCCTTGCCCTGCTGCTGAACGTCCCGGGGATCGGCATCGCTCTCGAAGGCATGCAGCGCTTTGAACAACAGGACGAGCTGCTTGATCAGCCCATTGACCAGGTCGAGCACCGTCGCGGCCAAGCCGAGCTTGATGGCGGCGGCCGACAGCCAAGCGGCAAGCCCACTGGCGGCGCCCCCGCTCAGCAGCGCGATGATCCACGCCCCGATGGCGATCCCGCCGAGCACTCCGGCGACAACGTTCGCTGTCTGCGTCGCGACGTCGATGATGTTGCTGACCGCGTCGAGGTTGTTGGCCAGCTTCTCGTAACCCACACCGGTCCCGAACTTCCCGATCGCCTCGCCGGTGGCCCCCCAGTCGCGAGACGCGAGGTCGTACGCCGCCATCACGCCGCTGACGACCGCGCCGACCGCGGGCAGGGGCGTGAACTTCGCGGCAGCGGCACCGAGCCCGGCCGCGGTCGCACCCGCGACCTTGGCACCGCCAGTGCCCAGCTTGGCGGCTGCCCTGGCGGCGCCGACGGCCGCCGCCTTGGCCCCGCCGGCCTGGGCGGCCTTCCCGAGGCCCGTCGTGACGCCGGTGGTGATGGCGCCCTGGACCACGCCCGCGACTGCGCTCGACGTGGCCGCACTTCCACTCCACGCGCTCTTGAGGACGAACGCGGCGCGATCCATCGAGCCAGCCGCCCCGACGGCCGCCGACGCCTCGCCCCAGCGCTGGTGCTCGGCGAGCTCGATGTCGATGACGGCGATGTTGCCGGTCGGGAGATCGCCGACCGTCTCGGGCTCCGTCGGCGCGCCGGCCTTCGGTGGCGGCCCAGGCGGACCGATCATCGGGGTGTCAGTCGCGGCCGGCACGGCGGAAGCGGCTCGCTCCTCGCTCGGGGTCGGCACGTCCGGCGTGGGCGTCGGCGGCGCCTCGGGGCCGGGGTCCTTGAGCCGGTCCTCGTCCACCGTCGCGGGCGTCACGTTCGGGTTCGGGGGTGGTGACTGCGGCTCGGCCACGGCCGGCGCCGGTGGCGCCTGCACCGCGGGCTCGCGCTGGATGACACCGCCACCCGTGGCTCCCGTATCGGTCTGCTGGGCAACGTGCGCCAGCTCGTGCGCCAGTAGGCGGTGGCCCACGTCGGTGCCGGGCTGATACTCGCCCTCGCCAAAGACCACGTGGCGACCGACCGTGAACGCGCGGCTGCCGACCTCCCGCGCCGCCTGCGCGGCCAGCGGGCCCGTGTGCACGCGGACGTCTGCGAAGGGGTCGCGCTCGCTGGCGGCCGGCGACGGCGCCACGCCTGCAGAGCGCGCCGCCGCCGCGTCAGCGGCGGTCTCGAGGATGTCGTCCGGCTCCCCGACCTCGAGCTGAGGCCAGCCGGCCGCCGCCCCGAGGAGATCCTCGTGCGCTCCGAGAGCGGGCTCGGATCCGGCGCCCCCGGCGACCGGCGCCACGGGCATGGCGGGCTGCCCCGACCCGCCGAGCCAGGTGCGCATCGTCGCCCGCGTCGCCGGATCGAGCGGCTCGCCCGGCGTGCCGAGCACCTCGTCGACCGCCGATCCGCCCGGTCCGTCGGCCCCCATCGTCATGAGCTCGATCGCCAGCAGGTCGTCGGCCGACGCGTCCGTGCCGTGCTCACAGCACGCGGCGCATGGCGCCCCGGCGACGGTATGGCTGCCGCACGCGCACGCCCGCTGCAACGCTGCCACCGACGGGCGCCGCTTGGCCTTGCGCTGCGCGGGGACGCGACTCGCCGTGCTCACTGCGCCGACCCCCTCGGCAGGCTGCGATACACGGAATCGGCCAGACCCCGACCGAGCGCCGCCGCGCCGGCGCCCCCCGCGAGCGTCATGGGCGTCGCGCGCACCCGCGCCACCGATTCGCCCGCGAACGGCTGCCTCGCCGCGCTCGCGGCGACGAGCTCTGTCAGCCGCGCCTCCAGCGCGGCGCGCAGCGCCCGCTCGCCGCCGGGCCCGAGCGGCACACCATCCAACACCAGGCGCTCGATGTGCAGCTCGACGCGCGTCATCGCAGCTCGGACTCGTTGAACGGCTTGTCGAGCTTGCGCAGCTCCATGCGAGCCGCGGCCATCAGCGCCGGCATCGTCACCATCTGGCCGTTCTCGGCCGCCTTGAACGCCGCGTTCAGTGCGATGTTGTGAATCGACCCGCCGGTCAGCGTCAGCCGCGCCAGGCGGGTGAAGTCGAGGTCGGCGACCGGCGTCTGCGACGGCAGCGCGCGCTGCCACATGACCGCGCGCTCGGGGATCCCCGGGAACTGGAAGTTCACGACGAAGCGCAGCCGGCGCATGAAGGCGGCGTCGACCGCGGTCTTCATGTTCGTCGTGAGGATCGCCAGGCCGGTGAAGGCCTCGATGCGCTGAAGGAGATAGTTGATCTCGATGTTCGCGTAGCGGTCGTGGCTGTCCTTGACCTCTCCGCGCTTGCCGAACAACGCGTCCGCCTCGTCGAAGAGCAGGATCGCCCCGCCCATCTCCGCCGCGTCGAACAGCCGCGCCAGGTTCTTCTCCGTCTCGCCGATGTACTTGCTGACGACCGCCGACAGGTCGATGCGGTAGAGGTTCAGCGCGAGCTCGTTCGCGATGACCTCGGCGGCCATCGTCTTGCCCGTCCCGCTCTCGCCGGCGAACAGGGCGCTGATGCCGAACCCGCGGTTCATCTTCTGCGCGAAGCCCCAGCTCTCGTAGACCCTGTGGCGCTGGCGCACCTGGCCGGCGATCTGGCGCAGGAGGCCCATCGACTCCTCCGGCAGCACGAGATCGTCCCACGTCGCCTTCGCCTCCAGGCGCTGCGCCAGCGAATCCAGGCGCGGTCGCGTCAGCTCACGACACGCCGCCCACAGCCGCTCGGCGAGCGGACGGTCGTCGTCCGGGCCACCGGCCGCCATCCGCGTCGCCTCCTGGATCTCGCCGACCGACAGGTCGAACTGCCCCGCCAGGACCGACGCCATGTCCGCCTCCTCAGCGCCGTCGTCGGTCGCGTCAGCGTCGTCGCCCCCGCTCCCCGTCGCCTCGAGCTGCGCCGCCCAGGCGGCGCGCTGCTCTTCCCGCGTCGGCTTGAGCACCTCGACCGCGAAGTTCGGCACGCTCAGGGCGAGCGCGCCCTCGCGCACGCCGAGGAACGCCAGCCCCAGCCGGTGGGCGAGCAGGCGGTGCAGCGCGCGCGCCGCCTCGACGGGCAGCGTCTCCGCGCTCGCGGCGTCGATGTACAGCGCGATCGGCAGCAGCTGGCTCTCGCGCTCCCACAGCCGGGCGAAGAGCTCGATCTCGGCAATCTCCGTCGGCAGCGACTCCAGGCGCATGCGGTAGAGGCGGCGCGACAGCGCCGCGGCGACATGGACGGCCTCCGCCAGCCGCGTGTCGGCGTCGATGCTGACGAGCTGCACGAGCGGCAGGATCGGATCCGTCGCAGACAGGTGCAGCCGCCGCAGCACCCGCTCCATGACATCCTGCTGGGAGGGCGCGAGGCGCCAGCCGGTGGCCTCCGCTGCGGGCTCGAGAAACGCCGACAGGCGGTCGTCGAGCACGTTGCGGCCCTTGAGGTAGTTCACGATCCGCTCGTCGGCGCGCAGCGGGCTCGAGGTCAGGGGCAGCGCCCCCGGCTGGCTGATCTCGAGGAGGCGCGCATACCGCAGCGGCCGGTCCGCCGCCACGGCGTCCCACGTCGCATCGTCGAACAGCGACAGCGCGAGGCCGAACGTCGGATGACTCAGGGCCGCGTGCCCCTGCGCGCTCGCGCACAGCGCGCCGAGCCCGGGAGCGAGCTCCATCGCCGCGCACAGCAGCAGCGTGTCGCGTTCGAACGCTGACAGCCCGAGCTGCCGCGCCAGCATCTCGAGCGCCGGGCCCCCCTCCATCGCGGCCGCGGTGTCGCGGCGCTCGATCGCCTTCGCGAGCTCCTTGTCGGTCGGCGCCGACATGTCCGCCGTCGGCTGCGCGACCGCGACGGACGCGCTCGCCGGGACGGGCGCCGGCTGGGGCCTGCCGAAGCGCCGCCGCGCGGCCGCGGGCGGCGGGTCGGTGCCGACCTCGACCGGCGGCGTGCTCGCACGCGCCGGAGCCTCGACGTGCGCCAGCCGCAGCAGGCGCAGGCGCAGCAGCTCGAGCTCGGCCTCGAGGTAGGCGTTGTTGCGCTCGTACCAGGAGTCGGCGCTCATGTCACCGTGAACCGCTGGTTGGGATCAAAGGCGAGCGCGGGCGGCGTCCCCGTCACCTCGATCGGCAGGCTGTCGATGCCGTCGACGCGCAGTCGCAGCAGGTACTCGCCGGCCTCGGCCGCCGGCACGGCGACGTCGATCTGCGTCGGCTGGCTCGGGTCGGGCGGCGACACGATCGCGTCGGGGACGATCTGGCGCGTGCCGAACACGAAGCGCACGCGCCCGTGCTGCTCGGGCCGCAGGCGCGGCGTGCACGAGACGGTCAGCGCGAGGTCGCCCGCGGGGGCGGTCAGCGGCGTAACCGCGATGTGCGGCGCGAGGGCGACCGGGACCGCGCCGAGGGAGAACGCAGGCAGTTCCGGGCGCGTCACGACGAGCGACACGGTGTAGATGCCCGGCGCCCAGTCGACCATCGCGGCCGCTTCCTCGGCGACGCTCGGCAGGTGCACCCTCAGCGCCGACGGCTGCGGGTCGACCACCGGCAGCGTGCGCTCGACGCCGGCGAGCGCGTTGCGCCACAGCGTCGCGGTCACGGCCGATCCCGCGAGGTTGGCGCCGCTGAGCAGGGCGTCGTCGCCGAGTCGCAGCGCCGGAAGCTGCTCGGACGCCGCGGATCGCACGCCGGCCAGCGACGGCAGCGCCGCGCCCACGGCCGTCGGACCGCGATCCTGCGGCCCCTGCTTCAGGACGGGTGCCGCCACCGCCTGTCCGGGGCCCGATTCGAGCAGCACGACGGACGCGACGTACGCGACCGTCGGGCGGTAGCGCGCCTGCATCGCCGTCCACATCTTCGACAGATCCTCCGTGGTGAGGAAGACCGGGGTGATCTTCACCAGCTCGATCTGGTCGGCCAGGTCGGCGGCCGAGAGCGTGCCGAACGGCGACGGCAGGATCGAGCCGTCGACGAGCGGCGGGCCGCCCAGCACGATCCGCAGCTGCTCTCGCGTGAGGACCGGAGTCTCGTGCAGCAGCAGCATCGCGTAGCCGAGCAGGATCTCGGCGTTGAGATCCTTCGCGCCGTACGCCGTCAGCATGTAGTGCAGGTCGAGCGCGAGCGGCGCGCTGCCGAGCCGGCTCCCCTCCCCTCCGCGCGTCGGCAGGCCGACGTTGCGCCAGCCGGAGTTCGCCGTCACCTGGTAGAGGAACAGGTTCAGCTGGTTGGGCTCGTTCTGTCCGGTCGCCACGCGATCGGGGGGCAGCGCCGTGACCGCGAAGCTGCCGATCGACGACAGGTCGTGGTTGAGCAGCCCCTCGTTGAGGAGGTCCTTCATCGCGGCCGTCACCGCCGCGACGCCGAGCGCGCTGCTCATCGGGTTCCTCCGCTGCGAGCCCGCAGGTACTCGTCGAGCCCGAGCTTTGGCGCCTGCGGCGCGACGGCGCGTGGCGGCGGCGTGGGCAGCGGGCTGCTCGCGCGCACCTCCAGGCGACCGATCGTGACGTGGACCGCGGGCGGGGCCTGCGGCTCGGCGCGGAGCAACCGTGGACCCGCGACCGCAGGTGCGATCGCTGCGCGCCGCTGGGAGATCAGGCGCTGGGCCTGACGCGGCTCGCCGCGTCGCGGTGGCGAGGTCGGCGCCGTTGCGGCCGGCGGCGGCTTGCCGGCGCCGCCGCGCTCGGCGGGGGGAGCCGGCGCGCGCGGCGAAGGGGCGAGTGCCGCGGTCACCGGCGCCGCGGGCGCGATCGAGCGCGCGATCGCCGGCGGCCGGGGCGCCTCGCGGGGCCTCGGCGCCGCGCCCAGTCGCCCCGCCGTGCCCCCGGCTTGCGCCGCGCCCGCCTGCGCTGACTCGACGCGGCCGCGCCGTCGCGTCGTGCGGGGCACCTCTGCCTCGGAGTCCGGCGCTGCGGGGCGGCTCGCCGCGCGGGGCCGCACGGGCTCAGGCTCGCGTGGCGAGACGGGCGACGGCACGAGCGGCGTGCGCGGCAGCACGACCGGCGCCGCGCGACGTTCGTCGCGCTCGCCCGGCTGCACGGATGCGTCGCGTACATCCGCGCGCCGCGATGAGCGCTCGCCCATCGTGCTGGCGGGCGCATGGCGCACAGGCGCCGGCGTGAACGCGTGCGACTCGCTCGGCCATGGCGACCCCGCGCTGAGCCCGCCGGCCGGCCTCCCGCGTGGGCGCTCGAACAGCGCTTGTGGCCGCGTGCGCAGGACGGGCCCGGCCTCGATCGTGCGGTCCAGCAGGCGGGTGAGGAAGCCGCTCATCGCGTCACTCCCCCCTGCAGCTCCAGGTACAGCGCGCGCCGCCGGGCGCTCATCATGACGATGTCGCGCTCAGCCCACCCGTAGGCGCAGGCGAGCGCGTGCACGTCGAGGCACAGCTGCTGCGCCCAGTCGTCGATCTCGCTCCACAGGTAGGACAGCACGTCGAAGGCGATCGACGTCTCGTGCCCGCACGCGGGGCAGACCACGGCCACCTGCACGTCGGCGAGCGGATCGGCGCGGGCGATCCCGGCGACGACCTCCTCTACGACGGCCGCCGGCAGCTCATCGACGTCGATGTCGCCGCCGTCGCGCCGCGCCACCTCCACGCAGCGTGTGAGCAGCGCCTGCGGGGTCGGGCGCTCGACGGAGGCGAGCTCGAGCAGGTCGAGGCTCGTGGGCAGCCGGCTCTGCACGTCGTAGCCGTCGACCCGGATGTGCAGACAGTCCGAGCCGGCGACCGCGGCGCCCCGGACATCGTCGGAGCGGAAGCTCAGCTCGAGCTCGTCCGCGCAGCCGGGACACCCCGCGGCCGCTTCGAGCGTGGGGCCGAACAGCGCCTCGCGCAGGATGAGGAGCGCCTCGTCGCGGCGGCCGATGCTCGCGCTCGCCCAGTCCTCGACGGGCACCTGCGGAAACGCCGCGCACAGCAGCGACAGCGCGCGCTCCACGGGGCGCAGGGCAACGCCCTCCTCCCACAGGGTCAGCAGCGTGGCGGCGTCCAGCGACGGTTGGATGACGTTCGTGCTCACCCGTTGGGGCTTCGCGCTAGGCGGGGTCGGTGAAGGTGGGCTCGCTGGGTTCGGCGACCTCGAGGTCGCGCACCCAGCCCTCGTTCTCGAGCTTCAGGTGCTGGATTGCCACAGCGTTGGCGTTGGCGTCCAGTTCGGGCAGTGACTGGAACTCCGACACCCAGCAGCGGAACACCTTGTACGCGATTGCAAGCTGCCCGGCCTCGTTGTAGACCGCGATGATCATGTCCTTGCGGAAGTCCTTGAGCGCGACCTCGGCTCCGAGCCCTGCACCGAAGTTCCAGACCTTGTTGGCCCACTGCTCGAACTCCTTGTCGTGGGTCACGCCGCGCTCGAGCGTGATCGGCTCGAACTCGGTACGTCCCGGCGCCTTTCGGCTGCTGCTCGGGTCGCCCCCCTCGCGATGCTTGACGACCTCGGTAGTGCGCTTGAGCGCGCTTACCTTGCTCACGCCTGCCACGTCCTTATTGTCCCACCGCACGCGGAACTTGAAGTTCTTGTACGGGTCAAAGCGCTGTGCGTTTACCGAAAACTGAGCCATTCTATAACCCTCTCTGGCGTACGGAGCCGGACGTCAGACCTCGGTCTGTCCCGCCAACTGTTGAATCTTGATGACCACGAACTCGGCTGGCTTGAGCGGCGCAAATCCGACGATCACATTGACGACGCCAAGGTTGATATCGGTCTGCGTGGTGGTCTCACTGTCACACTTGACCAGGTACGCGTCACGCGGCGACGTGCCCTGAAATGCGCCTTGGCGGAACAGGTTGTGCATGAACGCGCCGACGTTCAGCCGGATCTGCGCCCACAACGGCTCGTCGTTGGGCTCGAACACGACCCATTTCAAGCCACGGAAGAGGCTCTCCTCGAGGAAGAGCGCGGTGCGGCGCACCGGGATGTACTTGTACTCGTCCGCCAGCTGATCGGATCCCCGTAGCGTCCGTGCGCCCCAGATGACCCGCCCTGCGGCCGGAAACGCCCGCAGGCAGTTGATGCCCAGCGGATTGAGCTCACCGTTCTCGGCGTCGGTGAGCGCGGTGGCGAGAGAGGGCGTGCCGACGAGCGTGGCGTCGAGCCCGGCAGGTGCCTTCCAGACACCACGCTGGGCGTCCGTCCGGGCCATGACGCCCGCGACCGTTCCGCAGGCGGCGAACTGCTGCGGTTGGTTGTCGTGCAGCGGGTTGGGCTGAACGAGCCGGGGAAAGAACAGCGCGGCGTTGCGGCTGCGCGTTCCCACATGGTCGTTGGCGGCGTCGAGGAACTTCGTCCGCGCGATGTCCTTCGTCCTCCAGTCCTTTGGCGCGTCGACGATCAGCATCGCTCGCCGCTTCTCGCAGTACGCCGCTGCCGCGGACACGAGGTTGACGTCCACGTCGAGCGGGTCGTTGGCGGCTCGGTACGGCGGAATGCAGAGCAGGTTGAAGAGATCCGCCTTCTCGAGCGCGAACAGGCCCTTCTTGTCGATCTCGCCGTTGGCCGGGAGAAAATCGTTCACGCTGAGCCACGGACTGTCGGACACGCTGTCGGCGGCGGCACCGACCGCCTGATCCAGCGCTGTCTTCGCCGTCGCGGCAGCGCTTTTCGCAGCCGCGATGTCGGCGTTGGAGGCGCCTGCGTTCTGCGCCGCGATCACGGCGGCGTTCGCATCGGCGAGCGTCCTCTCGGCGGTGCTCAGCGAATCAGACGCCGTATCGCCGATCGTCGCGCTGGGATCGACCGCGCCCTTGTAGCGCACGAGCTCGGATTCCGCTTCGAGCACGTCGTCGATCTGGCGCACGCTGGGCTTGACCGTCAGGTTGAGGTACCGCTCGGTCCTACCGCCGGGACTGGCGTCGCGCACCGTGAGGTTGAAGAGGTCGCCCTTCGCCACCCCGAGCCCGCTGGCGACCTCGTCGGATGCGCCCTGCTTGTCAAGGCTCCCACGCAGCTGCGTGCCCCACTTGCCAGGCGAGCGAGCCTCGAGCGTCAGGCTCCCAACGGTCAGCTGATAGGTCGACGGCTTGGCTGGCACATTGTCAGTGCCGGCGTCTGGATGAAACAGGCGGACGACGATTGCCTGCCCGCCGCCGTTGAGGAAGAAGTCACGGACTGCGAACCCCAGAGCGCTGGAGCGCCAGAGCCCCCCGAAGATCCGCTCGAAGTCTCCGAAGTTGTTGATCGTGACGGCTTCGTTGGCCGGACCCCGGGCGGCGGTGCCGACGAAGGCGGTAATCGACGTGGCAACGCCGGAGATCGTGCGCACCCCGCTCGGGATCTCCTCGACGTACACTCCGGGGTAGGTCAGTGCTGACGGCATTCATGTCTCCTATTCCGTTCCAGAGATGGTCGGTTACCACGACCGGGCCGGGACCGCCTCGTGCGCGTGTGCGCCATCAGGAGGACTTCCCGTCGGCGGCCGACGCAGCCCACTCGATGATCTCGTCGATGGTGAGGCCGTCGAGGCCGATGTCCGTGCGGCGCCGCTCGACTGTGCGCATCTCGCTGATGCGTCCACGACCGTCGTCGCAACCCAGCCCATACAGCGGAAGCCCACCCCGCGCGAAGGTCGCGCAATATGGCGGCCAATCGCCGGCGACGAGCGGTGCCAAGACCGCGTCGGCCTTCGCCGCATGCGCGAGAGCCTCGACGTCGGCCCCGCTTGCGGGCAGCTCAACGAAGACTCCCTCGTGCGCGTTACGTAGCAGCGCCATGGCGGTCAGCTCGCGTATCAGTGGCGGCAGGTCTACAGCGAGCAGGCGCAGCGACATGCGGTGGATGCTGCCCTGAACGCTGGCCGGCCGACAATGAGCCGAGTGGCCCGTCGCGGATCCGGTCCGTCAGATGTTCAATCGCTCGAGGGATCCGGTCTCATGGGCGGCAGCGATCTGGATCCCTGCCGCGATCAGGCGCGCCACGGCCTCGCCGCGAGTGCGCGCGTCGACCTTGGCGAGGATGTGATGGACATGGTTTTTCACCGTCGAAACGCCGAGCAGCAACCGCGCCGCGATCTCCTTGTTGGAGAGTCCATCGATGAGCAGTTCGGCGATCTCCCGCTCGCGAAGCGTGAGCGGCGTACGGAGTGCGACTCGACGACGTTCGGCGGCGCCCTCTGCGACGCGCCGCACGAGCGCCCCAGCGACGCGCGGCGAGCAATGGCAATCGCCGCGGGCGGCAGCGAGGATCGCGTGGAGCAGATCGTCGAAGGATGCCTGGCGCGTGACGATTCCGGCAGCGCCGTGCTCGACCCATGCGACCACGTCGTGGTCGTGGTCGCGGACTGCCAGCGCCACCACGCGAGCCGAACGTACGGCGTGCGTGAACGCCTGCGCCTCGGCGACCTCGTCGATCCCGGCGACGTCCAGCACGACGACGTCGAATCGTTCGTGCCGCAGCCGTGAGAGGGCGGCCGAGCATGACGTCTCGGCGCATACTCTGCCAATCGCCGCGATCTCGTTCAGCGCGCTGGCGATACCGTCCGAGTACAGACGGATTTGAGTGACCAGCAGCACCGAGACCGGCATGTGTTGCGCCGCCAACGCCCCTCCGTATGACCCCTCGACGATGTGGCTCATCGTCTCAGCATCCGCCAGCGCCGGTCAAGTCAATTTCCGGAGGAACCGTTACCCGGCGGCGAACAACCGGATCTCGGTGTGACACACTCCTGATATCGGTGTAATGGCGGGACCGTGTGGGTTCTCGTGGACGCATTGACAGTGCAGGCTTGAAGCGCCACGTGGCCAGCCGCGACGGCGTAACGTGCCGCCGCCCCTTGCCTGACACGGTGATGTAGACGTCGTCCGCTCCGAGCCCGTCCACGGTCTTGATGACCTTGACGTCGATCTTCACGTTGCGCTTCTTGAGCTCGCGCTCGAGCGCTTGCAGCTCGATCGGCAGTTCCGCCCGATTCATAGGGCCCGCACCAGATGCGGATGACGCTCCCCGCGAGTCGCTGAACGATCCAGCCTCGGCCTCGTCCTCGAGGCCGATCTCGCCGAACTCGTCACGCAACCGCGCACGCATCGGCAGCCCTGCGCTCGCGGCCGCGACGCCCGCGAGACGATGCGCGGGGAGCTCGACGAGGACCGACGCCGCGTCCGCGACTTCCTGGCCGTTGAAGCCGCGCGCCGACCAAGCGCATGGACGCGGACATGCCGCAGGCGCCCGAGGGCGCAGCGGTCGCAGACTAGGGGGTCGGCGCCAACCCGACCGACTCGACGGACACCGACGAGAATGCCGATCCGAAGAGCGGCGGTACCCCGGTGCACAGCGCGCCGGACGAGGACAGCCCCCAGTCCTAGCCGGACCAACGGGCGGCTTCGCCCCCGATTTGGAGTCGGGTCGATCTGTCCGGCATTTTGCGGGCTGAGTCCTCATGCCCTCGCTGCCTTCTCATCTTGAGCCGGCCCCAGTGCGCCCAGCCACACCGCGAGGCTGACGCAGCGGGTCCCGTGACCTTGCGGATCTCGCGAGCCAAGAGGCACTGGTGCCGCGACAACTGCCGTATTGTGGAATGGCCGGTGCGGCGAGGCTACGGTCGTGCAACCCCTTCGGGAGCGGGAGCGACGGGACTCGAACCCGCGACCTCCGGCGTGACAGGCCGGCG
>WUUC01013883.1_pt1 | contig 12608 bp, 15 predicted proteins | sample 6278441 | NCBI WGS metagenome assembly WUUC01 (sample SAMN13675441, study PRJNA597444) | soil metagenome | isolation source: soil | place: USA: Washington | collected 2017-10 | reverse complement strand
TCGCACGCGGCTTCGAGCGCATCCACCGCTCGAACCTGGTCGGCATGGGCGTCCTGCCGTGCGAGCTACCGGCGACGGTTACGGCTGAGACTCTCGGCCTCGACGGGAGCGAGCGTTTCGCGCTGACGCTCGAAGGTCCGCTCCTGCCACGACAGGCGGCGCTCCTTGAGATCGAACGCCGCGACGGCCGGCGAGACACGGTCCGGCTCACGCTCCGCATCGATACGCCGGTCGAAGTAGCCTACTACACGGCCGGTGGAATCATGCCTTACGTCTTGCACCAGCTGCTGGCAGACGAAGCGAGTCCGGCGGCGCGCACATGAATAAGTCGCGACCTCAGGCCGACGTAGCCAGCTTAGGCGCGGCGACCGTGGGCCGCGAAACACGGGAGAGGTGTGCCTGCGTGAATGGCCGCGCCGCGCCTGCGCCCGACCCGGGGAAGCTCGTCCCAGCGCTCGGGATATTTTGACTGTATGAAACGCGCGAGCAGCTGGAGCGGGGTTCGGATCAGCACGGTCGGGCACTCGACGCGCTCGCTGGACGAGCTGGTCGAGCTGCTTCGCGCATTCGATGTCTCGCTGGTGGTGGACATCCGCACCGTGCCGCGCTCGCGCCGCAATCCGCAGTTCAACAAGGACGCGCTGCGCTCGACGCTTCCAGCCCGGAGGGTGAACTACGTCCACCTTCCGGAGCTCGGAGGATTGCGCCGGCAGCGCAAGGACTCACTGAATGCCGGCTGGCGCAACGCGAGCTTCAGAGGGTACGCAGACTACATGCAGACGGAAGACTTCGAGCTGGGGCTGGAGAAGCTGCGCGCGCTCGCCTCCGGCACGCGTGCGGCGTTGATGTGCGCGGAGGCGGTGCCATGGCGCTGCCATCGTTCGCTCGTCGCCGACGCATTGACTGCACGCGGAGCGAAGGTCGATCACATCACCAGCAAGGCGCGCTCGAGCCCGCACCGCATGACGCCATTCGCGCACGTCGAAGGGTCGCATGTGACCTACCCGAGTGAAGAAACCGGTCGCCTCGCCACGCGAGCGCCGTTCAATCTCGAAGCGACGGTGCGGGTGCTACAGCGCCGCCCGACGAACCTGGTCGACGTATGGGAGCCAGCGGCTCGCTACCGTCGAGCGTTGGCCACGGACGAGGGCGTCATGTTGGTCGAGGTGGAGAGCCGCGGAACGATCGACGAGCCCGACCTTCACTTCACGGTGCCCTGCGGAGCCCCTTCGAGTGCAGCGCGCGCTGCGCTCCAGCAAAGCGTGCGGCGGATCCTCGGCCTGGATGTGGACCCGCAGCCGCTGCAGACGCTGGCCGAAGCTCCAGGCAAGCTGGCTCCCACTGCGCTGGCGCTGCGCGGCATGCGGCCGCCGCGATTCGCCGGTCTGTTCGAAGCGTTCGGGAACGTCATTCCTTTCCAGCAGGTGAGCCTCGACTCCGGGGTCGCTACCGTGGCTCGGCTGGTTCAGTGCTTCGGTGAGGTGCTCGAGCACGAAGGTCGTCGCTACCACACCTTCCCGAACGCTCGGGTCGTGGCCGAGGCGCCTGTCGAAGCGATCCGAGCGTGCGGCCTCAGTCTGCGAAAGGCCGACGCACTACACCGCATCGCTGCCGCGATCGGGGCCGGGCACTTGTCCGAGGAGCAGCTCGAGGCGATGCGCAGCCCCGATGCGATACGCTTCCTGAACGAGCTACCGGGCATCGGGCCCTGGAGCGCGAGCTTGGTGTTGCTGCGCGGCCTCGGACGCCTCGACGTTTTTCCACCCGGTGACGTTGGGTTCGCTCGCGGCCTCAAACAGATTGCGCGCATCCCAGCAGGGCTTGCGTTCGACCGCTTACTCCAGCGTTTCGGAGATTATCGAGGCTACTTGTATTTCTGCTCGCTGGGCGGATCGCTTCTGGCTCGAAGCCTCATCCACCCCAGCGCTCCCGCGCGGTGATCCTTGCACCGATAGCGCGCGACGACCATCACGCGCGCCCACGATCTCGATGCTACGCGCAAAGCACAAGCGGTCTCATTTGCCTCGAACACCAGCCCTCGCACGCAGGAGCCTTTCGACACCGGCATGTGCGCGCGGACCGTCGAAGTGCTTCGCCACAGGAACTTCGGGCACCGCCTTGATGCGCTCGACAAGCGCATCCACGTCGGCGCCGACCAACTCTTCGCACACCTGGTAGACCCCGCCAGGATCTTCTTCGAGCGGATTGTGCTCGTGGACTCGTGGAGCACGTCGCGGATCTTGGTAATGATGTCATGCGTAGGCGTTGGAACGAGCAAACCGGCCAGCGCGGAATGGTCGGCGCGTAGCTGCTTAGCGATCGCGAGCGGCTGCGCCTCCGCGCAGCCGTCTCGCCTCGGGGAGCAGCACTATTTCTTCTATCCCGATGTGGCGCAGGAGTCCGCGGCGAAACGCATCGTGTGCTTCCCGGTCGATCTGCGTTTTCGCGTCAGCGCGGCGCAGCAGGTCTTCGAACTCGACTGGTCTTGCTGAAGGAACGCCTGAAGTGGACCGCGAGACATGCTAATCGGCACAAACATACGGGAAGCCTACTCGCGCACTGCAATTTCGTGCTTGGCTGCGAACGCAGCGTAACCTCGAAGCATGCCTGTCCGGGCATCGACGTGAGGAAGGACAGCGCCATGAAGGTCGGCATCGTGGGAATGGGTTGGGTCGGAACTTCCATCGCAGCGTCGCTTCTGACCCGCACAACAACGCGGGAGCTATACCTCAGCGATGTGCGTCCCGGCTTGGCTGAGGGCGAAGCCATGGACCTCTCGCATGCTGCGCCATTCCTGCGAGCCGCAGTCGTGCGCCCTGCAACACTCTCGGAAATGCACGAATGTGACGCGGTGGTGATCGCGGCCGGTCGGAACGGCAAGCCCGGCGAGTCACGGCTCGACCTGCTTCGCGACAATGCCTCGATCGTACGTCAGCTCGGCGAGGCACTCCGAGGCTTCGGCGGTTTACTCGTAGTCGTTACGAACCCGGTGGATGTGCTCACGCATGTCCTGCTCGATGCGAGCGGCCTGCCACCCGCACGCGTCATCGGCAGCGGCACGCTGCTCGACACCGCGCGCATGCGCCACGTCATCGGTACCGAGCTCGGTGTCTCGCCGCAGTCGATACACATGAATGTGCTCGGAGAGCACGGCGATTCTCAGGTCGCAGTGTTTTCCAGCGCGAGCGTCGGCACCATGCGCTTGCGCGCATGGGCAGGCTGGGATCGAAGCCGCGAGACGGCACTGGCCGAACGCGTGCGCTGGGCCGCGCGCGAGATCATCGCGCGCAAAGGCGCGACAAACCACGCTATCGGGCTCGCCACCGCGTACTTGCTGAAGTGGGCTCTGGCGGATGAGCAGCGCGTTCTGACGGTGTCCAGGTTGCAAGAGGGTGCAGCTGGTCTTCGAGATGTCTGCATCTCCTTGCCTGTCATCGTGGGCCGCGCAGGCGCGACGCAGGTGCTCGAGCCAGACTTGGAGGACGCCGAGCGCGCCGCGCTCACCTGCTCGGCTGAGCTGTTACGTCGGGCGTACGGGAGCGTCGCCGCGGGTTGATGTTCGCTAAGTTTCGATAGGCCTATCGACAGCCCGCCAACTGCCTCAGCCGGGCTGCCATCGACACAAGGCGAGCGCCGTTGAAGTGTCAACCATGAAGTCGGTTTATCTGTCACCCATGAAGTCGGTCCGCCCAGGCGAGTCGAGCATTGGTGTGACCAGAACGGAGCGAATCGTGCGATCCACGAGCTCGCTCGAGACACTACCTACGACGGCGCGACGCAACCATGAATGGGTTCGCGTCCCGACCACGATCAGCTCTGCGTTGCGAGAACGGGCCTCGCGCAATATTGCCTCGACGGCATCGAGCTCGTTTGCGACCACGGCTTCAGCATCCACCGAAATCCCATGCGCCACGCGTGTCAGCAGTCGACTGCGACTGTCAGACGTGTCATCGGCTTGCAACTGAAGCGCGCGTGGGTACAGCAGATGTGGGCGCAAACGCCGAGGTGAATGGTTATGTAGCGCAACCACGGGGCGTCCGAGCTGTAGGCCGAGCGCGCCGGCTGCGATCAACACGGGATAACGAAGATCGCTGAGATCGGTCGCGGCAACGATCGCGGTCCCAGCGGTCGAATCGCGCACCAGTAGCACCGATAGCCCAGTTTCGCGTGCTAGCGCAGTAACCAGACGCCCGGTCTGCCGCCACTGCGGCGCGACTGCGATCCAGGCCGCGCCCAGTTCCGCGGCGCGCCGCGCGACTTCGGGCATGAACTCGCCTACACTCACATCCCAGCGTTCCGCCGACACCACACCGCCAGCTGTCTGCTCGCACCATTGCTGCGTTCGGCGACACGCAGCGAGGAAGCGCTCGAGCCCGTCTGCATCCTGCAGTGCCGGTGCGTCGGAGGAGAACATGCGAAAGGCCCCCGCGCCCGAGATCACGCGCAACACGTATAGCTCGGCATCCAGCACACGGGCGAAGGCCACGGCATGCACGAAGCTTCCGGTCGGACACGCATTGCCAGCAACCGCAAACAAAACCCGTCGCGATTGCATACATGCTTTCCGAAGAGGCCGACTGTATGTGCAAACCATGACGCCGCGCTCACCCGCCGGAGGCCCGGCCATTGCTAGAAATGTGCTCCCTGCTCAGCATTTGACAAGCCGATGTTCTTTGAGCTTCAAACAACGCTCGTTTGTTTTATACGCATCCCCGCCGAAGCACGGACGATTGCATCGGTGCAGCACGGATCGGGCGCATCGCTCACTGCGCGGCTATGACACGATCCTGCGCGCCTTGGCGCATCAAACCAGAGATCGCAGCGTAAGCCTCCAACCAGGCGGCCTCGAGCTCGCGAGACCACGCGTCGCCAGCCGCCTCACCGATCGCGGAAATCAAGCTGTCGCCAACCCAACTGTACATCTCCTCCGTCACGCCGTAGTCGACGTGCTTGTCGCCCATGGCGCGGAGTGTCGACTCGAGCCAGGCCGCATCCTCGATCCGCTCGAGCACCGAGACCAGCGCACTCTGCAGCATGGCGGCCTGGTTCCCGCCGGAGCTTCGCCCAAACAGCGGCTTCACCTGAGGATACCGATCGAACAGGATCTCATAGAAGCGCACAGTGAGCTGAGGTTCGCGCTCGGTCACGAGTTCGAAACTGCTTCGAAGCAATGCGACGTTGAGAGACATGGTTTTCCTTTGCTTGAGGGGTTTTTTGTAACGTCTATATTAGGTACGGTCAATACCTAATTCCACCTCGCCGACGACGGACCACAGACAACGATGCGGCTCACACTTTTTACCGACTACGCTTTCAGAACGTTGATCTACCTCGGCGCACACCCGGACCAGGTGATTCCCGCTTCCGCCATCGCCAATGCCTTCGGAGTCTCGTCCGACCACGTCGCCAAGGCGGCAAAGTGGCTTACCCAGCGCGGCTACATCGGCACGCAGCGCGGAAAGACCGGTGGGCTACGGTTGGCGCGGCCACCTTCGTCGATCCGCATTGGCCAGCTGGTCAGCGAGACCGAGCCGAATATGGAGTTGCTCGAGTGCTTCAACGCCAAGAACAATCGCTGCCCGCTGACGCCCTCGTGCAGGTTGAAGAAGGCACTCCATGAGGCACGACGCGCGTTTGTGGCTGCGCTCGACGAGTACACGCTCGCTGACTTGCTCGACAACGCGCCGCAGCTCGTGCAGCTACTTGACGCGTCCACCCTCGCGCGGCGGTGATCGACTGCGGCCCAGGCTAGCGTGATCGATAACGCTTGCCAGCGCAGTCCGAGCTCGCGTGGGCAAGAACGCGGTCAGAACGCAGCCGAAAATGGAAGGACCAAGATCAAGAGCAGATGCATCGCTGACGACTGTACGTTGGCCGCGCCAGTTTCAGCGTTTGCCGTTGCTGCAACTATTGCGCTTGATACTGCTGCGTGGCGTGCGCAGCAAAGCGAGCAAAACAAAGCGCACGCTTGTGTCACTCGGCAGCGATATTGGCGTTTCGGTTGCTACGAAGTGCTGTCGCGGCATGGGCGGCCAGAATCTTAATGTGTTCTAGTCAGCCGCAGCCCATGCGTTTCATCGTCGAGTGCATGTGACGGACATCGGGCTTCGCTCGAAGCGTGCGCGCAACGCGCAGCCGCTAGCGACTCAAGAGGTGCGTTCATGAACATCACAACACTCGCCACACCTGCAGTCTGGCTCGGTTTCACCGTCCTTGTCATTGCAGTGCTCGTGATCGATCTCGGCATCTTCAACCGCAAAGCGCACGTTGTGAAGCCGCGCGAAGCGCTGGTCTGGACGGCAGTCTGGGTCGCGCTCGCGCTCAGCTTCGACGTTTTCGTCTGGAGGCGCTTCGGAGCAACTGCTGCCGAGGAGTTTATCACCGGCTACGCCATCGAAAAGGCGCTCTCCATTGATAACCTCTTCGTGATCTATGCTGTGTTCGGCGCCTTCTCCATTCCCGCGGTGCATCAGCATCGCGTGCTGTTTTGGGGAATCATTGGCGCTGTAGTGATGCGCGCCATCATGGTGTTCGCAGGCGGAGCACTCCTCGCACGCTTCCACTGGCTAATCTTTCTGTTCGGCGGCTTCCTCGTCGTGACGGGTCTGCGGATGCTGATCCGCAAAGACAAGAGCCCACGTCTCGAGAACAGCCGCTTGCTTACGGCCATCAAGAAGGTTGTGCCCATCACTGATGACCTTCATGGCGGACACATGTTCGTTCGCGTCGCAGGCGTACTCACTGCCACTCCGCTGTTTGTCGCGCTGATTGTGATCGAAGCGTCCGATGCAGTGTTTGCGGTCGACTCCATTTTCGCGATCTTCGCCGTGACAACCGACCCTTTCATAGTTCTGACCTCTAACATCTTTGCGATCCTCGGCCTTCGATCGCTTTACTTTGTGCTTGCTGGGGCCGCCGAGCGCTTCAAGTATGTTCAGCCTGGTCTCGCCCTCGTTCTTGTATTCGTAGGCGTAAAGATGGCGACCGCCGATTGGGTGAAAATCCCGGTGCTCGTCTCGCTCGCGGTGATCGTCGTCCTCGTTGGCGGTTCTATTCTTATATCTATCCTGCGCACATCGGGTCAGCAGCGCGCAACGCAGACGCGCTGATGCGAGCGCCTTGGCCTGCTCGACGATTCCATAGGTTTTTCCGATGAACGCGCCATGATTGCCTGCCTGGTCGCGAACGCACTCGTTGCTATTCTGTATTGCAGGAGGTGCAGAACATGGAGATCGTCATTCGTGGCCAAAACGTAGAAATCTCAGAGGCTCTGGTTGCCCATTGCGTAGAGCGGGCCAGCCGTGCCTTTAGACCCTTTAGCTCGCGCATTTCACGCGTGCAGCTGGTTTTTGTAGACCTTAACGGGCCGAAACGTGGGCTCGGCCAAGCCTGCAGGGCCACTGTCGAGTTCACCGGTGGAGGTCACGTACGTTACGAAAGCCGCGCGGAGGATTACTACCGGTCCATCTCTCAGGCCGTCGCGGGCATGGCCCGTCATATACAGCGCGTGCTTGGGCGCCGTCGCACGCGAGCGGTGGAGCGCACAAGCACGCTGGCGCCTGCGGTGTAGGTCTGGTTGCCCAGCGCTCCCCTGGCACCCTGATCGACGTACCTATAGAGTCAGCCGATGGATGCCGGCTTCAACTACCATCATTTGTTCTACTTCTGGACGGTAGCGCGTGAGGGTGGCGTGACGGCAGCAAGTCGGAAGCTCAGCGTTTCGCAGCCAACCATCAGTGAACAACTGAAGCAGCTGGAGCGAACGCTTGGGGTGGAGCTGTTCCGCCGCCAAGCCGGCCGTTTGCTGCTGACAGATGACGGAACCCATGTCTACCGCTACGCAGACGATATATTCGCGCTCGGCCGCGAGCTCTCCGACTCCGTTTTGCGGCGGAAAGTCGCGCGGCGATCGCGAGTTGTCATAGGCATCGCCGATGTCGTGCCAAAGCTGATCGTGGCGAAACTGCTCGCCCCCGCACTTGCGCAAGACCCGGAGCTGCAAGTGATCTGTCATGAGGACCGACATGACAAGCTGCTGTCGGACCTAGCACTCCACGAGCTGGACCTCGTGCTTACCGATGCGCCAGTGCGCCCGAGCTCCAATTTCCGCGGCTACACCCGTCTGCTATCAGAGTCGGGCGTATCGCTGTTTACCGAGCCGAGCTCGGCCGAACGCCTACGAAAGAGCTTCCCCGAATCCCTCGCGGATACTCCCTTGCTCTTGCCGCTCGAACATACGGCCTACGCATGGCACTGACGCGCTGGTTCGATGCGCATCACTTGCAGCCCCGGATTCGCGGCGAATTTCAGGACATTGAGCTCGCTGCCGTGCTTTGTCGCGACGGCGAGGGCGTGCTTGCCGCGCCATCCACGACAGCGGAACAAATGCAGTCGCATTACCGTTTAGTTGTCATCGCGGAGCTAGCAGGCGTGCGTGCGCGCTTCTATTCCGTGACCGCTGAGCGCAAGGTCTCCCACCCCGCAGTTCGTGCCATCGTCGGAAACACACGCCTGCGGAGTGTTCGGCCTTGAAGATTGCGCACGTTGCAACGCTAACCATAGCGCACTAGGACATCATGAAAGCCCTGACTCACGATACCGTACTCACGCAATTCGATCATCGTCGACTGCGAGGCCTGCTGCATGTGCTTCGCACACGCTCCAGCGTGGATTCGTCGAAGCTGGATGCACTCGCGATCGAGCTGAAACGCGCCCGCACCGTGCCCGCCGACGCTATACCTTCCAACGTGATCACTATGAACTCCAGGGTGACACTACGAGACCTCGCGACAAGCGAGCGAATCTCAGTAACGCTCGTGTTCCCCGATGCACCTGCACATGATGGGCGGCCACTGCCGGTCCTCTCGCCATTTGGGCTCGCTCTACTCGGGTGCCGGGTCGGCGACGTCTTGGATCACGGCATGACCGGTGACCGCCAACGTCTCCTCATCGAGAAGCTGGAATTTCAGCCCGAGGCCCACGGGAACCTCTTCATGTGAATCGCTTAGCGACGATGGTTACGCGCATGGCGTAGCCTGTGGGCAACTATCGCAGAGGGCGTTGCTCACTTGAGCGGCTTTACGCGCTAGTTGCTGCAAGACGGAGGCCGTGCTTTCTGGGGCCATACGATCCACCCCGACACGTGGCGCAGCTGGCTGATCGTGCTGCAGCCGCTAGCGGCATGGGAGCAAATCTCCCGCATTGTAACATCGCGAGCGGTGCTAAGTGAGGTCGTTGCTGTAGCCATGCTTGATCCATGTCGAGGCTCTCTGCAGCCGGGCGGCAAGCCGTCGTCGGCGAGCTGTGGATGGTTGCTCGCGAGCGCCCGTGACGGTCAAGATAAACAGTGTTCCATAGGGACCTACGCGACATGAGTCTTGGGGCAGGAATAATTATTGCGCGAACGCCACGCCGCCACGCAGTGTTTGATCTAGCTTGGTGAGCAGTGCGGTGGGGTTGTCTGCGGCATTTTCCTGCCGTGCGGCGACGACGCCATCGCGGTCCAAGAGGGCAACGAGCGGGGAATGGAGGATGTCGCCACTGGGCATGCGCCGGTAGCGAATGCCGAGCAGGGCGGCAAGCTTTCGCACATCGCTCGGCTGAGCTCCGAGAAAGTGCCATCGAGCGTCGGTGACCCCATGTTGCTGGGCGAGCTCTCTCAGCTTAGCGGGCGTATCTCGATCCGGATCGAGACTCACCATCAAGATCTGAGTTTGATTTCGAGCAGCCACCGAGAGCGCTTCATCGATGTGTTTCAGCTGGGCGATCAGCATCGGGCAGATGCTGGTGCACGAGGCATAAAACATGGTCGCCAGCACCGCGGAGCCGCGCAGCGAGTCGAGCTCGAAGTCCTTACCATCCTGATCGATGAGCTTGGCTTTGAAATGGTAGATCGATTGCCCAGCCACCGACCCAGCTGGTTCCAAGGCTTGATGCTCGTGGTGCGCAGCGTGGGAGTTCTCATCAGCCAGGTGCTCGCCCGTTGGGCTCGCTTGGCTGATGGCACGCGGCGCGGGCGCAACGGCTCGGTCGTGGCAACCCAGCAGCACGAGTGCAGCAGCCGTTAGTGGACCGAGCTTAATTTTCACCAGCAGGGCGCTCCTTATCTACGGCGCAGCGGAAGGTCAAGAGTGCGCCAGTGTAACTTGCTTGCAGTGAGCTGCGGAACGCAAAGCGCATGAATGCAGCGTAGTCGGTCGCGTCCTGCGCCCGTAGCGCGGCACCTCCACAGAATCGATCGCGCGCGCTTTCACCTTGCTCGCGCGGATCATCGGACAATGCGCTATTGTTGAAGTCGTCGACCCATTCCCAGGCAACTCCGTACATGTCATGCGCGCCGAAATAGTTTGCGCGACCAAACGGAACCGAAGGCAACTGCTCGCGCGGCTTCGCATACCAGTCCATAATCGCTTGCCGCTGCCGCGGATCACGACGCCCGTCGGCTTTGGTCTGGGACGCCTGCCCGGCTCGTTCCCACTCGGCTTCAGTCGGAAGCCGTAGCCCCTTCGACTCACAAAATGCACGCGCGGCAAACCAGCTCACGTGTACAATGGGTTGCAAAGGACGCGCCCGATCACCCAGCTCGAGCGGCCCGGCCCAGTGAGACAAATAGGCTTGGTCGGCAAACACACTCGGGATGTGATCTCGGCGATAGCCTGGATCCGTCCGCACAAACTCAAGGAACTCTTGATTGGTGACTTGACGCGCCATCAGCCAAAATGCTGCTACCGGCACCGACGCTGTCTCGGGTGAAGCTCGAAACAACGGTCGGTACTGCCCCGCTGGGATGCGAACGAACGGCAGGCCCGCGATGGACTGCTCGCGCGCTACCGCCTTACCGGCAGCAGCGGGCAGCAGCACCAGCGCGAGCGAAAGAACACCTCGGAGCGAGCATGTCATCAGTGTGCTGCGCCTGCTGGCCGCGGCGTCGAGCTGCGAATAGCAGCGACCTGCTGTGCCGATATCTGTCCGCCGCCATTGTTAAACTCATTCAAAACGTAGGTCAGAATGTTCGCGACGCCGTCGTCGTTCAGCTGGCTCATCGGCGGCATCACCGAGTTGAAGCTGTTTCCGTTGACTGTCACTTGACCACTCAGACCGTTGAGGACGATGCCTATCGTACGCTTGTGATCTGCCTTCAGGAAATCGGAGGCGAAGAGGGGAGGGAACACGTTCGGGATGCCGTGCCCGTCGGCTTGATGGCACGTGCTGCACGTCCCTTGAAAGAGCGCCTTGCCCGCTGCGACCTGGCTCTCCTTCGTGATCTTGCCCTGCTCAGCTTCCTGCGTCACACGCTCCACGGCGCCCTGCGTGACAGCCGCCATGTCGCCGAGATACGCAGAATCGACCTCTTTGCCCGTGTACACAGCAGTGTTCTCTTCGCCTTCTACTTTGAGCATGGCGAGCGCACCCTTGTTGAATGCGCGGAACAAACTGTGGTCGACCAGCACGTACGTGCCTGGAACTTCCACCCTAAACTCCATGATGGCCGCGCCGCCTGCTGGGATGAGCGTCGTTTGCACGTTCTCCTGGTAACGCGAGCCGCCCTCCGTATAGACGCGGTCGAAGATCTCGCCGATTAGATGGAAGCTGCTGACGAGGTTCGGACCGCCGTTGCCGACGAACAGGCGCACGGTCTCGCCGGGCTTGGCTTTAAGTGCATTGTCACCAGCGAGCGCACCTTCTGCACCGTTGAACAGGACGTAGGTGGCGTTCTCCTCGATCGCCTTTTGCATGTCGAAAGGTTGCAGGCCTTTCTCGCGGTATTTACCGACGGTATAGAAGTCGCCCTGCATCACGTAGTACTCGTGATCAACTGAAGGCAGACCTTCAGGCGGCTCAACGTAGATGAGTCCGTACATGCCGTTGCCGACGTGCATACCCACGGGTGCGGTGGCGCAGTGATATACGTACAAGCCTTGGTTGAGCGCTTTGAATGTGAACTGTGATGCTCGACCCGGCGCCGTGAACGAGCTGCTTGCACCGCCGCCGGAACCGGTCACAGCGTGCAAGTCGATGTTGTGGGGCATCTTATTGTCGGGATGATTCTTCAGATGCAACTCGACAGTGTCACCCTGTCGAATGCGGATGAATTTACCAGGGACAGAACCCCCGAATGTCCAGAAGGTGTAGTTGACGCCTTCTGAGATCGGCCGAACGACCTCGATCACTTCTAGCTCGACGATGACCTTCGCTGGCTTCGTGCGCGCAGCTGGTGGCGGCACGTGCGGCGCGCTGGCCAGAACGGCGTTGATCGGGTCTCCCTGCGGGGGCCCAAGGTCGCCTTTTGCCGAGCCACCAGTATCAGCGGCTGCCGCTGGCGGCGGAGGTGGAGCTTTTTCGCGCGGAGGTGGAGCCGCTCCGTGCTGCTGCGTTGCGTTGTCATTGCACGCGGTGGCTGTACAAAACGTCACGACGAAAGCGGTCTTGCATAACCAGGCTAGTCTTGGCGGCACTGTCCATCCCCTTTTGTGACTGAGTGTACGCCTGTCCATCGCGGGGCTTGCAATGCCCAGGATGAGTCGACGAAAGAGTGCGCCCGCTTGTCCGGATGTGCAGCCTTTGGCGGCGAGCTGCGGACCATCCACCACAGCGCCGTACCGACCAGC
>WUUC01175306.1_pt1 | contig 12612 bp, 15 predicted proteins | sample 6278441 | NCBI WGS metagenome assembly WUUC01 (sample SAMN13675441, study PRJNA597444) | soil metagenome | isolation source: soil | place: USA: Washington | collected 2017-10 | reverse complement strand
TTCCGTGGCGGCTGGCGGTTCCGCGTCTCGGCCTGTCTGTGGCAGTAATGGAAGGGGCGAGCGAGCGCACGCTGGCGGTGGCTGCCGGTCACATCCTGGGCACCCGCCGGCCGGGCGATCGTGGCACGATCGCGATTGCTGCGCACCGCGACACATTGTTCCGGCCGCTGCGGGCGGTGCGTCTTGGCGATCTCGTCCGCATCGACACAGCTGGGGGTCGGTTCGACTACGTCGTCGAATCGATCAGGGTCGTCCGGCCGAACGACACGAGCGTGCTGCGGTCCAATGATGCCGACGCGCTCGTGCTCGTCACCTGTTTTCCGTTCACGTTCATTGGCCCCGCGCCGAACCGGTTTCTGGTGAAGTGCGTTCCCCTCCGGCCGAGTGACTCGGTTGCACCGGCACAACGGCGTCAATCCGCATCCCTGCCGCGGGCGCCGACGTGATGACAAGGCGGCCTCCGATCGCTTTCACCCGCTGCTGCATCGTCGCCAGCCCTATCCCGGTGTTTCCGCGTATTTTGTCGAGACCGCGGCCGCGATCCGCGATCGTCAGCCGCAGGTGATCGGCGGTCACACTCAACGTGACAGTGGCAGAGGTGGTTTCGCTGTGTTGTGCGACGTTGCGCAGGGCCTCCTCGGTGATGCGGAACAGCGCCAGGGCGGCGTCCGGTCCGATCGGTGGCAGGTCGTGCGCCGTGAACTGCACCGTCATGTGACGCTCGCCCGCGAACCCCTCGCACAATGCGCGGAGCGTCGGCACGACGCCGAGGTGCTCGAGCCTTGATGGATGCAGGCGTTGCGAGAGTCTCTGAACTTGTGCGGCAATCGCCTGCGTGTGCTGAAGCACTTCCAGCATTCCTTCGGCAATGTGCGACGACGACGTGGGCACCTGTTGTCGCAATCGGTCGATAGTTACCGCGACGAGGGCGAGTTGCTGCCCGAGATCATCATGAAGATATGCGGCAATGCGCCGATGCTCGTCCTCATGTGCCTGCAACAGGCGCGAGGGCAGCGTGCGACGCGGTCGTGGTGCGGTGCGGGATGTGCTCACGTCCAGGCCTCACGGGGAAATCAGGCCGTAGCGGATCGCGTATTGGACGAGCGCCGCTGTCGTCTTGGCGCCGAGAAGCTCCATGATGCGGTATTTGTGAAATTCGACCGTACGAGGGCTGATGTCGAGGATCGCCGCAACTTCTTTCATCGATTTGCCCTCGGCGACGAGTTGCAGCACTTCGCGTTCCCGTGCACTCAGCTCACGCAGCTTGATGTCGTGCGGATCGGGATGCAGCACATCGTCGAGCATGTCCTTCGCGATCGAGGGCGACACGTACCATCGACCTTTTAATGCTTCTCGTATGGCCGTGGTCAGCTCGGAAGCGGCCGAGTCCTTCAACAGGTAGCCCGATGCGTTTCGCCGGAACGCCTCCGCTGCGTACTGAGGTTCACGGTGCTGGGTGAGGAAAATCACCTTCATTCCAGGTTGTTGCGTCTTCAACTGCTCCCAGGCGTCGAGTCCGTTGAGGAGAGGCATCGCAATGTCCACGACGACGAGATCGGGCCTGAGCTCCGCGGCTGCCTTCAGCAACGCGCGTCCGTCCGAGACCGTGCCGACGACGTCGAACTCCGCCTGGAGCAGATGCCGCAGGGCTTCGGCCATCATGGTGTGGTCGTCGGCGAGCAGAATGCGCGCTCGTGCCATATCGGGGTGGCCACATTGTGCCGCGTACGTGTCGTTCGTGGGACCTAGGAGTATTCCCAGTTTCGGCCGGGCTGGCGCCGTAGCACTATGGGCAGCAGGCCGAATGTGGCTCCCCTATCAGAACAGAACCAGCATCAGCGCATCCGCGTCCTGGTGGCCGACGACCACCGGCCGATGCTCGACACCCTCGTTCGCCTGCTGGCGAAGGATTTCGACGTCGTGGCGGCGGTCAGCGACGGGAACGCTGCGGTGGACGCTGCTACGCGTTACAAACCAGAACTCCTGGTGCTGGACATCGCCATGCCGGGGTTGAGCGGCATCGCAGCGGCAACACAGCTCAAAGCCAACGGCTCCACGGCCAAGTTGGTCTTCGTGACGATGCACTATGACCGCGAGTTCGTGCAGAAAGCGCTCGAGCTCGGGACCGTCGGCTTCGTGGCGAAAGACCGTCTTGTCGCGGACCTGGTGCCGGCCATTCGCGCCGTCCAGGCAGATCAGTCGTTCGTCTCCCCGTCGATCGCCCGCTGAATCAGTTCGCCGCCTGTCTTGCGGTCACGTCCGTGGACGATGGCGCCCCCAGTGCGGCGGCCGGCGGCACGCACACGTCGAGTGTGGTCCCGTGCGGCGTGGAACGAACGTGCATGGTCCCATGGACCAGGCGCAACCGCTCGCGCATGCTGACGAAACCCAGGCCGGCCTTGCTCTCCAGGAGCCCGGCGTCGAAACCGTGTCCTGCATCCGCTACAACGAGGCGAATGCCATCGCTCCCGTAACCGACGTCCACGCGAGCGGATCGCGCGCCGCTATGTTTCACGACGTTCGTGAGGCTTTCCTCTGCGATGCGGAACAGGCACAACGTGACTTCGGGGCGCAGCCCCGCCGGAAGTGGCGCGTGCGCGAACTCCACCCGAATGTCGTGCCGCTCGGACATTTCAGTCACCAGCCTGTGCAGCGCCGGCACCAGTCCGAGATGATCGAGCATCGATGAATGCAGCCGGTGCGACAGGCGGTGGACATCACTTGTCACGTCGCTCGTGTCCTGCCGCAAGCTGTCGAGTGCCTCCCGTACGACCGATGACGTGGATCCGTCGGCCCGCAGCTGGTCCATCTTGATGGCGAGCACACCGAGGCGCTGGCTGATGTGGTCGTGGAGCTCGCGGCCGATCCGGCTGCGCTCCTCCTCCTGCGCGTGAATCAGCCGTCCGGCGAGATCTTCGAGCGCCTGCTCGGTCCGCTTGCGCTCGGTGATGTCGCGGTTGGTCTCGAGCACGAGGCGGCGGCCGTCGACCGTGCGCATCAGGACCTGTCGGCTGTCCACGATGATCTTGCGCCCGTCTCGTGTCGTGTGGCCCAGCTCGCCGGTCCACTCGCCGTCGCGCTCCAACGCAGCCTCGAACGCCGGAATTGCTACCGGGTGGTCCGTGTAGAGGAGTTCATGAGCACGCCGGCCGAGCGCCTCTTCGCGGGAGAACCCATAGAGCTGCTCGGCTCCACGATTCCAGTAGATGATGGTCCGCGGAAACTCCCAGACAAAAATCGCATCGTGGGTCTGTTCCAGCAGGTTCGCCTGACGTTGCAGCGCTTCTTCGGCCCGCTTGCGTTCCGTGATGTCGGTGATGCTTACGAGGACGGTCTCGAGCGCAGACGGAGGAGGCGGGAACGTGATCGTAAACAGCACGGCGATCTCGTCGCCCTGCAGCGTTCGCATGACCGTCTCGGATTCAAACGTGGTTCGCCCCTCCGCGAGCGCGACCAGTTCTCCGGCGAACACCGTAAGTGTTTCAGCCGTGAACACCCTGTCGAGCGAGACCAGTAGCTCCTCTTTCGTCCGGGCGCCAAACAACCTGACCGTCGCCTCGTTGACGTCCACGACCCTGACCAATGAGAGCGCGCGATGGACGAACTCCGGGTGCGCGTTCAGGTACTCGCGGAAATCGTGGACCCCCTGCGCCACCTCGTCTACGGCCGCCTTGACCCTGGAAAAGTCCTCTTCCCAAATCGAGACGCCGGTGGCCTGGAAAATGTGCCGGTGCCGCCCCTCGCTCGCGCGCAGGTCCGCCTCTGCCCGCCTGCGCTCGGTAATGTCGATCGCGACGCCGTTGACGCCAGCAACCTCGTCCTGCTCATCGACGACCGGAACGTAGTGCGTCTCGAAGGTCCGATCGTTGACTTGAACGACGTCGGTGAACGAGTCACCAGCCAGCCCCCGGCGAATGTTACCCACGACCTGGGGGACTTCGCGATAGAGCTGAAAGATGGATTGTCCGACCAGTTCGCCTGGCTGCAGTCCGAGCGCGTCGAATCCTCGACCTTCGAGTAGCGTGAATGATCCGGAGCGGTCCACCGCAAACAACCCGACTGGCGCGTTTGCGACGATGGCACTCAGTCTCTGCTCGCTCTTGCGCAACTCGTCTTCGGCGCGTTTCCGTTCGGTGACGTCCTCACACGCCACCAGGACAATCGTTTCGTTGTCGCTCGTTCGCATTGCCCTGGCAGTTTCGCGAACCCAGATCACGGCGCCGTCCTTGCGAACTTTACGCAGCTCCCAACTCATCGGCTTGCCGAAATCGTTCAGGCATTGCTCGACATTCCTGCGGACTGCGTCTCGATCCTCGTCATGAAACACCTTCAGCACCGGCTGGCCGATCAACTCCTCGACCGTGTAACCGAGCTTCGCAGCCCCGAAGGGATTCACCGACACGACCGACCCGCCGGCATCCACCATGAAATACATGGTGGGGTTGTTCTCGAATACCGCCCTCCATCGTTCCTCGCTGCGGCGCAGAGCATTCTCGACGCGCTGGCGTTCTGCAATCTCGGCGGAGAGCTGCTGGTTCGCGCGCTCCAGTTCGGCAGTCCGCTCACGAATCTGGATCCGCGTGGAATCGCGCGCGGCTTTGAGCGATTCCTCAGCCATCCGCCGTTTCGCGCTGGCCCAGCTGATGAACGTGGCGCTCAATGCGAACACCAGCAGCGCAGGCGCGCGCGCGACGCTCAGCGTCCATTGGTAGAGCGGCGGGATGAAAAAATAGTCAATGGTGATTGTTGACAGCACTGCTGCCAGCAGCCCGGCCCCGAGGCCGCCGAACCAGGCGGCCAGGACGACACCGGTGAGAAACACCGTTGCGGGGGGCAGCAGCCCGTCGAAGAGGAGCGCCGCGAGGAAACTTCCGATAACGCAGACCGCCGCAAGCGCATACCTGGCCATCGGTCACCATCCTGACCGGTAGATTCTCCTCTCGAAACTCGGAGATCTCCCAGTTTTGTTGCACGCCATTCCGGGAGCACTCTACGAAGGACACGCGGTTGCCGGTCCCACGCAAATGGACAGCTGAGGTGGCACATGAACCGTCCCCGGATTCTTCTCGCCGATGATCACGTTCTCCTGCTCGACGCCTTCCGGGCGCTGCTCGACTCGGAGTTCGACGTAGTGGGCGTGGTCACGGACGGACACGCTCTTCTGGACGATTGCGCTCGCTTGCGTCCCGACGTGGCGGTGCTCGACATTGCCATGCCGCTCCTGAACGGACTCGATGCCGGACGACGGCTCAAGGCCGAACAACGCACGATCAAGCTGATTTACCTGACGATGAATCCCGATCCGCAGTTGGCGGGGGAGGCGCTGCGACTCGGGGCGTCCGGGTACGTCCTCAAGACGTCGGCAGGCAGTGAACTCAAGCAGGCGATCCATGAGGCTTTGAGAGGGCGCTCGTACATCACCCCTCTGATTGCGGCGGACGTCGTCGGCGCTCTCATGGAGCCGCGGGCGTCGCGACCCGAACTGACGACGCGTCAGCGTGAGGTCCTCCAGCTCCTTGCCGAGGGGCGGTCGATGAAGGAGGTCGCAGCCATTTTGAACGTGACGCCGCGGACTGTCGCATTTCACAAGTACCGCATGATGGAGCAGCTGCGGGTGAAGTCGAGCGCAGGTCTGGTGCAGTTCGCGGTGAAACAGGGCGTGGTGACCACATGAATCTCCGTTCTCGTGAGCCATCGCCGGAACGGGTGCGCGTGCTCGTCGCCGACGACCACCGCGCGATGCTGAACAGTCTCGTCGGCCTGCTCTCCGCGGAGTTCGATGTCGTGGCGGCCCTCCTGGACGGCAGCTCGGTCGTCGGGGCCGCCGCGCGCCATGTTCCCGACGTGCTCGTGCTGGACATCGCCATGCCCGGAATGAGCGGGATCGCCGCCGCAGCCCAACTGAAGAAGTGTGGATCGACGGCCAAGGTGGTGTTCGTCACCATGCACGGAGACCCCGAGTACGTCCAGGAATCGCTGGCGCTTGGTCCCGTCGGCTTTGTCGTCAAGGACCGCCTTGTCTCTGACCTCCTGCCTGCGGTGCGGGAAGTCCTCGCCGGCCACACGTTCGTCTCGCCGTCGCTCAGCCGCTGAGCGGTCAGCCCGCTCTCGCTCTTTTCCTCTCGCGAACTGTCAGTTCTGGCAGTAGTCACCGCCCGGAACACGCCGTAATTTCGTTGCTGGTTTTGGTTCGGTGTCGCTGCGTCGTCGACGCCACGCGGCCGGGCCTGTTGCAAAGGGGATTGCCGTGAGCAGCCATCACGTTCTCAGCGTCACGTTTCCGCGGCCGTCGACGGCGAAGGTCGGGGCGCGCGTGGATCCTCTCGGCGGCATCGAGGGGATCGTCGGCAATACGCCGGCGCTTCGCGAAACACTGGATCGCCTGCAACGCGTCGCGCCGACTGACGCGTCGGTGTTGATCACCGGCGAGACCGGAACCGGCAAGGAGCTGCTTGCCCGCGCAATCCACTGCCGTTCACGACGGGCTGCCCGGCCGCTCGTCGCGGCGCACCTGGCCGCTGTTCCCGAAGCGCTCGTATCGTCCGAGCTCTTTGGCCACGAGCGGGGCGCCTTCACCGGCGCAGACCGGTGCCGCATCGGCCGGTTCGAGGCGGCGGACGGCGGGACGCTCTTTCTCGACGAGGTCGGTGAGCTGTCGTCCGACGTGCAGGTCGCGCTTCTCCGTGCGCTCCAGGAGGGTGAATTCGAGCGTGTCGGCACCACGGTGACGCGGCGCGTGGACGTGCGCGTCGTGGCCGCGACTAATCGCGATCTCGAGGAAGCGATTGATGACGGCCGGTTCCGCGCCGACCTGTTCTATCGCCTCAGTGTGTTCCCGATCCATCTGCCGTCGCTGAGAGAGCGGCGAGACGATATCCCCGCGCTCGCCGAACACTTCCTGCGTCGCGCGGCGACGCGGCTTGGCCGTGCGTTCACGAGCATCGAGCCCGCCTCCCTGGCGCGCCTCCTGGCGTTCGACTGGCCGGGCAACATCCGACAACTCCAGAACGTCATCGAGCACAGCGCCATCCTTTGCGACGATGACCAGCTGCGCGTGCCGCCAGAAGTGCTGTCCTCGCGGCGCGTCGAAAAGGACGCGGGTGGCCCGGCCATGTTCGCGGACACGCCAAGTCTCGAAGAGGTCAAGAAGCGCTACATCCGTCATCTCATTGGCGCCACGCACGGCAATGTCTCGCGAGCGGCCGCCATCCTGGACGTGGACAGGCGTTCGCTGTATCGCATGATGGAGCGCTACCAGATTCCATCACCACGCGGACAGAACGATCACGAGTTCCCATCGGTTGTGCCGTTCCGCCCGTTGCGCGACGACATCAATGAGGGCGACATGTCTACCGAACTGGAAGCCTAGCAGGCCGCGGTGAGCTCCGCACAGCCGGCGCCACGAACCAGAGGAGACAACACATGCACGACTGCCGGAGCTCGCGCAGCCGGAGCGTTGGACCGCGTGGCGCGAGCAACGCCTTCCAGCACAGCGAAAGGCGTTCGGTGCCGTGCGAGCGGAGCCGAGGTGAGGTACTTGTGAACGCCAAGCGTCTCGTGATCGGGCAGAGCGTCGCTGCGGCGCTTTGTGCGTACGTCGTCGCCGGGAGCGTCGAAACTGCCGTTATCGACTTCGCAAGGCCGTCGGAGTGGGAGCTCGCGTGGGTCAGCGATTTCGTCCTCGCGTTGATACTCGGTGTTGCCGTGTACTTGTGGCGGGGGTTGCTAATCACCCGTCGCGAGCTGTCGGAGCGGGACCGGGCCGAGCTCGTGCTGCAGTCCCAGTTGTCCATGGCGGCGGAGATCCAGCGTCGCTTGCTGCCGCCGACCCCCACGCCCGCGGACGGGTTCGAATGGGCGGCGGCGCTGACGTCCGCGGGAAAGATCGGCGGCGATTTGTACGACTTCGTCGAGCCAGTGCGCGGCCTCTGGCTGATACTCGTCGCTGACGTGTCCGGCAAAGGCATTCCGGCTGCGATGGCACTCGGGACCTTGCGCTCCGCTTTCCGGGCTGTGGTGCGGGAGAGCAGCGAGCCCGCTCAGATCGTCGCGCAGCTCTCGACAACGCTGCACGGCGAGTGGTCCGGCTCGCCGTACGTCACCTGCATCGTCGCGGCTCTCGATGTGAAAGAGCGCACGCTCACGTACACGAATGCCGGTCATCCGGCTGGTATCGTGGTCGGCCGGCGAGCGGCCCAACACTTGACGAGAGGTGGTCCGCCCGTCGGTCTGTTGCCAGGCGTGCAGTTCGAGCAGGAGCGAATTGCGTTGCAGGCCGGGGACGTGTGTCTTCTCGTCAGCGATGGTGTGACCGAAGCGCTCGAGGGAGACGAGCCAGTGGAACGGGATGTCGTTGCTTCCATCCAGCGCCACACCGCACCCTCGGCCGCCGATCTGTGTGACGCCGTGATGGCGCGCGCGCGTGCCGGACACGGGCCTGTCGGGATTCTTCAGTGGGAGGACGATAGGACCGTCGTGGTCGTCACGCTCGGGGAGCAGCCGTTTCCGGCCGACGCGCCGGGGTTGGCCGACGGCGCCGGTTCACGGCGCCGTGGGCGGGATCACACAAGTGTCGGGACACCCGTGCCACACTTCACGACGGCCTCCGTCCGCGCCGCTAGCGGGACGTAGTTCACTGACGTGGCCACCTGAGTCAGTGGTCTTGTTAATGGCGGCGATGGCCGCTGGAATCTGGGCCGGGCGCTGCCGAGCACGGCAGCGAGTCGTCGCGACGACGGAAGTCTCTGCAGGGCGTGGGGCTGCAGCGATGGTGTTTTCAAAATCGTGGGTGATTGCCTCGAAGTTCATCGATCCACCAGCCAAACGTCCCTTAGTCCTGTCCCGGAGCGAATACGGTTACATCCCGCTGTGCGGAAGCCAGCGGCCGGCCTGACCCGTCTCGCACGATGGCGGCGACGGCGTAATCGCCACCCGGGACGTTGCGGAACTGAAGGTGTATGACGGAAGGGCCCTCTTGTCCGGCGAGCTGCGTGTCGCTGCTTCGGTAGAAGTCCGGTCCATCAGCAACGACCTCGAGGACACGATTGTGCGCGCTCGGCTCGACGATGACGCGGACCACCAGCGTTGATGGCGCAAACGATCGCATCGGCGACACAGCGATCCGCACGGGTTCCACGCCGTCGGCTCGAACAGCCACGATCGCCAGGAGTGCGCCGAGCGCGAGTGACTTTCTGATCATCATGACCCTCCACACAGGTTGCTGCCCTCGCGTGAGACAAGGGCAGTGCCATGCTGGCGTGGAGGTGTCCGGCCCTTTGAATGCGGTTTAGCGCGTGCGCGGCGCGCCCGCGCACAAGAGGGTCACATCGTGCGGCGAATATGCGCGGAGCGGCCCAGCCGTGCCGTAAGAGCAGCGCGGAATTCACGCCACCAACGACGATCCCCTCTTGAGGGCTGGCGTCGCGATGACAACCGCCGCGCCGCGGAACTGCGTCAACAGCTGACACGCGCGAGGAGCGTTGACCGCTGGAAACGGAAGCAGGAGAGTTGAACTACTTCCCGCTCCGAACCGTGGCGAAATACACCACGTTGGGCGCGTCGGATCGGGCCGCCGCAATGTCGGGATGGCCGTCGCCATTGAGATCAGCGATATCGAAGCCGTAGGGCGTGCCTTTCCCGTCGCCAAAATCGACTGGCGCAAACGTTCGACCAGAACCGTCGTTGAAAAAGACCGTTGAAGGCGCCTCCACATGTCCGACGACGACGTCGACGGCGCCATCGCGATTCAAATCTGCGACCGTCAAGGAGTATGGGGTGCGGCCTCGCCGGCCGATTGGCACTGGCGCGGACATCGTGTTGGCGCGCTCGCCAAAGAACGCGAACAGGCCACGCTTTTCATCGATCGCCACAATGTCCGTCACGCCATCGCCGTCGAGGTCCGCCGCTGCACACATGCGAATCGCGGCATTCGGCGGACCGAACGGCACGGCTGTGAACGTGAGCGCCTCCGCGCTCGTGGAGATGTTGACGTAAATCTGACTCTGCCCGCCGTCACGATGCGGGACGACGAGGTCAATCCGACCGTCACGATTGACATCGACTGGCGTAATGGTTGTCGCAGATTCTTTTGAGAATGCGACGCAGTCGTGCTCGAAATGCGCTCCACCCCGGTTGAGGCACACGTAATTGGCGCCTGGTTCTGGCGCCGTGCGATTAGCGACCACGATGTCGGGCAGTCCGTCGCCATTGACATCTGCGATGGCGGCGTTTCTGGTTGGCCATTGCGACCGACCGTAGGTGCCGAGCTCGCGGAACCGTCCTTTGCCGTCGTTCACGTAAATGCGCTTCGGATCGGGCGTATCGTTGCTGATCACGACATCAAGATCTTTGTCCCCATCCAGATCCACCAGGTTCCCTGAGTACGTGCGGTCAGCCGTCGTCGCAAGATCGTAGGCCGTCGGAAATTGGCCCTGTCCGTTCCCGAGCAGCACGCGGTCCACGAGCGGCCAGTGCCGACCTTTCGCGAGTACTAAATCGAGGTGACCGTCCCCATTCACGTCGCCGATGTTCACGTTCGCTGACGTTTCCGAGGTCGCCTCGAGAAGCAACACACGATCGAAGCGAGGAAGGGAGGTGGGCTCCGCGATGAGAGCTGGGACCGAGACAATGACAGCGAATAGAACCCTTCGAGCTACGGAGTGAAGCCGCACTTGGTAATCCTTCCCGGTACTCTACTCGCGTGTTGCACGATGAAGAACTCCAGCCGCGGTCAGGGCTACACCCAACATTGCCGCTCCTGACGTCTTGACAAGACGGCACCGTGATGTAACCTATAGGTTACATCACCGAGCGCATGTCGAAACTCGAAACCCCGCACGACCTCGTCGCCCGCATCGAAGCCCGAACCAACAGGATTCTGCTCGGATCAGGAGTGATGTTCCTGGTCTGGCAGGTGTCGTACTTCATCCTCTACAGCTCCCGCCGCAGCGCCTTGCGCAATGTAGACATCGTCACGAGCATCGGTTTCATCGGGTGGTGCGGAGCCCTGCTCATGCTGCTTGCCACCGGCGGCGGCGCCTTCAGAGGCGAACAGGTGCGGGAGATACTCGGCGACGAGCGCGCGCGGTGGCAGCGGGCGCAGGCTTACCAAAACGCGTTCTGGGCGCTGATGCTGGTCAGCCTCGCGGCGTATGTCGCGGCGCATTTCACCGCGGTTGAAGGGATCCTGCTCGCGCATACCAGCCTGTCTGCCGGAGTGCTGGTCGCCGTAGCGACACTCGCCTATCTCAATCGACGCTAGCGTTGGGCTCACCCGAACTTGGCAACCGCCTGAAAGAGGAACGTGCTCGCCAGGGACGCACGCAGGCGGAGTTGGCGGCGCTCGCGCGCGTGTCGCGCAAGACGATCAATACAGTCGAAAACGGCGTATTCGTGCCCTCGGCGCTCCTGGCGCTTCGGCTCGCTCGGGCACTCGGCACGACTGTCGAACAACTCTTTTACCTGACGGACGAGGAACCGTGACCGAAGGAGAGCAGGTGCGGGACGTCATCATGATCGCGATCACGCCCGCAGCACTGATCGCGGGCGCTCTGATTGGCACCCGGCGGATGCGGCTCGATCCGCACAACGGACGGGACTCCAGCTGCCGTCCGCCAGGCCCGCGCTGCTCTTGACGGCCGCCTTTGTGGTTCTCCTCGCGATCCACGAGGCGCTCTATCAGGCATTCGGCTTGAACGAACAGCAAAGCGACTGGCGCAATTACAGCGCGGGCGCCCTGGCGCTGCGCGTCGTATTCGTGGCGTTGATATACCCGATTGCCGAAGAGCTCTTCTTCCGCGGCTTCCTGTTCGGTCTCATCACCAGGAAAGCGGGGGCGCTCGCCGCGATCGTCGTCACCGTACTGTGCTTCACGGCGCTCCATCTGCCGCGTGGGTGGATTGGGCCGCTCCTGATTTGCGTCGATGGACTCTTCTTCGGCTTCGCGCGGCTGCGCAGCGGCTCCCTTCTGCTGCCAGTTGCCTTTCACGTGCTCGGCAACACAATCGGCGTGAGTCAGCGCCTCTAATCAGCCGCGCAGACAGCGGTCAGGCGTTCTGTTCACTAAAGCAGAGAATGTAGCCGTCAGGATCCGCGACGTAAAAATCAACGCATGCCCACGGTCTTTCTTCAAGCGGCTTGATGACGCAAGCCCCACGCATCTCCAACTCGTCGAACATACGTCGGATGCCCGACACCGAAATGTACGCGTCCAGATGTTCGTTCTGTTTCCGGTGTTCCCGGTCCGCGACCAGTTTCGGCGCATGTTTGAGATGTATGGCGAATCCGTCACGCCTGACGGCCGCATAGAACGATTGATACTGAAAATCGAGTTCGAAGCCAAGCTTGTCACAGTAGTACGCGATCGCTCGGGCCAGATCATCGACGAGAAACTGCGGGGCTATCCCAGTAAGGTGCGTAGCACCGTGAACTGCCACTGTGGACATCTCATTCCTCGACGGTAATCAGCTCGCGGGCTTCTGCGTGGAAACTACCATGCTTCGGGGTGCGCCACCCTTCGGTTCTTCCGTAGATATGCAAGGCCGGTTACCTGTACGAGACCCGCGGCCGATCTGCGGCGGAGGCGTGGGCCGCCTCGGCGGTCGAGGAGCGCGT
>WUUC01232431.1_pt1 | contig 12614 bp, 11 predicted proteins | sample 6278441 | NCBI WGS metagenome assembly WUUC01 (sample SAMN13675441, study PRJNA597444) | soil metagenome | isolation source: soil | place: USA: Washington | collected 2017-10 | reverse complement strand
TGCGGGCGATCTGGATCGACGCCGGCAACCAGGACGAGTACTACCTCGACCTCGGCGCGACCGCGTTCCATCGGGCGGTGCGAGCGGCCGGTATGCCCGATGACCGGATCTACTTCGAACTGTTCGACGGAGCACATGGGGCGATCGAGTATCGCTATCCGCTGGCCATGGCCTGGCTGTGCGAGCGACTGGCGGATTCACCGATGTGACAAGGAGAACGCCGGATGCGGTACTTCTGCTACTGCCGCCATCGCCGCGCCCGCCACTCCCGCGACGAGCAACCAGTCGCGCCACACGCGAACCGGTGGACTCTCGACGTCGGGCTCCACCCGCAACCAACCGAGCGTTCTCCTCACGAGCCAAGGGTAGGGCGTCGGGTGCGACGGCGAATCGACCAAAGAGGCAGGCCCAGACCTGGCCGAACGGTCAGGGCAACACTGGCCGAGACCCCGGTGCGTCACGAACCCGACGCGATGACACTGGATCTCCGCAGCCCAACCAAAGGAGCGGATCGCCGTGAGCACGACAACAACCAGGCGGTACCGAGACACCCAGGTCGACGTGAAAATCGTGCTGTGCGCACTGTGGGTCGTGACGCTGTTCATATTCGCCTACGTCGACATCTTCGCGTTCCATCGCGCCGATGTTCTCGATGCCGCGCTCGACGGCAAGGTGGCGAACACGCCATTCACGGTCAACCAGATATTTCTGACCTCCACCCTGATCTACATTGTGTTACCCATCCTGATGGTTGTCCTGTCACTGGTTCTCAAACCACGAGTCAACAGAATCGTCAACATCGTCGTCAGCCTCTTCTACGCGATCAGCATCCTCGTGACGTGCATTGGCGAAACGTGGGCCTATTACATCCTCGGCAGCCTCATCGAGGTGGTACTTCTCGTCGCCATCGCCCGATCAGCCTGGAAATGGCCGCTCGAATCGGCGCACCACGATCCAAGTCGCTAGTCGTCCAGGGTGCCCATGGTCAGGTTGACGATGGTTCCGGTCATCCCGCTTGCCTTGTCGGAGGCGATGAAGGCCGCCATGTTCGCCGTCTCCTCGAGTGTCATGACCCGCCGGGGGTGGGTTGTGCTGGCGAGGGTGTCTTGGAACTGTTCGACGGTCATGCCCGCTGCCTTGGTGTTGAAGATTTCCCTCATCGTGGTTGTTCCCGGGATGCCGTGTGGTCGCAGACCGACCACGCGAATGCCCTGCGGTGCGAGCTCGGCGGAGAGGTCTCGAGTCATGGCTTCCTTGGCGGCCATCGCCGGACCGTAGCCTCCGTTTAGTCGGGTGCCCTTCCGCGCGGGGAGTGCGGTGATGGTCATGATCACCCCCGATTGGTTCGGCATCATGCGCCTGGCGGCCAGGCGTGCGGTCAGGAAGTAGGACGTCGGGTAGGTCGTGATCGGCAGGCAGAACTGCTCGACGTCCAGCTCGACCAGCGGCACACCCAGAATGGTCGTATTCCGGATCCCGACCGCGTTGAGCGAGATGTCGACGCGGCCGGCCTTGTCGATCACGGACTGGAGATGCTTGTCCAGCGCCTGCTCGTCGACCGCGTCGACCTCCGCCGCCTCGGCGGATCCGCCGGCGGAAACGATGTCCTTGGCGACCACCTCGACGGGTGCCAGGTGGCGCCCGGTGAGAAAAAGACGGGCCCCCTCAGCCGCGAAGGCGCGGGCGACCGCGCTGCCGATCCCGCCGCCAGCCCCGTAGATCACCGCAACCTTGTCCTTCAACATCATCTCTGGTTCCCTTCCCGTGCCCGAGCCGTCGATGATGCAGACACCGCGACAGCGGGAACCGGGCGCCCACCCACCGCCCAGTTCACCCTCGGCCGGTGTCTGTACAGGATGGACGTGCGACACGGTGCGGCAGAGAGGAGCGGAGCTGGTGAGCGCCGAAATGATCTCACGGGCGCGGGCTGGGGACGGCGAGGCCTTCCAGGCGCTGACCGAGCCACACCGCCGTGAGCTCCAGGTGCACTGCTACCGAATGCTCGGATCCATCCAAGACGCCGAGGACGCCCTGCAGGACACACTGCTGGCCGCCTGGCAAGGCCTCGGAGGGTTCGAAGGCCGCGCCTCGATCCGCACCTGGCTGTACCGGATCGCCACCAACCGATGCCTCAACGCGCTTCGCTCGGCCAGCCGACGCCCGGCCAAGGAGTGGGATGTGCCCGAGGTTCAACCGCCCGAACCGACCCGGCTCGGCGGAGTCGTCTGGCTCGAGCCATTTCCCGACGCCCTCCTCGAGGGTGCGATCGACGTGCCGCTAGGCCCCGCGGCCCGCTATGAGCGGACCGAAGCCATCTCCCTGGCCTTCGTGACCGCCCTTCAGCTCCTGCCGCCTCGCCAGCTCGCCGTCCTCATCCTGCGCGACGTACTCGGATTCCACGCGAACGAGGTGGCCGACATGCTGGACTCGACCGTCGAATCAGTCAACAGCGCTCTCAAGCGGGCGCGCGCCAGCCTGCAGCGCCGACGGCCACCGATCGCCGAGCCGCCGCCCGCTCCCGAATCACCCTCCGAAGGTGCGATCGTGGCGAAGTTCGTCCGCGCCTACGAGTCCGCCGACCTCGACGCGCTGGTGGCCCTTCTGACGGACGATGTCTTCAGCTCCATGCCACCGATTCCCCTCGAATACCAAGGCCGCGACGCTGTGGCCCGCCTGTGCGCCAGCGTCCTGCGCCCGGGCCGACGGTTCGACCTCGTCCCGGCGCGGGCCAACGGTCAGCCGGCGTTCGGGGCCTACCTGCGCGCTCCCACCGGCATCCGCCACGGAACCGGCCTCCTCGTCCTCACCCTCACCGGCGACCGGATCCGCGGCATCACTCGCTTCGAGAACAGCGTGCTCCCATGGTTCGGGCTGCCGCGATCGCTCCCAAGCCGATAGGCGGAGCGACAAAGTGATGGTGGCGACGTTCAGGGCCAATTGAGGAACATTCGCCCTTATGCCCACGTTTCGGACGGTTGTGTCAGGGGAACGGGGTTGGACGGCGTGACAGCGCAAATGGTTGATACGACGGGTGATCTTGCGACGCCATGGTGGGTGCGGGTCGTCGGATTTGGCGCCGCGGCGTGGTGTCTCGGGTTTGCCGGGGAGAGTGTCTGGGACATCGTGACAGGGCTGGATCCGACCAGCCGGTTCGCCGCCTACGGCTCCGGGCTTGCGGTGGCGATGATCTTCGTATTGGTGCTCAAGTTGGTTGGCGCGGTTGTCGCCGTGGCCGCGATCCAGCCGAGGCACGCGTACAAGCGCGTCGTCGCGACGGTGTTGTGGGGTGCGTTCGGCTTGCTGGCGCTGTACTCGGCTGGGAACGTGATCATCACGGTCGGCACTCTGACCGGGCTCATGGAACCGTCGGCCGCCTGGCAGGCGGCGGGCGGGGTGAGCGTCAAGGCGCTGCTCTACGTGCTGTTCTTTCTTGCTGGCGCGGCGATGTTCGGGGTGCTGGCGATCTCCTATCACAGGCGGCACCGTTCGCGGTGGACGTCGGTCGCGCTCGGAATCGCGGGCGCTCCCGTACTCCTCGCCATTGTCCTGGTCGTCATTCCCGCCATTCTTGGTCACCTCGGCCTGCTGCCGTCCTGACCGTGCGCCCGGTGCTTGACATCGAGTCAGCCGGCGCACCTTGGGTGGTTACTGATCACGGCTGGTGGGAAGTCTGGTGCGACCTGCCCGGCGTCAAGCGTGATGACATCACCGTCGACCTGGTCGGCAGCGAGCTGGAGATCAGCGGCGAGGTGAAGGAAACCGAGCGGGCGGGGCTCGTGCGCGTGCCCAAGAGTGAGGTGGCCAAGCCCCGGCGCATCACGATCTCCGGGTTCTGATCCGGTCACGGTCGCCGGTCGCCGGGGCGGATGAGTCCCGTCTCGTAGGCCAGGATCACGACCTGGACGCGGTCTCGCAGGTCGAGTTTGGCCAGGATTCGCTTGATGTGGGTTTTGACCGTGGACTGTTCCACCACGAGGAGTTCGGCGATCTCGGTGTTGGACAGGCCGCGGGCGGCGAGCGCGAGCACTTCGCGCTCGCGCGGCGTCAGCTCGCGCAGGCGACGGCTGGCGGCCGGGTCGGGCCGCGGCTGGCTGGCCATCCGGTCGATCACCGTGCGGGTGACCGAGGGGGAGAGCAGGGCCTCGCCGCCGGCGACGGTGTGGATGGCCGCGATGAGCTGCTCCGGCCTGCTGCGCTTGAGCAGGAAACCGGACGCGCCGGCGCTCAGCGCGCCGAAGATGTACTCGTCGTCCTCGAAGGTGGTCAGGATCAGGATCTTCGTCTCGGGGGTGGCGGTGGCGATCTCACGGGTCGCGGCGATGCCGTCCATAGCCGGCATGCGCACGTCCATCAGCACGACGTCCGGCCGTGCCAGCCGGGTGTGCTCGACCGCCGCCCGGCCGTTGGCCGCCTCCGCCACCACCTCGATGGTGTCGTCGCTGGACAGCACGGCCTGCAGTCCGGCCCGCATGAGATCGTCGTCGTCGACGATCAGCACACTCACCACGGCAGCCGGGCGTGCACCCGGAACACGCCCCGGTCGGCGCCGGTTTCGAGTGAGCCGCCGAGCAGAGCCACCCGCTCGCGCATGCCGATGATCCCGTGGCCGGCTCGGTTGGGCACGCCGTTACCGGTTGTCGGGTTTGTCACGGTGATCTCCACGGCGCGCGGCTGAAAGGAGACGATGACCTGCGCGCTGCCTCGGCCGTGGCGGGTCGCGTTGGTGAGCGCCTCCTGCAGGATCCGGTAGGCGGCCCAGGCGACGCCGCGGGGCAGCGGATCGCGGCTGCCGCGTAGGTCGGCGCCGAGTGCGAGACCGGTTGCGCGGTGGCGGTCCAGCAGTTCCTCGAGCGCGGCGGGATCCGCTGGCATGGTGGGGTCGCCGTTGCCGTCATCCTCGCGCAAGGCATGCACCAGACGGTCGATCTCGGTGATCGTGTCCCTGGCGACGTCCTCGATCGTGGCGATCGCCCGCTGCGCCCGCTCGGGATCGCGGTCGTGCAGCAGCCGGGCCGCGCCGGCCTGCACCAGGATCACGTTGATCGCATGGCCCGCCGAGTCGTGCAGTTCGCGGGCGATGCGGGTCTGCTCGGTGGCGACGGCGAGGCGACGCTCGCGCTCGGCCTCCCGTGCGCGCTGCTCCAAGGCGTCGACCTGGGCCCTGCGCAGCCGGGACCGGTCCCCGGCGATCCACATGCCGAAGACGATGACCGCCCAGAATCCGAGTTCCGGCGCGATCTCCGCCAGCTCGATGCCGCTCACGACGTAGGCCACGGCCGTCGCGGGAACCAGCAGGTTGACGGTCACCAGCGCGGCAGCTCGCCGGGCCAGTCGTTCGCCGCCGTAGGTCATGGCCACGCCGTAGACGGCGATCACCGGGCCGAACGGGATGTCGAACGGATAGCCGGCGGCGTCCAAGGTGACGCTGGCGGTGGCCATGACGAGATAACCGGCCAGTGGCGCCAACCGGCGCGCGGCCAGGGGGAGCGCGGATGCCATCGCCAGCACCACGCCCAGCCAGTCGAGCTGCCGGACGCCGGCGCCCGCGCTGCCGAAGCCACCACCGGCCAGCATGGCCAGCGACAGGCCAAGGACCAGCACCGCGATCGCCGCGTCCATGACCAGCCGTCGTCGCGTCACGATCGAAGTCTAGAAGCGACAACGCCTCCCGACGTCGCCCTCGGGTGGTACGCCGGGTGCTCCCCCGGGGGTACACCAAGATCGCTTCCGCGTGTGTTTCGGCTCAGCGGTCCGGATTTCTACGGTCGACCGCATGACAGAGCACCGGAGCCTGTTCGAACGCCTCGCGATGTGGTCCTGCCGGCGGCGCTGGTGGGCGCTCGCGGCGTGGGTGGTGGTTCTCGGGGTGCTCACCGGTGCCGCGCAGGCCGTCGGCGGGGAGTATCACAACGATTTCTCGTTGCCCGGCACCGAGTCGCAGCGCGCGCTGGACACGCTGCGGGCTCGGTCCGACGTTCAGGCCGGATCGACGGTTCAGATCGTGCTTCAGGATTCCGGCGGCCTGAACCGTGCGCGGGTGACCGATCTGCTCACCAGCGTGCGCGGCCTGCCGCACGTCGCCGATGTGCGGAGTCCCTTCGACGACAACACGGCGATCTCGCCCGACGGCACCATCGGCTACGCGACCGTGACCCTGGACGCCCAGTCGCAGGACGTGCCGGTCGACGCGGTCCGCACGGTGATCGACACCGCGAAGGCCGCGGCCGGCGACGGCCTGCGGGTGGAGCTGGGCGGTGATCCGATCCGCGGCGCGCAGGAGAGCGGCGGTGGCCCGGCGGAGGGGGTCGGCCTGCTCGCCGCGCTGGTGATCCTCGTGCTGCTGTTCGGTTCCCTGCTGGCCGCGAGCCTTCCGCTGGTGATCGCGGTGTTCTCCGTCGGCAGCGCGCTCGGCCTGCTCGTCCTGGCCTCGCACGTGGCCACCGTCGCCGACTTCACGACGCCGCTGATGATCCTCGTCGGGCTCGGCGTCGGCATCGACTACGCCCTGCTGCTGTTCTCCCGGTACCGCGACGAATTGCTCCGCGGCGCCGGCCGGGACCAGGCGGTGCGGACCGCGCTGGACACCGCGGGGCGCACGGTGTTCTTCGCCGGCTGCACGGTGATCGTCGCCTTGCTCGGTCTGGTCGCGCTCGGTCTTGGCTCCCTGCAAGGGGTCGCGGTGGCCGTCGCGATCACGGTGGCGGTGACGATGATCGGCGCGCTGACCCTGTTGCCGGCGCTGCTCGCGGTGATGGGGCACCGCATCGAGCGCGCCGTGCGCAGGCGGGCCGCGCGATGCGGAGGCGATGGCACCCGGTGGCGCCGGTGGACGGCACTGGTCCAGCGCCGGCCGTGGACGGCTGGCCTGGTCGCCGTCGGAGCGCTGCTCGCGCTGAGCGCGCCGGCCCTCGGCATGCGCCTCGGCATCGCCGACGCCGGCAGCGATCCAGCGGGAACGACCAGCCGCGCGGCCTACGACCTGCTCGCCGAGGGCTTCGGCCCGGGGTTCAACTCGCCGCTGATCGTTGTCGTACAAGGGAACGCGCCGGCCACGCTGCGGTCCACCCTGGCCGAGGCACCGGGCGTGGCGGCGGCCACCCCACCCCTCCCGTCGCGGGACGGCTCCGTCTCGACGGCCATCGTGTTCCCCGACTCCAAGCCCCAGGACGCGCGGACCCAGGACCTGGTGTCCCGCCTGCGTACCGAGGTGCTGCCCCGGCTGGCCCGCGACACCGGCGCCACCTTCCTCGTCGGCGGCTCGACCGCGGCCACGGTGGACTTCTCGGCGGCGGTCGCCGACCGGCTGGTCCTGTTCGTGGCGATCGTGGTCGGGCTGTCCGCGCTGCTGCTTCTGGTGATCTTCCGCTCGGTGCTGATCCCGATCAAGGCGGCGGTGCTCAACCTGCTCAGCGTCGGGGCCTCACTCGGCGTTGTCACCCTGGTATTCCAGAACGGGGCCTTCGGCGTGCAGCCGGGACCGGTCGAGGCCTTCGTGCCCGTCATGATCTTCGCGATCGCGTTCGGCCTGTCCATGGACTACGAGGTGTTCCTGCTCGCCCGCATGCACGAGGAATGGGAACGCAGCCACGACGCTCCGGTCGCGGTCCGCGAAGGGCTTGCCACCACCGGCCGGATCGTCACCGCGGCCGCCGCGATCATGGTCGTCGTCTTCGCCTCGTTCCTGCTCGACCCCGGCCGGATGCTCAAGCAGTTCGGGCTCGGACTGGCCGTCGCGGTGCTGCTGGACGCGCTCGTCATCCGCTGCCTCATCCTGCCGGCGGCCATGCAGCTGCTGGGATCCCGGGCGTGGTGGCTGCCGAGGTGGCTCGGCGGCCGGCTGCCCCGCGTCGCCCTCGAACACGCCCAGCCGCCTAATCTTTCGTCCCGTGAGCCGCCCGCGGATCCGAGCGCTTGAGTCCGACGATCTCGCTGAGGCCGCTCGTCTGCTGGCGCGGCGCCATGCCGCGCACCGGATCGCGCAGCCGCTGCTGTCCGCGCGGTATGCGGACACGGCGATCGCCCACCGGGAACTTGCCGCGACCTGGCAGGCCGACGGTGCGTCCGGTGCCGTGGCCATCGACGACGGCGGGCCGATGATCGGGTTTCTCCTTGCCGCGACCGAGCCGGGCAGCTCGTGGGGCCCGAACGCGTGGATCGAGTCGGCCGGCCACGCCGCCGAGGATCCGGAGGTTGTCCGCGATCTCTACGGTTTCGCCGCCGCCCGGTGGGTGGCCGGCGGCCGGACCGCCCACTACGTCCTCGTACCGGCCCACGACCGCGATCTCATCGACGCCTGGTTTCGCCTCGGCTTCGGCCAGCAACACGTGCACGCCGTTCGAGACCTGCTGGCCGACCACGCCCCGCCACCCTCGACCGTGACGATCCGGCCAGCGCGCCTCGCCGACCTGGACGCCTTGACCAGGTTGGATCTGACACTGTCCGACCACCAGGCCCGCTCGCCGGTGTTCTCCGCCTACCGTGGCCCCACCGTCGACGAGGTCCGCGCCGAATGGGAACGGACCTTCCCCGATCACGCGACGTTCGTCGCCGAGCGCGACGACCGGGTGATCGGCTGCGCGGTCGGCTGCCCGCTGCCCCACTGCGGCATGGACCGCGGCCCCGCCCGGCCCGACAACGCCGGCTTCCTCGGCTTCGCCGCCGTCTTCCCCCACGCCCGCGATACCGGAGCCGGCCGCGGCCTCGGCGAAGCGATCATCCGCTGGGCCAAGGAAGCCGGCTACGACAGCATCGTCACCGACTGGCGCTCCGCCAACCTCCTGTCGTCGCGCACCTGGCCCCGCCTCGGCTTCACCGAAACCTTCGTCCGCCTCCACCGCCACATCGGCTATTAGGAGCCGGAACGCCCGGCCGGGAGGTTCCCGGCCGGGCGTTCCCGGGGGATCGGTCAGATCGCGCCGACGGTGTGTGCGGCGTCGATGATGCCGGCGCCGCAGCCGCCGGTGCAGGATCCGGGCAGCGGGCGGGCGTTGGCCTTGAGCGCAGCTTCGACCTGGGCTGGGCTCAGCGCCGTCTTACCGAGCATCAGCGCGACCAGACCGGCCACGTGGGGTGCGGACATGCTGGTGCCCATGTAGGTGAAGTAGGTCTCCGCGGCCTGCACGGTGGTGCCGGTGTTCAGGGTGGAGAGGATGCCGTTCTCCGGTGTGCTGCGGGTGCCCGGCGGGTCGGTCTCCAGGCGGACCTCGCCACCCGGCGCGGTGACGTCGATCCCCGCACCGAAGTTGGAGTAGAACGCCCGGTTACCCTGCCGGTCGTTGGACGCGACGGTGACCACGTTGTTGCAGTTGGCCGGTGAGAAGCCGGACACGTCGCTGTTGGAGTTGCCGGCGGCGATCACCACGGTGGTGCCGCGGGACACCGCGTTGTTGATCGCCCGCTGGAAGGTGTTGCCGCAGGCACCAGGCCCGCCGAGGCTCAGGTTGATCACCCTCGCCGGGGTGGGGTTGGCCGGAACCCTGGCGACCCGGCCGCCGGAGGCCCAGGTGATCGCGTCGGCGATGTCGGAGGTGAATCCACCGCACTTGCCGAGCACCCGGAGGGGAAGGATCTTGGCGTTGCGGGCGACGCCGGCGACCCCGGTGGCGTTGTCGGTCAGCGCGGCGACGGTGCCAGCCACGTGCGTGCCGTGCCAGCTGGAGGTCGCCGGCGTGGGGCTGCCGCACTCACCGGCGTTGAACCAGTCGCCCTCGTCGTTGGGGTTGGAGTCGCGGCCGTTGCCGTCCCTCGCGGTCGCGGCGTCGCTGATGAAGTCGAAGCCGGGCAGCACGTTGCCGGACAGGTCGGAGTGCGGGGTGATGCCGGTGTCGATCACCGCGACGGTCACCCCGGCGCCGCTGGTGGTGTCCCACGCCGCCGGTGCGTTGATGCCGCCGGTGGCCTCGAACAGGTCCCACTGCTCGGCGAAGCGCGGGTCGTCGGGGGTGAACTGCGCGGTGAGGCGCAGGTCCGGCTCGACGCTGACCACTCCGGGTTGCCTGGACAGCTCGCTCATCAACTGGTTGGCGCCAGCTCTGCTCAGCTTGCCGGTCGCGGCCCTGACCACGGCGGCACCGGTGGCGGTCTCCCTCAACTGGATGACACCCCGATGGCTGACCTGGTGGGTTGTGGCGGCGTCGGCGAAGGTGACGATGAACTGGTCGACCGCTGTGGCATCGGCTGGGGAGGGCTGTGCGGTGCTCGCCGCGGCCGGCACCACAAGCCCGGCCACGACCAGCCCCAGCGTGGCAAGCGAGGCCGTGTAGCGCTTCCTCATGAGGTGGTCCTCTCGTGAATCTGTTTTCACCGTGGGTGACAGACACATAAGCGGACACAAATAACCCTATTGAGTGACGCTGAACGCGATGGATTACTCCGAGTAGATTTTCACAGTTGCCAATTGGCAAATGGCGGAATTCGAAGGTTCTGAATGCGACATGGCCGACGAACTAGGCGGCGCCCGGGTCGACGTGGTGGCGCCACGAATGTTCCGGGTTGAATCCGAGAACCCGTTTGGCGGCTTCGATGGACAGCAGCGTCTCGTACTCGCCGATGTCCCGGTTCAGCGGTGTGTCGGGATAGACCTCACGCAGCAGCTCCGCGGAGGGACGGTTCATCACGGTGTCGGCCGCGGCGATGATGTAGCTGCTGCTTGCCGGGACATCGGCGTCGATGGCCAGGCGGCACGCCGCGGCCGCGTCGCGTTCGTCGATGTAGCCCCACAGGTTCCATTTCCGTGCGGTCGCGTCGGTCCAGTGCCGGGGGAACTTCGCGTACTCGACCGGGCCGAGGATGTTGGAGAAACGCAGGGCGACGAAGGGGATTCCGGACCAGGCGGCGAAATGCCCGGCCAGCGTCTCGGCGGTGACCTTCGACAGGGCGTAGGACGTCGTCGGGTGGGGATAGTGATCCTCGTCGATCGGCGCGTAGCGCGGCGGAATGTCGAAGGGCAGGCCGAGGGTGGTCTCGCTGGACGCCCACACCACGCGGCGCAGGCCGAGCCGGGTGGCGGCGGTGAACACGTTGTAGTTCATCGCGGTGTTGGCGGTGAAGGTGGTGACCGGCGTGTGGATGTCCGGCGCGGGGATGTTCGCCAGATGGACGACCGCGTCCATACCCTGGAGCACCTCCACCGCCTGCCCGTAGTCGGTCAGGTCCGCGCGGAGCACCGGCACCCCGATGTCCTCTGTGGACACGCGCAGGTCGGTGGCGATCACCTCGTAGCCGTGCGCGAGCAGTTCCCTCACGGTAACGCGCCCGGCGCGTCCGCTGGCGCCGGTGACACAGATCTTGGTCATGGTGCTGATCCTTGCAGGACGGCCAATCGCCGGGCTACTGTTGATGTTCGGATTCACGAATACTGTTCGAAATTTCGAACAACACGTCAGCGCTGTCGAGCCGGTCGGGGGCTGCGATGCGATCTGAAGTACTGCCACCGCAACACTTTGGTTCGCTGACCCGCCGCCGGTTCATGATCGGCACGGCGGGGCTCACCGGTCTGGCCGTGACCGGCTGCGCCGGTGGTGACGTGTTCGCCGCGGATGGCGTTCCGCTGCGCTTCTGGAACCTGTTCGGTGGTGGCGACGGGGTGAACCTGCTGGCGATGCTCGACGCCTTTCGGGCGGCCAACCCGGATGTCGCCCTGGAGGCGGTGACCCTGGCCTGGGGTCCGCCGTACTACACCAAGCTGGCGATGGCGTCGGCCGGCGGCCGGGCACCCGATGTCGCGATCCTGCACCTGTCCCGGATGCCGGCCTTCGCGCCGGCCGGACTGCTCGACCCGTTCAACCTCGAGCTGCTGGCCGAGGTCGGGGTGCGGCCCGGCGACTTCCCTTCCGCCATCTGGGAAAGCGGCCAGTACAACGGCCAGACCTACGCGATTCCCTTGGACACCCATCCGCTCGTCATGTACTACAACGTCGACGTCTGCCGGCAGGCCGGTCTGCTCGACGCCAACGGGCGGCTGCGGACACTGACCGGCCCCGACGAGATCATCGAGGCGTTCCTCGCCGCCAAGCGGGTCACCGGCGCGCACGGCGTCTCCATCGAGACCTTCGGTGCGGGCGCGGTGAGCCCGTGGCGGCTGTTCTGGACGCTGTACCGCCAACTCGGCGCCGAGCTGCGGCTCGACGGTCCCCGGCTGGTGATCGACGACGCGAAAGCCTTGCAGGCGTTGGAGTTCATGGAGCGGCTGGCCACCACCGGCGCCGCGGTGACCGAGGTCGACTATCAGGGCTCGGTGGCGCTGTTCGCCAGCGGCAGGGCGGGATTCCACTGGAACGGCGAGTGGGAGGTCACCTCGTTCGAGACCACCAAGACGCCGTTCAGCATGACCCGTTTCCCGTCGGTGTTCAACGGCAGCGCGGTCGTCGAGGCCGACGCGCACACCTTCGTGCTGCCTCGGCGGCGTGACCGCGGTGGCGATGCCGAGCGGGCCGCCTACCGGTTCATCGCCTTCATGCTGAAGAACAGCGTCACCTGGGCCAAGGGCGGCCACATCCCGGCGTACCGCCCGGTGGCCGAGAGCGCCGAGTACCTGGCGCTCGATCCCCAGTCGTTCTACCGCTCGGTCGCCGACGAGGTCGAGCTCGACCCGCCGGCCTGGTTCAGCGGCTCCG
>WUUC01213658.1_pt1 | contig 12614 bp, 10 predicted proteins | sample 6278441 | NCBI WGS metagenome assembly WUUC01 (sample SAMN13675441, study PRJNA597444) | soil metagenome | isolation source: soil | place: USA: Washington | collected 2017-10 | reverse complement strand
ACGAGAGACCGTGCATGCGCTGGTAGAGCGCAGTCAGGGTGTCTACGTCGTTGCTGACGATCTCCAGGTATTGAACCGCCATTCTGAAAATTCCCCTCTTTTGTCGGGGTGTGACTCCGATCGCTGATCGGACCAACATCAGCGAAATCAACCATCAACCCGCTGCCCGTCGCCTTCCGCTTCGCCTTGTTGGCACGGGAGGGGAGTCTAGTCGATCCGATTACCGCAGACGCAACGGAACAAGGCCACGGGCCCCATCCGGACGTCTTCTCGCGTACGTGGTGGGGCATCGGCTTCCCCGTTTCGCGGATCTCTCGCCGTGGCGTCTGTCACAATGAAGTGGTTCCGACGGTCGCCGCGAGAGCGAGCGGCGACGCCGAGCATCCGACCATCCGATTACACCGAGAACGCCTTGTTGGCGCTGATGAGGGGCAGGCGGTTATGTTTGACTGGATGCGTCATCGAGTATTCAGGGGAAGACACGGCGATGCTGAATCGCAGATCCGAGAGTCGCGACGGGTTGACCGCGAAGGCCCTCGAGGGAACATTCCGGAGCGCCGGCAAACCGGTCGTCGGGGGACCAGAGGGCGTCGGCGGTCGGATGGTGTTGCAGAAGGCACCGCCGTATCTCGCGTGTTGGTGATCGAACCGGACGAGGACAGTCGCCTGCTCTACACGATGGTGCTCGAAGAGGCGGGGTATGCCGTCTACGCGGCGACCGACGGGCCGTCAGGTCTCGCCATTGCTCGGCATCGTACGCCGGATGTGGTGATCACCGAAATCGCCCTGCCGACGATCGGCGGGTTCGATATTCTCGGTCAACTTCACGACAACCCCATGACCGCGAACATCCCGGTGGTCGTGGTGACCTCCTTTCTCCATTTCGATATGCCCACTCGCAGCCGTGCCTCGGGAGCCATGCTGGTGCTCGGAAAACCATCCGAACCGGAGGCCTTGGTTTCAGCGGTTCGCGAACTGATTCTCGCCACGCCGCCAGAGCGATTGGTCAGAAGGCAGCTGAACCGGGCGCTGCTCACCCTCCGCAAGTTCGCCACCCGCTTCAACCCCGATGCCGATGTTCAACAACGGATCCGTGCACTGCTCGACGATCTGCAGGTGGCGGTTGTCGCGCTAGATGAGCGAGGGCGTTACGTAGCCGCGAGTGCTGGTGCGGCGATGCTGACCGGCTGCTCGCGCGACGAGCTGCTCACGATGTCCATCGCCAATTCGCCATTGGCGCTGAATCTGCCAAAGGGCCAGTCCTGGCAGGAGTTCGTCGCAACGCAGCAAGGCAGCGCCAGAACGACCGTCCGAGACTGGCGCGGCGAGAGAATCAACGTGCTGGCGGCGTTTGTGACGATCCTTCCGGGCCTGCACGCAGCGGCGATTGCGCGTGCGTAGGTCGTTGCCGGGGACGTGTGTGACACAGTGCCGGGGCGATCTTTGGTCGTTACAAGAGTGATCCGTTCGCTGCTCGTCTGCGCCGTTGCCGCCGTCCCGGCGTATGCGTGTTCAACGTCCGACGCGCCAGCTGTCCCGGTGGTGCAGCAGGAAGGACGCGACCCGGGCATCGCGGTCCTCGAGGCGCGCGAAGGCCGCGCCTCCTACGTAGCGCGGGCGCTGGATGGCCGAAGGACGGCCAGCGGCATCCCGTTCGATGCCGCTGCGATGGTCGCAGCTCATCCAAGTTACCCATTCAACACAGTCGTCCGCGTCACCGACGTGGGGAGCGGAAGGAGCGTGGAGGTCCAGATCGTGGATCGCGGGCCGTCCATCGCTGCTCGACAGGATGGTGTAATCATTGACCTGTCGCGAGCCGCGGCCGAGGCGCTCGGCTTCGTCCGCCAGGGCCGCGCACAAGTCCGAGTGGAAGTGCTCCGGTGGGGCTCGAGCGATGCGCCGCGTTGACGCCGACGGCGCGCTCCGAGCGTACCGTCGTCCGGCAGCCGAACCAGAAACGGCTCGACAAGTTCGGAGAACGTCCCCACACAGGTGCGGTGAACGAACAACCGTTCTTGTAATCGGCTAACGAGGACGCGTCGCCGAGTCTGCTGCGCGACAAGCCGGCTCGCAAGAGCCATGACGACTCGCCCCGTCCCGTACCTGTGATTGGCCTGATCCGCCGCCGCTTCGTTCCCGACCCGGACGGGAACACGAGAACACCCATCGGACCATTACAAAATCGTCACTCAGTTACGAAACTGGCACTCACGACCGATGACAGCTCTGCCGAACGGTCCGTGCCTGTGCGGTGCAAATAGCGGCAGAACTGGCCACTTTCCAACCGTTGTTCTGCCCGGGCCCGATCGGGCACCACGTTTGCGCTGAGGGGCTGAAACACCGAACGCACCACACCAAGTTCGCCGGCCTGCTGGCCTCGCAACCATCAACATCGGAGACGTGATGCAAACGATCGTCGAAGCGCTTCTGGAACTCTGGAGCGTCCTCACTGTGATCTGGGGCAACTGACGCCTGCGGGTCATACCCACACAGTCGCGACGCCTGGAGAAAAGCGCCCGCGACTGCCGCACCACACGCACCACACGTGACAACGGAGAAAATGCATGATCGGTCAGTGCACCCGTCCAGAACCAGCAATCGTCACGACCGGCGCACGCAATGCGCACTCGCAGCATCCCGCCGTTCTGCGGTTCAGGCGTGGAGTGCACAACTGGCGAGACGCTCTGCCACAACTCGAAGGCCCGCGGGTCCACCTGCGCGAGCTCCGCGTCTCGGATGCGGAGGCGATGTGGTACGCGATTTCACGACACGAGCCATCCCGTTTCAACTTTCCGCCTCCTGCAACTATCGAACAGTTCGAACAGTTCATCACCTGGACGCACCGGCAGCGTGCCGCCGGCCAACACGTCTGCTTCGCGATGATCCCGCGCAGCGCGGGAATGGCGGTTGGGGTCATTCAACTTCGTTCGCTTGTGCCGGATTTCTCCAGCGCAGAATGGGGTTTCGCTCTCGGATGGGAGTATCAGGGAAGCGGAGTGTTTCACAATGGTGCGCGGCTGGCCATCGACTTCGCGTTCGGCGCCTTGGGAGTGCGGAGACTCGAGGCCAAGGCAGTCGTTGAGAACGTGTCCGCGAACGCCGCGCTCCGGCGCCTCGGGGCAGTGCAGGAAGGTATTCTGCACAAGTCGTTTATCAACAACGGCGAGTCGTTCGATCAGGCGGTCTGGGTGATTCACGCCGACCGGTGGAGGCGCCGCGAGGAGAACCGTGATATGGAACGACCTGTTAAGTCAGCGTGATGTTCGATCGCCCCGTCATTTGCGATCGTCGACAACATGCGCGCCCGCGGCGACCTTGTGAGGTCAAGAAGGGATCTTTGCTTTGAACTGCTTCGTCCGCGCCGTGAGCGTCGTCAGCCACTTGACTTCCAAAGCAGCACCCCTGCGGAACAAATCGGTCCAGTCCGAAGGAAGCACGGAAAAGTCGATTTTGTGACGGCCCCAATCGGGTCGGCCGCCATCGTAGTCGGTAAATCCATACGCGCGCGCCAGCTCCCACGAGCTGAGGAGCATGCCGGTGCGGTCCTGCACGTTCCGGTCGGCCGCGAGCGCGACGACTGCGCGCCCCACAAACAACGGCGATTCTGACTCCAGGAAGTTCGAATCTTTCTTCGCTGCCTCCCGCCAATTGTCTTCGGTAACCCCGAAATGCTGGAGCACGGCTTCCGAGCGCAGGAACCCGGGCGTGACGGCGACGACGGTGACGCCATGCGGAGCGAGCTCGGTTGCCCAGCTCAGGGGCAGCACTTTCTGCGCAACCTTGACGGCGTGCGCCAGTGGATTTGCGCCGCCCCCGATGATGTCGTTCTCCGTCACTTCGACGATCAGGCCTCGCCCGGCAGGCATCATGGCGCGAGCGGCATGCTTCGCCGTGATGATGCGCGACGTCAGCGCCTGCCGAAAGACCGCGTCGGCGTTCGTCAGCTCCGCCTCCCAGAGGAACCCATGCGTCTTCATCAGGGGGTCCTCTCCGGCCACGCTGTCGACGACGATGTCGAGGCGCTTGCGGGCGCGCAGGATGCGCCGGAATAGCGCCTTCACTTCGTCCTCGATCGTGTGATCGACGCGCACGGCGATCGCCGTGCCGCCGGCCCCCTCGATCATGCCCGCAGTCTCGTCGATCGTTTCCGGCCGTTTGTACGGCGACGGGTTGCCGGTCACGCTGCGACCGGTGCAGTAGACAGTAGCGCCGGCCTCGGCAAGCGCACGTGCGATGCCGCGGCCCGCGCCGCGCGTCGCGCCGGCCACCAGGGCGACGCGTCCAGTGAGCGGCTTTTGTGATCTTTTCTTTGCCACCTTCGATATTCTCCCGCCGTTCCCGACGTAGCGCACGCGCCACGATTCCGACCTGGTTGCCGTCACGATTTGATGCCGGGGGAACCGGCGGCTGCGTTCGACTACATCAACGTGCTCCCCGGGACCAATCGCGGCGCGCGGCCTTCGAGAAACTCGTCCAGGTTTGGTGCGACAATTGGCCCTGGTTTGTGGCCCATCGGCCGTGGAGTCCTGCCATGAGTCATCGCGCTTCGCCGACCGTGGGCCGTTTCGAAAGGTGCCGCCGCCTGCTGGTGACGGCACTGCTGCTGATGTCGATCAGCAGGTATGCCGATCGGAGTACGGTGCAGGCCGGCCAGCTATCTTTCATCGGTTACGAACCCACACCGCCGGCCGTTGTCGATGCGATGCTCCAACTGGCTCATGTCCGTCCCACCGACGTTGTCTACGATCTGGGATCCGGCGACGGTCGCATTGTCATCACGGCCGCTCGGCAGCATGGCGCGCGCGGCCTTGGGATCGAGCTCCAGCCGGGACTGGTCCACGCCTCGCAGCAGGCGGCGCAGAATGCGGGAGTTTCATCCCGGGTGCGATTTGTAGAGGCGAACTTCTTCGATGTCGATCTCTCCGAGGCAACCGTCGTCACCATGTACCTGTGGCCGAGCGTCAACGATCGGCTCGAGGCCAAGTTGCGGCGAGAGCTTCGGCCCGGGAGCAGGATCGTGTCTTACACGTTCCCGATGGGCAAGTGGGTTCCCGACACGACGTTGCGGCTCGAGAACGGCAGAGAGCTCTTCCTGTGGACGGTCCCGACGCGGCCGGTGCGTGAGCCGGACGTGCCGTTCGTCCCGACGCCCCCTGCCGTCGTCGACGACATGCTGCGGCTTGCCGAGATCCAGTCGACAGACACGGTCTTCGACCTTGGCTCGGGCGATGGACGCATCGTGATCGCGGCCGCACAGAAGTATGCCTCGCGCGCAGTCGGGATAGAGATTGTTCCGAGCCTTGTCGCAACGTCCAGACAGGTGGCACAGCAGGGAGAGCTTCTCGACAAAGTCACGTTTGTCGAAGGGGACCTGTTGGATGCGAACCTTTCGGACGCAACCGTGGTGATCTTGTGCCTGTCGGAGACCGTGAACGCTAAACTGGAACCCAAGCTCCGCTCGCTTCGACCCGGCACGCGCATCGTCTCGCGACAGTTTCCCATCGGAAGGTGGCCTCCTGATAAGACTGTCCGGGCGCAGGATGGCACGAACTTGTACCTGTGGGTGGTGCGCGCACGCTGAACACCATCGACGTTCATGGAGGCGCGACCGACGAGGCTCATGATGCCGTCCACGCCAGATCTCATCGTCCTTCACGAGCACCCCGAGTGGCAGAAACCGCTCTTTGCGGCGCTCACGCGGCGCGGCGTGTCGTTCGAGCCGTTCGACCTGGCCCGGGCGGCGTTCAGCAACGTCGAGGCCCCGCGCGCACCGCTCTACTTCAACCAGGCGAGCCCGAGTGCGTATCTCCGTGGCAACACGCGCGCGGTGCCGCTGGCGCTCGCATACATGCGCTCGCTCGAGCTGCTGGGGGCCCGCGTTCTCAACGGCGCAGATGTCTTCGCCCTCGAATTGAGCAAGAGTGCGCAGGCGACGCTGCTGCGCACCCTGGGGATCGATTGCCCGCGTTCGATCACGTTCAACGACCCGCGTGCGCTGCACCCGTATGCGGCGGAGATCCGCTGGCCGGCGCTCCTGAAGCCGGACCAGGGGGGCAGCGGCGCGCGCATTCAGATGGTCGACTCGCTGGAGCACGTCGAAGCAATCTTTTCGGGCGATCCTGGACTGTGGCTGCCCGACAATCTGTTCGTGCTTCAGGAGTATCTGCCGCACGATCCCGAGCGCGGCATCATCCGCCTCGAGTTTCTCGGTTCCGAGCTGCTGTACGCCATGCGCGTCGTCACACATGGTCGGTTCAACCTGTGCCCCTCGCCCGTGTGCAATCCCGATGAGGGTGCTGGCTCGTGCGAACTGCCGAAGGAGCGGACGCCGGTTACGGCGCCGCCTGTCGAGTTCTATCCGTTTCCCGAGGTTCCCCGGGACGCCGTTGACACGGCGCAGAGGATCGCACGAGCGGCAAAACTGGACGTCGGGGGGATCGAATATCTCGAAACCGTCGATGGCCGGCGCGTGTTCTACGACATCAACGCCAATTCCAACCTGCGGCCCTCGGTGGCTGAGACCTTCGGCTTCGATCCGTTCGAGCGTGTGGTGGACTTCCTGGCGGGTGAGCTCGCGACACGCTGAGACCGGAAGGCCCTGCGCGATATTACTTGCTCGCCTTCCTGCGAAGACTTCCGTAAATCAGTTCTTCAGTGAACTCGACGCATTTGAATTCGAGCCGTTGAGCCCGGGCCTCTATCCGCCGGTACAGCGGCATGCTGATCTTCCACGGCCGCGTGAAGACCTTCGGATCCTCGATCGTGGCCTCGTACTGGAGGTGATCCGGTGAGATCGGCGTATAGCGTTCGACCACACGCAGCGCCTCGCTATGGAAGTTGCCGGCTCTATCGAACCATGTCTGTCCGTTGAAACCGGTCACGGTGATGACCAGCGTATCGCCCTGCCAGTGGCCGTTCGACCAGCCCATCCAGAAATCCGACAGCGGCGCGCTGTGTTTCTCCATGTTGATCAAACGGCTGGCATCGGCAAATTCATAAGAAAACAGGAGTGTGTTGGTGCTCTGGACGATCTGGAACGGGAACGGCAGATACGTGGCGCGCGGCACACCAGGCAGGTAGCACTTGTGCTCCGGGTCGCCCACCGTGAAATCGAACGGGTCCACGATCAGCCGCTTCTCGAAGTTCTCTTTCTTTTTGGCCAGCGCCCACGGCTGATAGGGAATCTCATTTCCCTCGACGACGCCGCGGCCCGCAGGAATGGCGCCCCACGCTCCCAGGGCCAGCACAGGTCCCGGCTGCGCGGGATGATCCTGAATGTCCCAATACGCTGTATTGAGCGCCTGCCACAGACCGTTCAAATTCGGGTGATCCGTCCCCGGGAGACGCGGCGCCTTGTATTCTCGATTCTGAGCGGCGAGGGGCACGACAATCGCGAGGGCGACGGCGAGCGCAACGGCGAGTCGAATGGCGGAACCTCTGAAGTGACGCTCGGGGGCCATGTTGATTGGTCCTCTGAATCTGAAACATTAAACGTGAACCTGCGCCCTGCCCGACTCACTTGGGAGGTTCGCCCTTCAGAGCCTCTTCCTCGAGAAAACGAGCGCCCTTCAGCAGATTCCTCATTCCGTAGTTCCCCTCGTGACAGGCGTACTCGAAAATCGGTCCCTCGTCTCTTCGCCACGGCACCTGAGCGGTCCAGGGTCTGGTCCATGTCGTCGGATCGTTCACCGTAAACTCGTAGCTGAGGTTGTTCGCATCGACGAGCGTGAAGCGTTCGATGACGTGCCGATTGCCGCCCGCGCCCTCGTAATTCGAGTTCGGATGGAAGTTTTTCGTCTCGACGATGAGCGTGTTGCCCTCCCACCTGCCGCGCGAGTCGCCCAGCCACGGCCGAATCGCCTCGCCGACGTGCGGACCTCCGTCGAGCGGAATGATCCGCACCTCGTGGATCTGCTCCTGAAGCATCGCCACGTACCCGGGCGCCTGCACGATCTGGTTGTTGTTGTTGTACCCGCTCGATCGCACCGGCACGGGCCGGTACACGAGGCAGCGCTCGTTCAGCGCGCGATCTTCCCACGAGTCGTAGCCGCGCTGGTCGAGCCGTTCTTTGCGCGCGCGGCCCTCAGGCGTGTACGGCGGCAGCCGGCCGTCGGGCGGGTCGATGATCAAGGACGTGCGGCCGGTGGACACGCCGCGGTCCCACCAGGCGGAGTTGTACGCGACCTCCACGTCACGTTTCGGATCGGCCAGCCGCGTATCGCCGCGAACCGCCTCCAGCTGGTTGAGCTTCGCGACTTCTTCCGGTGTCAGCGTTGCTCGATTCCCGAGATCGGCCGGCCTCTCGAGAGGCGTGATCGTGCCGAAGTTCCAGATTCCCTGCAGGTCCGGATCGCCCCACGGCGTCTTCGGCACCGAAAAGGAACCGCTCGTACCGGTGGGCGACTGTGCGTCAGTTGCCGCCGGTATCAGCGATGAGATTGCTGCCGCAAATATCAGTGCCTTGACGGCGCGCGCCCGTCGTCCGTCCATGTTGACCTCCGTTGCACGTGCGTTCTATAGGCCATGTCTGCACGGGCCGCGCTTATTTTTTCATGCCGCGCGCGGTGGACGGCGGGACGATACCGCTCATTCTCAGGTAGGGAACGACGGTGCCGTAGGTTTCGTTCGAATGCGCGATGTGGGCGGAGAGAATTGCAGCTCGCGGCTGCGCCTGCGGCCCCTGGCCGACCGTTTCCATCAGCCACTTGTCGGTAGCGCCATTGATGATCGACGAACAGTACTCGTTCGACGCAATGACAGCCTTGACGAGGGCGTCCTTGTTCGTCTCCTTCTCGTAATCGTTTTTGTTCGGGTTCGGTTCGCCCTTTACCCTGGCGCAGAAGAAATAATGCGTGTTGGCCGCGTGCCCCATCTCTCCCGCGAACGTCTTCACGTCGGGCGAGGGCTTGAAGCTGTACCGATCGGCCGGCACGGCCTCGGCCGATTCCTTCAGGTTCAGCGCGACGCCGTCCCACTGGCGTTTGAGCGCGGCAGAAAGCGGATCGGTCGGCGCCTGCTGAGCAGCCGCCGGCGCCGTCAAAGCAATGGCGATGAGAACGCAGTGCGCGATACGAGTGACGTTCGTCATGTTTAACATCTTTATCTTCATCATTGACTCCTGCTCTCCTCATGCCGCAGACATCTCATGTCGGCACTCCAGCTTATACACCGCTGGTGAACGCAAGACCTGCGCGGTTGTTTTTTCGCAGGGACCGGGTGGCGACCGCGCCACGCGCCCGACGGGAGCATCATAAGACAGAACGCCGTTGTTTCCTCATGCGGATGTTATGTCTCGCCGCGCGAAATCCTCTATGATCGCCGCGACATTTGGGGGCCTGAGATCGTTGGCGCCGTCACACGGAGGAGCTATGCGAACAACGTGCGATGACCTGGCTACACCGCTTCAGAGCGGTACCCTGACTCGCCGCGGTCTCATTCAAGGTCTCGCCGCGTCGCTCGCGTACATCGGCGCGGGCTCCAGAGCGCGAGCGCAGGCGACAGCGGCCAAACCGCTCAACCCGGAGCCATATCGGCCCGAGGTGCTGCCTTCGGGGATCCGGTCCCGATTCGTCGACAACGTCAATGGGATCAGGATGCACGTGCTCGAGGCGGGCTTCGAACAGAAGGAGCGCCGCCCGGTCCTGCTCGTCCACGGTTTTCCGGAGCTCGCATATAGCTGGCGAAAGGTCATGCCGGCTCTCGCCTCGGCAGGCTACCACGCGATCGCCCCGGATCTGAGGGGCTACGGGCGCACGTCCGGCACCGACGTCCAGTTCGACGACGACCTCGCGCCGTTCCGTACGTTGAACGAGGTCAGGGACATGCTTGCGCTCGTGGCGGCGTTCGGGTACCGGTCGGTGGAGGCTATCGTGGGCCACGATTTCGGCTCGCCGGTTTCAGCGTGGTGCGCAGTCGTACGCCCGGATGTTTTCCGGTCGGTGGTGATGATGAGCGCGCCGTTCGGCGGCACGCCGGAACTGCCGTTCAACACGGCCGACCGGCCCGCGGCAACCGCGGGAGCGAGCGGATCTGCCGATGCGATCTATGAGGAACTGGCCCGGCTGAATCCTCCGCGCAAGCACTATCAGCGGTACTACGCCACGCGGGAAGCCAACGACGACATGCGAAAAGCACCCCAGGGAATTCACGACTTCCTCCGCGCCTATTACCACATGAAGAGCGCCGACTGGAAGGAGAACAAGCCCTTTCCATTGAAGGCGCGGACCGCCGCCGAATGGGCCAGGATGCCGCGGTACTACATCATGGATCTCGACAAGGACATGGCGGCGACCGTCGCGTCGGAGATGCCGTCGCGATCGCAGATCGCCGCGTGCCGATGGCTTCCCGAAGAAGACTTGCGCGTGTATAGCGATGAATACAGCAGGACGGGATTCCAGGGCGGGCTTCAGGGATACCGCCAGGGCGGTCGGTTCGCGTCAGAGCTCCAACTCTTCTCTGGCCGCACGATCGATCAGCCATCGATGTTCATCGCGGGAAAGAGCGATTGGGGTGCGTATCAAAACCCGGGCGCGCTCGAACGCATGCAAAAGACCGCCTGCACACAGATGGTGGGCACGCATTTCGTGGACGGCGCCGGTCACTGGGTGCAGCAGGAGCAGCCCGAGCTGGTGAGCCGGCTGTTGCTGGAGTTTCTGCAACGCACAGGTCAGCGTCCGGCGCGCCGGTAGACGGACACTGACGGATGCCAGGGCTCCGAGTCGGCGTCCGCGCCGACCCGCGCGGTGTAGCGTCTTACATCCCGACCACCGCCAAACTGCGAATACCTTCGAGCAACCCACCCTGCGCGACGACGGTCTGGGCACCAGTGTCCGGTTCGATACGAATCAGCTTGTCGCCCGACATGTCGGCGATCAGGATTTTGCCGTTCGCGTCCACAGCGATGCTGATCGCCGCCTTCAGATGTTGGCCGGAAGAGACGAGGTGCTGATGGCCGTGGGCCAAGTGGACGCGGATCACCTTGTCGGCGCCATGGTCGACGACGACAGGATCGCCGCCCGGCAGGACGGCAATGCCGCTCGGGCTCAACAAATGCCCGCCCTCGGAAACGACGGTTTCTGCGCCGGTGGATCTGTCGACGCGGATTACGGCGCGGGCACCGAGCTCGGCGACGTAGTAGTGGCCGTCGGGAGCGATGACGACCCCGGTCGGGCCGTCGCCGACGTTCGTGCCGGTGTTCAGCTTCGTCGCGGCGCCGGTGGAATGATCGATCTGGAACAGGCCGCTCCCGGTGGCGGACGGCAGGTTGACGACGACATAGTGGCCGTCGCTCCTGACGTCGACGTCCTGAAACACGCGGCCGCTGCTGTGGACGACGTGCTGCGCGCCGGTCTCGGGCTCGACGTGCACGATGTCGCCGCCGTCGGTGACGACGACGATGTGGCCGTGGCTGTCGAAGGCGACACCCTTCGCGTTGCCGAGCGCGCCGCCCTCCGTCAGGATGTCCATCTCCAGCGTGTCCGGATCGATGCGAACCAACCTGCCGGCGGTGCCGACGACGATGTCGCCGCGCTTGAGCTCACGGCAGCGCGCCGCCGCCGGCAGCACGCGAACCCATTTGGCGATCGACGGCACGCCCCGGCGATTCACGATGAACAACATGTAGTAGCCGGGCGGGACGAGGTTCGGGTTGTCCGGCATGTGGGCGAGCAGCTGACAGACGCCGCGCTGCTTGAACGGCACATCCACGAGCCGCTGATCGCTGTCGTAGGAGTGTGTCGTGGCCATCGGCCGCACCAGGCTGATCCACTTGATGTCGGCGGCGCTCGGCGTGTGGATCGTGAACGACTCGCACAGCTTCGCCTCTCGCGGCGCTCGCTCGATGCACGGCCGCGGTCCGCGAAAGAGATACGGAGGGTGATACACCTCGAGCCGCAGCTCGTCGTCCCGGCGACGCGGGTTCGAGCCCGCGGTCAACACACGACCATCTGGCAGGAGGAGCGCGGTCGAGTGATACATGCGCGGGACTCGCGCCGAGTCGCCGGTGGTCCACGTGTTCGCTGCGGGATCGAAGATCTCGGCTTCGAGGGATGCGGTCGCGAAGTTCTCGGCAATCGCGGTGCCGCCGGTCGCGACGACCGTGCGGTCCGGCAGAATCACGGCATTGACATGAATGCGCGCGCGAAACATCGGCGGAGCGGCCACGTACGTCGGCGCCGCGGCATCGGTGTCGATGATGTGCACGTCGTTGATGCTCGGATCCCCGCCGCCCATGACCATCACGCGCTGCGTTTGTGCGGGCGGCAGCAGAACGGTCGCGCCCTGATCGCGCTTGCCGAAATTGAACGACGCCGGGATCGCGGCCGCCGGCAGGGACGTGTGGGCGCCGGTCGACGGCACCAGGAAGCCGGGCTGCACGCCCGAGCCGCCGAGGCGCATCCCTGAATAGAAGATGCGCCCGTCCTTCAGCAGGTGCAGGTGGGGGTACAGCGGCCAGCCGACCTGTGGTCCGACAGCGCTCCAGCCGGTCGCCTGCGCGTAGATCTCGTTCTCCGCGTTCACAAGTGCCGCGACGGCAAGCGCACGGCCGTCACCCAGCGTGACCAGCGTCGGATACCAGCGGCCCCATTTCATCGCATGCACGAACGTCCACTGTT
>WUUC01099964.1_pt1 | contig 12620 bp, 26 predicted proteins | sample 6278441 | NCBI WGS metagenome assembly WUUC01 (sample SAMN13675441, study PRJNA597444) | soil metagenome | isolation source: soil | place: USA: Washington | collected 2017-10 | reverse complement strand
TGCCCCGGGCGACGCTCCTCGGCTACCTCAACGAGCTCCGCAAGACCCGCCGCTTCTGCGACCGGACCCGCCGCACGTTCGCCCCGATGACGGAGAACACCGCCATCTCCTACCTGGTGGCCGAACGCGGCAAGCCTCAGCACCGCAACGGGTGCCTGTGCTCCGACCACCGCATGGCCCCGTCGACGATGTGGGTGTGGTACTCCGCGGTGCGCTGGTACCACCGCATGGGTGACCCGCCGCTGCCGTGGGAGATGGGCAACCGGCTGCGGCTGGCGATGAAGGGCTACGCGCAGGAGATGGTGGACGCCGGGTGGGCGCCGGCCCGGGCACCCCGGGCGTACCCGGAGGATGTCCGGGCGTGGGTCGACGCGCTCGACCCGACGATCGAGAAGCACGTGCAGGCCGCGGTGGTGCTGCTGGCCGGCTGGTACACCGCCGCCCGGGCCGGTGACCTCGTCACGTACCGCATCTCCGATGTCCACTGGACCCGCATCGCGGCCGGGGAAGGTGTGTCCGTGCCGGGGGTGGACCTGCAGCTGCGGTCGTCGAAGGCGAACAAGCAGCCCGGGAAGGTGGTCGAACATCGGGCGTTCGCGGCGAACCTCGCCGACCCGCGTTACTGCGGGGTGGCGGCGCTGCGTACCCTGATCGACCTGCGCGCGGCGAGGCACGGGGTGACATCGGGGGCGTTGCTGCTGCCGTTCCGGCCCGGGGCGAAGGAAGACGCCGACGTGATCCTGCAACCCGATCCGGGGTTCAAGCTGTCCACCGAGTCGATCAACCGGGTGATCAAGGGCGCTGCGCGGCGGGCCGGGTATCCGAACTGGAAGGACTACAGCGAACACTCGTTGCGGCGGGGCCGGGCACAGTGGCTGTACGAGAACGGCATCCGCGAGTTGGAGATCGGCCGGCACCACGGCTGGGCCGACAAGGGCAGCCTGCGTGACTACCTCGCCGAGTCCGACCGGCTGTCGCCGACCGCGCCCGGCTCTGTCGGGATGCTGTAGGTGAGCGCCTACAGCCTGGTGTTCTGGGTGGTGTGGACCGTCGGCACGCTGTGGTGGATGCTCGCCACCGGGTGGCCGCGGACCCTGGCTGCGCTCGTGGTGGCCGTGGTCATCGCCGTCACCGAGACGATCGTCGACTGGGTTGGTCGCGTACGGCGGCGCCGGCTCGAAGACGGGCCCGACGACTGACCGCACCCGCCACCCCTTCCCCGCCCGCTGTGTGCAGGCGCGCAGGGGCCCGGGTGGGCCACCTGGCGAGGGGTGGCGTGCTGCGTACCCGGGCACCGTACACGCCGGGCCGTTGTGGGCAACGAAACGACCGGCGTGTCGTTGGCCCTCGTATGAGCCGGTGGGGGTGGCCATCCACGAGGGTGGCAGTGAGGGCGATGACGGTCGCCCGCGTGATGATCTCGTTTTCGTGGCTGATGACGCTGGCCATGGCCACGATCGCCGCCTGGAAGGACAGCGGCCCGGTCGGCTACGTCGACGGGTGGCTGTCGTGGGTGGCGTGGATCGGCTGGTGCGTGGCCCTGTCCTGGCTGGGTCGGCGGGTCCGTACCACCTACGACAGGGTCCGAGCCGAAGCCGCCTTGGAACGGATCGAGTTCGGGCCGATCGGCCCGAACGTCGACGGCCCCCTCGGCGTGGTCCTCGTAGACCCCGACGGGGCGGAAACCCCGCTGGCTGTGGTGCCGTTCGCCCAGTCGTGCAACGGGCACACGGTGTGGTTAGGTTACGGGCCTGCCGGTGCGCCGATCCCGGCGTGGGGCGAGATCCGGGTACGGGTGATGCCCCCGCGGTGTGACCTGCTCCTGCAGACCGAAGAGGACGACGACGGTGGGCTGCGCTACGCCGCCCGTCCTGACTCGCTGGACCTGTGGGGGAACCGTTGACAGATTCTGACACTTTCGGCCCTTACGACTCGGCGCCTCAGATGGCCCGCGAACCGCTCTTGGTCGGCCTTGACAAGCTCCGCCAGGAGCTCGGCGCCGGCACCGCGGAGCGGCTCGAGTTCGGGGTACGCCACGCGCATCTCCTCGCCGCCGTCGCCGCCGCCGGAATCGAGATGGGCGCCGCCGACCGGCGTGTCGTGGGCCGGCTCGCCGCACTGCCGGCGCCGTCGGTGCAGGTTCTCATCGGGCTCATCTCGCGCGCCAACCGCGACTGACCGGTGGCCCGCAGAATCGCCGTGGCACGGCTGGCGTGGATGGCCGGCGTCCTGGAAACCCGGGGGAAGATCCGCCGGGTCGACAACCCGCTCCGCAAAACCATTCAGCTGATCCTGCAGCTACAAAACCGGAACGTGCACATTCCGGAGCGGATGGCCGCCCTCACCGGGGTCAAGATCCGGGTTACGGAGGCCCGCGAGATCACGGTCGGGGAGCGGCGCGGATGTGTCGAACACTGCCCCGAGGCGCACGTGCACCTCGGGGCGCACCTGCCACGCATGGCGGTGTGGGCGATCACCGGCGTGGGTGCGTCGGTGGTGCTGCACAACCTGGCCCCGTACATGCACCCGGCGACGGACCTGTCAGTCGTCGACGACTACATCGACGGCCTGACCCTCCCGGCCGACTGGGCGAAGCCCGGGCCGGGGATGTATGCGATCTGGGAGACCGTCAACCGGCTCCGCACGATCGGGTGGGAGATCCCGGAGCCGTTGACGGTGGTGCCGCGCAAGTGGCTGTCCGGCGGCGGGGTGTAGCGGCTACTCCTGGCCGGGTTCGGCGGTGTCGGGGGCGGCGTCTTCGGTGAGGTTGAGAGCCAGGTCGAACAGGGCGACGTTCTGGACGCCGTCGGTGTTCTCGGGGCCGTCGAACATGCAGAACATGGGCTCTTCGATAATCTTCACACCCGAAATCTTACACGACCGGGCGTTGTGCGTCTACTTCGGTGGTGGTGCGGACCCGTTCCCGCTCCACCATCCCCCGCTCGTTCAGCTGGACACCGATCCGGTGCGGCGACGTCACGTTCGTCGCCGGGTTGAACCGCAGGCGGAACAGCGGCGACGCCAGCCCCCGCCGGATCAGGGCATCCTGAACCGCCCGCGACCACCCCACCACCTCCCCGCCGGAGGTGGCCCCGGCGACCGCCTCACGCATGGGCCGGCTCAACGCCGTCGACCTGCGCGGCGGGGCGTCGACCCCTTCCGGCTCGACCGCGTCGCGGTTCTCCACCACCACCCGCGCCACCCACCGCCGCCCGGCCGAGGTGAGCCGGTACAGCCCGGACGGGGGCCAGTCGGCGGTGTGGACCGGCACCCGGTAGGCGAGGTCTTCCCGGCACAGCCGACCGAGCAGCGTTACTACTTGGTGGTCTCGCGCGTTGGCCCGGTCAGCAATGGCCCCGACGGACAGCGGAACCCGCTCGCCCTGCAGGGTATACAAGATCGATAGTTCGGTTGCTGACACCGACTGGTCTTCCATGACAGGCCAGTCTGCCGGCCACATATGACATACAGACAGCTTTTACACAAATAGGGGTTTTGCGGGGCAAGCGCGAAACCCAGACGTCACGTCTCACCCGACCCGCCCGCCCGGGTCGGGTCGCCCCGCGTTCCCCACACACCGGAACGGGGCACCCGTGCGCCAACACCCAGAACCACCCGCGGCCTGCGACGACCCGTCGCCCGTCGAATGGAACGACGGCTACACCCCCCGCTGCCAACTCCCCCCCGCCCACGAAGGCGTCGACCACTGGGCGATGACCCCCGCCGGGCCGTGCGTCTGGGCAGCCGACGGCGTCCACGCCCTCACCACCCCGTTCGGCGAGTTCCGATGATGCCGACGAACAGCCCCACCGCGGCCGCCGACACCCTCCTCACCCACCGGCTCCGGTCCATCGCCGCGAAGTGGCCGGCCGTCAAATACCACCCCGAGGACCCGCACGCCGACCTGATCAACCGGGTCGCCTCCCAACTGCGCCTGGTCACCATCGCGTCGCCGGCCGTCGGATACCGGCAGGTACTCGGCTGTGTCCTGCCTGTCGACGACGAACCCGCCGCCGTGGGTACCGCCGCCCTCGAAGCCCTCACCGGCGCCGTCGTCGCCGCCACCCCCGACACCGAACCGGCCCGGAACCGGGCCTACGCGCAGCAACTGCTGCTGCACCTGGCCGCCGCCGGCTGGACGCTGGTGCGCGCATGACCGAAACCCTCGACGGTGAGGTGCAGCTGTGCCGCTGCGACCACTACGCCACCGAACACCACCGGTCCCCCGACGGCGGGGTGCAGCCCTGCACCGTGCTCATCGTCGGCTCTCTGTGGCGGGCCGTGCCGGCGTGGTGCGGCTGCCTGGACTTCACCACCGCGGCCCCGCCGTGCCACCGGTGCGGGCACAAGGCGAACCGGCACGACAAGTTCGGCTGCTGCGCCGACGACCTGTGCCCGTGCAACGACTACGCCCCGGCCCTCGCGTGAACCCCGGCAGGCCCCTGTGCGGGTACTGCGGGCACGGCGAGGGCATCCACAACGCCGCCCTCGCCGTCGGTGGCCTCTTCCAGGCCGGCACCCGGCCCTGTACGGCCATCATCACCATCGAGGTCCCGGCGAACGCCGACCCGGCCACGATCACCTCCGCCACCCGCGTCGGGTGGTGGCCCTGCAGCTGCGACAACTACACCACCGACCTCGGGGGCGACGAAGATGAGTAGCCCCAGCGAAGCGGCGGCGTTCCTCATCACCGAGGCCCGCGCCGCCCTGTACCGGCTCCGCACCGCGTGGCTGTGGCTCGCCGAGGCCCGCATCCCCGGCCCCGAGGCCCCCACCGTCGCGGTACCCGACCGGCGCCAGCACGTGCTGCAGGCCCGCGCCGAACAGCACTGGCACGACCGGGCCGCGAAAATCGAGGCGATCAAGGCCGGGCGCCGGCCGTCCGGAACCCGGCCCGCCGCCGCCCGCGTCGGTGTCACCGACGCCCGCACCGAAGTTTCCCGCCTCGTGGCCGGCCTCGCCGCCCGGCTGTGGGAGTACGCCCACCCGTCCGAAGACATCGTGTGGCCCGTCCTGGACTACCACACCGTGTGGCTGGCCGGGCTGTGCCCCACCTGCCAGGGCACCGGGTGGCGGGCCCCACCGCCGTGGTGGCGCAAAACCACCCCGCCGGTGTGCGAGTCCTGCGACGGCCACGGCCGCACCGGCCGCACCCACGCCATCGACCCCGCCGACCAACTCGTGGCCCTGTCACTGGGCCTGATCATCGAACTCCTCCCCGTCGTGCGGGACCCCGAACAGGCCGCCGACGCCGTGCGGACCCTGGACCGCTGCGACCGGACCGCCCGCCGGGTCGCGAACGCCGGTGAGCACCGGATCGCGATCGCCGCACCGTGCCCGGCCTGCAACTCCCGGGACCTGTGGGCCGAAACAAGCTCCCCGCGGCGGGAAGAGTGGACCGTCCGGTGCGAATCGCAGCTGTGTGTGTGTCGCGGCCCGGGCTGCCGGTGCTGCCGTCCGGTGCGTTGGCGTGGCCGCCGGCACCTGTGGCCGGCCGAGGAGTGGGCCGACCTCGCGGACCTCATCGGCGCCGAACACCTTCCCGACGGGCCGTGACCGACGGTGACCGACAGCATGTTACCGGCCGGTACGGGTGGGGCGGATCCCCGGGCCGACACCCCCACCGACCCCCTATTCGAACACCTTTCACGTACTCTGCCCCGAATTACGGGCGGTAACCGGGCTGTCGAGTACGTCACCGCCGCCGACATTCACGACCGCTGGCCCGACGTCCGGCCCGCCCTCGTACGCCTCTGGGTCCACCGCGGCCTCCTGCAACCCGTCCGCGGCCCCGACGGCACCCCCATCCGCACGAAGGGCGTACGGGGCCGGGCCAACCTGTACCGGTGGGATGACGTCGTCGCGGCAGAGAAAAGCGCCCGCGAAGCCGGCTCCGGCCGGCCCCGCGGGCGCTGACTCGTTCCGGCTAGCTGCGGTGCAGCCGGATCTGCTCGATTACCGCGTTGACGACCGTGCTGCCCACCATGATCCACAGGATGACGGGATCCAAGGTCACAACGGAGTAGATGAGGACCGCAAGCTGCGTCGCAGCAAAGGTCCGCACGGTGGTGTCACGGGAGATGCGCCGCTCCCGTTCGTCGCCGGACGCCGCCCGGGACAGACCCCACCGTGTGGCAAGGTCCGGCTTGAATTCGGCAATGAGTACCTGCGCGACGACCATGAAGGAGCCCACCACCGCGCTGGCCTTTCCGGCGCTGACCAGGGCGGCGGAAAGAGTCCCGCCCGACTGGGCCACAAGGCCGGCACCGATGGCGGCCCCCGCCACGATGGCCCCCGCCGCCATGGCCATGGTGCGGCGGAACTGGCGCGCGTATTCGGCGTTGGCGACCGCGTCGGGGTCAGTGGGTGTGGGCATGGTCTTCAACGTGAAACACCTCTTCTACGGGGAGTCCGAACGTGCGGGCGATCTTGACGGCGAGTTCGAGGGAGGGGTTGTACCGGCCGCCCTCAAGCGAGTTGATGGTCTGCCGGGAGACGCCGACCCGGTCAGCTAGGGCTTGCTGGCTGAGTTCGGCGGCGGCCCGGAGTTCGGTGAGCCGGTTATCCATGACTGTCAAGGTAGCTTTACATCATGGCGGGTGTCAAGCGGGCTTGTCGACAAGGCGCCTTGACAACCTTAGGCTGCGTGGATGACCAACCCCGGCGACGCCCGCGCACACGCCCTCGCCCGCATCCTCACCGACCTGGACCGCTGCCCTCACGGCCGGCACCGCGGCGACACCTGCGCCGGCTGGGAACCCGGCCGGCCGGCCAGCGGATGCCAGGGCGGCCGGTCCCTCGGCAACCCGCACCTCACCCCCGGCGCCCCGGTCGGCTACGACCTCGGCGGCCAGCCCTACACCGTGCCACCCGTCGGCGCGTCAACCTCCGACCCGCACGCGTGGCGGCCCACCGATTCGTGAAAGGTGTGACACTTCCGGCCGGAATTCGAGCATGATGGATGCGTGGGAGCCGTCCTATCGATCCTCAGCACGTTCAGCTTCTGGTGCGGCGCCGTCATCGCGTTCTACGCCGGCCGCGCCTACCAGTACTTCCACCGCGCCCGCGCCGACCACCACGACGCCAAAGCCAACGCGAAGTTCCGCTGGCGGCTGTACCTGCACTCCATCCCCCGCGCCATCGCCGCCATCATGTTCATGGTGGTCGCCTCGATCCTGCTGGTCCGCGTCATCACGGCGAACCCGGAGATCCTCCGCCCCACCGACCCCGCCCAGGTCCCGTCTCCGGAGCCGTCATGACCGACAACACCCTCGGCGCCGCCATCGGCGTCACCCTCGTGATCCTGTTCGTCCTCTACTACGTGTGGCAACTGAACCGGCCCACCCTCAGCTGCGGCTGCCCCGACGACGGCCGCGCCATCATCGGCTGCCTCGCGTGCGGGCACACCCGCTGCGAAAACCACCGGTTCACCTCCCACGGCTGCCAGGCGGCCCGGCGGTGAGGCGCCCACTGATGTACGCCGACGGGCTCCTCTGCTTCCTGTGGCCCACCCTCACCCGGTGGGGCGTCGCCATCGTCGACGACTACGACGGTGTCGGCGGCCTCGCCAACTCGGCCCGGTTCCGGTGGCGCCGCTCCGCCGAGGAATGGATCAACTGGTCGAAAGCCGACCTCGCCAGCAAAGGCGTTCCCGTCGACTGCACGTACACGATCGTGGCCCGGCCACCGACTCGCTGACACCACCGGCACGGCCTGTTAAAGTTCGGTCTCAACAGCGTTGAAACGCTTATGCCAGTGCCCGCAGTGTGCCTTGAAGCCCTCTGCGGGCACTTTTGTACCCGGCGCCGGACGACTGCGTGCTCACCGCGTCACCGGCTGGTAGCGCCGCCTGTGCGAGCCCGAACCCGAAGACGGGGCCGTCCACGGTAGGGCCCGGGCCCGGCGCCCGCCCGACGCGCGCCCACCGTCCGGCGCCGGAACTGGTATGCCCGCCGGGCCGGCTGGACTTGGATTCCCCGGCCCGGCGGTGCGCCAACCTATAACACCCGCCAACGGCGAAGAACCCCACCCCGGGGATATGGGGTGGGGTTCTTCGCCGTACCGGGCCGGTAGGAAGTCGGCCCGGGCCGTGGGTCCCTGCAACAGGGACCCCGATCGTACCGCCCCGGCAGGCCCGGCGGCGGCCCAACGCCGCGTAGGGCTGGCTCCCGCGCGCCCCCCGGACGGAACCCCCCTCATGCCCGCATCGAAGGCACAGCGCGCCATCACCGCCGAACGCCGCTCGAAGGCCCTGCAACTGCGCCTGGCCGGCACCGACTACACCACGATCGCGGCGGCGCTCGGCTACGCCGACCGGGCCGCCGCGTGCAAGGACATCACCCGGGCGCTGGAAATCCGCACCCGTGAGCAGCAGCAGTCCGCCGACGTCCTCCGCGGTGTCGAAGTCGCCCGCCTGGACCTGCTGCAGGAGGCGTTGTGGTCGTCGGCGCTGGGCGGGGACACGAAGACCGTCGAAGCGGTGCTGAAGGTCATCGACCGGCGGATCAAGCTGTTGGGCCTGGACCAGGCACAGAAGATGATCGACTCGGCTGTTGACGCGTGGCTGAACCACCTGACCGCCACCCCCACCGACGACGACCCCGACAGTGACCCCGACAGCCCCGACAACGACCCCGACAACGTCGGGGTTGACACGGGCCTGGACCCGGGGGACTGACCGGTGCGGGTCGCGCCCCTGACAGGCAAGGCCCGCCGCGCGGTCGCCCTGGCCACCGCCGACGTCAACGTCTGGGAAGGCAGCGTTCGATCCGGCAAGACCGTATCGAGCCTGCTGGCGTGGATGCAGTTCGTCCGCACCGGCCCCGCCGGCAACCTGCTGATGACGGGCAAGACGGAGAGGACGCTCCGCCGCAACATCATCGACCCCATCGTGGAGATGCTCGGACCGAACCGGGTACAGATCAACTCCGGTGCCGGAGAGCTCACCCTGTTCGACCGCAAGATCTACCTGGCCGGTGCGAACGACGAACGCTCCCAGGACAAGATCCGCGGCTTGACCCTCGCCGGGGCGTACATCGACGAAGCGAGCACGGCGCCCGAATCGTTCTGGGCGATGCTCCTCACCCGCATGTCCGTGGAGGGCGCCCGCCTGTACGCCACCACAAACCCGGAAGGCCCCCGGCACTGGCTCAAGGTCGACTATCTCGACCGGGCGTGTCTGCACCTCACCGGCCCCGGCGACCTCCGCAAGAAGCCGATCGACCCCGACGACGACACGAACCGGGGCCCGACCAACCTGCACCGGTTCAGCTTCCGGCTCACCGATAACCCGAACCTGCCGCCGGGATACGTCGACGCGATGATGCGCCAGTTCACCGGCCTGTGGCGCCGCCGCTACATCGACGGTGACTGGGTCGCCGCCGACGGGGCCATCTACGAAACGTTCGACCCCGACATTCACGTCGTCGACGCTCTGCCACCGATCGTGCGTTGGCTGGCGTGCGGTGTCGACTACGGAACGACGAATCCGTTCGCGGCGCTCATGGTCGGTGTCGGTGCGGACAACCGGCTGTACGTGGTGTCGGAGTACCGGTACGACTCGACTTACACCCGCCGCACCAAGACCGACGGCGAGTACTCCCAAGACATGCTCGGCTGGCTCGGAAAGATCCGGGTGCCGCACTCGAAACCAGCCGTCTACGGGGTGCATCCGCAGTGGCTGTGCGTCGACCCGTCCGCCGCGTCGTTCGTGGCGCAGATGTACCGCGACGGCCTCACCCCCACCCCCGCCCGGAACTCCGTCAACGACGGCATCCGGCAGGTGGCGATGCTGCTGGCCGCCGACCGGCTCCGCGTACACCGCTCATGCACCGGCCTTATCGACGAAATCCCCGGCTACGTGTGGGACCCGAAAAAGACAGAGGACGGCATCGACGCCCCCCTCAAAGCGGACGACCACTCCTGTGACGCCCTCCGCTACGCCATCGCAACGACGGAGGTCATATGGCGACCGCTTCTGAAGCGCCCGCTCAGGGATCCCCTGGCAGCCTGAACCCGATCACCGCCCCCGAAGCGGCCCGGATGGCGTCGCTGTCCCTGGCCGCCGCGGCGGCCAGGGCCCGCACGCTGACCCCCGAGATCGCCGCGTCGGCACTGGTCGAGATCGCGCAGGAATGGCGGCACCTCGCCGTGTCCCTGTCGCAACACCAGGCGATGACGCCGCGCCCCGAGCGGGACGACCGGTGAGCGGCGACCTTCGCGGCCGGGAGATTCCCCTCCCGGAACGCCAGCCGGGTGCGTGGCTGCCCACCCCGATCGCTGAGGCGTTGCCGCGCCGGTTCCACCTGGCCCGCCGTGTCGACGTGTCCGGGGTGTCCGGGGTCGGCTGGGTCGCCGCCGGGGTGCAGTTCCCCGACGGCACGGTGGTGATGCGCTGGCTGACGGAGCACCGGTCGACGGTGGTGTGGGCTGACCTCGAGTCGGCGATGCGTGTGCACGGCCACGACGGTGCCACCGTCGTCGAATGGGTCGACGCGTAGCCGCAGATGGCGTCGGGGCCGATACGTGAGGGGTGCGAGCGCGACTCGCACGCGCTTTCTTCTTGACGCCCCGACGTGTCACCTGGTTGCCGCGCGCTGGCGTGCAGGCACCCGACCACCCTACCAACTATACGCACAACGGTCGATCATATAATCTGATAGTTGTGATGGATGTGGTGGAAGTGGAAGAACACTCCGACGCGTGCGAAGCCGCCGGCCTCACCTCCGCCTGCTTCTGCGGCTGCAACGGAGCCCGCCACGCCGAAGCGACCGCCGCCCGCCGGCTCCGCGACCGCCGCGCCCAGGTCGCATCCGCCGTCCCCGACACCGACACCACCGAACCCGCCACCCGGCCCAACATGCGCGTCACCGAAGCCGTCCCCACCCCCGCCCGGCTCGCCGCGATGACCGACGGGGAAGTCGCCGCCCTGTTCACCCGCTTCTCCGTCGAAAACAACTGGGACGCCGTCGCCGCCATCGGCGACGACCTGGACCGCCGCGACCGCGACCGGGCCTGGCTGACCAACCCCGACGCCGACGACCATTGGAACACCGGCGGCGAACCCACCGAGCAGGACCGGCAGATGGACGTCCTACTCGCCAAGGGCTACGACTTCGCCGACGCGTTCGAAGAGATCTACGGCAACCCCGGCGACGCCGACCGGATCCGCCGCGAGGAACGCAACACCACCGTCGACCGCCGCCAAGGGGAAAGCGTCGACGCCGCCGTGCGCCGCGCCTACGACGCCGACGTCTACGACCGGTGGCTCCGCGCCGAAACCGACCTGCGTGGTCACCTGCTCAACCCCCGCGGCCGGGCCGCCGGCATCGACCCCCTCACCCTGTTCTCCGGCACCGCGCAGCGCGCCCGCGCCTACGCGTCGGAAGACCTCATGCGCTGGTGGACCGACAACGGCAGGGTGACGTTCACCGAGTTCCGCGCCGACACCCTAGGCCGCGGCCGAGACCGACGCGCCGCCGAACTGACCCGGGTCGGAGGTAACGGCCGTGACTGGATCTAGAGTGGACGCCGTCATGGACGCTCGTGAAGTAGTCGCCGCCCGCCGCGCCGGGGAGTTCGCCGGCCGTTCCGGGCTGCACCCGTCGACGTGCCCGCACCGCGGCAACGACACCGACACCCACGTCCTACGCCGTATCTGGCTCGCCGCGTACCTCCGCGCCGCCGGCCCGCCCCCCGGCGCTGTCGACCACGACGACGGCGCGCACCGGTAGCGAGAGCGGCCGGGCTCCGGCGTCACGTCCAGGTGGTGTCCACCGAGACCCCACGTAGACGCAGGGTCCGGGGTGGCGCTGACTTCCGTGCGTGTACGCCTGCCGGCCGCTCTCGGTAGGTAGGGCGCTGGGACCCGGCAACCGTGCAAGGTTGTGACCGGGGTCACACGCCCGGCGGGGGTGGCTGTACGAAGTCGGGCGCGATGTCGTACCACCGTTCCTTCTGGTAGACGGCGACGATCCGCTGCCGGTCACCCAACGTGTAGATCACCAACTCGCCGTTGTCGCCCAGGTTGGGCACATGCCGGGTCGCGTCGTAGTAGTGCGGCGGCAGGTCACCGGCCCGCGTCACAACCAACATCATCCGCGTTCTCCTCGGGGGTTAGCCGTGGCCGAAGTGACCCCGCAGCAGCAGGCCGCCGTCGCCCGCCTCCGCGCGTGGGCCCTCGGACCCGGCGGGATGAAAGAATTCCAATGGGGCAAAGACGGCGACATGACCCGCTGCCAGGAATTCTACCGGGGGAAAATGCCCGGCCACATGATCGACGGCTGGTGCGCGCGCCTCCACAAGACAGCCACCGGCACGTGGCCCGGCGAACGCGGCAAGCCAGGTAACGCGCCGAAACGCGGAGACTAGCCCGGCTCCGGCCCGGCGATCCACTCCGCAACCGCTGCCCCGTCTCGCCGCGAAACAACGTGCCGTGTCACGGCAGGGTCGGCCGGCCCTGCCATGTCGTACAGGCGCGCGACCCGTTCGGCGTACTCCGCTTCGGACTCGGCGAGGACCCGCACGATCTGCCGGCCGGCTGGCAGGAACAGCCCCACTGACGCCACCGTGATCTCGATCCATCCCCGCGGCGACGGCTCGTTCACCCACCGGATGATGCT
>WUUC01084936.1_pt1 | contig 12620 bp, 15 predicted proteins | sample 6278441 | NCBI WGS metagenome assembly WUUC01 (sample SAMN13675441, study PRJNA597444) | soil metagenome | isolation source: soil | place: USA: Washington | collected 2017-10 | reverse complement strand
TGGGCATCATCCTTCTTAGCGTTGCCCTCTTCATAAATATTGCGCTTATGGGCGTGAGAAGGATCGCCTCACATTTTTCCTATGCTTGACCAGCCGAGATCACTCACACCGCCAGAGGCGCGCGCGGCACGACGAGCCGGATTGCTGCCGCTCGAACTGAAAGGCGCAAGTCTCGAAACCGGCGGACGACGGCTGATCGATCACGTCGATCTCACCATCTCGGATCCCGGAATTAGCGTAATTCTCGGGCCGAACGGAGCGGGGAAGAGCCTGCTGCTACGCCTCATGCACGGTCTGATCGCTCCGTCGGGAGGGACCATTCTGTGGGGCGGTGTGCCCATGGACGGCACCGTCCGGCGGCGTCAGGCCATGGTGTTCCAGAAACCGGTACTCCTCCGCCGCACCGCGGCCGCCAACATCACCCACGCGCTTGGCCTCCGGGGATTCGCGCGCAATGAGCGTCATACACGCGCCGCCGCCGCTCTCCAGCTTGCCGGTCTCGCCGATCAGGCCTTTACGCCGGCGCGCGTCCTCTCCGGCGGCGAGCAGCAGCGGCTCTGCATCGCTCGAGCCTTGAGCCTTGAACCGGAAGTGCTGTTCCTGGACGAGCCGACGGCGAGCCTCGATCCATCTTCAACCCTTGCAATCGAGCGGCTGCTCGTCGAGGCGCAACATCGCGGCATCAAGATCATTGTCGTGACGCATGAACTGGGGCAGGCGCGGCGGCTCGCCCATGACGTTATCTTCCTGCATCAGGGACGCGTTATTGAGCATCAACCGGCCCAGAGCTTCTTCTCTCGGCCGCGCAGCGAGGCGGCGCAGATCTTCCTGGCCGGAGGCCTCGTCATATGAAGGAGTGGACCTTGCTTACGACCCAACGTTCGGTGAGCAGGAGAAGCGCGATGAAGTTCTTAGTCGCCGCTTTCGGCTTGCTCGCCCTTTCGGTCGCCACGCCGCGGGCGGCCGAGAATTTCATCATCGTGCAGTCCACGACCTCGACGCAGAATTCGGGGCTGTTCGACCACATCCTTCCGCTCTTCACGAGGAAGACCGGCATCCAAGTCCGAGTGGTCGCGGTCGGTACCGGCCAAGCGCTGAAAAATGCCGCGAATGGCGATGGCGATGTGGTGCTCGTGCACGCGGAGCCCGACGAAAACAAGTTCGTCGCGGAAGGTTGGGGCGTGAAGCGCTATCCCATCATGCACAACGACTTCATCATTGTCGGTCCCAAAGCCGATCCCGCGGGCATCGCCGGAACGAAGGATGCGCCGGTGGCACTGAAGAAGATTTCCGAGGCAAAGGCGCCTTTCGCTTCCCGCGCCGACGACTCCGGTACCCACAAGGCCGAGCTTTCGCTTTGGAAGGAGGCCGGCGTCGATCCGCGGCAGGCGAGCGGCACCTGGTACCTAGAAACCGGCTCAGGCATGGGCGCCACCCTGAACATGGCGGTCGGCAAGCATGCTTACGCCCTCACAGACCGCGGCACCTGGCTCGCCTTCGCCAACAAATCGGATTTCGAGATCCTGGTCGAAGGCGACAACCGGCTGTTCAATCAATATGGCGCCATCCTTGTGAATCCCGCCAAGCATCCGAAGGTAAAGGCCAAAGAGGGGAAGGCATTCATCGACTGGCTGCGAGGGCCCGAAGGTCAAGCGGCGATCGCCAGCTACACGATCAACGGGGAGCAGCTCTTCTTCCCCAATGCTCAGCCGGGGAGCTGAGGTCGGATATCACCGGTGAATTTCGGTTAGGAGGATCCGCCTGTGATCGACTCCTCAACTTTGGAACGCCTCGTTCCCGACGAGCTCCTTGAGAATGAGGCCACCGGCCAGACGACATACAGGCTTCATATCGAACGCTACGAATTCGCCGCGCGGAAAGCACACGGTGCCCGGTCAATCCTCGATATGGCGTGCGGCGTAGGGTACGGATCACGCCTTTTGAAGGATTTGGTGCCTGATGCGACGGTCACCGGCGTCGATTGCAGCGCGTCGGCAATCGACTACGCGAATGCGCGTTACGCCGGAGAGGGTCTGAACTTCGTGCTCGCCGATGCGATGACATTCGAGGCCGCAACATTCGATATCGTCACGTCTCTCGAGACCATCGAACACCTGCCGGACCCGCAGACCTTTATCGGAAGAATTGCTGCGAAACTGCTCCGCCCGGGCGGACTCTTTGTGGGTTCGGTTCCTGTGACGCCGTCAATGGATGCAAACCCGCATCATCTCCAAGACTTCACCGCGCGCTCCTTTAGAGATCTTTTGAAAGCACACGGCCTGATTGAGGCCGACAGTCTGTCCCAAACCCAGCCCTACAGCCCCGTCGCGGTGATGACGAAAAGCGAAGCGCGAATGGCAGCCATGCGTCCGAACATCTGGGCCTATTATCGCCGGCATCCTCAAAAGGCCCTTCTCAGGATGAAGTCCATTTTCACCGATGGCTTCAACAACAAGTATCTGACGATCGCAGCACACTTGAAAGCGGGCGACGCCTGATCACCGCGCCGAAGTCAGAGGGCTTTGGCAGCCTCCGAAACGCTCCGTGGCCCTGAACTGAACGGCAAGCGTGAGTGGGGTCCTGCACGCAAAGCGAAGAGGAGAGCTCCTCGGGCGTCAATTCCCGCGCTCGAAGCTCCCCTCGATTAGCAACCCGCGATCTTCTCGTCAGCGCGCGGGGGCAGTTCCTGCTTTTGTATCTAAGTCCGCGTCGGCGCCGCCTTCCACATTCGCGGCACCTCCGCCGGCTCCTGCATTAACGTCCGCGCCGGCTCCCGCATCCACATCGGCGCCTGCTTTCGGAGCGCTCGGCAGCGTGCCTTTCACTGCGGCGCCGGCCTCGGCACCGCCGCCGGCGGACGCGTCCTGCGCGGAAGCCGGCAGTGCGACAGTGGCCATTGCGAGTGCCACGGCAGAAAGCAGAGCCATTCTGTGGTGAGTCATGATCGTCTCCATTGCTGTTGATGATACGAGCTGCGTGAACCCCCAAGTGGCCCACAGCCATCGACAACTCTAACTGGTTGGTGGAGTTCCGGCGGGCGTTGCCGTCACGAAAAGAATTAGGTTTTGGCCAAATCGTGCCACGGACTTGGCCGCACGACGCCATGATCGCGCACGAACTCTGCCCTGCGCGGAAAGCGAACGCTTCGTATTTCAGCGCTTCGCTACGCTGCGGCCGAGATCGAGGGTCTTTATCGCTCCGCCGCCGATCGCAAGTGCGGAGAAGAAACGCTGGAAGGCGCGCGTGGTGGAATGCACCGGCGTCTATTCCGATCCTCAGGGCACGACCAACCCGCTCCTCCGGCAGATGTTGGTGCAAGGGCTCGCGCGGCCCGATCCGCTCGGCATCGGCATCGATGTGAGCGATGACTGCGCGATCATCGACTCGGACGGCCGCCCTTCGCCCGTGCTGTTTGCCGTCGGTCCGCTCACAAGGGCGGCTTTTTGGGAGATCATGGCGATACCCGATATTCGTGTGCAATGCGCCGAGCTTGCAAAGAGCTTGCGCGCGCGCCTGGGGCGAAGGACCCTAACCGCCGCCAAATTCGAAGCATTGGGTGGTGCGGCATGATCTTCCGGCAACTCTTCGACAGCGCGTCGGGCACGTACAGCTACCTCCTCGCGAGCAGAAAGGGCGGCGAGGCACTGATCATCGATCCGGTCCTCGAGAAGGTGGACCGCTATCTGCAGCTCATTAACGAACTCGACCTCAAGCTCGTGAAGGCGATCGACGCCCATTTGCATGCCGATCACGTCACAGCGTTAGGGGCGCTTCGCGACCGCACGCTCTGCATCACGGTCATGGGCGAGAAGAGCAAGGCCCATGTCGTGTCGATGCGGGTGAAGGACGGCGATAGGGTTACCATCGATGGCTTGAGCCTTGGCGTGATCTACACGCCAGGTCACACGGATGATTCCTATTCCTTCACCATGGCCGATCGCGTGTTCACCGGCGACACCTTGCTCATTCGCGGCACGGGCCGCACCGATTTCCAGAACGGAGACCCGCGCGCTCAATATGAATCGATCTTCAACCGGCTCTTGAAGCTGCCCAACTCGACGCTCGTTTATCCGGCCCACGACTATAAGGGCGAGACGGCGAACACCAGGATCGGACTATCGCAAGGAGACGTCGCGCGGCGCGGCTGGGCGATCACCATGGCAGATTTTTCGACGCTGATCGGCCGCGATGATGTGGCTGTGGTGGACATTCGAGAGAATGGCGAGAGGGAGACGCAGGGCGTCGTCCCGGATGCCATCCACGTTCCTTACCCCAATGTCGCAGAGACCCTGAGGCCCGGCGGCGCGCTCAGCCAGACAGCCGAGACGAAGCAGCTCGTCTTCGTCTGCGCCTATGGGGAGCGCTCAGCGATGGCCGTGCAGCTCGCGCAATCGGCCGGTCTTGCGGCCGCGCGCCATTTGCATGGGGGGCTCGCTGAATGGCGGGGCCTGAGAGCGAGTAGAGACGTCTGACAATTGGAGGCCAAGATGCAGAAACCCAGACTGCTGCAACCGGAGATCAAGACCTACGATCCGGTCTGGAGCCAGGTGCGGCGGGAAGCCGAGGAAACGAGCAACCAGGAGCCCGTCCTGGCCAGTTTGATCTATGCGACGATCCTCAGCGAGCCGAGTTTCGAAGATGCGGTCTGCCATCGCCTGGCACAGCGGCTCGAGCACTCGGTCGATGCCGGTCTCCTGCACAAGACCTTTCACGAAGTGCTGGAAGCGGAGCCGTCTCTCGGCGGCATCTTCCGCGCGGATCTGCTCGCCGTGTCGAAGCGCGATCCAGCCTGCCGCCGCCTCATCGATCCGCTACTCTATTTCAAGGGCTTCCATGCGCTCCAAACGTATCGCTTCGCGCATGTCCTATGGAAAGCGGGGCGTCACGATTTTGCTCTTTGATTTGCAGAGCCTCGCCTCTCGTATTCTGCAGGTGGACATTCATCCGGCGGCGCGGGTCGGAAAGGGCGTAATGCTCGATCACGCCACCGGCATCGTCATCGGCGAGACGGCGATTGTCGGTGACAATTGCTCGCTGCTGCACGGCGTTACGCTCGGCGGCACCGGCAATGAGGGAGGGGACAGGCATCCGAAGATCGGGTCCGGCGTTATGCTGGGCGCCGGAGCCAAGGTCCTAGGCAGTGTCAGGGTTGGCGATTGCGTGCGTGTTGCCGCCGGAAGCGTGGTGCTCGACGACGTCCCGCCGCGCCGAACGGTTGCAGGGGTCCCAGCACGCGATGTCGGCCCTGCCGGCTGCGAAGAACCGGCGGTGGTGATGGATCAGCACGTCGAGTCTTAGTTACAAAGCGCCGAGAGTCTGGCGGGACCGCTTCAACAAGAACCGCGCGTCGTCGGACTCTTCGCCGATGGTGTCGGCGATCGTCGTACGATCGAGGACGCTTCGCACCTGTTCGGCGACCTTCGCAAAGACGCGCCTGACATCACAGCTCTCCTCGTCGAGGCAGTCGGCGCAGCGCCGATAGGCGATACGGCTAAGGCAGGGGAGCGGGGCAATCGGGCCGTCGATGATGCGCAAGACTTGGCCGAAAGTGATCTCATCGGCGCGTTTCAGCAAGCCGTAGCCCCCGGATCTTCCGCGGCGGCTCTGCACGAGCCCGTGCCGCTTCAGTTCGAGCAAGATCTGTTCGAGGAATTTGCGCGGAATTTGCTCCGCGGCGGCGATTTCGCCGACCATCAGGGAGCCGTCGGCACGCGCCAGCGCCAGAAGGGCATGGAGAGCGTATTTGGCTCGTTGAGAGATCATCACCGTCGGTCCGCTCGAGCCCGCGAGACATCGCAGGAGTTTGGTAGCTCCTCCTCGGAATGGCAGAAGGAAGGCGCCGAAGTCCGGACTCCGCGCATCCGAATGAGAGCCTTTCACGGATGATGTCGGAGGCCGAAAAAATTGTCCATTCAGCCATAGAGATACTCATGATTATGGTCAAAAACTCGGCCCCGCTGCCGCTAGGCACCGGGGCCATCTTGCCAGATCAAATTGCCGGTCGATTGCGCTAGGTTAGTCGCGCCGTAGTTTATGCGGAAGCTGTCCGCCGCCGGGCAGGGCCTCGCCGCTTATAAGCCCAAAGACCGATCTCGATATCTCGCTCGTCGAGGATCCGCTCGCAGATATCCTGATACTGGTTCAGCAAGCGCCGAAGAGGCGTCATCGGCCGGATGTAAGGTGGGGCCCGAAGTTCGGACATCTCCTCCCAATCTTGGATGTATTGCTGCGCCTCTTTTTCAATCCACTGACGGCGCTCGTAACTGATGGTTGAGAGTTCGCCATAGCCGAGTTCCCGTGACAGCAACGCACAAACCTCAAGAAATTTTGCAGCCCTTTCCGCAAAAAGCCGGTCGAGCTTCCTCATTGCTGCGTTCCCTTTTTCTGGATGGCGGCAGCACCCCGACCGCCATTGGAGCTTCCCCCACCCGCAAACCGATGAAGGCGAGAAAGGTTCCGAAATTCGACGCGGAGGGGTCTTCTTTTTGTCTCGCGGACCGACCACTTTGGTCCGATGCCACAAACGGCCCAAGAGAAAAGGCCGCAGGCAGGTGGCTGCCTACGGCCTCGTGCTGTCCATTTTAAGGGGCGGCGACCGCCCTTTGCGTCACAAGCCGATGCAGACCGCCTTCTTCTGGGTATAGAGGTCGAGCGCGTCATGGCCCATCTCGCGGCCCCAGCCGGATTGCTTGTATCCGCCGAAGGGCAGGGCGGCATCAAAGATGTTGTAGCAATTGATCCACACAGTCCCCGCCTTCAATTGAGCGGCGAGGGAATGCGCCTTGCTCACATCCTTCGTCCAAATTCCTGCAGCGAGGCCATAGACCGTGTCGTTTGCCGCCCGGACGAGCGCGTCATCCAGGTCCTTATAGGGAATGGCGGCGACCACCGGCCCGAAGATCTCTTCCTGAATGATCTTCATCTTAGGATCGGTATCGACGAGCACCGTCGGCTCGACGAAGTAGCCCGGACCGCCGCGCTTCTTGCCGCCTGCGACCGCCGTCGCACCTTCGGCCAAGCCCGATTCGATATAGCTGCACACGCGGTTGAATTGCGTGTCCGACACCATCGGGCCCATCTGCGTGTTCGGGTCGAGGCCGGGTCCTACCTTGATCTTCTTCGCCTCGTCGGCGACACCGCCGACCAGTTTGTCGAAGATGCGGTCCTGGATGTAGAGCCGCGAGCCGGCGCAGCAGCACTGGCCGTGATTGAAGAAGATCGCGCTGGCCGTGCCCTTGATGGCGAGATCGAGATCTGCATCCGGCAGAACGATGTTCGGCGACTTGCCGCCGAGCTCGAGCGAGACCTTCTTCAGATCGTTGGCAGCCGCTTTGACGATCAGCTTGCCGACTTCGGTCGAGCCGGTGAACGCCACCTTGTCAATACTGGGATGTGCGGCAAGCGCGGCGCCCGCCGGCTCTCCGAAGCCGGTGACGATGTTAACCACGCCCTCGGGGAAGCCAGCCTCTTGGATCAGCTCGCCGAGCCGGAGCGCCGAAAGCGGCGTCTCCTCCGCCGGTTTCAAGACCACGGTGCAGCCCGTCGCGAGCGCCGGCCCAAGCTTCCAGGCCGCCATCAGCAGCGGGAAGTTCCACGGAATAATCTGGCCGACGACGCCCACCGGCTCGCGCACGGTGTATGCGTGGAATTTGGCACCCGGCGCATAGAGAACGGAAATGGGGATCGTGTTGCCTTCGATCTTGGTCGCCCATCCTGCCATGTATTGGAAAAGATCCGCCGAGAGCGGAACGTCGGCGACACGCGCGACGCTGACTGGTTTTCCATTGTCCAAGGATTCCAGCTCGGCAAGCTCCTTCACGTGCTCGAGCACAAGGTCGCCGAGCTTCCAAAGCAGTCGTCCGCGCTGAGAGGGCGTCAACCGCGACCAGGGTCCGCTCTCGAACGCCTTTCGCGCCGCTTTGACCGCGCGGTCGATATCCTCCTTGCCGCCTTCTGCGACCTGAGCGATCACCTCACCCGTGGCCGGATTGTAAACGGGGAAAGTCTTGCCGGACGCGGCGTCGATCCATTCTCCTCCGATGAGGAGCTTGTGCCGCTTGCTTACGAAACTTGTCGTTTTCGATTCGGGACGCGCTTCTGCGACAGCCATGCTCATGTTCCTACCTCCTGAAAAGCGTGATGCGGATGGCAGGTGCCGGGACGGGATCGGTCGGTAACAGGCGCTGCCTCCAAGGTTTGCGCTCGTTCTTCGGCGGCGCATTACACCTCCATGCTAGGCTAGAGGAGGTGGCGGAAAATTGAATTGTACTTTGGTAGGAGAGGGAACGCCCGCGAAAAGCGTCCCTATGAGCCGCGGCCCGGACTTTGCTATTGTTCATGATGAAATAAGAAACGGCTAGTCCCATTCCGGGATTCTTGTCGCCGCTCCAAGAATAACGAAGAACGAGCTGGGAGAAGACAGTACGTGCCTGCAATCTCTCAGGTCAAACGGCATGCCTGCGGCGTTCGCACCGCCTGGACGGCGTCATCGCCTCCCGATGTTGCGGTCGCCGAGCTGGCGGAAGCCATGGTTCCGTCGGAAACCGGGCAGCTTCTCGTCTTCTTTTCGATACGCCACGATCCGGAGGCCGTCGCCGCCGCCTTTTCGCATCATTTCAAGGGCGTGCCGCTCGCGGGCTGCACCACCTCCGGCGAGATCACCTCTCAAGGTTTCGACGAGGGCGGCATCCTCGCCATCGCCTTTCCGAAGGGCAGCTTCAGCTTTGTCAGCGCCGCCATTCCCGACGTGCGCCATCTCACCGTCGAACGGGGCGTGGAGGCCGTGCAAAATCTGCGTTGCAAGCTCGATCGCGTTTCGGTCAACGGCGCCGCAAACCGTTTCGCGATATCGCTCATCGACGGCCTTTCGAAATGCGAAGAGATGATCGTTTCGGCCATTGCCTGGGCGCTCGGCGAGATGCCGCTGGTCGGGGGGTCCGCCGGAGACGACCTCACTCTTGCGGGCACCACTCTTCTGCATGACGGGCAGATCCATCGCGATGCGGCGGTGCTGCTCCTCGCACAGACTGTCTATCCGATCAGCGCATTCAAACACGATCATTTCGAGCCGACCGACACGAAGCTCGTCATCACCAAATCCGACCCGGAAAGCCGCACGGTTTACGAGCTGAACGCGGAGCCAGCATCGCTCGAATATGCGGCGTCGGTCGGAATCGAGACGGCGTCTCTCGCTCCGATGAGCTTCGCCTCGCATCCGGTGATCGTGCGGATCGGCGGCGATTACTATTGCCGGTCGATCCAGCGCATGAATCCGGATGGCTCCTTGTCTTTCTTCTGCGCGATCGACGACGGCATCGTGCTCACGGTGGCGCGTCCCCGCGACATGGTTCGCTCCGTCGCGGCCGAGTTCGAGCGTTTGGACAAGGCCGTCGGCGGGCTCGATCTCGTGCTCGGCTTTGAATGCGTGCTGCGGCGCCTCGATGCCGAAAACCGTCAGGTGAAGCACCTCATTGCCGACCTTTACCGCCGCTACAACGTGGTCGGGTTTCACACCTATGGCGAACAATACAAGTCCATGCACCTAAACCAGACTTTCACGGGCATCGCTATCGGTGGCGAGAGAGCGCATTGATGCCGGCGTCGCGGAACGGCCCAACCAACGCTCAGGGCTCTGCGATCGAGCAGCGTTTGGCGAAGCTCTCGAGGATCAATTCCGTTCTGATGGACCGCGTCGAGCGGTCCATGGATCAGCACGGCAACGCTTATTCCCTCTTCCAGACCGCAATCGCGCTTGAGGGCATGGTGCGGGCCCGCACCGAGGAGCTGACGGCGGTCTTGCGCCGGCTTGAGCGATCGAACGAGGACCTCGTGATCGCCAAGGAAGAGGCGGAGCGGGCGAACCTCTCAAAGACGCGCTTTCTTGCTGCGGCGAGCCACGACCTGCTTCAGCCCCTGCACGCGGCACGGCTGTCGATCTCGGTTCTTTCGGACATGGAGATCCCCAAGGAAGCTCTTGGGATTACGGGCCAAGTCGAGCGGGCACTCCAGACCTTCGAGGACCTGATCAAGACGCTCCTCGACATTTCCAAGCTGGACGCCGGCGTTGTGCAGCCGGATCTGCGGGTTGTCGCGCTCGACGACCTGCTCTCGACCGTGGAGGCGAGTTTCCGGTCTTTGGCGGAGGCAAAGGGCCTGGAATTGAGGGTGCGCCGGGGCGGGTTCCTGATCGAGAGCGATCCGGTGCTGCTCGTGCGCGTGCTGCAGAATCTTGTCTCGAATGCCGTGCGCTACACTGCACAAGGCGGTGTGCTGATCGGGGTGCGCAGGCGTTCAGGCGATTGCACGATCGAGGTCATCGATACAGGCTCTGGCATCGCCGAGAGCGAGCGCGAGACGATTTTCGAGGAGTTCTATCGTGGCGAAGCCGCGAGCCCGGGAGGTGATTCCGGACTCGGCCTTGGCCTCGCCATTGTCAGACGCATCGTTCGCGCGCTCGGCCATCGGCTTGACGTTCATTCCCGCGTTGGCAAGGGGTCAAGGTTCCGGCTGACCGTGCCTTGCGTCGGCGCGGTGCCCCGGCCCGAGGTCGCCGGGCAACACGAATTGTCGGAAAGCGCGGACGCCCTCGCGGACAGAGCGGTCGTGTTGATCGAGAATGATCAGAACGTCATCGAGGCGACGTTGCGGCTTCTCGATCGCTGGTCCTGCCATGCCGCGGCCGCCCATCGCCCGCAAGAAGTCGCCTCATTGCTCGCGAAGCTGGAGCGCGCGCCAGACATCGTCATCGCGGATTATCACCTCGACGAGGGTGAGACGGGGCTCGATGCGATCAGGGAATTGCGCCGGCTGGTAGGCGCAGACGTTCCGGCCTTGGTGATCACGGCAGATCGCACGGAGGGTGTCGCTGCCGAGGTCCGCGCCACCGGTTGCGATCTCTTGCGAAAGCCGTTCAAGCCGGCGGAACTCTCCGGCGCAATGGCACGATTGCTCGAAGAGAAGGGAAGATCCCGGCCTTGAGCCCTACGATCCGCGGCGTACGGAGTCCGGATCAAGATGCGCCGTTTCGATCACGATTTGCGTGCGGCTCACGACATTGAGCTTGTGCAGGATTTCGGAGACATGCGCCTTGACCGTGGTCTCCGAGATGCCGAGCTCGTGCGCGATCTGCTTGTTGAGCTTGCCCTGGCGGATCAGCTGCAGAACGCGGAGCTGCGCCGGCGTCAGCTTCGCGACGCGGCGTGGAACGTCGCGCTCCTCGCCTCCGCCGCGCAAGGCCGAGAGCTTCTGCGCAAGCTCCGGGGTGAGATAAACCGTGCCGCTCAGCACTTCGGTAATGGCCTCGAGAAGCATTGCCTTGTTGGCAGATTTTGGGACGAAGCCGGCGGCGCCGAGCCGGATCGCTTCCTGCACGATCTTGGGGTCGTCCAGCCCCGAGACGATCATCAGCGGCACGTCCGGGAAGGCGGCGCGCAACAGCATCAGACCTTCGAAACCGGTGATGCCGGGCAACGACAGATCGAGGAGCACGATATCCACTCCTCGGTTCTCTCGGATGATGCTTTGCGCCTGGTCGATGGTTTCCGCGGCAAGCACTTTTGCGTCCGGCCGCGCGAGCTGGAGGGCGGTCAGCAACGCCTCCCGAAACATCGGGTGATCCTCGACGATGAGGATCTTGATCATGCGCCCCTGATCCACATTGGCACCGTCGCGGCTGTCAAAACGTCCGCTCTGACGCCAAAACGACTATCAGGCGACGCACCCGTCGGTCCAGCCGCGCGTTATGCCTCTACAAACCGTTCGGCGCTGATAGTAAGTTGAATGCAAAGCCAACAAAAACGGGGGAAGGAGGAAACGTAATGGAGGATAGCGATGATCAGCTTTCTCTGCTGTAGCGCGGAGGGCATTGCCATCGCCAATGGCGCGACCATGCTTGCCACGCTCGAGCTCCTGGTAGAAAGAAACGTCCTTACCAAAGCGGATGCGCGCAAGATCCTGACCGACAGCATCAAATGCCTTGAACCGCGCATCAACGTCCGGGCTGTTTCGGAGGCAATTTGCCTGATGCGCGATCAGATGCTTCCGCTCTTTGCCGAGGAGCGGCAGGAGCCGAAATGCTCAGGCACGCACGCGACTGCCGGCACTTAAAAGCACTGCGTTTAGTCTGATCGGGCAAGAGAATGCCCCCGAACCGAGGTTCGGGGGCATTCATGGCCCATGCGGCTAAGGCGGCTAGTAGAGAGAGCCCCGCCGCCCTTTGTCTTGCGTCTCGGCTTCGCCGGACCCGGATTGCCGCTGGCTGCGCGGCTCCTCGGCCGGCGCTTCACTCCGCTTCTTTGCTTCAGGGTCAGGCTGCTGCCGCGACGGCCCTGAACCTTCTGCGGATCGAGGCTCCCGCGGCTCGCGCCCAGCCGCTTGATCGCTCGCGCTAGAGCCGGGCTTCGATTCCGCCGCGGAATCGTCCGGGCTCGTCGCGGGTGGATCGTCGGGCTTCGTGGCTCGTCCGTGTCCGCCAGGCGCGGACTTCGACTCTGTCGCCGAACGATCTTGCCGTTCTTCATCCGTCCGAGGCTTGTCGCGATCCGACGCATCTGGCGCGGCCGCGGTTGGCCGGTCTTCCTCAGGCCGAGGCTCCTCGCCTCTTGCCGGCGGTTTGGCCTCGT
>WUUC01020133.1_pt1 | contig 12620 bp, 11 predicted proteins | sample 6278441 | NCBI WGS metagenome assembly WUUC01 (sample SAMN13675441, study PRJNA597444) | soil metagenome | isolation source: soil | place: USA: Washington | collected 2017-10 | reverse complement strand
TCACCATGGGCTGCGGCGACGCGTGCCCGATCTTCCCGGGCAAGCGCTACCTCGACTGGCAGCTCGAGGACCCGGCCGGCAAGGGCGTGGAGTCGGTACGGCCGATCCGGGACGAGATCGAGACCCGCATCCGGGGCCTGCTGAGCGAGCTCGAGGTCCCGGCGCGCTGACCCTGCCCGAGGCGCCGGAGATCGCGGCGGCCACGAGGCGGTCCTGGCGTCCGACTCCGGAAAAGTGCAGGCCACGGGGCCTCCACCTCCGCCGCGAGCCGCGCCGGAAGAGGACGATGGAGGACATGGAGCTTCGTCGCATCAGGTACTTCATGGCCGTCGCGGAGGAGCTGCACTTCGGTCGGGCGGCGGCGCGTCTCCACATCGCCCAACCGCCCCTCAGCGCACAGATCCAGCAGTTGGAGCGGGAACTGGGTGTGCAGCTCTTCGATCGCACGAACCGGCGGGTCCGGCTGACGAAGGAGGGCGAGGTCTTCCTCGGCGAGGCCGTCGTCCTGCTGGAGCAGTACGAGCGCGCGGTCCAGGCGGTGCACCAGGCGAGCTCGGGCCTCCTCGGCCGGATCGTGGTGGCCGGGGTCGCGTCGGCCTTCGACGAGATCCTGCCGACCGTGATCCCGAGGTTCCGGGCCGGCCACCCGGACGTCGTGCTGTCGCTGCGCGAGGCCGACACCGCGGAGGCCCTGGCGGCCCTGGCCCGCGGCTCACTGGACGTGGCGTTCGTCCGCCTCGAGCGGGGGGACGACGAGATCGCCGTACGGCCGCTGCGGAGGGAGAAGTTCGCGGTCGCCGTGCCCGCGCGCCATCCACTGGCCGGCCAGGCGGAGGTCGGCCTGGGCGACCTGGCGACGGAGGCCTTCGTGATGCCGCTGCGCAGCGTCGCCAGTTCCTACTTCGACCAGTTGCTCGACGCCTGCCGCCGGGCGGGGTTCAACCCCCGGATCGCGCACCAGAGCAACAGCATCCAGTCGCAGGTGGGCTTCGTCGCCTGCGGGCTCGGGGTGGCCCTCGTGCCCCGGACCGAGCACCTCCTCCAGCGGAGCAACGTCGTCTTCCTCCCGCTGAAGGAGGACATCGCCGTCACCGAGGTCTCGCTGGCCTGGTCCCAGCTCCGGCAGCCCAGGGTGGTCCAGCGATTCCTCGACGTGGTCGACGAGCTCTACCCCGCCGGCACGGAGCAGGACCCGCAGACGTTCCGGACGGCCCTCCCCTAGTCGACCAGGTCGAGTGCGGCGCCGACGATCGTGTCCGCGTCGAGCCCGTGGTGGCGGTACACGCTGTCCAGGTCGCCGCTCTGGCCGAACGCGGTCACACCGAGGTGGGTTCCCGGCACGACGTTCACGCCGGTCAGGAAGGCCAGGGTGTGCGGATGGCCGTCCAGCACCGTGACGAGGGGGGTCGCCCGCTCCCGGGGGAACACCGTCTCGAGGATCCACGACTCCGCGTCGTCCAGACCCCGCCGCGACTGCAGCGCCCGGAACAGCAGACCCGGGCTGGTCACGCAGACGACGTCCGCGCCGGTGCCCAGCTCGGCGAGCCGCTCGGCCGCCTGCAACGTCTCGGGGACGACCGCCCCCATGGTCACCAGCGTGACCGCCGGTGCGGGATGCCTGCGGAGGGCGTAGGCCCCTGCGACGACCTGCCGCCTGCGCCGCTCCCGCGCGGCGGGGTCCGTGGGCACGGCCGCCAGCGCCTGATCGGTCGGACGGGTGGAGAGCCGAAGGTACGCCGAGCTGCCGCCGGGCCTGCCCAGCCGGCCGAGGGAGGCGAGCAGGCACCATTCGGTGTCCAGGACGAACGCGGGCTCGTAGGTGACGCAGCCGGGCTGCTCCAGGCCGATCGAGGGGGTCTTGATGGACTGGTGGGCCCCGCCCTCGGGCGCCAGGGTCACCCCGGACGGCGTGCCGACGAGGATGGACTGGCCCCCCGCGTACATGCCGAACGACCACGGCTCGAGCGCGCGCTCGACGAACGGGTCGTACATCACGCCGATGGGGAACAGCGGCTGTCCCCACCGGTTCCAGGTCGCTCCCAGCTCCCCCATGAGGCCCACCAGGTTGGTCTCGGCGATGCCCAGTTCCACGTGCTGGCCGGTGGGCTGCTCCCGCCAGTGCAGGATCGTCTCGGCGTCGTCGGCGAACCAGTCCGCGCGCTCGGCGGAGGCCCAGACGCCCACCTTGTTCACCCAGCCGCCGAGGTTGGTGCTCGAGCTGACGTCGGGGCTCACGGTGACCACCCGGCCCGCCGCCTCGGGGGCGGCCCGGGTGAGGTCGAGCAGGGCCCGGCCGAGGGCCGCCTGCGTCGTCCCCGAACCGCTCGGCGTGCGACCGAAGTCGGCGGGGACGGCGGGCGGCGTCATGCTGGCGTCGGGTCCGCGGCGCAGTCGCGCGACCGCCTCCGCCAGCAGTCCGGCCGGCGGGGTGCCGGCGGCGAACGTCGCCCAGGGATCGCCCGGATCGAGGCCGAGCTCCTCGGCGAGCTGGTCGATCTGCGCGTCCGTCAGCAACGCCGAGTGGTTCTGCGGATGGCCCTCGGTGGCCAGCCCGTAGCCCTTGAGCGTGTAGGCCAGCACGACCGTGGGCCGGGTGTCGTCGATCTCGGCGAAGGCGGCCCGCAATGCTCCGAGGTCGTGACCGCCCAGGTTGCGGACGGCCGCGCGCAGATCGTGGTCCGGCACGTCGGTCAGCAACTCGGTGATGGCGGCGGCACCTGGACCGGTACCGGGCAGCACCTGGCGCAACTCGGCCGGGGAACGCCTGAGCATGCGCTGGTACTCGGGATTGGTCATCTCGTCGATCCGCTCGCGCAGCCGGTCGCCCCCTGGCCGGGCGAACAGTTCCTCGAGCAGGTGTCCGTACTTGACCGTGAGCACCTGCCAGCCGGCCGCGGTGAACATCCCCTGCAGCCGCGTGGCGCCCATGGTCGGCACGACGCGGTCCAGTGACTGCCGGTTGAGGTCGACGACCCAGACGACCTCGCCGAGCTCGGCGACCATCGGGTCGAGCACGGCCTCCCACACCGCGCCCTCGTCGAGTTCCGCGTCGCCGACCAGCGACCACTGCCGGCCGGCGCCGATCGTGCCGCTGGCCGTGCCGAAGTGCGCGTCGACATAGCGACGGGCCAGCGCTCCCCAGATGGGCGCCGTCGCACCGATCCCGACCGAGCCCGTCGAGTAGTCCGCGGGCACGGGGTCCTTGAGCCGGCTCGGGTAGCTCTGCAGTCCGCCGAACTCGCGCAGGGTGGTCAGGTAGGAGGCGTCGAGCTGGCCGAGCAGGTACTCCAGGGCGTGCAGCACCGGGGAGGCATGCGGCTTGACCGAGACCCGGTCGTCGGCACCGAGCTGCTCCAGCCAGAGGGCGGTCATGATCGTCACCATCGACGCGCTGGAGGCCTGGTGGCCGCCCACCTTCAGGCCCGTGGGGTTGGGGCGCACCCGGTTGGCGTGGTGGACGATCGCCGTCGCCAGCCAGAGCACGCGCTCCTCGATCTGGCGCAGCGCGCGGTCCCGCTCGGCCTCCTGCGCCGTGGGGGCGGTCGTGGGGATCATCCCGTCGCGTTCCTCATCCTCGTGTGCCTGATCCTGTGGAGACCCGCGGCCCGGCCCGACCCGGACGGACTGCGGCCGGCGACCCGGGCCACGACGGCTGCCCGCGCGCTCCTTCTCGCGGGCCGAGCCGCACGGTGCCCGGCTGAACCGTAGAGAGGTCCGCCACGCGGGGGACGCGGCGGTACGGGCGCATCCCCCGCGGAAGGCCTACTGCCGGACGATGTCCTCGTAGGTGGGGGCCTCCCCCTCGTCGAGCAGGCCGTACTCCTCCATGAGTCCGATCATGAATTCGACGTCGTCCTCGGGGATGTCCCCGGTCGGCCAGTTCGGGAGCGTGATCTCCGGAAGGATCTCGGCCGGGAGGTCGAGGTAGTCGGTCACCGTCGACCGCATCTCGTCCGGGTGCTCGGTCGCGTACTCCTTGGCCTTCTCGATCGCGCGACGGAAGCCCTCGACGGCCTCTCCGTGCTCCTGGAGAACCGGCTCGCTGGTGTAGTAGCTGTCGCTCACGAATCCCGGGCGCGTCCCGGCGATGTTCAACGTGTAGTACAGGATCCGATACTCGTTCGACAGCCGGGCCTGCGTGAAAAATGGCTCCGTGACATTGGCGGCGTCGATGTTGCCCGCCGCCAGGCTGGAAATCATGTCGGGGAACGGTAGCTCGACGAACTGGTAAGCGCTCGAATCGGCACCCAGCTCGTCGGCGGACGCCCGCACGGTGACGTAATTGGATGCCTGGAGCGCATTCACCGCGACCCGCTTGCCCTCGAGGTCGGCGGCCGTCTGGTAGGGGCTGTCCGCCTTCACGATGACCGCGTTCGTGTCGATCTGGGGGTCCGTGCCGGCCGAGTCGGCACTCGCGATCGAGACGATGGGCAGCCCCTGGGCCCGCGCCAGGATGGTGGAGGTCATGTTGCCGTACCCGATCTCGACCTCACCGGCCATGATCGACGGCACGATGGCGGCGGACGTCGTCGCGGTGCTGAGCTCGAGCTCGATGCCCTCGTCCTCGAAGTACCCCTCCTTCTGCGCGAAGTAGAGAGGCGCCACGTGCATGATCGGGAGGACGCTCACGCGCAGCGTGGTGAGCTCCGCGGAACCATTCGCGGACTCCGCCTCGTCGGACCCCGCGTCACCGCCACCGCATGCGACCGCGACCAGCGTGACGCAGAGGGCGGAGGCCGCGAATCTGATTCTCCTGGAGAGGCCCATCGGTGTCTCCTCGATTGGCGCTTGCTGACGGACACGACATTGTTTTCCGACGTCGGAGATTGTGGCCGAGCCGGTCTTGCATCACGGGGCGCCGCGAGTGCGTCGTCGCACCGGGAAGGCCTATTGCAGCGCCCGCCCTCGACCGAACCTATGCATTCGTGGGGCGGCAGGCGAATACCAATAATGTGGGTGATCGATACGAGCGACACACGCTCGCCGGGCGCTAGGTGGGCCGCAGTCCCAGCAGCTCGAGGGTCGTCCGTCCGGCGATCAGCTCGCGCATGAAGTCCTGCTCCTTGTCCTCCCGCGCCCGCCCGGCGGCGACGACCTCCTCCGCCCTGGCCTGGGGCACGACGACGATCCCGTCGGCGTCGGCCAGGACCACGTCGCCCGTCGCCACCGGGACGCCGCCCACGGTGATCGGCTCCCCCACCGTCCCCGGGTCGCGTTTCTCGGTGCTGAACAGCCCGGGTGCCGCGGCGAAGACGGGGAAGCCCAGGTCGTGCATGCGATCGATGTCGCGGACCCCGCCGTCGATCACCAGCCCCACCACCCCGCGGGCCATCGCCGCCACGGTGAGGACCTCGCCCCAGTAGCCGGCCACGACGCCCCCGGCGTCCACGACCAGGACGTCACCGGGCCGGGCGGCCGCGACGGCGTGGTGGATGGGCAGGTTGTCGCGCGGCGCGCACCGGACGGGCAGGGCGCGCCCGCAGATCCGCGCCCCGGGCCACATCGCCCGCAGCGTCGGCGCACAGGCGATGTCGGCGCGTGACGCCTCGTAGACGGTGGCCGTACCGAGGACGGCCAGGCTCTGGAGGAGGGGGTCGGGCACCTCAGTCCCCCCGCTGCAGCGTGTGGTAGCCGTACCGGCTGCGCGCTTCCCGCAGGGACGCCCCGCCGTTGATGTGCGCGACGATGGCCTCCTCCTTCTCGTCGACCGCGAGGGCGTGGGCCAGCACCTCCTGCTCGTGCTCGCGGGGCACCACCACGACCCCGTCGGCATCGCCGACCACCAGGTCCCCCGCGGCGACCTTCACGCCGCCCAGCGCGACCGGCTCACCGAGGGATGCCAGTTCCACGCGGTCCTTGCCCGTGCGCATGAACCGTCCCGCCGTGAACATCGGGTAGCCGGCGTCCCGGGCCACGCGGACGTCGCGGCACACCCCGTTGATGACGGTGGCGGCGATGCCCCGGCGGGCGGCCAGGGTCGTCATGATGCCGCCCCAGACGGTGCAGTCCAACCGGCCGGCGTTGTCGATGACGACGACACCCCCGGGGGGCACGTCGTCGACGAAGTCCCCGACCGTCCCCGGCTCCCGGCCGGCGGGCCGGTAGGCGACGGTGAAGGCACGGCCGACGACCGTGTCGCACTCGAACAGCGGCGCGATGCCGAGGGCGGCACCGGGGATGCGCACCTTGTCCAGGGCGTCGGACACCGCGGCGGTGGACAGCTTCCGGAACCGTGCGAGGACGTCGTCCTCGACCGCGAGGGGCTCTGGCACGTCGATCACTTCCGTTCGAGGGGGCCGGCTCTGCTGCGCGGGCACCGGGGAGGAACCAGGGCCGGCGATCAGCCGTACAGGAGGCCGGCAGCGTTGGTGCTGATCATCTTCTTGAGGTCGTCGACCGGGATCCCCTCCTCGAGCAGCACCTGGGCGAGCACCCGGATGGCGTCGGCGGGCATCGGGTTGTGGTGCTGCCCGGTGTCCCCGGACAGCAGGACCCGGCCGGCACCCACCTTCCGGATGTTCTCGGCCATGTCGGCCGCGCTGATGCTGTGCCACTTCGGCGAGATCTCGGAGAAGGTGTAGTTCATGTAGACGCCGTCGCCGACGAGCTTCTGCTGGAGTTCGGCGTCGAGGCGGGTGAAGTACAGGTTCGGGTGGTCGACCCACATCCGCTGGACCCCGGCCTCCTTGGCGGCCGCCACGAGCGGCACGATCTCGTCGGCGGCCAGGTGCCCGACGCTGAGGATGACGTCCTGGGCGGCGATCAGCTCGAGGACCGTACGTGCGTCGGCGCTCACCTCGCCCCGGTCGTCCAGCACGGTCAGGCCGGTCATGCCGTCGTAGACCGACACGGTCGCGCGGCCTCCGAACTTCGCCCCGAACTGACCTGGGGTACCGAACGTGCGCACGTGGTTGGCCGCGTCCACGGTCGGCATCCAGATCACCTTGGCGCCGTAGCGCAGCGCGGTGTCCACCGCGAAGGGGTTGATGCCCCCGACCGCGTAGTTCAGGACGAGGCCGCCGAAGACGTCGATGCCCTCGATCGCCCGGGTGACCAGCGGGATGCGGTCGGCCGTGCCGTGGTGGTGGCACTTGAGCACGATCGCCCGGAACCCGTGGGCCGCGTAGTGCTCGGCGGTCTCGACGTGATCCATCATGCGCGGCATGACGTCGGGCGCGGAGTGCACGTGGGTGTCGATGGCTCCGTCGAGCAGCTCGGAGTGGATCATGATCGGTCGTCGCCCCTGTCGTGGATTGCGGTGAGGATCCGGTCTGCGGTCAGTGGCAGGTCGCGCACCCGGACGCCGACGGCGTCGGCTATGGCGTTGGCGATGGCCGGGCCCGGCAGCAGCGAGCCCGGCTGACCGACGCCCTTGGCGCCGAGCGGGCCCTTCGGGTCGTCGGTCTCGACCAGGATCACGTCGAGCGGCGGCATCTGCGTGCTCCGGACCTGCCCGTACTCGAGCAGGGTCCGGACGGGCAGTCCCGCCTCGTCGAGGTAGGTCTCGTGCAGCGCGAAGCCCAGGCCGTGGGCGACCGCGCCCTCGACCTGGCCCTCCGCCGCCGCCGGGTTGATCGCCCGGCCGAGGTCGTGCGCGCTGACCATGCGCAGGAGCTGGACCTCGCCGGTGTCGACGTCGACCTCCACCTCCACGGCTGCCGCGGCGAACGCGTGGGTGGGATGCGAGTTGCCCCGCAGCGTGTCCGGATCGCGCTGGACGGTGTGCGGGTGGTCGAAGGTGAACTCGGTGGAGATCGGCCGCCCGCCGCGCCGCCACATCGCCGCGGCCGCGAGCTCGGGAAGCGACATCGGCGCTCCGCCGTCCGACGACTCGACGACACCGCGCGCGTAGCGCAGCGAGTCCCGCGGCCGGCCGGTCACCTCCTCGACGGCGTCGAGCATGACCTCCACGAGCCGCCGCGCCGCACCCACGACGGCCTGGCCCCCGCTCGTCGTGGACCGGTCCGACGACGGGCCGAGCCCGAACGGGGACAGGTCGGTGTCGACGGTGGCCACGGAGAAGCACGACAGGGGCAGCTCCAGCACCGTCGCGGCCAGCTGGGCGAAGGCCATCGCGCTGCCCTGCCCCAGGTCGGGCTCCCCGGTGGCCAGGGTGATCGTGCCGTCGCTGTTGAGCGTCAGGCGACACGTCGCACCGTCGAAGGGCAGCGTCCGGTTGCTGCTGGAATGGATGGCGGCGGCGTAGCCGATGCCCCGGTGCGGATGCCCGTCCGCGCCCCAGTCGGCACTGGCCGCCCGGACCGCTTCCAGGCACTCGCGCAGACCGTCGGTCTGGATGACCCAGTCGTGCGCCGTCACGTCACCGGCGTGGACGGCGTTGCGCAGGCGCAGCTCCAGCGGATGGATGCCGAGGCGGTGCGCGGCCTCGTCCATCAGCGACTCGAGCGGGAAGATGTGCTGGATGTTGCCGTAGCCGCGGAAGGACCCCGACGGGATCGAGTTGGTGTAGACGAGCGTCGAGTCGGTGCGGATGTCGTGCAGCCGGTACTGGTTGTCCGCCCGCATCGTCATCACCACGAACGGACCCGTCGCGTACGACGTGTAGGCGCCGTTGTCGCCCACGATCGTCGTCCGCTTCCCGAGCAGGCGTCCGTCCGAGGCGAAGGCGAGCGCCATGTCCAGGGTCGCGGCGATGCGCGGGCGACCGGCGGAGAACTCCTCGGCCCGCGTGTTGACCAGCTTCACCGGACGCCCCAGGCGGGAGGTCAGGAAGGCCGCGATGTAGGGCAGCTTCTGGTGCCGGAGCTTGCCGCCGTAGCTGCCGCCGATGGTCGGCTGGATCACCCGCACGGAGCCGGCCGGCAGCCCGGTCACGTCCGCGACGGCATCGCGCAGCAGGAATGGGTCCTGCACGGGCGCCCAGAGCGTCAGCCGGTCACCGCGGCGGTCGGCGACGACGCCGTAGTGGTCCAGGTACCCCTGGTGCTGCAGCGGAGTGGTGAACGTCCCGGACACCACGAGGTCGGCCTCGGCGAAGGCCCGGTCGACGTCCCCGCGGTCGATGTGGAACTGGACGGCGACGTTGCTGTCCCGGTCGGCGTGCACGCGGCGCTCGTCCGGGTCGGTGGCCCGGAGGGGGTCGGTCACGGGAGGGATCTCCTCGTAGGCCACACGGACGAGCCGGAGCGCGGCGGCGGCGGCCTCGGGTGTCTCGGCCACCACGGCGGCGACCTCGTCACCGACGAACCGGACCTCGTCCACCGCGAGGACCGTCTCGTCCTGGATGTTCATCCCGTAGCGACGGACCCGGTCCCGCTCGGTGGGGTCGGAGTCCTTGGACAGCGGGACGCCGACCTGCCCGAGGTCGCCGCCGGTGAAGACGCCGACCACGCCGGGGTGCGCGAGCGCCTCGTCGACCGCGATGCTCACGATCCGAGCCGCCGGGTGAGGGCTGCGCAGGATCCGGGCGTGGACCATGCCCGGCAGGACCACGTCGTCCACGAACTCCGCCTGGCCGAGCGCCTTGCCCGGTCCGTCCGGCCGCGGCACCGACGACCCCAACCAGCCCTCAGTCATCGGTCTGCGCCGCGGCGGCTGCGGCCTCGCCGGCGAACTGGCAGGCCGTCTCGATGATCTTGTAGTAGCCGGTGCAGCGGCACAGGTTGCCGGCGAGCAGATCCGCGGCCGACTCCGCATCCAGCTCCTGGCCGTCCCCCGCGGCGCCGAGGATCGTCATCATGAACCCGGGCGTGCAGTAGCCGCACTGCAGCGCATGGTTGGCCGCGAACAGGCCGGCCAGCCGCTGCGCGCGGTCGTCGTTGCGGACCCCCTCGATGGTGCGCACCTCGCAGCCGTCGACGTTGACCGCCGGCAGCAGGCAGCTCTGCAGCGGCACGCCGTCGACCAGCACCGTGCACGCGCCGCACTCGCCGCCGTCGCATCCCCGCTTCGTCCCGGTCAGCCGGAGGTCGTCACGGAGGATGCTCAGCAGCGGGCGCAAGGGCGTGCTGCGCAGCTCCAGACCGCGGCCGTTGACCGCCATCGAGACGGTGATCTCGTCAGGCACCAGGGTTCCCGCCTTCTCCAGGACAGAGGCGGGTGACGGCCCGCCGCAGCAACGCCCGCTGGAGCAACCGCTCAGCGCGGTCCCTCGTCGGGCCCGTGTCGACCGAGTCGGCCAGCGTGTCGGCCAGGTCCCCGGCCTCGGCACGCGCCAGGGCCTCCCCCGTCGACGGCCGCGACCAGCACCAGAGGCCCGCGGGCGTGAGGAGGCTCGCCCGGAGACCCGTCGTCGCGTCATAGGTGCCTGCCGCCACGAAGAGACGGCGGTGGGTCCGGGCGGCCGAGACCAGTGCCTGCCGCCGGTCGAGCGCCTCCGACGGGATCCGGACCTCCGCGATGAGGGCCCTCTCCGGGAGCGTCAGCCAGCCACCGGGGGCCCCGCCCCCGTCCGTCGCCGCCGCAGCTCCGGACGCCGGCCCCACGGCGATCACCCGCTCCCCGTCGCCGGTGGCGAGCACGACCTCCGCGCCCGCCGCGAAGAGGGCAGGGAGCAACTGGCTCGGGAGGACCCCGTTCACCAGGTTGCCGCCGAGAGTCGCCACCCGCCGGATGGTGGGAAAGGCGACCGAGGCCGCCGCCTCGCGGATGACTGCGGGCACGCTCGTCCCGGGAGCGGGAGCACCCCGGTCGCCGGCCAGCACGGCGAGCTCCACCCCGGCGCCGACGACGATGTGGCCGTCGGCCGCGGCGATCTCGCGGAAGCCGCCGTCGACGCGGCGCAGGCTGACGACGGGCGCCGACGATCCGGCCATCTCTCGTGACGCGAAGGCCAGCAGTCCGGTGCCGCCGGCGACGAGGACCGTGCCCGGCCGGGCGTCGCGCCACAGGGCCGCGGCCTCGGCCGGCGTCCGCGGGTGGACCACGGCCGTCGCTGCCGTCATCGGGGACCCGCGGCTCGGGACACGTTCACCACGGAGGACCGCCTCGCCTTCTCTGACTGATGCGCCCGGGCTCGCGACCGGGCGGGTCGACGCACTCCCCATGGGCCCTCGACCCGCGAGCGGGGGACTCAGCTCTGCTGCGCGATGGCCGCGAACTGGGAGTCGTGCATGACCTCGGTGACCGAGGCGCCGTCGCTCACCGCGGCGATCATGCGGCGCTCCCGCTCGACCACCCGTTCGGCCAGGTCGATCAGCTCGGCGGCGCGGTCCCTGGGCACGAAGACCACCCCGCTGCCGTCGGCGAGGACGAGATCGCCCGGGCGGACGGTCACCCCCGCGATCCGCACCGGCTCGTTGAACGACTTCTGCACGATGCGGCCCCGGGCGCTGATCGGAACGACCGCGCGCCCGTAGACGGGGAACCCGATGGCGGCGCTCGCGTCGATGTCCCGGCAGGCGCCGTCGATCACCACACCCGCGGCGCCCCGGGCCCGGGCCGCGTGGGACACGATGTCGCCCCAGCACGACACGTCCACGCGCCCGTCGTTGGAGATGACGAGCACGTCGCCGGCGCCGGCCGAGTCGATGGCGGGTGCGTTCAGGTGGTACTCCGGCCGGGCGTCGGTCCGCTCCCCCGCCTGCACGGTGATCGCCTTGCCGACGATCGTGCCGGCCGGCCAGAGCGGTCGGATGCCGAAGGTGGCGCCGGGCAGCTCCAGGAAGTCCAGGGCATCGGAGAGCGCGCAGGTGTCGAGGTGCGCGAGCCTCGCCAGGAGGTCGGAGACGTCATCCTGCGGCGGAGCGCTGGTCATGGGGCTTCCTCGGCGGCGAGAAGGCTGTCCGGCTGGAACCGGCTGACCCCTGCATCCTGTGCGCCGGCGCGGAAGATCGTCCAATACCTGAAATCGATGATGCGCCCGGCCGCGCCCCGGGGACGGGGGCCGACGGCCCCGCGCAGCGGCTCAGTCGGTGTCGTCCCGCTCCAGCAGGAAGAAGAACGGAGCCGGCAGCCCTCGCATGTCCATCGCGCCGATGACGACGTCGGGGCCGATCCGCCGGAAGACGTCGATGATCGGCAGCGCGTCGTAGACCATCGCGGCGGTGCTCACACCCCGGTGCTCGACGGTGCGCAGCCGCGCCGTGGGGCGGTGGGTGTAGAGCAGGGGACGGACCCGGGTGAACGCCGTCCGGACCGGCCACAGCCGCGCGAGGCCGGAGTGGTCGCGGAGCAACGGCAGGGGGAGCCAGGCTGGGTCGACCGGTCGCGGGCGGCCCCCGCGGACGCGGAAGAGCAGCGGGTGCACCGCCTCGGCGCCCAGGAACTCCTTGCCGTACCAGCCGTAGGCCTCGAGCAGCCCGTCCAGCCGGGAGCCGGTCGGCAGGCCGCTCCCCCGCCATCGGCCGATCATGTCCGCGGCCGGCATCACCGGGAGACCGTCGAAGAAGGCGAGCGCCTCCTGGGGGGCGACCCCGGTCCGGTGGGCCTCGAGCCAGCGTGCCGCCGCCTCGTCGCTCAGCTGCGGGATGGTCGTCACGCCACGGGCCGCTCGAAGGTGACCAGCACGCCCTCGACGCCGCCGGGACCGATCCGGCCCTTCACCTCGACGGCGGTGATCGCCTTGAGCTGCCAGCCGTCCCCGGCGCGGTCGTTGAGCACCTTCTCCAGCTTGTCGCCGGACATCTTGCCGCCGAGCATCCCCTCGCGGATCTCCTCGA